>Ga0210382_10000736_pt1 | contig 11312 bp, 9 predicted proteins | sample PLMedo_FD_155452 | JGI IMG/M metagenome (GOLD analysis project Ga0210382, IMG submission 155452) | Groundwater sediment microbial communities from an aquifer in East River, Colorado, USA - PLM0_60_coex redo | ecosystem: Environmental > Terrestrial > Soil > Riparian zone | place: USA: East River...
CAGGATCGATTTGGCGAAGAGCTCGTTGGCCGAGGCCGAGCCCGAGCCGTTCACGTTGGCGAACTTGACGACGAAGGCGTTGACGGATTCGATTCGCTTGGTCATCGGCGCACGCACCTGTAATTCCCCTCCTCGTTGAGGAGGGGTGCCCGCGCAGCGGGCGGGGTGGTCAGTCGGTGCGCAAAACCACCCCGGCGCTTCGCGCCACCCCTCCTTGGAAAGGAGGGGAAGAGGGTGATCACGTCGACTCGCATATCACGCGGCTTTCTTCTGCGGCGTACGGCAGCCGTGGCCGGCGTGGGTCAGATCGAGCAGGAACTTCTGCATGTCCCAGGCGCCGGTCGGGCAGCGCTCGGCGCACAAGCCGCAGTGCAGGCACACGTCCTCGTCCTTCGCCATGATCCTGCCGGTCTTGAGGGGGCCGGAGACGTAGAGGTCCTGGGTAGGATTCCTCGCCGGCGCGGTGAGGCGCGTGCGCAGGTCCGCTTCCTCGCCGTCGTGGGTGAACGTGATGCAATCCATCGGGCAGATGTCCACACAGGCGTCGCACTCGATGCACAGCCTGTCGGCGAACACCGTCTGCACGTCGCAGTTCAGGCATCTCTGCGCTTCCTTGAAGCCGGTCATCGGGTCGAAGCCGAGCTCGACCTCGACCTTGATGTTCTTCAGCGTGATCGTCTTGTCCTTCCAGGGAACCTTGTAGCGCTCGTCGGGCGAGATCGCGTTGTCGTAGCTCCACTCGTGGATGCCCATCTTCTGGCTGGAGAGGTTCACCATCGGCGATGGACGTTCGCGGATGTCCTCGCCGCTCAAAAGTTTGTCGATCGAGATCGCGGCGTCGTGACCGTGGGCCACGGCCCAGATGATGTTCTTGGGTCCGAACGCCGAGTCGCCGCCGAAGAAGACCTTCGGCTGCGTGGACTGCATGGTGAGCTTGTCCACGACCGGCATGCCGTGCGGGTCGAACTGGATCCCGGCGTCGCGCTCGATCCAGGGGAAAGCGTTTTCCTGCCCGACCGCGACCAGAACGTCGTCGCACTCGAAGCGCTGGTCCGGCTCTCCCGTGGGAACGAGGCTGCGTCTCCCTTTGTCGTCGCGCACCGCCTTCACTTTCTCGAAAGTCATGCCGGTGAGCTTGCCGTTGTCGTGCTCGAAGCTCCTGGGAACGAGATAGTTGAGGATGGGAATGCCCTCGTGCTGGGCGTCTTCCTTCTCCCAGGGCGAGGCTTTCATTTCCTCGAAGCCCGAGCGCACGATGACTTTCACGTCCTCGCCGCCGAGGCGCTTCGAAGACCGGCAGCAGTCCATTGCGGTATTGCCGCCGCCCAGCACGATCACGCGCCTGCCGATCTTGTCGGTGTGGCCGAAGGAAACGGACGACAGCCAGTCGATGCCGATGTGGATGTTCCTCGCCGCTTCCTTGCGTCCGGGAATGTCGAGATCGCGCCCGCGCGGCGCGCCCGAGCCGACGAAGATCGCGTCGTAGTTCTCCGAGAGCAGCTTCTTCATGCTTGCGATCTTCGCGCCGCCCTTGAATTCGACGCCGAGATCCAGGATGTAGCCCACCTCCTCGTCGATCACCTCCATCGGCAGGCGGAAGCGCGGGATCTGCGACCAGATCATGCCGCCCGCGCGCGGGTCCTGATCGAATACGGTGACCGAGTAGCCGAGCGGCGCGAGATCGCGCGCGACGGTGAGCGACGCGGGACCGGCGCCGACGCAGGCGATGCGCTTGCCGTTCCTCTTCGCGGCGGCCTTCGGCATCCTCGCCTTGACGTCGCCCTTGTTGTCGGCGGCGACGCGCTTCAGGCGGCAGATCGCCACCGGTTCGGGTTTTTCACCGTTGTTTTCCTCGACGCGCCCCCGCCTGCAGGCGGGCTCGCAGGGACGGTCGCAGGTGCGCCCGAGTATTCCGGGAAAAACGTTGGAGTACCAGTTGACCATGTAGGCGTCGTCGTAACGCCCTGCCGCGATCAACCGGATGTATTCGGGGACTGGAGTATGGGCCGGGCAGGCCCACTGGCAATCTACGACTTTGTGGAAATATTCGGGCACACCGATATCAGTCGGCTTCAAAACACGTTCCCTCCAGCGCCAAGCCTGCCGTTTCTCACGTCGCAGCGCCTGATTGCGCGTAATACTACCGCCTCGTGACGGCGGTGAAAAGACTTAGTTTTCAATTACTAGGGCCTATTCCCTCGAAGGCGGAGATTCTGTTTTCGGGGAACCATTCCAAGGCGCGTGCCCGGGCGCTCCGAGCTCAGCGCACAGGTGTGCTATAAATTACTTTAATATTAAGCTCTACTTAATTGAAAAATAATATAAATATATAGTAAGATGCGCTGGCGCCCTGCGCTTTCGGACTAACGGGAGTTAACGCGCTTCCCCGAGTTCGGGAAGACGAAGAACTACGTGCGGCGCGGATCCTGCAGCTCGCGAGCGAGGCGTCGCCGTTCGCGCTTCGCGCGGGAGGGGGAAACGAAGAGCCAGTACGTGACGGCGATCGAGAGCAGCAGCGCTGCGACGCCTTCCACCAATTGCCAACCTGTGCCCACGCGAACCTTTTTTGAAATTCCGGCATTTTCGAATGCCGGCGGCGCTTTTTGCGCCGGAGAACCGCGATGCTACTCGCTAAGCCGGAGGCAGGCAAGCGCCGCGGCGGCCCGGGACCGAGCGCCGGCTGCCACTAGAGCCTAATATTGCGTCCGAGGAGAAACCCCGTGAGCGTCTACGAGCCCATCCCCGCGCCGAGCAACCCGCTCGGGCTCGACGGAATCGAGTTCATCGAGTACGCAACTTCCCAGCCGCAGGAGTTCGGCACCCTGCTCCAGAAAATGGGGTTCTCTGCCGTCGCGCGACACCGTTCGCGCGAGGTGCTGCTGTACCGCCAGGGTTCGATGAACCTGATCGTCAATGCACATCAGGATGCGCTGCCGGAACTGTCCTCGCCCGGGAGTACGCCCGTACTGGCGGCGATCGCGCTGCGGGTACGCGATGCTGCCTACGCGCATCGGCATGCGCTCGAGCTCGGCGCCTGGGACATGCCGACGAGGGCGTCCGCCATGGAGCTGAACATTCCGGGAATCCACGGCGTGGGCGACAGCCTTGTCTACTTCGTCGACCGTCACCGGGATTTTTCCATATACGACGTCGACTTCGTTCCGCTGGCGGGCGCCGATTCCCGGCCGCCCGCGATCGCCGGCCTGCACTACTTCGGCGTGGTGCAAGCCATCCTCGTCGACCGCACCGCCGACTGGCTGGACTTCTATCGAAGCCTGTTCGGCTTTTCGGTGCTGCCGCAGGGCCAGTATTTCGGCATCCTGCCGAGAGGCACTCTGCTCGAGAGCCCCTGCCGCAAGTTCTATCTGCAGCTGATCGAGCCGCCTCCCGGGTCGGAGGAGACCCACTGGGATGAGGCCCTGGTGCGCCTCGGCCTTGGCGCACGCGATGTTCCGGCGGCCACGCGCTCCCTGCAGGAACGCGGCATCGCGTTCGTGGAGCGCGGTCCGGTGCAGCCCAGCCAAAAAGGCGCGCTGACGCAGGCTTATCTCGGCGGGGTCAATTTCGAACTGGTCGTGAGCCACCTGAAGCCATGAACCTCGACAACTTCGGCATGGACACGATCACGCTCGCCGGCCCGCTGGAAGCGAAGCTGCGCGCGATCCAGGGCGCGGGCTTCACCCAGGTCATGCTGTCCGCGCCCGACCTCGTCGGACATCCCGGAGGCGAGGACGCAGCGGTCGCTGCGGTGCGCGCAAGCGGCTTGCGCGTCACGGGATTCCAGGTCCTGCGCGATTTCGAGGGCCTGTCGGGGCACCTGCACGCCTACAAGGTCGACGTGGCAAAGGCGATGCTGAGGATGTGCCGCGCGCTCGGCTCCGAGGTGCTGCTCGCGTGCTCGTCGACTTCGGCGCACGCGGCCGGCGATCCGGAATCGCTGACAAAAGACCTGCAAAAACTCGCGATGCTGGCCGTGCCCCTGAACATCCGCATCGCCTATGAAGCCCTGTCGTGGGGCCGGCACGTGAACGAATTTCCGCAGGCCGCCGAGCTCGTGCAAAGGGCCGACCGTGCCAACCTGGGCCTCGCGCTGGATTCGTTTCACATCTTCGCCAACAAGACGCGCCTCGACGCCCTGCAGGAGATCGATCCTGCCAAGGTGTTCCTGGTGCAGCTGTCCGACTTCATGTGGGAGGAAATCCGCTCCCCGGACGATCGCATCGAAACCGCGCGGCACTACCGGGTTTTTCCCGGCGAAGGCGTGCACAGCGCGCGGGTCTCGGAGATGGTCCGCACCCTGGACGAAATGGGCTATCGAGGGGACTACAGCTTCGAGGTCTTCAACGACGACTACCGCCAGCTGCCGCTGCCCATGGTGGCCGAGCGGGCGCGCCGATCGGTGAAGTGGATCTCCGGTCTGGTGTCGAGGCGCAGCCTTCCCGCACGCCGCTCCGGGGGTGCCGCCGCGGTTCCATGAAGGTTTGGTAGGGCGTGTAGGGATCGAACCTACGACCAACGGATTAAGAGTCCGCTGCTCTACCAGCTGAGCTAACGCCCCTTCGCTCTCGGAAATTCGTGCTGAATGCCGCGTGAACGCGCGAATTTTAGCATCTAGGTGACCGCGGTGGGAGCCAAGGCCTCGATGTCGGTCACGACATCGACGATGACGGGGCGGTCGGCCTTGAGCGCGCGCAGAATCGCCGGCGCGAGCTCGGCCGGTTTCTCCACGCGGATGCCGAGCGCTCCGATCTCCTCGGCGATGCGTGCGAAGTTGACCGGCCGGTAGGTCCAGAGCTCGCGCGCCTGCTCCGTTTGCTGCCCGCCGTAGACGCGGTCGAAGCCGCGCTTGGACTGATTGCCGCTCGCGTTGTTGTTCACGACGGTGACCGAGTTGATCTTCCACCGGACCGCCGTTTCGATTTCGCCGATGTGGTACCAGAGACCGGCGTCGCCGGTAAACACGACGACGGGCCGCTCCGGAGCTCCGCATTTCGCTCCCAGTCCCGCCGGGAACGCCCAGCCGAGGTGCCCGGCGCTCCTCATGTAGCTCTGCGCCGGCGCGCGCAGATCGTACATCCCTCCCATCCACATGCCTGCGTGCCCGGTGTCGACCACGACGATCGCGTCATCCGGTACGTTCTTCGTGAGCTCGCCGCACATGCGCTCCGGCCGGATCGGAACCGCGTCCGAGGCGAGCTGCGGGCCGTATTTCGCATACCACTCCTTGCAGATCGAGCGCGCCTGCTCGACCCAGAGTTTTCTTTTCGCCGCGGTCCTGCCGTCGGCGTGCGCGAGCATGCGCTCGAGCACGACCTTGACGTCGCCGAGCACCGACGCCTCGAGGGGGTAGTTGCGCCCGAGCGCCTCCGGATCGACGTCGATCTGGATGGCGCGGACCCCGATCTTCGGGACCGTCCAGAAATGCGTCGTCATTCCTCCGGTCTCCGTGCCTACGAAGCATACGAGGTCTGCCTGCCCGACGACGCGGTTCGCGCTCTCGCGCGAATACGTTCCCGCGACGCCGACCGAAAGCGGATGGACCCCGGGAATGGAATCCTTGCCGTTGAGCGAGGTCGCGACCGGAATCGAAAGCATTTCCGCGAGGGCGACGAGGTCCCTGGCCGCGCCCGATGCGCGCACCCCGCCCCCCGCGACGATGACGGGCTTTTCGGCGTCCTGGAGAATCCTGAGCGCAGCCCGCACGCTTCCGTCCTCCGGCTCGGGGCGAAACGGAGGTACGCGCGCGAATTGCTGCTCGACGAGCGGCTCCATGTCCGCTTCTTCGGCGTCGACCTGACCTTCGTTGCCGCGAAACTGCAGATGCACGGGCCCGGGCGTCCCCGAGACCGCCACGCGAAACGCCTGGCGCACCATGTCGGGAAACCGCTCCACCGCGTCCACCGTGGCGTTGAACTTGGTCACCGGCTCGAAGGCCGGCACGTCGTCCACTTCCTGGTAGACCCTGCGAAACTTGGTCTTGGGATCGCGCCCGCCGGTGAAGGCGATCACGGGCGAGTGCGCGAGGTGCGCGTCGCGCAGGCCCGCAGCGAGATTGAGCGCACCGATCACCTGCGCCATGCAGATGCCCGGCCTGCCCGAAGCGCGCGCGTAGCCGTCGGCCATGTAGGCGGCGGACTTTTCGCCGTGGGTGTGGATGCGCTTGATCCTGGTGCGGCGTTCCATTTCGGCGAAGGTCCTGCGCAGCACCGCGGGGACCATGAAGACGTGCGTGACGCCGTAGCCCTGCAACATGTCCGCGAGGCACTGGGCCCCGGTGATTTTCGCCATCGCCGTCTCCTACTTGATGGCCAGCGGATTGGTCGGCGATCCCACCGCGCCGGTGATAGGAATCGCGGGAGCGACGAACAGGAATTCGTACACCTTGTCGGCGGCGCAGTCCTCGGCGAGCTCCTTCACGTAGAAGATCTCGCCCATGGTCATGCCCATGATCGGGATCGTGATCCAGTGCCAGGGCTGGTTGATGCCGGCCTCGGTCTCGTTCGGCCGCACCTCGCAGCCCCAGGTGTCCGAAGCGAGCGCCGCGAGCTCGGTGCGCTGGATCCACTCGAGCGTCTCGAACGCGAATCCCGGCGCATCTCCGCCCGGATAGCCGTCCCAGCTCCCCGCCTTGAGCTTCGTTTCCATCTGCCCCGTGCGCACGACGACGAAATCGCCCCGCTTCACCTTCACGCCCTGGGCGCCGGCGGTACGGTCGAGATCGGCGCAGGTGATCGCATACCCGTCCTCGAGCACCTCCCTGCCGAGCGCGCGCGGCACGTCTAGGAACACTCCGCGGCCGACCATCCTGCTCTTCGTTTTCTCGATCCCGCATTTCTGCGCGCCGCTGGACGTGACCTCGCGGCAGTCGTAGCCGTTCCACATGGAGTTCTCGTAGAAGACGTGCCCCAGGCCGTCCCATTGCGTGCCGCACTGCAGGGGCATGACGACCATGTCGTCCGCGGCGCGGATGCCCCTGTGGTCGAGCACCCCGGAATACGCGTCGGTTCCCGTGCGCAGCATGGTATGCACGGGATTGATGCGGCCCATCGCCGGGTACATGCTCTTCGCGCCTTGCGGACCGTTGTTGTCGAAGTTGAGCGCGAGGGAGATCACCTTCCCCTTTTTCACCAGGCGCGCCGCAGCGACGATGTCCTCGGGCCGCGTGTGGTTCAGCGTGCCGATCTCGTCGCTGGGGCCCCACTTGCCCCAGTTCTTGTATTTGTCTGCGGCATCGCGAACATCCTGGCGGGTGAGCTTGCGCGCGTGCATCGAAATTCCCTTTTCCAATCGTGAGGAGAAAACGCGAGCCGCTACTTTATCGCAGCTTGAGTTGCGCCGCATGGGCGGTGATAAGATGACCGAAAGCAGAAGGAGGAAATTCATGAAGAGAAAACTCTCTGTCGCGCTCGCCGCGTGGGCGCTCGCCGGCACCTGCTTCGCGCAGGACTGGCCGAACAAGCCGGTGCGCGTCATCGTCCCCTTCGCGCCCGGGGGCCCGGTCGATATCATCGCGAGGATCGTGGGCGCAAAGCTTAACGAGACCCTGGGCCAGCAGTTCGTTGTCGAGAACCGCGCCGGAGCGGGCGGCAACATCGGCGCCGCCGCGGCCGCGAAATCAGCGTCCGACGGCTACACCGTGCTCATGACCTCGTCCGCGATCGCCGTGAACGCGAGCCTCTATCCCAATCCGGGGTACGATGCCGAGCGCGATTTCATCGCCGTGGCGATTCCCGCGTCGCAGCCGAATATGATCTTCGTGAACGCGAGCGTGCCGGCGCGAACGCTGCCCGAGCTCATCAGCCAGTCGAGGGGCAAGAAGATCGCGTTCGCCTCTCCCGGCAGCGGGACGACCCCGCACCTGACCGGAGAGAACATACTGCGGGTGATTGCGAAGCTCGATATCACGCCGATTCACTTCCGCGGCGCCGGGCTGGCGGTCACCGCCGTGGTCCAGGGCGAGCCGCCGATAGGTTGCATGGCCATCTCCGGACCGCTGCCGCAGGTCAAGGCCGGCAAGCTCCGGGCCCTTGCCGTCTCCAGCGCGAAGCGCATCCCGGCGCTTCCCGATGTCCCGACTTTCGCGGAAGCGGGCTTTCCGGGCGTGGAGGACTACACCTGGGTAGGCGTGTTCGTTCCCACTGGCACGCCGGCGCCCATCGTGCAGAAGCTGAGTGAGGCGGTCAACGGCGCCATCCGGAATCCCGAGGTACGCGAGCGGCTCGCGTTCAGCGCGTTCGATCCGGTGGGCGGCCCGCAGTCGCAGGCCGCCGAGTACATGAAGGCGGAAATCGTGAAATGGGGCAGGGTCGTTCGCGAGACGGGTGCGAAGCCCGACTGATTCTGTTCAGGCATATTTTGTCAGCAGGGCGTTGTTGAAACAGAACAGATTCTCGCCGCGATACACGAAATCGAAATCGAATTCGAGTGCGGCTTTGAGGAAATTCCTGGAGTTGCTTTCCCCCGGCAGCAGCCAATCGTGCAGCTCGATGATCACCAGAGGAAAGCGCTCCAGCCACGAATAATTGCATTTGAACAGATTCGCTTCACCGCCTTCGATATCGATCTTGCAGATGAAAGGCGCCGCCTTGTCTTTGTCAAGGGTATCGAAGAGCTGACCCACGGTAACGACATCGACTTCGTATTCTCCCGTGTCGCCGGTCCGAAACTCCCAGTCGCTCAGGCCGGGATCGCGCAGGAACGATTTTCCCGCCTCACATCCCAGCGCGGCTTTCGAAGATCGTTACATTGAGGCCGGCGCAATTCATTCTCAGCAATTCGCAATTCTTCCTTTCGGGTTCTATCGCGATTACTTTGCTGCCGGAGAATCGGGGGGAAAAATACAGGGCGGCTGCACCGATATTGGCGCCGGCGTCGATGATCAATAATTCCCGACCGCGCCGGCTCTCGGTTTCGCCCAGCTTCACCAGGCGTTCGGTCAATCGGAAATGGCCTAATTCGTAATCCTGATTCTGGAATATCTGCTGAATGACGCCCTTGTCCCCCACGCTCTCGGGGCGGTAGTAGAAATCGCGCTTGGAACTCTCGCCTACCGCCAGCTGAATTTTTTCCAGGGCGCCCATTTATCGAACTCGGCAAAGAAGCGCGGGTCGAACCGCTGTTCGTGCCCGACCCATCGACAAGCCGCATCGGATTGGCGTCCCCAACCGGATTCGAACCGGTGTTACCGCCGTGAAAGGGCGATGTCCTAGGCCTCTAGACGATGGGGACCTTGAGGACTCCTACGACGGCCGGAGGCCGGTCTGGTGGAGGTAAGCGGGATCGAACCGCTGACCTCTTGCATGCCATGCAAGCGCTCTCCCAGCTGAGCTATACCCCCACGCAAGGGCGCAAATTATATCACGCAGAAAGATGCGCCTTAAGGCGTTCGAGCACGCGGTTCCTGCCCGCCAGCGCGAGCACGGGGCCGAGATTGGGCGTTTGCGTGCGGCCGAACACGATCATTCGCAACGGCATGGCGAGCTTCGGCAGTTTGAGCTTGTGTTTGTCGATCACGGCCTGGATCGCGCCCATGATCGATTCCGCGCGCCAGTCTCCGAGAGCCGAGAAGGCCGCCGTGACCTCGGCCAGCGCGGGACGCACTTCAGCGGTCACGGCGTCGCGCGCCACTCCGGGTTCAGCGTAGAACATCATCGCCTCACCCGCGAGCACGGCCAGCGTTTCGGAACGCTCCTTCAGCAGCGCGACGACCGCGGACAGCTCCGGCCCTCCCGCCAGCCTGCCGCCGGCGCGCTCGATACGCGAAGCGACGAACTTCGCGAGATCCGCGTCCGGACGCTGCCTGAGATACTGGTGGTTGAGCCAGCGCAGCTTCTCGGGATTGAATTGCGCAGCGGAACGGCTTATGTGGGCAAGGTCGAACCACTGGAGGAATTGCTCCACCGTGAACATTTCCTCGTCGCCGTGCGACCAGCCGAGCCGTGCCAGATAGTTCACCAGAGCCTCGGGCAGATAGCCGTCTTCCATGTATTGCATGACGCTCACGGCTCCGTGGCGCTTCGAGAGCCGCTCGCCGTCGGCGCCGAGGATCATCGGAACATGGGCGAATTTCGGCAGCTCGGCTCCGAGCGCCTGGAAAATGTTGACCTGGCGCGGCGTGTTGTTCACGTGGTCGTCGCCGCGGATCACGTGCGTGATGTTCATGTCGAGGTCGTCCACCACGACCCCGAAGTTGTAGGTCGGTACGCCGTCCGCGCGCAGCAACACGAGGTCGTCGAGTTCCGCGTTCGCCACGGTGATCGCGCCTTTGACGAGATCGTGGAAGCCAACGTCGCCCTCGTCCGGATTGCGGAAACGCACGACGGGCGGTCGGTCTCGCGGCGGCACGAGTCCGGCCGCCTTGGCGCGCTCGGGGCGCCAGCGCCCGTCGTAGCGCGGCTTTTCGCCGCGCGATCGCTGGCGCTCGCGCATCGCGTCGAGCTCTTCCTTCGTCGCCCAGCAGTGATAGGCCCTGCCCTGCGCGATCAACCGCTCGGCGGCCTCCTTGTAGCGCGCGAGGCGTTTCATCTGGAAAAAAGGCCCTTCGTCCCAGTCCAGACTCAGCCAGCGCATCGCGTCGAGGATCCCCTGCACCGAGGATTCGGTCGAGCGCTCGAGGTCGGTGTCCTCGATGCGCAGGATGAACTTGCCGCCGTGCTTTCTCGCGTACGCCCATGAGAAGAGAGCGGTCCGCGCCCCGCCGATATGGAGGTAGCCGGTCGGGCTCGGAGCAAAACGGGTTCGGACCATCGTCGCGTCTGGAATCGGCGCATTGTACGCGATGGAATTGCAGCGGGCGCCGCAGCCAGGGCCCGGAGAAGATTTGCTACACTTCGCAACCTCGGGCGGTTAGCTCAGCGGTAGAGCACTCCCCTCACACGGGAGGGGCCACTGGTTCGATCCCAGTACCGCCCACCATTTTCGCTTCGGCTCCCGGAAAAAGAAAAAAAGCCCATCCGGTTGGATGGGCTTTTTTCCTGATGGGAGTCTGGCACTGACCTACTTTCGCGCGGTATACCTCGCACTATCATCGGCGCTGCCCCGTTTCACGGTCCTGTTCGGGATGGGAAGGCGTGGTTCCAGAGCGCTTTGGGCACCAGACATAGCTTGTCGCCTCGTTGATCTCGCAACGAAGCCAATTCGAAAAGAAGCAGGTTGAGACTGCATGGCGTGAACCCTCGAGCGCGTGCCCAAGGTTATAGGGTCAAGCCGCACGGGCAATTAGTACCGGTTAGCTGAAAGGATTACTCCTCTTGCACATCCGGCCTATCAACGTGGTGGTCTTCCACGACCCTTCAGGGAGGTTAACCCTCCGG
>Ga0210382_10000737_pt1 | contig 11289 bp, 10 predicted proteins | sample PLMedo_FD_155452 | JGI IMG/M metagenome (GOLD analysis project Ga0210382, IMG submission 155452) | Groundwater sediment microbial communities from an aquifer in East River, Colorado, USA - PLM0_60_coex redo | ecosystem: Environmental > Terrestrial > Soil > Riparian zone | place: USA: East...
GACTGCCGCCGCAGCTTGAAGCGGTGATTGTGCGATTGAAGCGCGAGTACCCCGGCTGGGGGGCGCCGAAGATCCGCGAAAAGCTGCGGCGGCAGTCGACCGCGCCGCACCTGCCGGCGATCAGCAGCGTCCATGCGGTGCTGGACCGCCACGGTCTGGTGCATCGTCGGCGTCGGCCTCGCCGCGCGGCCACCGGGACCGAGCTGTCGCGCCCGACCGAGCCCAACGCGCTGTGGTGCGCCGACTACAAGGGCGAATTCATGCTGGGCGATCGCCGCTACTGCTATCCGCTGACGATTACCGATTTCGCGAGCCGCTACCTGCTGACGTGCGAAGCCCTCACCACCACGCAGGAGAAATTCGCCTTCACCGCGTTTGAGCAGACCTTCAGGGCATTCGGCCTGCCGGAGACGATCCGCACGGACAACGGCATTCCCTTCGCGTCGGGCCAGGCGCTCTACGGCCTCAGTAAGCTCTCGGTGTGGTGGCTCCGCCTCGGCATCCAGATCGAGCGGATTCAGCCAGGCCAGCCGCAGCAAAACGGCCGACATGAGCGCATGCACCTGACGCTGAAACGAGAAGCGACCAAACCCGCCGGGGCCAACGTGCTGCAACAGCAAGCACGGTTCGACACGTTCGTCCAGCAATTCAACCACGACCGGCCGCATCAGGCGCTCGCGATGCGCGTGCCGGCCGACGTGTAAACGCGCTCACCGCGCGTGTATCGGGGCTTGGAGGAGCTGACCTACCCGTTCCACGACGCGACCTTCACGGTCACCCACTGCGGTCGGATCTGCTTCAAGGGACGGAAGGTGAATCTCAGCCACGTCTTTGCGGGCCAAAACGTAGGCGTCACGCAGGTCGGCGAGCGCATCTGGCTCGTGACCTTCATGCGGTACGATTTGGGCTACTTCGACGATGAGACCTGCAGGCTCGAACTGAACCGTACCGGGATCCTCGGAGAGCAATTAACGTGAGTCAGGCCACCTTGGTCTGCTCATAGTAGCGTGCCTCGTACTCGGCCGGCGGCATATAGCCAATCGGTTCCAACAGGCGCCGCGTGTTGAACCAGTCAACCCATTCCAACGTGGCGAATTCCACGGCCTCGAGATGTCGCCAGGGCCCGCGGCGGCGGATGACTTCCGTCTTAAACAAGCCGATGACCGATTCGGCGAGGGCGTTGTCGTACGAATCACCGCGGCTGCCGACGGACGGAGCGATGCCGGCTTCGGCGAGCCGGTCGGTATAGCGCATGGAGAGGTACTGGGTCCCGCGGTCGCTGTGATGGACCAAGCCGTCAGCCGTCTGCTCGCAGCGATCGTAGATAGCCTGCTCGAGGGCATCGAGGACGAAATCGGTCACCAGGGACGAGGAGACACGCCAGCCGACGATCCGGCGCGCAAAGACGTCGATGACGAAGGCGACGTAGACGAAGCCGCGCCACGTGGCGACATATGTCAAGTCGGACACCCACAGCTGATTGGGACGCGTCGCGGTGAAGTTGCGGTCGACGAGATCGCCGGGCCGATCGATCGTCGGCTGCGATTGCGTGGTGGTGACCCACGTGCGGCCGCGCACGGCGCCGGTCAGTCCCATCTCGCGCATCAAACGGCGAACACGACAGCGGGCGATGCGGAGATTCTCGCGTCCCATTTGCCGCCAGACCTTGCGCGGCCCATACACCTGGAAATGCTCGGTCCAGATCCGGCGGATGATGGCCCGCAGCTCGTCGTCGCGCTGCGCCCGCGCCGAGCGCCGTGTCGGATCGGCCTCCTGGGCCTTGTGCCGAAAGTACGTCGACGGGGCGATCGGCAGCACCGCGCAGATCGACTCGACCCCATAAACACGGCGATGGTTATCGATAAAGCCAACCATCACTTCGCTCGGCGGTCGAGCTCCGCCTGTGCGAAATACGCGGACGCTTTCTTCAGAATCTCATTGGCGCGTTTGAGCTCGCGATTCTCGCGCTCGAGCTCTTTCAGTCGCTGTCGCTCATCGGTAGTCAGGCCCGCGCGCTGTCCGGCATCTCGCTCGGCCTGGCGCACCCAGCGTCGCAGCGTCTCGGTGGTGCACCCCAGTTTGCCCGCGATCGATGCAATCGCGGCCCACTGCGACGGGTGCTCGGCGCCGTGCTCGCGGACCATCCGGACCGCGCGCTCGCGTACTTCGGGAGAGTATCGACTCGGTCGTGCCATGGGCTCCATCCTCTCAACGAATGGGCCCTCCGACAATCCCGGTACGGTTCAAACCGATCGAGAATCCGTTTGGGCCGAAAGTGTTACCTATGTGCTCGGAATGAACTGTCACCCATGTGACCGGAATAGACCCGGAGTAATTGGTCGGGGCGAGTGGATTTGAACCACCGACCCCTCGGTCCCGAACCGAGAAGAATCTACTCAGTCACCTAACAAAATGCCCCGGAGCGACGACGAGCATGCCCACAGCATGCCTATCCGGCCCGTAGGCGGAAGCGATGAGGGCGGCTAAGTCACCCGCGGATTCGCTTCGTCTGCACCGCCGCCGGACCGCCGCTCAGGCGCGTGTAAATCGAGCCAGGCGTGGGAGAATCAACGTGTCGCCCACTGCGTTGCTCACCGAGCCGCCCGTTACGGAGTGGTAGAAGGAGCACGCTTGGAAATTGATTCCCCTCGCGCGTGCTGGCGCACACCAAATCCCACCTACGCACTCCCGATCAACGACTTCCCGCAACAACGATCTGCTTCAGCGTGTCCCCGTAAATGACGGTGTTGCGCCAGGGTTGGGGGGGGTATGTGACACAGTTCTGACACAAGGACCGAACACACTTGGCGCGACGGGAATCGATGTGCATCCGTACGCGTCGCGCCGGACTGTTTAGTCGAATGCCAGCGACGTCGACAGCTCCCGGTTCGCTTCGATCTGCTGCTTCAAATCGGCAATCTTCTGCTCGGCGCCGGCAATGGCATCGGCACCGGCGACGAATCGGCGGGGCGGCGGGTTCTGGTCGGCGATGGTAATGAGCGCGCGCGCGAGCTTCACCGGGTCGCCGGATTGGCGCCCGTTCTGCGATTTCCAATAATCGACCAGCGGTCCTCGGCGCTCGTCATAGTCTGCGATCGACGGCTCGGCGTACGTCGTCGATTGCTCGCTGAGGAGCTCCGTGCGAAAGAATCCTGGGTTGACGATGGTGGTGTTGATGCCGAAGGGCGCCACCTCGGCCTGCAGTGACTCCATCCAGCCCTCGAGGCCGAACTTTGACGCCGCGTACGCGGATGCGAAGTCATAGCCGGCGGTGAGCCCCGCCGTCGAAGAGATCGAGATGATGTGGCCGGAGCGTTGATTGCGCATCACCGGAAGGAGCGCGCGGGTGACGTTCATCGGCCCGATGAGGCTCGTCGCCAACTGCCGGTTGAACTGCTCCGGCGTCAACTCTTCGAAGAAGCCCGCGTAGAAGCTGGCCGCATTGTTGACCAGTACGTCGATGCGGCCGAACCGATCGACGGCGGCCCGTACGGCCGCTTCGGCGTCCGCGCGGCTAGTGACGTCTAGCTTCACGGGCAGCAGGTCGTTCGACTGTCCCAAGGCCTTGGACACACGGTTAGTGTCTCGGCCCGTCGCGACAACCAAATGGCCGCCAGCCAAGGCCGCCTTGGCGAAATCGGCGCCCATCCCACGGCCAGCGCCAGTGATGAACCAAATCTTCTTGTTACTCACGGCATCTCCTTTTTCAAAACGCGCTACCTTCCGACTGTAGCGAGATCACCGGAAAGTTGTTTGCCGGCCCGACGCGACAACTGCGTGCCCGGCAGCGAGGGCGGCCCTAATAAGTCAACTCCATGCCGCGGCTGGCGCCCGTGACGAACCACACCTTCTTGTTGCTCATAACCTTCCTGTTCTGTCCGATCTACTTTCCAAAACGCTCGATGCGGTACGCGACCTCGGGACCCTCGTCCCCTTCATACGCGAGCTGTGCCATTACGAGGGTGAACGGCTCCAGGTACCTCGCGATTCGCAGCGGTCCGGCGTCAAGGGGCTCAAAGCCGACATCGCGAATCAGCTGTGACGCAACGTCTTTCGCATCGTGGTTGTCGCCACAGTACAGAAGACTCGGGCGGCGTCCCCTGCGCCGCTTCGCATCAAAGACGTCAAACAGCACTTCACTTGGAACCGTGCCGAATGCCGAGACGACGGCGGCCTTTTGTACTTTCTTGGCCAAGGCTTCAGCGCCCGAGGATGTGTGGGCGATCGCCAGACCGGTGTCCTTCGCGTTCATCGGCAGCGAGCAGGTGACGATTACCTTCCCTGTGACATCGCCGGCCTGCTTCAGTACGTCATTGAGGCGTGACCAGTGGACGGCGAGTAGCAGCGCATCCGCGTCCGCAGCAGCCTCACGCGGGGTGCCAGCCGAAGCGCGCTCACCGGCTTCTCTCGCGAGTCGCTTCAGCTTTCGGTCGCTGTGTGAATAGCTGAAGACGACGTCGTGTCCGGACCGGGCGAAGATCGTCCCGAGCGTGCCGCCCATCAACCCCGAACCGAGAATGCCAATGCGCATGTTTGGATCTTTTGTTCTGCTATGACCGCTGCTCTGTTCGAGCGCGCCACGCTGCTGCAACTGGTGTCGTTGGACTGCGCTCAGCGTTGAGCCTCCAGGTAGTGCTTCGCGAGCGGATGGCTCACCGAATACGCCTGGACACGGTTCTCGACCTGGCGCTCAGCGACGGTTAGACGCTCACGGTGTTGGCGAAGATGCTCTTCCCAAGAGTCGACGACGAAGAACTCCGTGAACTGTTGTGGGGCTTCGGCATCACGGAAAAGTCCCCATTGGACCGCACCCGTGCTCAGTCTCGCGAGTCTCATCTCTTCCATCCCCGCGACAAACTCCGGCTCGTGGTCCGGCGGAACGGTGTAGGTCACAGTAACCATGACCGCCTCGTTTGTGGGTTGCAGCCCAGACGCGAGCCGAGGCTCGGGCCAACTCCAACGGGTCCGATCCGTGGCGGAGACATCTGGAAAGGGCCAGCGCGCTATGGTAGCCGCCCCAAGTGCCATGGCAACTCCGGCGATCATCAGGGCCACGACAACACCAGCGTGGTCACCGATCAGACCGAACGCGAGCGAGCCGAACCCCAGCGAGCCGAAGAGGACCATCTGAAAGACGGAGAGTCCCCGCCCACGAACCCATGACGGGAGAAACATTTGAAGGGACGCGTTGATGTTGGCGATGACAACGATGGACGCGGCGCCCGCGGGGACCAAGACCACGACAGCCAGCCAGGCCCGGGGGATCGTCACGACGACGATCATGGCGGCGGCGAGTACCAGACTCGCAATTACCGCGAGTTGGTTGAGCGACAACCATGCGTTGATACGGGGCAGGAGGAGCCCGCCAGTGATCGCACCGATTCCGAGCGCGGCCAAGAGCAACCCGTATCCGTCGGCGCCCATTCCCAATCGATGTGTCGCAGCGACGGGCAACAGAGCGATGAGAGCGCTGTACGGGATGATGAAGAGAGCCGTCCTGGCGAGGATTCGCCTCACCTCGACCGAGTGACGGACATATCGCTCACCAGCGATCACCGCGGAGACGAACGGCTCCGGCCGTCCTTGTCGAGGCGGCAACTGCGGACGCCACGCGAGCATCACGACCACGTAAAAGAGGAACGCAAGTGTATCGAGCGCAAAAACGCCGACGACACCAGTGCGAGCGATCAACAGCCCGGCGATCGCAGGGCCGACGGCTCGGGCCACGTTGATGTTCATGGAGCTCAGAGCCGCTGCCGCCGGAAGCTCGGTCGTTGGAACGATGTCGTTGACGAGCGACTGGTACGCGGGTAGCGAGACGACACTCGCAGTGCCGAGCAGGAATGTAAACGTAAGGAGCAACGCCGGCGACATCGCGTCGATGGCGGTTAGCAACGTCAGGGCAGCCCCAACGACTGTCAGGAAGAGGTTGAGCACAATTAAGAGCCGCCGACGATCGAAGGTGTCCGCCAGCACGCCACCCAGCCAGCCGAACGCCACATCGGGGAACGTGTCAACAACCTGAACAAGCGCCACGAGCAGCGCCGCATTCGGCTCCCGCACAAGGAACCATTGCGCGCCGACAGTTTGCATCCAGGTTCCGATGCTGCTGACGAGCTCCGCTATCAACAGCGCCCGGAATGCGCGCAGATGCAGCGGCGCCAATGTGCTGGATGTACTCATCGATCCCTGCACTTAGATGTGCCCACTGGCCGTCGGCAAGCGCTCCAAGCGGTAGGCCCAGACGCGGGCCCCCTTCGCACTCGTCACAATCCCTTCGCCGCCGCCGAGATGCGCTCGATTCCAGACATGTACGGGCGCAGCACGTCCGGTATGAACACAGAACCGTCTGCCTGCTGGTGCTGCTCGAGGATCGCGGGAAACACCCGACTGGTTGCCAGAGACGATCCGTTTAGCGTGTGGACGAAGCGCGTTCCACGGCCGGAGGTCGATCGGTAACGCATGCTCGCTCTCCTGGCTTGGTAATCGCCAGCCCACGACACGGACGACACCTCCTTGTACTTCCCGGTGCTGGGCATCCATACCTCGACATCGACAGTCTTCCGCATCGAAGCGCTGGTATCGTTGGCCGCCAGCAACGATGTCTGATGATGAAGACCGAGTTTGGTCATCAGGCCTTCGACATGGGCCACCATTTCTTGTAACGCGTCCGCTGCATGCTCCGCCGCCACAAACTGAAAGATTTCAACCTTGTTGAACTGATGTCCTCGGACTGTGCCACGCTCATCAGCGTGCTCCCCTGCACGCTCCCGTCGGTAGCACGGGGTGTAGGCGAACGCCTTGAACGGCAGTTGCGCTTCGTCGAAGATCTCATCAGCATACGCACCTGCGATGGCGGTTTCGGCCGTGGGAATCAGGAAAAGGCCGCTTGGATCCGTGGTGTGGTACACGTCGTCGGCAAACTTTGGAAACTGGCCCGCCGCGCGGCCGGCTGATGGAAGCACGATGTGGGGCGGCATCAGCATCAGATATCCGGCCGCGAGATTCTGGGCAATGAAGAAGTTGATCAGCGCCCACTCCAACTGCGCACCAATACCGCGGTACATCCAGAACCCTGAACCACTAAGGCTTACGCCGCGCCGGAAATCCACGAGGTCCAGCCTGGTAGCTATTTCCCAATGAGGTGCCGGATTTGCGAATGACGGTCGGTGGCCCCCCGAACGAACTACGACGTTGGATTCCTTGCCGCCGCCGCCGACGTCGTCCGCAGGCATATTCGGCAGCTCACTCATGCGGAGATCGAAGAGCCCCTCGACGTCGCGCAGACGCTCTTCCGCGTCGCCAGGGTCGATCAGATTCTCGGGGCGTGCGAAGGCTTCGCCTGCCTTGACCGCCGCGGCGATCTCGCGAGATCTCGCGTTCCTTTCAGCGCGAATGCGGTCGATATGCTGAATCAATTCACGGCGGTGGGCATCCAGGGCGAGGATCTCATCCAGCAGGCGCTCCACGTCTTGAGCGGACAGCCGCTTCTGGAGTGCCGCCGCTACGGACGAGCGATCATTTCGAATCAGCTGGATGTCGAGCATTATCCGTCGCCTCGGGCGTCAGTCCTGTTCACCTAACACCTGCGCTCGCGTCTTACCGTAGGGGTAAAACTTCGCTTTGTCGCCGTTTGCCCAGGCAGCGCGGTGTTCGACGCTGGTGATGTCCCAATCAGGACGACAGCGCTGGAGCACCGCACGAAGATCGAGACGCAGCTCCTCCACGCTGGGGCGACCAAAGAACCAGTACCCGTTGTAGATCTTGTAGACGCGCAAACCTGGCTCGAGCACCAGGGTGTGCGGAATCATGGGATTGTGATCGGGATCGGTGTACTCCGCGATTTCGAGGTCCTTCTGCACGGTTCGTCCGGCATCCGAGAGAAACGTCCAATTCGCCCCGACACCAGAGCGGAATTCGTTCGTTTCGATCAGGTTGTCGGTTGAAATTGTGACCAGGCGGCAGTACCCGACTTGCATCTCACGATAGAGCTGGACGAGCGCTTCATGCTGCCGACGGTCTTTCGGGCAGAACCCGCCGCGGGAAAGTACCAGCACAAGCGGATCAGCGTGCTGCAGCTCGGACAGCTTGCGGTGGACGCCGTGGTGGTCCGAGAGCTCGTAATCGGGCAACAGTGAACCAGGAACGATCTCGGATTTCATGACAGCTGCACCTTGGGCCGATCGCTGACCGGCGGGACATGGAGCCCGGCCTCTACGGCCGTGAAGGGATTATATGGAGCCTCATCCGGGCACGACTTCATCAATCGCGCGTATGGCGTTGAGCGACAGGGCGTCATGGTTCTGTCGAGCGCGATCGTTCGGGGCCATCGTCGGTTTGCCTCACCTTCGGAAGAGTGAACCCAGTCGCAGCGCAGGGTGTTGTTGGGGCGTCGCGAAAAGGAAGGCGTCGCTAGGCCTTTCGTGGATCGCCACGCCGGGCTTGCAGCACCTCCGGCGCCGTTTCAGGGAGTGCGACACCCGTCAGATCGGCAAGGCGGCCGACTAGCTGGTTCTGAAAGGTGACATCCAGTGCTTCACTGGCCGGCTGCTGCTGACGGAGGTTATGCCAGTAGCGGCCGCTGACCTTCGCCGCCGGTTCGTTGCTCACCGCGAGCCAGCTCTGGGTACGTTGTCCCGTGTCGAGGCTGACCGGAGCGGTCGGCCCACCCATCCGGGTGCGCGCCCAGCCGGGATCGACGGCGTTGCTCAGGACCTCCGGCCAGCGCCGCGCCAGCGCAAACGCGAGCGCGACAACATAGAGCTTGCTCTCCGCATAAGCCGCCGCCGGATCCCAGCGCCGCTCTATCCAGTCGATGTCCCGCAGCGGACCTCCGCCGCCATGGTGCTCGGAACTGCTGACATAGATCAGGCGGTGAGGTCGCTCGATGAGTGCGGTCAGGATGTATGGCGCAAGCGCGTTCACCGCCAGAATCGTGGCGTGGCCTTCCGGGGTCGGGTTGCGATGCCGATCTCTGTAGATACCGGCATTGTGAATGACGGCATCCATTGGCCCAATGGCGTTGACTTGCTCCGCGATGCTTCGGGTATCGGCACCGCTGCCAAGATCACCGATCACGACACCCAAGACGCGCGGAGCGAGGTCGGCAACCCCCGAAACGCGCTCGGGTGACCGTGCGTGCAAGACCACCTCATGGCCATCATCGAGGAGTGACTGAGCGGCCGCGCGGCCCAGCCCGTCCGTGCTGCCAGTAATGAACACGCGCGCCATTGATTGTGTCCCCTCTATCAGTCTCTCGACTCGGCGCCTCCAGCCGCACAATCGCGGAGATCGCCGCTATGGCATGATCAGAACCTTGAGCGCAGACTCTGAATGGCGGCGTCGGCAATGTGCTCAATCCGGACGTCGTGCGCCTTGTGCATGACAGTCGCGCGCATCGGTTACCCTGCCTTCCTTCGAATCAGGAGCTGAGTCGATCACCTGCTTATCCGCGGCTCTCTCCGCCGCTTGGCGGTGCCGATTCGCGTCCGACCATCTCCATCTGCTGGGGTGTGTACCGCTCGCCCTCGACCTGAATCTCCGACGCGGCGGACTCGATCGCACGCATGTCGGCCTCTGTCAGTTCTACATCCGCCGCGCCGATGTTTTCTTCCAGCCGGTGAAGCTTGGTTGTGCCAGGGATTGGTACGATGTGTGGTCGCTTCGCCAAGAGCCATGCAAGGGCGATTTGCGCGGGCGTCGCACTCTTCTCGTTCCCCACTCGTTTCAGCAGGTCCACCAGTGCCTGGTTCTTCTCCATCGCCTCCGGGGAGAACCGGGAAATACCCTTGCGCATATCTCCTTCGGCAAGCTTGGTGTCCTTGCCCATCGCGCCGGTGAGAAAACCCCTGCCGAGCGGGCTGAAGGGGACGAAGCCAATACCCAGTTCATCGCACGCCTGAAGGGTCCCGTTGGTCTCCGGGTCGCGCGTCCACAGGCTGTATTCGTTCTGGAGCGCCGTCACAGGCTGCACCGCATGCGCGCGGCGGAGCGTCTGAACGCCTGGCTCCGACATGCCAAAGTGCTTCACCTTCCCCTCGGCGATTAGCTGCTTGACGGTGCCCGCCACGTCCTCAATTGGTACGTCCGGATCGACTCGGTGCTGATAGAGGATGTCGATCCGGTCTGTGCGGAGCCGCTTCAGGGAGCCCTCAACCGCTTCCCGAATGTGCTGCGGCCGACTGTCGACGCCGACCGTCTTGCGATCGGCGTCGATCTTCCAGCCAAACTTTGTTGCGATCACGACTTGGCCGCGCACCGGTTCCAGTGCCTCACCGACGAGTTCCTCGTTGATGAATGGCCCGTACACTTCTGCCGTGTCGAAGAGGGTGACGCCGCGCTCCACCGCGGCGCGGATCAGTGCGATGCCATCGTTCTTGCTGACGATCGAACTGGAGTAGCTCGAGTTGAGTCCCATGCAGCCGAGCCCTAGGGTCGAGACTTTCAGGCCACTACGACCGAGTTCACGCTTCTGCATTGCTAGGTTCCTTTCGCCTTTGTTCGGTCCGTACTTGGGCGGTCATGAGTCAGCGCGCCATCGATGCTTGACTGCGTTCGGCGTCTGACACCGAAGCGGATTTCGGCGGATGGCTCGGTTGACGTTTGAAGCCCGCGATGCCGAGGCCGCCGTCGATAACGAAGTCGCAGCCGGTGATCGCGTCGGCGGACGGGCTGGCGAGGAACGCCGCCAGGTCCGCAATTTCTCGTGGCGTCAGCATGCGTGCGACCGGCACTCCTGGCATGAATTGTTCGATCCACCATTGTTCAACGTCCGCCCAGTCGGTGCTGCGGCCTTCCTTTCTTGCCCGCTGTATGTACAGGTCCTTGAACGTGTCGGTCGCCACCGCACCCGGACTGATCGCGTTTGACGTCACGCCAGTGCGCGCTAATTCCATCGCGAGGCTGCTCGCGATCCGAAGCTGGCCGGCCTTGGCGCTGGAATACTGCGGAAAGAAATTGGCGGTCCCTTGCGTCGCGGCTCTGCTCGCGATTTGAATCACGCGTCCCCAACCGCGCTCAATCATCCCCGGGACCAGCAACTTGACGAGCCGCACTCCCGCAACGACGTCTGTGTTGTACGTCTCAAGCCAAACGTCCGGCGGCGTGTCCCACCAGGCGGTGATCGGATAACTTCCGGCGTTGTTGACGAGAATGTCCACTCCGCCGAAAGCGGCTTCCGCTTCGTGCGCCACCCGTTCCGCCTGGGCGTCGTCCGTCAGTTCGCCTAAGGCGACGGCGGCTGCGCCACCGGCCGCGCGGATCTCAGCGGCGAACTTGTTCGCGCGCTCC
>Ga0210382_10000738_pt1 | contig 11287 bp, 14 predicted proteins | sample PLMedo_FD_155452 | JGI IMG/M metagenome (GOLD analysis project Ga0210382, IMG submission 155452) | Groundwater sediment microbial communities from an aquifer in East River, Colorado, USA - PLM0_60_coex redo | ecosystem: Environmental > Terrestrial > Soil > Riparian zone | place: USA: East...
TCCTCAAGTTCCTCGCCGGTCTGATCCGGCCCCGCGCCGGACGCGCCCAGATCGAGGGCGGGCGACGCGCCGTCGGATGGATCGGTCATCAGCCGCAGCTCTACGCCCATCTCACCGTGCGGGAGAACCTCCGATTCTGGGGATCGCTGTATGATGTGCCCGACGCGGAGCTCGCCCGGCGCGAGGGTGACCTGCTCGCCCGGCTCGACCTGAGCGAGCATGCGGACCGGCCGGTGCGCGCGCTGTCGCGCGGGCTGGTCCAGCGCGTCGCGATCGCGCGCGCCCTGATCCACGATCCGCGGGTGCTGCTGCTCGACGAGCCATTCACGGGGCTCGACCGCACGGCAGCGGAAGAGTTTCGCCGGCTGCTGGCCGAGCAGGCGGCGGGCGGCCGGGTCACGGTGCTCGTCACGCACAACGTCGAAGAGGGGACCGAGCTCGCCACCGACGTGGCGTTCATGCGGGCCGGTCGCTTCGTGCAGCTCGCGCCGCGCAACGGGCGCGGCGCCGCCGAGATCGCTGAAGCCTACCGCCGGGCGGTGACGGGTGCCTGACGTGTGGCGCCATGCCTGGCGCCTCGCGCGCAAGGACCTGCTCGTCGAGTTCCGCTCGCGCACCGCGATTCTCTCCGCCGTCGTGTTCACGGTGCTCGTGTTGATGGTCTTCAATTTCGGACGCGATCCCACCGCCGTGGCGGCCGTCGACCTCGCGCCGAGCATCCTGTGGGTGACGTTCACGTTCGCCGCCATGCTCGCTCTGAACCGCGCGTTTCAGCTCGAGCTCGAGAATCAGGCGCTCGATGGGCTGCTCCTGGCCCCGGTGAGCCGCTCGAGCATCTACCTCGGCAAACTGATCGCGAATCTGGCGTTCGTCGCGACGGTGGAGGCCGTGGGCCTCCCCCTGTTCGCGTTGTTCTTCAACGTGAGCATCCTGCCCGTGCTGGGCCCGCTCCTAGCCGTGCTCGCGTTGGCGACCGTGGGGTTCGTGGCCGTGGGCACGCTGTTCAGCGCGATGACCGCGCGGACGCGTTTCGCCGAGCTGCTGCTGCCGGTGCTGCTGCTGCCGTTCATGATCCCGCCACTCATCTGGGCCGTGCTCGCGACCGCCGCGCTGCTCGCGGGCCGTCCCTTGAGTGAGGCGGTGGGCTGGCTTAGGTTGCTGGCGGCCTTCGACATTGTGTTCGTGTCGCTCGCGTTCTTCCTCTTTCCGGCGACGGTCGACGAATGAGGCTCCTGAAGACGGCACGCTGGATCACGGTCCTAGGCCTCGCCCTCCTCGCCGCGGTGTACGTTCGGGCTCTCGCTTTCACGCCGGTGGAGCGCGTGCAGGGCGCGGCGCAGAAGATCTTCTACCTGCACGTGCCGGCGGCGATCTGGACCGAAGCGGGGATGGTCCTGGTCGGCGTGGCGTCGATCTTCTTTCTGTTCCTGAAAGATCCCCGGCTCGACCGCTTCGCCGAGGCATCCGCCGAGGTCGGGATGATGTTCGGCACCATCGTGCTGACGACCGGCCCGATCTGGGGGAAGCCGATCTGGGGGACGTGGTGGACGTGGGACGCGCGCCTCACGCTCACGCTGCTCCTCTTCCTCATGTACGTCGGCTATCTGCTGCTCCGCGGGGCGGTGACGGACCCCGGCCTGCGGGCGCGCTACGCCGCGGTTCTCGGCATCTCCGGAATGTGTCTCGTGCCATTCGTGCACCTGAGCGTCTACATGTTTCGCACACTGCACCCGCAGCCGATCGTGCTGAAGCCGAGCGCGCCGTCCCTGCCGGGCGACATGCTCGCGACGCTGCTCTTTTCCTTCGTGGTTTTCACGATTCTGTACGTGGGGTTTGTGACGCAGCGCTATGCGCTGGCCCTGCTTCGGGAGCAGGCGGATCAACATGCCTGAGAACACGTCATACATGGTCGCCGCGTACGTCATCACGGCGGCGATCCTCGTCGGCTACGCCGTGCTCCTCTACCGGCGCACGCTCAAGCCTTAGTTCGCAGCTGCGCGCGAGCCTCGGGCAGGCGGTCGTGGCCATCCGGCACCTGCGTCGCCCAGAGATTCAGCGCTTCCTCCGCCGCGCCGACGTCTCCGGCCTGAAACAACGCATGCGCGTTGCGCCACAGCGCCTCGGCGCCGCCCCCGGCGGCGTAGGCGCGGGCGAACCGCGCGGCGGCGTCGGCATACTGGCCGGCGCGCCGATACAGATCACCGGCCGCGAGGGCGGCGTCGGCGCGCTCTTCCAGGGCGAGCGCCTGCTCGAACGCCCCCAGCGCTTCCGGCTGCCGGAACACCATTTGCAGGGCCTCACCCAACAGCATGAAGGCGTCGGCGTTGTCCGGAAAGCGCACGCTGGCTTCACGCGCCGCATCGACGGCGCCCCACCGATCCTCACGCGCGCGGGACAGATGAACGAAGGCGACGTAGGGCTCGCCGAAGGTGGGCGTGAGGGTGCACCCGAGGCGCAGCCAGGAAACGGCGCGCGCGGGGGCGTGCCGCTGACAGGCGGCGGCGCGGCGCACGCAGAAGCGTGCGAGCGCGGCGCGCAGGGAGCGGAGCATTGCTTGATAATGGGTGCAGCCGCGGTGAGATTGCAACGGCGCATGTCACGGGCATTGGAAGGGCGCCGGATCGTCATCACTCGCGCGCGCGAGCAGGCAGCCGACCTCGCGCGGGCCCTCGAAGCACACGGCGCCGCCGTGGTGCTCGCGCCCGTCATCCGCATCGAGCCGTTGCCGCAGCTCGCCCCGCTGCGCGCCGCGCTCGCCGGTCTCTCCGCCTACCGCTGGGTCGTCTTCACGAGCCAGAACGCCGTGCACATCGTCTTCGACCGCCTGCTCGCCTGGGGACTAGGGCCTCGCACGTTTGCGAGCACCTCGGTGGCCGCGATCGGCAGCGCCACCGGCGACGCGCTCACGCAGCGTGGCGTGGTCCCCGCGCTCGTGCCCGACGAGTTCGTGGGCGAAGCGCTGGCGGAAGCCCTCGGCGCCCGCGGCGGTCTCGCAGGTAGCCGCGTCCTGGTCCCGAGCGCTCAGGATGCTCGCGACGCGCTGGCGGCGGGCCTCAGGGCGCACGGCGCGGTGGTCGAGGTCGTACCTGTGTATCGCACCGTGCCGGCCACGATCGATCTGAGCGACCTCGCCGTCGAGCTGCAGGGCGGCCGGGTCGACGCCGTGACTTTCACCTCGTCTTCCACGGTGCGCTGCTTTGTCGAGCTCGTCGGCCGCAACGCCGCGACGTCGGGGCGGTTCACCGCCGCCGTGATCGGACCGGTGACCGCGGGGACGGCGCGCGACCTCGGGCTCGGCGACGTGCTCGAGGCGGAGCCGCACACCGTCGCCGGGCTGGTGGACGCACTGCTGCGGCGGTTCGCGTGAAACTCGGCACGCGGGGGAGCCGCCTGGCGCAATGGCAGGCGGAGTGGGTGCGCGATCAGTTGGCCACGCGGGGGGTGTCGGCCCAGATCGTGGTCATCAAGACGCGGGGCGACGCCGAAGTCGATCGTCCGCTTCACGAGCTCGAAGGCAAAGGCTTCTTCACCAAGGAGATCGAGGACGCACTGCTGGACGGCCGCATCGACGTCGCGGTCCACTCACTAAAAGACCTGCCAACTCAGCTTCCCACCGGCCTGGCACTGGCCGCGGTGCCCCAGCGGCATGACGCCCGTGAAGCCCTCGTCGGCGGCGCGAGTCTCAGAGACCTGCCCGCCGGCGCGCGGGTCGGCACGTCGAGCCTGCGCCGCGTCACGCAGATCCGCTACCTGCGCCCCGACCTGCGCGTCGTGTCGTTGCGGGGCAACGTCCCGACCCGCGTGCGCAAAGTCGAGGAAGGGGACGGCTGCGACGCCGCCCTCCTCGCGCTCGCCGGGCTCGAGCGATTGTCACTGGGCGAACGGGCGACGCCCATCGATCCGCTCGAAGTGATGCCGGCGCCGGGGCAGGGCGCCTTGGGCCTCGAGATCCGGGCCGACGACCGCCGCACGCGCGACGCGTTGCAGCCGCTGGGGGACGCGGCCAGCGCGCGCGCCGTCGCGGCCGAACGGGCCGTCCTCGCCGCGCTGGGCGGCGGCTGTCAGGCGCCCGTGGCGGCGTGGGTCGACGGCCACCGCCTCTTCGGGCGGGTCACGGCCGCCGATGGGTCGGTGCAGCTCACGGCGTCTGCCGAGATCGAGCCCGCGCGGCCCCAGGCGGCGGGCGAGGCGGTGGCTCGCTTGCTCGAGGCCGAAGGGGCGGCGAGCTTACTCGCCCGATGAGCCCCGCGTCTTTCCCCGTCCGCCGCATGCGGCGCCTCCGGCGCACGCCGGCCCTGCGCCGGCTGGTGCAGGAAACGCACCTCGTGCCTTCTCAGCTCGTGTGGCCGCTGTTCGTCACGCACGGCGACGGCGTGCGCCGGCCGGTGGCGGCGATGCCGGGCGTCGATCAGGTCTCCGTCGACGAGCTCGTGAAGGACGCCGAGCGGGCTGCGCGGTTGGGACTGGGCGGGATCGTGTTGTTCGGCATTCCAGCGGCGAAGGACGCGACAGGCTCCGAGGCGCACGACGAGCAGGGGATCGTGCAGCAGGCGATCCGCGCCGTGAAGCGCGCCGTGCCGGAGCTGCTCGTGATCGGGGACGTCTGCTTGTGCGAGTACACCGACCACGGCCACTGCGGCGTGATCCGGGACGGCGATGTGGACAACGATTCGTCCGTGTATCTCCTCGGCAAGGTGGCGGTGACGCAGGCGCGGGCCGGCGTGGATCTCGTGGCGCCGAGCGACATGATGGATGGGCGCGTCGCCGGGATCCGGAAAGCGCTCGACGCGGCGGGGTTCGCGCACCTGCCGATCATGTCGTACGCCGCGAAAATGGCGTCGGCGTTTTACGGGCCGTTTCGCGAAGCGGCGGGCTCGACGCCGCAGTTCGGCGACCGCCAGACTTACCAGATGGCGGCGGCGAACGGCGACGAGGCGATGAAGGAAATCCGTCTCGATCTGGAGGAAGGCGCCGACATCGTGATGGTGAAGCCGGCGGGGCCGTGCCTCGACCTGATCCGGCGTGCCCGCGAGGAGTTCGGCTCCCCCCTCGCCGCCTATCAGGTGAGCGGGGAGTACGCGATGATCAAAGCGGCAGCGGAGCGAGGGATGCTGGACGAGAAGCGGGCGATGTGGGAATCCCTGACGGCCATTCGGCGCGCCGGCGCAGACATCATCCTGACCTACTTCGCGCCGGCGGCCGCCGAACAGCTGTAGGGGCGCAGCATGCTGCGCCCCTACGAAATCAGGTCAGACTGGTGACGTCCCGGGGAAGCAACACAAATTTCCACAGCGCTCCCGCCAGCGTCGCGCCGAGCAGCGGCCCGATCCAGTACACCGCCTGGCCATGCCACTCCCAGGCAACGAGCGCCGGGCCGAAGGCGCGCGCCGGATTCATCGCGGCGCCGGTCAGCGCTCCGCCCACCAGCGCGCAGACGAAGATCGCCAAGCCGATGCCGAATCCCCCCACCTTGGGCGCCTGCGGCGACACCGCGGTCCCGAACACCGCGCTGACCAGGAAGAACGTGAGCACGGCCTCGATGCCGATGCCTTCGAACAGCCCGACGGTGCCCGCGAGCTGCGGCGTACCGAGTGAGGTCACCCGTCCCGCCATCGTCGGGAACAAGCCCTTCACGAGCAGCGCACCCACCACGGCTCCGAGGATCTGGGCGAGGACGTACTGGCCCAGCGTGCGGCCGTCGATCTTCTGCGTCAGCCATAGGGAGACGCTGACCGCCGGGTTGATGTGCCCGCCGGAGATGGCCATGGTCATCGTGATGATCACGGACATGCCGACGCCGTGAGCGAGGGCGGTGCCGACCGCCCCGAGGGCGTTGTTCGAGGCGGCGTTGACGACGATGCTGCCGACGCCGAGGAAGACGAAGAGTGCCGTCCCGATGAATTCGGCGACGAGCGGCCGCAGGGCCTTGGGATTCACGAGTCTGCTCCCGAAGAGTTGAAGAGTGAAGGCGGGGGCAATCTACCGGTCGCCGGTGTCGGGCCGCAACACCAGCGCCGCATTGATGCCGCCGAACCCGAACGAGTTCGAGACCACCGCGGCCGGGTGGGCCGGCAAACCGTCGCCCGGGAGGCAGTCGAGGTCGCAGGCGGGGTCGGGGTGTTCCAGGTTGAGGGTCGGCGGGAGCCAGCTGCGGCCCAGCGCCAGGGCGCAGATCGCCGCCTCGATCGCGCCGCTCGCGCCGAGCGCGTGCCCGTAGTAGCCCTTCGTCCCGCTCACCCTCAGGTGGTAGGCGTGGTCCCCGAAGACCTGTTTGATCGCCGCCGTCTCCGTCGAATCGTTGAGCGGTGTGGACGAGCCGTGCGCGTTGATGTAGCCGACTTCGGTCGGGGCGACGTCGCCGTCGGCGAGCGCGAGCCGCATCGCGCGGGCGGCTTGGACACCGTCGGGTCGCGGCGCCGTCATGTGATACGCGTCGTTGGTGTACGCATGACCGACGACCTCGGCGTAGATCGGGGCGCCACGCGCCACGGCGCGACCGCGTTCTTCGAGCACCAGCACCGCAGCGCCCTCGCCCATCACGAACCCGTCGCGGGCGACGTCGAACGGACGCGAGGCGTGCGCCGGGTCGCCGTTGCGCGTGCTCATCGCGCGGATGTTGCTGAACGCCGCGAAGGTGAGCGGCGCGAGCGGGGCCTCGGCCCCTCCCGCGAGCATCACGTCCGCCCGCCCGTCGCGCACCACGTGGAACGCCTCGCCCACGGCGATCGTCCCCGAGGCGCAGCTCATCGCGTTCGTCGCGTTCGGACCGGTGATGCCGAATTCGATCGCCATGTTGCAGCTGGCCGCTCCGGCGAAGACGGCCAGCGCCAGCGACACGTCGAGCCCGCGCACGCCCTCGGCCAGGTACTTGGGCACCTGCGCCTCGGCGAACGCGACCCCGCCGAGGGCGGACCCCATCATCGCCCCGATGCGGTCGCGGTCCTCACGCTCCAGCGCCAGCTCGGCATCGACGAGCGCCAGTCGCGCGCTCGCCACCGCGAGCTGCGAGAACCGGTCGAGCCGGCGGGCCCGCTTCGCGTCGAGGTAATCCTGAGGACGAAAATCGGGGATCTCAGCGGCGATGTGGCTGCGGAACGGCGCGGGATCGAAACGCGTGATCTCCCGCACCGCGGAGGCCCGCGCCTCGAGCCCCGCCCACAACCCGGCTGCCGTCGTGCCGATCGGCGTCACGGCGCCGACGCCCGTGATCACGACTCGGCGCGGCGCGCGGGCGATCACGCGGCGTGCTCCACCGCGCGCTTGATCCCGGCGAGCGTGCGCGACGCGATCCCATGAACGAATACCGGGCCGATGACGAGGTCCGCCGCGAGCCGGCCGATCAGGGGCCACGCGGGGCCGTCCCAGGTGTGCACAACCTCCACGTCCACGCCTCCTCCAGAACCTCCACCAACCTCCACCATTCTCCACACGACTTTCATGCCCCGCGTGATACCCCGGACGTGGCGATAGCGGATTTCGCCCGCGGCTCGGTCGAGCGTCATCTCCGAGACCCACCAGGTTGGGTACTTAAACACGCCGAACGGCCGCCACGCCGCCATCTCCACCAGGCTTCCCTCGAGTCGTCGCACCCAGCGGTAGTGCGACAATATGGCGGGCCAGCGCTCGACCTCACTAGCCGCCTCGAACACCGATGCCAAGGGTGCACGCATTACGATCCGATCAACGGTGCGCATGGGAGCTAGCCAGGGTTGGCTGACCCCGGGGCCATGCCCCGGGGGTTACTCCCGCAGCCCCGCATAGCCACCGCGGTAGTACAGCAGCGGCCGCCGGTCCGTGACGCTGCCGCTCATGACCAGGCCGAGGAAGACGGTGTGGTCGCCCGCCGGGATCGCCGTCTGCTTCTCGCACTCGATGTGCGCGAGCACGCCGTCGAGTACGGCGATCCCCTGCTTGTTGGTGCGGAAGCCGACGCCGCTAAAGCGGTTCGGTTCATCGCCGGCGAAGCGGCGCGAGATCGCTTCCTGGTCGGCGGCGAGGATGTTGAGGACGAAACTCGACGCGGCTTCCAGAGCGGCGTGCATCTCGTGTTGCCGGTCCACCGACACGAGGACGAGGGGCGGGTCGAGGGACACCGATGCGACGGAGCTGGCGGTCATCCCGATCGGCTCGCCCCCGGGAGTGGGCGCGCGCGTGGTGAGCACGGTGACGCCCGTGGCAAAACGACCGAGCAGTTGACGAAAGAGGGCGGGTTCGACGCCGTGCATGTTCACCAGAGGAGGCCGACGAGGACGCCGGGAGCCAGGACAGCGCGCGCGGGAACGCAATTCCCCGTGGCGCGCACCAGAAGATCCGCGAGATCGGAGCGCCGCGCCAGCCGCCCGACGACGCGCTCGACCAGCGCCGGCCAACCGACTCCCAGGGCGATGAGCCGCTCGAGCAGCCACTTGCCCGTGAACGCGGCGCGCCGAGCGCGCGCATATGTCTCGAGGCTCGCGCCGGTGGCGAGTGTATGGCTGATGGCGGCGGCGGCGAGCTCCGCCCCGCGCAGCGCGCTGTAGATCCCCTGTCCGGTGAAGGGATCGAAGAAGTCGGCCGCGTCACCGACGAGCAGCGCTCCGCCGCCGGGTGCCACCGATCGACGCGACCACTGGGCGAAAGGGCCCGTCGCGAGGACTTTGCGGACCACGCGCCGCGGATCGAAGCGGCCGGCTAGGCCGGGGAAACGATCGAGCGCCTCGAAGAACCCGGGCCGACTGCGCAGGGAGCGCAGTGGGAGGACAAGTGCGACGGTTGTGACGCCGTCACCGATCGGCCCCAGACCCACGTACCCCTCGTGACCGACGTGCATTTCACCCACATCCGAGACACCGGCGACGTCCGCGACGTGCGCCGTGAACGCAACGCGCCGCGGGGACGAGGTACGCACGCCGCCCAGTCGCCGAGCCACGACCGACCGCAAGCCATCAGCTCCGACCACGACTCGCGCCCGATACGTTTCGCCGGCGATCACGCCACCCACGGCGCCACGATCGTAGAGCAGGTCCTCGACCTTTACGCCTTCCCGAACGACCGCTCCGGCGGTCTCCGCGGCGTGGCGCAGGATCGTGTCGAAGCTCGTGCGCGGCAATGCGAAGCTGAAGCGGTCCCCGGTGCGATCGAAGCGGCCGATCATCTCCGCCCCGCTCGGCGCGACGACCTTCATGCCCGTGAGCCGCGCGTGCGAAGCCGCCGCGACGGCTTCCACGATGCCGCCGCCGAGGCGCCGCAGCAGCGTCGTCGTTTCGGGGCTCAGGTACTCCGAGCAGGGTTTGTCACGAGGGAATCGGGCGCGGTCGAGCAAGAGGACGCGGGCGCCGCCCCGGGCGAGGAGCAGCGCGGTCGCGGAGCCAGCCGGCCCCGCCCCGACGACGATGGCGTCCCAGTGTGTCATGCTAGCAGCAGAGCCGCCATCCGGCGGCGATACCCGCCCCGGCGAGCGTCATCGCGAAATTCACAGCGTCGTTGTCCATCCACTTGTCGTCGGGTCCCTGCAGCGTCGCGCCGAGAAGCGAGTCGATCAGCATGCCTGCGACACCAGCAACCGCCACCACGGCGACGAGCCCACCAGGGTGGGTTGACCCCGGGCCGCCGGCCCGGGGTCCGAGCACCCACGCCAAGCCGGCTATCACCACCGCCCCGAGCACGCCTCCGCCTGTTCCCAGCAGTGTGACACCGCCGTTGGCTCCCGACGGGACCGGTGCTCCGCTCGTGATGAGCCGCGGTGGCGTGGGGGAGTGCGCGCCGAGCTCCGTCGCCCAGGTGTCGGCCGTGGCGGCGGCCACCGCGCCGGCGAATGCGGGCCAGCTGCCGAGGAGCGCCGCTACGGCGGCGACGCCGCCGTTCGCCAGCACTTGGCGCGCGTTGCGACGGCCACCGCCCCGCGTCAACAAACTCCCAGAAACAAAAAAGGCGAGGAGCAGCAGCAAGCCTCGCCATCCCATCCCCCAGACCGTCGCCGTCCCCACGGCGAGCGCTGCCGCTGCGCCCGCGGCGGTCAGCCATTTCACTCGCCGAACAGCTCGCGCAGCACCCGGCGTTTCAGCTCTTCCGGAGCGCCCTGCGTGCGGCATCGGGCGCGCAAGAACTTGAGGTAGATCGCTTCGAAGTCGAACTGCTCGCCGCAGGGTGGGCATTCCTCGAGGTGCTCGCGGATGTCACGCTCCAGCTCCGGGGTGGCTTCCCGGTCGAGGAACTCGTACAGGTGTTCAACGCACTCGCGACAATTCATGCCGGCGTTCCCTTGATGTAGCCCATGCTGACGGCGTAGTCGTACAGGCGCCCCTGAAGTACTTTGCGCGCGCGAAACAGCCGCGACTTCACGGTTCCCACCGGAATCTCGAGAATCTTCGCGATCTCCTGATAGGACATGCCTTCGACGTCGCTCAAGACGAGGGTCTCCCGGAACGCCTCCGGGAGCTTGTCGATTTCCCGGAGTACCTCGTCGTCCACGATCTTGTCGAAGAACGCCCCCTGGGGGTCGTCGTCCTGTATCTCCCCAAACACCGCGAAGGGCTCGATGGTGTCCAGATCCACGTTTTCGGGGTGCCGGGTACGGCGGCGGTATTCATTAATAAAGGCGTGCCGGAGGATGGTCAGAAGCCACCCCTTGGCGTTCGTGCCCTTCTCGTACTGGTCCCAGGCGCGGTACGCCTTGAGCATCGTCTCCTGCACGAGGTCGTCGGCGTCGGCGGCGTTGTTGGTGAGGCGCAGGGCGACGCGATAGAGCGCGTCGAGGTGCACCAGCGCCTCGCGCTCGAAACTCTCGCGCTTCTCGTCTACCTGCGGATTTGGGGTGGTCATCGCTAGTCCCTAAGGCTCATCCGGGCTCCCGAGTTGCGCAATGGGGTGCTAGGTTTCGCGCGCCGTGGTCCACAGCATCGTTCCGCTCACCGTCCTCGAGGCGGTCAAGAATCTCGACACGCCGGTCGAGGACGGGCTCACCGAATTCGCCGAGGAACTCCTCGTCAAGCGACTGGGGCTCTCGCCCACGGTCGCCATGCAGCTTGCCGAGTACGAGCAGCTGGTGCGGCGCGATGCGCGCGTGGACGGTGCGCTCGTCGAAGCGCTGCTCCGCCTCGTGGGGCGGCGGCCCGACGCCGATCTCGTGTTCGCCGACGCGGGGCGGCGTGCGGCGCGCCGCGCCGTGCATCGTGTCTTCCCTCCGCTCCGACTCTTCGGGCACTTCTCCGCGCGGCGCGCCGCGCGCGCCGTCCTGGGCGCGGACCTGACGCGCGACCGGCACGTGCCCGTCGCCCGCGTCGCCGATCCCATCGCCATCAACGCCACG
>Ga0210382_10000739_pt1 | contig 11277 bp, 12 predicted proteins | sample PLMedo_FD_155452 | JGI IMG/M metagenome (GOLD analysis project Ga0210382, IMG submission 155452) | Groundwater sediment microbial communities from an aquifer in East River, Colorado, USA - PLM0_60_coex redo | ecosystem: Environmental > Terrestrial > Soil > Riparian zone | place: USA: East...
AGGTCTTCAGCAGGCCCGGCAGGCCGAGGATGTGATCCGCGTGGAAGTGGGTGAGGAAGATCTCGTCGACCTGGACCAACCCCAGCGAGCGCTGCAGCTGCCGCTGCGTCCCTTCCCCGCAGTCGAACATCAACCGCTTGCCCCCGCGCGCCACGAGCACGCTCGCGGTCGCCCGCCGCGCCGAGGGCACTGAGCCGCCGGTGCCGAGGAAGATCACCGAGAGTTCCATCAGCCCGCGAGCCTACGCGAAGGGGGGTGTCGGTCACGCGAAGCTAGACTGACTTCTCTGCGCCCGTAGCTCAGCTGGATAGAGCGCCACCCTCCGGAGGTGGAAGTCGCAGGTTCGAATCCTGCCGGGCGCGCTGAGGATCGCGGTCAACGGTCCCGCCAGGCGGCGACCGTCTGCCGCAGCGTCTCGCGCGCGTCGTGCCGGGGACGCCATCCCAGCTCGGTCCGGGCGCGGGTGACGTCCATCAGCACCGGCCGGCGAAACGCCTCGACCCACGCCGCCTCGTCCGGCAGGAACGGCGTTCGCGCGACCAGCTCGGCCGCCGTCGTGACCGCCGCCCCCGGAATCCGCGCCGCGTGCCAACCCAGCTCAGCGGCGAGATCGCTCACGGTGAGCCGGCCCGGCCCGGCGAGGTTGTAGACGCCGGGCCGGGCCTTTCCCAGGACAGCCGCCTCCAGGGCGGCGGCGACGTCGTCGTGGTGGACGAGCTGGAACGGGACCCCGGGGTCGGGAAGCACGGGGCGAACGGCGGGAACCCGCTCGAACACGGCCCGCAAGGGGCTGGGAAGCCGTCGCCGGAGCCTCTCGAGAGGGATCGAGTCGAGAAGGAGCGGCGCCTTCGGGCCCGCCACTATGCAGGGCCGAAAGACGTATGCGTCGGTACCCGAGCCGGCCAGCGCCCGGGCCAGCTCGGCCTCGACCTCGGCCTTCTGGGCCGAGTACGGGTGGCGGTCCGCGCCCCGGGGCGGCAGGTCCTCGGTGAGCAGCTCGGGCGAGTCCGCCTGGAACCCGTATGCGGCGACGGAGGAGGTGTAGACCAGCCGCTGCGCGCCTCCCGCTGCCGTGGCTTCGAAGACGTTGCGCGAGCCGGTGAGGTTGATCTCGCGGCTTCGCCCGCTTCCCGCCACGATGACGAAGGCCAGGTGGACGACCACGTCGGCGCCGTCCACGAGGGCGGCGACCGCGTCTCGATCGAGGATGTCGCCCCGCCGGTAGTCGACCTTCCCCCAGCCGCATGCGGCGACGTCGAACGGGCGGCGCGCCATCCCGACGATCCGCTCCACCTCGGGGTTGCGGTCCAACCGGTCGACGAACGGCTTGCCCACCTCCCCCGTGGGGCCGGTCACCGCGACGGTGAGCAACTTGGCCACGGCGCGAACGGTATCTCGCAGGAGCCGCCCGGAGGAGATGCCGGCGATCCGCCTGCCGGTTCCAATACTGTCGGACCGTGACCGACGGAGTGGACACCCGCCCGCCGCGGGGGGCGCTGGCGGTGATCGCCGTCGGGCTGCTCGCCACGCTCGCGGCGGCGCTGCTCAGCACCGACAAGCCGATCGGGGCGGCGGAGCTGAGCTGGGTGGAAAAGGCCCCGCTCCCCGACCCCAAGCCGGTGGCGATTCCGGGCGGCGGGGAGATGCGGCTCTCCGATGCGGGCATCCGCGCCACCGAACCCAACGCCGGCGGGTTCACGCTGTACCGCGCCGCCGCCGTGCTGACGCTCGACGCCGGCGCCGCGGTGGGGCAGGGCCGCCTGCGCTGCGCGATCCGGGTGCCGCGACGAACGATCGTGGCGCAGACGCCGAACAGCCGCGCCTCCTATCCTCGCTCCAGCGAAGAGCTGATCGAGCAGGACGCGCCCGAGAACTCGCTGGTCGAGTTCAACTCGCACAGCACCGACCTGGCCCTGGTCGAGCTCGGCGACGCGCTCGGGTCACGCTTCACCGGCGAGCGGGGGATCGTCGTCGAGTGGGCGCCGTTCCGGATCGGCCAGCAGGCGTGGCAGTGGGGGTTGCCCAGCGGCCGGCCCAGCGAGCCGCTGCGGCTGCCGTTCGCCTCGATCTGGCGGACCACCACCACCCCGGCGGCCCGCATCGCCTGCACGATCGAGACCGGCGGCGGCTCGGCCACCGCCCGCACCGCGGGCGGCCTCCCCAAATAGAGCCGCAACGCGTTTCCCTGCGATCCCGTGGGCAACGCGTTGGACTAGGAAGCGATCAACAGCTCAGGGCCCTCGACGCCTTTGCCAACCTTGTTCAGCTTCGGGTTGGCGGGGGCGCTGTCCATGCGGGCGGCGGGCAGCGGCGCGCACATCGCCACCGCGTCGTCCACCTCCAGGTCCGGCCGCAGCCAGGCGGCTTCCGCCTCCGCGCTCGGCAGGATCGCCGGCATCCTGTCGTGCACCTTGGCGACCAGCTCGTTCGGCGTCGTGGTGACGATCGTGCAGCTGTACAGCCAGCCGTCGTCGAAGCCCCTGGCCTCCTCGTCCTCCCACTCCTTGCGCGTACAGATCCCGGCGAAGGCGAAGGGCTCTCCGCCGTCGACCGTGAAGCGCCAGGGCTGGCGCGGCTGCTTCGGGTCCTCCGCCCTCATCCACTCGTAGAAGCCGTCTGCGACGATCAGGCAGCGATGGCGGAACTTGCCGACCAGAGGGGCGTAGGCTCGGCTCGAGGTGAGGTTCTCCGCCTTTGCGTTGATCATCCGGTAGCCGACCTTGAGGTCCTTCGCCCAGCGCGGCGCCAGGCCCCAGCGCATCAGCCGCGCCTCGCGCTCCCCCCGCGCCGCCTCCTCGGGGTCGGGCGAAGAGCGGATCGTCAGCACCTCCTGGGTCGGCGCGACGTTGAAGCGGCCCAGCGCCGATTCGACCTTCTTCGCCCTCTCCGCGGCCGGCGGCGGCGCCTCCCCGGCCGAATTCCGCTCCAGCGCCTTCTCCAGCTCGACCTGGAAGCGGTCGGCGACCTGCTTCGCGTTCTTGGCCGTGACGGTGAAGCGCCCGCACATGAAGCCCCAGCCTAACCATGACGCCACGGCTACTCCGGCGCGATCAGCTCCAGGGTCGGGAAGTACGTCCGGTAGCGAGCGGGATCGCGGGTCAGCAAGCGCAGGCCAGCTACCGCAGCGTGCGCGCCGATGAAGAAGTCGGGCAAGGGCGAGAACCTCGGGTCGCCGCGGCGCCGATATGCAACGAATGCCCTACCCGCCAGGAATGCCGCCGGCCAGGGAAGCGGAACTCGCTCGATCCCCTGGATTGCGAGCGCCCATTCGCATTCCTCGGCTGTTGGAAAGCCCGTCGAGACCTCGGCGTAGACGATCTGGTTGACGAATAGGGCGCCCTCCTCCAGCGCCTCGATCATCGCCTCGTTGGACCAGGGCCCCCAGCGGGGGTCATCGTCGATGACGTCGATCAGGACGTTGGAGTCGACGAGCGTCGCAGCCACTCTGACTCAAGTCCCCTGGCCCCAATCCTCTCCCCGGGTGAGCTTCATGATTTCGTCCGTGCTCATCGTGAAGTTCTTGCCGGCCTGACGAAGGTGCTCGACGACCTCCTCTCCGCGCCGGCGACCGGTGGACGACTTTCGCACCCGCACCTCCCCCATGCCCGGAACGAACTCGACCTCGGTGCCCGGCAGGAGGCCGAACTCCTCGCGGATGTCCTTGGGGATCGTGACCTGGCCCTTGCTGGTGACCTTCGACATGCGGTAAGAGTAGCACCGGTAATACTCTTACTTCAGGGCCGTACTTCGGGATGGTCGCGGTACCACTTCAGGGTGCGCCGGAGGCCGTCGCGAAGCTCGACCTCAGGGCGCCAGCCGGTCAGCTCGCGCAGCTTCGAGGAGTCGACGTACTGGCGGTCGATCTCTCCCGCCGGGTTGCCGGCGCCGTGGTACTCGGGCTCGACCTTGCGCCCGCTGACCTCGGCGATCGTCTCCAGCACCTCGGAAACCGAGTGAGGGCGCTCGCCGCCGGCGTTGAACGCCTCCCCCGCCCCGGGGCCTCCGGCGCCGACCACGTGCTCGACCGCCAGGTAGGCGGCGACCGCGTCCTCGACGAAGAGAAAGTCGCGTTGCGGGCTGCCGTCCGAGCGGATCGCCGGCCGCCGCCCCTCCAGCACGGCGACCGCCGCCTCCGGGATCAGGCGGGAGAAGTTGAGGTCGCCGCCGCCGTAGACGTTGGCGAAGCGGGTGACGGCGACCGGCAGCCCGAAGGCGGGCCGGTAGCTGAGCGCGATCGCGTCGGCCGCCGCCTTGCTCGCCTCGTACGGCGAGGCGGGGCGCAGAGCGAAGTCCTCGCGGTATGGCAATCGCTCATGCGGACCGTAGGCCTTGTCGGAGGAGGCGACGACGACCGCCGGCACGTCGGCGCCTCGGCAGGCCTCGAGCAGCGTCCAGGCGCCGCGCACGTTGACCTCGAAGGTGGAGGCCGGTTCGGACATAGCAGGGCCGACGAGGGTCTGCGCGGCGAGATGGAAGACGGCGTCGAACTCGCCGGCGTCGATCGTCGCTTCGACCAGGCCGGCGTCGCGCAGGTCCCCCTCGACCGGCTCTACCTCCGCTGCGACCCCCTGCAGCTCCAACCCCGAGAGTCCGGCCCGCGGCAGGTCGAGCACCGTGACCGCGTCACCCCGCTCCAGCAGGGCCCGCGCGAGGTGGGAGGCGACGAAGCCATTGCCTCCGGTGACCAGCACTCGCTTCATCGCGCTTCCGCCCCCGCCGCCGCCCAGGCCGTCCAGGGCGCCTTCCCGCTGGCCCAGAGGTCGTTCAGCACCACCGCGTCCTTGTAGGTGTCCATGCAGTCCCAGAAGCCTTCGTGCCGGTGGGCGCGGAGCTGGCCCTCGGCGGCGAGCCGCTGCAACGGCTCGCGCTCGAGCACGCTGCCCTCGTCCAGGTAATCGAGCACGCCCGGCTCGAAGCAGAGGAAGCCCCCGTTGATCCAGCGCTCGCTGAGCGGCTTCTCGACGAAGCCGTCGACCCGGTCGTCGTCGCCGAGCCGGGCGATCCCCCACTGCAGATGGGGACGCACCACGGTCACCGTCGCCAGCGCCTCGTGAGAGCGATGGAAATCGAGCAGCGCCGCCAGGTCGACGTCGGCGACGCCGTCGGCGTAGGTGACGCAGAAAGACCCTCCGCCGAGCCGCTCGTCGCCGAGCTTTGCGATCCGCCCTCCGGTCGGCGTGTCGAGCCCGGTCTCGACGCACTCGACCGCGACGCCGTCCGGCCAGTCCTCAGCCACGACGAACTCCTCGACCATCTCCCCCAGGTAGCCAGTGGCGAGCAGGAAGCGCTCGAAGCCCTGAGCCGCGTAGATCCCGATCACGTGCCAGAGGATCGGCCGGCCGCCGATCTCGACCAGCGCCTTCGGCACCGACTCGGTCCGCTCGCGCAGCCGCGTCCCCCGCCCGCCGCAAAGGATGACGACCGGTGGCTTCATCGCAGCCGACATCGACCCCAGCCCAGTGGGGTCAAACTCCGATGCGGCGATCAGCCACCTGCAACCGCGGGCAGGATCGTCACTTCGACACCGTCGTCGATCTTGGTCTGCAGACCGTCCTGGAAGCGGATGTCCTCGCCGCTGACGTAGACGTTGACGAAGCGGCGCAGGTCGCCGTCCTGGGTGATCCGCTCGCGCAGGTCGCCGTGCGCCTCGAAGACCGCGTCGAGCACCTCGCCGACGGTCGATCCGGCGACCTCGACCTCCGCCTCCCCCCCGGTAGCGGCGCGCAGCTGGGTCGGGATCTTCACGGTGACTGACATCAGACGGCAATCTCCTGCTGCTGCTCGAACTCGGCCTCGAAGCTCTCGAGGTCGGGGCTGATCTCGTGCATCAGGAACCTATCGCGAGTCGCGTCCAGGGTCTTCAACCCCTCGCCGGTGATGTAGACGACGATGCGCTCGCCGCCGCCGATGTCGCCCCGCTCGGCTAGCTTGGCCAGGACCCCGATCGTCACCCCGCCCGCCGTCTCGGTGAAGATCCCGGTCGTCTCAGCCAGCAGGCGGATGCCGTCGCGGATCTCGCCGTCGCTGACGGAGTCGATCGCGCCGTTCGTGTTGCGGGCGTGCTCGAGCGCGTAGGGGCCGTCGGCCGGATCGCCGATCGCCAGGCTCTTCGCGATCGTCTCCGGTCGCTGCGGCTTGCAGACCTCCCAGCCTTCGGCGAAGGCGGTGGCGACAGGGCTGCAGCCCTGCGCCTGGGCGCCGTTGAAGACCGGCTGCTCCCCACGCACCAAGCCGAGGTCGAGCCACTCCTGGAAACCGCGGCCGACCTTGGTGAACAGCGACCCGGAGGCGATCGGGCAGACGACGCGGTCCGGCAGCTCCCAGCCGAGCTGCTCAACCGTCTCGTAGGCGAGCGTCTTCGACCCCTCCGCGTAGTAGGGACGGAGGTTCACGTTGACGAAGGCCCAGGGACGGGTTTCGGCCAGCTGGGTGCAGAGGCGGTTGACATCGTCGTAGTTGCCGCGCACGCCGACCAGGTTGGTCCCGTAGACGCCGGTGGCGAGCAGCTTCTGCTCCTCCAGGTTGGCCGGGACGAAGACGTAGGAGGCGAGCCCGGCGGCGGCGGCGTGGGCGGCGACCGCGTTGGCGAGGTTGCCGGTCGAGGCGCAGGCGACGGTATCGAAGCCCAGCTCTCTCGCCTTCGCGACGGCCACCGCCACGACCCGGTCCTTGAAGGAGTGGGTGGGGTTGGCGGCGTCGTTCTTGATCCAGACCTCGGCGTCGACGCCGAGCCGCTCGGCGAGGCGGTCGGCGCGCAGCAGCGGGGTCAGGCCCGGCTCCAGCGGGTCGCCCGGACGTCCCTCGAAGGGAAGGAAGTCGGCGTAGCGCCAGATGCCCTGCGAGCCGGCCTGGATGCGGCGCTTCGCCCCAGCGGGATCGAGCGAGGAGTGGTCGTAGGCCACCTCCAGCGGGCCGAAGCAACTCTCGCACGCATAGTGGGCGCCCAGCTCGTAGGTCGTCCCGCACTCCTTGCACTTCAAGCTCTCGATTGACATCCGATCTCGCTTTCCGTCGCCAACGAAAAAACCTCCGCCTGTGTGGGGCAGAGGTCCGATCGGACTTTCCCCACATCTTCCAGGCCGCTCATATGGCCTGCTGGACTTGGCACCTCCCCTCGGACCGATGGTCCGAGGTGGTTGCCGGGGCTTCGTCGGGCCAGTCCCTCCACCCCTCTAGATGTGGCGCTTATGTAGCTGGAGACTATATCAACGCAGGTGGTCAGTACACGCACATTGCGTGCCGGCGGGCTTCTGGCGCCGATCACCCACCTCCTTCCGGCCAGCACGTTTAACCTTCTCGTCACCGTGCCGACCCCGCCGAACGAGAAGATGGGCCAGAGCGATGCCGAACCTTCCAAAGCCGAGGCTGCGGCGGGCTGGCCGGCGCGGCGAGCTCGGCGCCCCCGCGCCGCAGCCTGAGCCGCAGGCGCCGCGCGTCGAGCAGATCGACGCGGCCGGCCTGCGCTGGGTCAACATCGAGCGGCCCGGCGCTCTGGAGCGATCCTGGATCGAGGAGCACTTCGACTTCCACGCCCTCGACCTCGAGGACGTCCTCTCCCGCAACCAGCGGCCGAAGATCGACGTCTACGACGATTACCTCTTCATCGTCCTCCACTTCCCGGTCTTCGACCCGGCGGCGGGGCGGCTGGGGACCGGCGAGCTGGACCTCTTCGTCGGGCCCGGCTACGTGGTGACGATCCCCAACCAGCCGCTGCAACCGGTCGAGTACCTGTTCGAGCGCTGCCGCGCCAAGGAGGAGCTGCGCGAGCAGCTCTTCTCGCGCGGCTCGGGCTACTTGCTCTACCGGCTCGTCGACGACAGCTTCGACTACTGCTTCCCGATGCTGCGCAAGATCGGCAACAAGCTCGACGCGCTCGAGGACGACATCTTCGAGGGGCGCTCGGAGGAGGTCGTGCGCGACATCTCCAACGTCAAGCAGGAGATCATCAACTTCCGCAAGGTGATCCGCCCTCAGCGCCCCGTCCTCCGCGACCTGGAGCGGGTCAAGCAGCGCTACCTGGCCACCGACCTCGACCTCGAGATCTACTTCGACGACATCGTCGACGCCCACGAGCGGATCTGGGACATGCTCGAGAACTACAAGGAGGTAGCCGAGGCGCTTGCGGAGACCAACGAGTCGGTGATCTCCCACCGCGTCAACGACATCCTCCGCGTGCTGACCTCGATCAGCGTCATCGTCCTGCCGCTGACCCTGATCGCAAGCGTCTGGGGGATGAACGTGCGGGTGCCCGGCGAGGGGGACGTGACCGCGTTCTGGATCGTCCTCGGGGCGATGGTCACCCTGCTCGTCGGGATGGTCGCCTACTTCCGCCGGCGCGGCTGGCTCTGAACCAAGCGCCGCCTCCATAGGATGCAGGGCCTGTGGCCAATTTTCGGATCTGGGCGCCGTGGCGCCTTGCCTACGTGAAGGACGCGTCCAAGGACATCGAGGAGGAGTGCATCTTCTGCGTCAAGCCGGCGGCGGACGACGACAAGGCGAACCTGATCGTCCACCGCGGCGAACGCTGCTTCGTCATCCTCAACCTCTTCCCGTACACCAACGGGCACCTGATGATCGCCCCCTACGAGCACCTCGGGCGGATCCAGGACCTTCCAGGAGAGACCGTGGCCGAGATGATGGGGCTGGCCCAGCGGGCGATGAGCCGCCTCGAGGACGTCTATGACCCCCACGGCTACAACGTCGGCTTCAACCAGGGTCGCGTCGCCGGCGCCGGGGTCGAGCACCACATCCACCTTCACGTCGTCCCCCGCTGGGGCGGCGACACCAACTTCATGCCGGTGATCGCGGACACCAAGGTGATGCCCCAGACCCTCGAGCAGAGCTACGAGGCGCTACGGGGAAGCCTTGGCTGAGCAGCGGATACTCGCGCCCCCGGGGATATTCAAGGCGTACGACATCCGGGGCGTCTACGGGACGGAGATGGACGAGACGACCGCCCACGCAATCGGCCGCGCCTTCGCGCGGGTGCTGGGGCGGCTGCGCGGCAAGGCGCCGGGCGAGCTGCGCGTCGGGCTCGGCCGCGACATGCGGCTGACCGCTCCGGCGATGGCGGCGGAGCTGCGCGACGGCCTGATCTTCGAGGGAGCGACGGTGCTCGACGCCGGCATGGTCGCCACCGAGATGCTCTACCACCTGGTCGGCTCGCGTGAGCTGGACGGCGGCGCGATGGTGACCGCCTCACACAACCCGAAGGCCTACACCGGGGTCAAGCTGGTCCGCGAGGGGGCGCTGGCCCTCTCCGGCGACGCCGGGATCGGCGACGTGCGGCGCGAGATCGAGGCGGGGCTCGGCCACGCCCCGGGAGGCGGCTCGCTCGAGGAGGTCGACGTCTGGGAGGAGTACCGGGTCCATGCGCTCTCCTTCGTCGACCCGGCCAAGATGCGTCCCCTGAAGCTGGTGGCCGACGGCGGCAACGGGATGGCGGGCCCGATGGTCGGGCCGCTCCTGCGCGGGCTCGGCCTCGAGCTCGACGAGATGTACTTCCGGCCCGATGGCGAGTTTCCCGACCACGAACCGAACCCGCTGCTGGAGGAGAACCGGCGGCTGATCGTCGAGCGGGTGCGCTCGGCCGGCGCCGACCTCGGCATCGCCTGGGACGGCGACGCCGACCGCTGCTTCTTCATCGACGGCGGCGGCGAGTTCTGCGACGGCGACTTCGTCTGCGCGCTGCTCGCCCGCGCCGCCCTCGCCAAGGACCCCGGCGCGACGATCCTCTACGACCCGCGCTCCAGCCGCGCCGTGCCCGACCTGGTCGCCGCCGAGGGCGGCCGCTCCGCCCTCTCCAGGGTCGGCCACGCCTTCTTCAAGGCGCGGATGCGCGAGGAGAGGGCCGTCTTCGGCGGCGAGGTCTCCGGCCACTACTACTTCCGCGACTTCTGGTGCGCCGACTCGGGGACGATCCCGGCGCTGCTGATGTTGGAGCTGCTCTCCGTCGACGGGCGCTCGCTGGCGCAGCTGATGGAGGAGTTCCGCTCCCGCTACTTCATCTCCGGCGAGATCAACTCCGAGGTCGCCGATCCCGAGGCGAAGATGGCGCAGATCGAGGAGCGCTATTCCGACGGAGAGATCGCCCACCTCGACGGGGTTTCGGTCGACTATCCCGAGTGGCACTTCAACCTCCGCCCCTCCAACACCGAGCCGCTGCTGCGCCTCAACCTGGAGTCGCTGGTGTCCCGTGAGGACATGGAGCAAAAGAGAGATGAGGTATTGGGGCTCATCCGTGCATGAGGACACCGCAAACCCCGCCGCCCCCGGACGCGTGAGCATGGGCGCGAGATCGCCGGGTGTGACTAGCGCGCCCATGCGGAAGCAGAGGAGGCGGCGGGTTGTGTGTCTGGGATTGATCCGGGCGTGACGCTCACTCCCGAGCAGGCGCTCCGCAAAGCCGAAGCCGCCGGCATCCACTGCCTTCGCATCCCCACCCCCTTCGCCGTTGGGCGGGTCAACTGCTACCTGCTCGAGGACGAGCCGCTGACCCTGGTCGACACCGGCCCCAACTCGGGCAAGGCGCTGGACGAGCTGCAATCGCAGCTGGCCGAGCGCGGCCACTCGATCGACGACCTCGAGCTCGTCATCGTCACCCACCAGCACATCGACCACCTGGGGCTGGTCGAGATCGTCGCCGAGCACTCCGGCGCCGAGGTGGCGGCGATCGGCGTCGCCGCCGAGCGGCTGGCCAACTTCAGCGAGGACGCCGAGCTCGAGGACGGCTTCGCGGTGGAGCTGATGCTCCGCAACGGCATCCCCGAGGAGGTCGCCCGGGCGCTGCAGAGCGTCTCGCGAAGCTTCCGCGGCTGGGGGTCGCGGGCAAAGGTGACCCGACCGCTCGCCAACGGCGAGGAGATCCGCTTCCGGGACCGCACCCTCCAGGCCCTGCACCGGCCCGGCCACAGCCCCTCCGACACCGTCTTCTGGGACGCCGAGCGGCGCATCCTGATCGCCGCCGACCACCTGATCGCCCATATCTCCTCCAATCCCCTGATCACCCGGCCGCTGGACGGGTCGGAGCGGCGTCCCCAGGCGCTCGTCGCCTACATCGAGTCGATGCGCAAGACCCGCGAGATGCCGGCCGAGATCGTCCTTTCCGGCCACGGCGATCCGATCGTCGACCACGTCGCCCTGATCGACGACCGCTTGGCAAAGCACGAGCGCCGCAAGGAGAAGATCCACAAGCTGATCGCGGAGCGCCCAAGCACCGGGTACGAGCTGGCGCAGGCGATCTGGGGAAACGTCGCCGTCACCCAGGCCTTCCTCACC
>Ga0210382_10000740_pt1 | contig 11254 bp, 9 predicted proteins | sample PLMedo_FD_155452 | JGI IMG/M metagenome (GOLD analysis project Ga0210382, IMG submission 155452) | Groundwater sediment microbial communities from an aquifer in East River, Colorado, USA - PLM0_60_coex redo | ecosystem: Environmental > Terrestrial > Soil > Riparian zone | place: USA: East River...
GCTCGCCCGCGGCCGTCAGGGCAGCGTCCTTCGCAGCGGACTCCAGGTGGTATTGGCCGGCCAGCCTAACGTAGGAAAATCGTCGCTCCTCAACCGGCTTGCCGGAGAGGACCTCGCCATCGTCACCGAAATTCCCGGTACCACGCGCGATGCGGTGCGCCAGACCGTTCAGATCGACGGTGTGCCCATGAATATCATCGACACCGCGGGTCTGCGTGACACTGCGGACACGGTCGAAGCGATCGGCATCGCGCGCACTTGGGAGGCGATTGGACACGCCGATGTCCTGCTTCTTGTCGTCGACGCGCGTACCGGTGCAAGTGCAGCCGACCGGTCCATAGTCGACCGGCTGCCGGGGAAGCTGAAGCCGGTTACGGTGTTCAACAAGATCGATCTTTCCGGTGATGCGCCGCGGGCGGAGGAGAGCACGCGCGGTTGGCACATTCATGTTTCAGCCAAGACGGGTGAGGGCCTGGGCGCGCTGCGCCAGGCCCTGCTCAAGCTCGCCGGCTGGCAAACGGGGGGAGAAGATGTATTCATGGCGCGCGAGCGGCACCTCGTCTCCCTTGAGCGCGTCGCGCAGGCTCTTGAGCGGGCCGGACAGACGATGCCACAGAGCGAACTTTTCGCCGAGGAGCTTCGTCTCGCGCAGCGCGAGCTCGGCTCGATTACCGGCGAGTTTTCGGCGGATGACCTGCTGGGTCAAATCTTCGCGCGCTTTTGCGTCGGAAAATGAAACCGATCCGGTCCGCATGAAACCCTATCCGGTTCTGAAAGCGCTCGTCATTTGCGCGGCGAGCGGCGCCTTGTTCAGCGCGCTGCGCGCGCCGCTGCCGTGGATGATCGGGCCGCTGCTCGCGATGGCGCTGGGAAAATTCCTCGGCGCCGAGGTCGCCGCACCGAGAGGAGGCAGGGCGGCGGGCCAGCTGGTGATTGCCTGCGCGCTCGGCCTGTACTTCACTCCGGCAATCGCCGGCGAAGTCGCGGCGCACTGGTATCTCCTGGTCGCGGCGGCCATGCTGGCGATCTTGCTCGCTTATGGGAGCGGCTGGTTTCTCATGCGCAGCGCCGGACTCGATGCGACCACTGCGCTTTTCGCCAGCGTTCCCGGCGGCGCAGCGGAAATGACGATCCTGGGCGAGCGCCATGGCGCGCGCTCCGACCACGTGGTCCTCGCGCAGGCCTTGCGCGTGTTCATCGTCGTGCTCATCGTGCCGTTTGCGTTCACCGGGTTCGGCTTGCACGGTGCCGATACCTATCGGCCCGCGCAGTTTGCCGTCGACGCCCTCGGCCTGGTCGCGTTGCTCGGCGCGGCCGCGCTGGTCGGCGGCGCGCTCGGCAAGGTCGGCATGCCGAACGCCTGGATGCTCGGGCCGCTCGGTGTAACCGTCGCCCTCACCTTGGGCGAGGTGAGCCTTTCCGCGATTCCGACTTGGCTGTCCAACGCGGGGCAACTCCTGATCGGGTGTTCGCTCGGCTCGGGATTCGAGCGCGAGTCTTTGCGAACCTCGCCCCGCTTCATCGGCATGGTTTGCCTCTCGGTGGTGCTCGCGATGCTCGGTTCAGCACTGTGTGCTTGGGGTCTCGCCGTCCTCGGCTCGGTTCCGATCTCGACGATGGTGCTCGCCACGGCGCCGGGGGGCATGGCGGAGATGTGTGTCACCGCAAAGGTGCTCCAACTAGGGGTGCCGCTCGTCACGGCGGCCCATGTCACACGGGTGATCATTCTCGTGACCACGACGGCACCTGTGTTCCGGCTTGCGAAACGCCTGCGGCGCAGGTGGCGGATTTAAACCAGCAGATTATTTCGTAAGTAGTGGTTCTAGCACGGTATTTTCAGCGCCCCGAAGTTCGTGATAGAGTTCGCAGCCTAACATTTCTACGACCAGCAGCCTCGATTCACATGCTGCCAAGTCGTTATCGCGAGGCCCCAGGATGAATCAACCCTACGCTGCCGCTATTGATATCGGCGCTCCGGCTTATGTTCAGCACCACGGCGTCAAGGAATGGGTCGCGCGCTTTGCCGCGCTGACCAAACCGGACCGGATTCAATGGTGCGACGGCTCGCGGGAAGAGTACGACCGGCTTTGCGACGAGATGGTCAAGTCGGGAATGCTGAAGCGGCTCAGTCCCAAGCTTCGTCCGAATTCTTTCCTCGCACTCTCCGATCCCAACGACGTGGCGCGCACCGAAGACCGGACCTTCATCTGCTCTCAGAAAGAAGAGGATGCGGGCCCGACCAACAACTGGGTCGATCCCGGGGAGATGCGCGCGACCTTGAGCAAGCTCTTCGACGGCTGTATGCGCGGTCGCACCCTGTATGTGGTTCCGTTCTCCATGGGGCCGCTCGGGTCGCACATCGCGCATATCGGCATCGAGCTGACCGACTCGCCCTACGTGGTCGTCAGCATGCACATCATGACGCGCATGTCCAGAAAGGTGTGGGAAATTCTGGGCAAAAACGGGTATTTCGTACCCTGCGTCCATTCGGTTGGCGCGCCGCTCGCTCCCGGTCAGAAAGATGCGCGTTGGCCGTGCAGCAAGGAGCACAAATATATCGTCCATTACCCAGAGACCAAGGAAATATGGTCCTTCGGATCCGGCTACGGCGGCAATGCGCTGCTCGGGAAAAAGTGTTTTTCGCTTCGCATCGCCTCCGTCATGGGGCGGGAGCAGGGTTGGCTGGCGGAGCATATGCTGATCCTCGGCGTGACGCCGCCTTCGGGTGAGAAACTCTACGTCAGCGCGGCGTTTCCTTCGGCGTGCGGCAAGACGAATTTCGCCATGCTGATTCCACCGCCAGCGTTCACGGGTTGGAAAGTCTCGACCGTCGGGGAAGACATTGCATGGATCAAGCCGGGCAAGGACGGTCGCTTCTACGCGATCAATCCCGAATCGGGCTTTTTCGGCGTTGCGCCTGGAACGTCCGAGAAGACCAATCCCAACTGCATGGTGATGATCAGGAGCAATACGATTTTCACGAACGTGGCCATGACCCCGGAGGGAGACGTCTGGTGGGAAGGGATGACCGATACGCCCCCCGCCAAGCTCATCGATTGGCAGGGGAAGGAATGGACGTCCGATTGCGGCAGGAAGGCGGCGCATCCCAACGCGCGGTTCACGGTTCCCGCCTCGCAGTGTCCTTCGATCGATTCCAATTGGGAGAATCCGCAGGGTGTTCCGATATCCGCCTTCGTGTTCGGAGGGCGGCGTTCCGACACCGTGCCGCTGGTCTCCGAGGCGGCCGATTGGGACTCTGGCGTGTACATGGCCGCCACGATGGGTTCGGAGACCACGGCCGCGGCAACCGGAAAGGTAGGAGTGGTGAGGCGCGATCCCATGGCCATGATCCCATTTGTCGGTTACAACATAGGCGACTACTTCAGCCATTGGCTCAAACTGGGCCGCTCGGTATCGCAGCGCCCGCGCATCTTCTGCATCAATTGGTTTCGTACCGACGCAAATGGAAAATTCATCTGGCCTGGATACGGCGAGAACATGCGAGTGCTGAAGTGGATCGTGGAGCGCTGTCAAGGCAAAGGAAATGCGGTTGAAACACCCATCGGCAAGGTTCCGGATTTCCAGGATTTGGATTGGAAGGGTCTGGAAAGTTTCGGCAGCGAGAAATTCAAGCGCGTGAGCTCGGTCGACGGCGGGGAGTGGAAGCGGGAACTGAAGCTGCAAGATGAATTGCTGCAGCTGCTGGGAAGCCGCTTGCCGCGTGAGCTTGCTGCGCGGCGTGAGACGCTCGGACGCTCCCTGGGCTGAAGGTTCGACCCCGTGTGAAACTGTCGCAGGAGTCAAGTAATAAGCTGTTGTTTATATTTAGATTCTAAATACAAAGCGTGGGCTGCGGGTGTTGTGAACACCGGATGTAGAACCTGTTAGCAAGTTGTATCTACCGACTAACAAGTTGTGTAATTCCGGTGGAAGGTCTGTGCAGAAAGCCGGACGTTCCACGTGAAACGTCCGCCCACCGATGAGGTTGCTCCCCTTGTGCCGCGTGGATCGACCGAATCCTCTCCGGAAGCTTGAAGTTCCACGTGAAACACTGACTCTCGTCGTGGAATACCTTTAAAATCCGATTGGTTTCGGTCTATTTTCTTGCCTAAAGCGATGCAATTTCCCACCCAGTTCGATGTGATCGTGGTCGGTGGCGGCCACGCCGGGACCGAGGCCGCGCTTGCGGCCGCGCGAGCCGGCTGTCGCACTCTTTTGCTCACCCACAACATCGAGACGCTGGGACAGATGTCTTGCAATCCGTCCATTGGGGGCATTGGGAAGGGCCATCTCGTCAAGGAAGTGGACGCCTTGGGCGGAGCCATGGCGATCGCCACAGACGAAGCGGGAATCCAGTTTCGCATCCTGAATTCCTCCAAGGGCCCCGCAGTCCGCGCGACGCGCGCGCAAGCTGATCGCCTCCTGTACAAGCGCGCGATTCGATCGCGGCTGGAGAACCAGCCCAACTTGACCTTGCTCCAGCAGGCGGTGGACGACCTCCTGCTGGAGGGCGACCGTGTTGCCGGGGTAGTGACTGAGCTCGGTGTTCGCTTTTCCGGTCGCGTCGTGGTGCTGACCACCGGCACTTTTCTATCCGGGCTCATCCATATCGGATTGTCGAACTATCGGGGCGGTCGGGCCGGGGATCCGCCTTCAGTCAGTCTCGCTGCGCGGCTGCGTGAGCTCAAGCTTCCGGTGGGTCGCCTCAAGACCGGAACGCCGCCCCGGCTCGACGGCCGCACCATCGATTTTTCGGTCCTGAAGGCGCAGCCGGGCGATGAGCCAGTGCCCGTCTTTTCATTTCTCGGAACGCCGGGGATGCACCCTCGCCAGCTGCCCTGCTGGATCACCCACACCAATCCGCACACGCACGAAATCATCCGCGGCGGCTTGGACCGCTCGCCGATGTACACCGGAGTGATCAAGGGGATCGGCCCCCGCTATTGCCCTTCGATCGAGGACAAGATTCATCGCTTTGCCGCCAAACAGAGTCACCAGATTTTTCTCGAGCCCGAAGGGCTCACCACCAACGAGTTTTATCCGAACGGAATCTCGACGAGCCTGCCCTTCGATGTGCAGATCGGGCTGGTGCGCAGCATACAGGGTCTGGAGCAGGCCCATATCCTGCGGCCGGGTTACGCCATCGAGTACGACTACTACGACCCGCGCAACCTAAGATCGTCGATGGAAACGAAGTCGATCTCGGGCCTGTTCTTCGCGGGACAGATCAACGGCACTACCGGCTACGAGGAAGCGGCAGCGCAGGGAGTCCTCGCCGGTATCAACGCGGCGCTCTTCGTCCACGACGAGCATGCCTGGTGCCCGCGGCGCGACGAAGGCTATATCGGTGTCTTGGTCGACGACCTCATTACGCGCGGCGTTTCGGAGCCGTACCGCATGTTCACGAGCCGCGCGGAATACCGGCTCATGTTGCGTGAGGACAATGCGGACCTGCGACTCACCGAGGCCGGTCGCAGGCTCGGCGTAGTGGACGATACCCGCTGGGACGCGTTCAACCGCAAGCGTGACGCGATCGGCCGCGAGCAGGAGCGGCTGAAGTCGACTTGGGTCGGTCCGAAGTCCCTGCCTCCCGAGGTTGCCGTGCGTGTGCTCGGCAGGCCGATCGAGCGCGAGTATTCCCTCATGGACCTTCTGAAGCGTCCCGGGGTGGGTTACGCCTCGCTCGCAGAACTTTCTGAACGAGGTGCACTCGTCGGCGATGTGGCGGTCGCCTCACAGGTGGAGATTCAAGCCAAATACCAAGGGTATGTCGAGCGTCAGCATGAAGAAATCGCGCGACAGGAGCGCTACGAGACGATGGCACTGCCGCGCGATCTCGATTACCGAAGCGTGCGCGGCCTGTCGGTCGAAGTGCAGCAGAGACTGAATCAACACAAACCGGAGACTATCGGACAAGCCTCGCGCATCTCAGGTATTACCCCCGCCGCGATCTCGCTGCTGCTTGTCCACCTGAAGCGCCGCGTGGGCGCGCCGGAAAGATCGGTCGCATGACGACGCTGGTGGCGGAGCCAGCACAAGCCGAGCTAGACCGGCGCCTCGAAAAAGGAGTTGCGGACCTAGGTCTTTCATTGGGTCGCGACGACAGGAGCAAGCTTCTTCAGTATCTCGCGCTGCTGGAGAAATGGAACCAGGTATATAACCTTACCGCCATACGAGACAGAGGGAAAATGGTTAGCGGTCACTTGCTCGACTGCCTAGCCGTGCTTCCATACGTGACTGGAACTCGGGTGCTGGATGCCGGCAGCGGCGCGGGATTTCCTGGGATTCCCGTTGCGGTGGCCAGGCCTGATATTCAGGTCGTATTGCTCGACAGCAATCACAAAAAAGCGGCCTTCCTTCGGCAGGCGGTAGCGGACCTTCAATTGAAGAACGCGACCGTGATATGCGAGCGGGTCGAGGCATGGCACGCCGGTGAAAAATTCGATTTCATCATTTCCCGCGCGTTTGCCGAAATTGCAGAGTTCATCGCGCTGACAAGGCACTTGCTCGCGCCGGGCGGCATGTTCGCGGCGATGAAGGGTATCCATCCCTTCGAAGAGATCGAGCGCCTGCCGCCCGACTTCCGCGTGCGGCAGGTGCACGCTTTCCCCGTTCCAGGGCTCGAAGCGGAGCGGCACCTTGTCCTGATCGGGCGCGCATGACCCGCATCCTCGCCGTCACCAACCAGAAGGGCGGAGTCGGAAAGACCACGACCAGCGTCAATCTCGCGGCGGGCCTCGCGCAGTCCGGGATGCGCGTACTGCTGGTGGATCTCGATCCGCAGGGCAACGCCACCATGGGCAGCGGCATCGACAAGCGCACCCTCAAGACTTCGATCTACCAAGTACTGCTTGGACTGGCCACCGCCGATTCGGCACGGCAGAAGTCAGAATCAGGCGGGTACGATCTGATTCCCGCCAACCGCGACCTCGCCGGCGCGGAAGTCGAACTGGTCAACCTCGAGCACCGCGAATCCCGTCTCAAGGCTGCGCTCAAATCGATCGCCGGGCAGTACGAATTCATCCTGCTCGACTGCCCTCCTGCACTCAACATGCTTACGGTGAACGGATTGGTCGCAGCCGATGCAGTGATGATCCCGATGCAATGCGAGTACTACGCGCTCGAGGGGCTCTCCGATCTCGTGAACACGATCAAGAAGATCCGCCAGCACCTGAATCCGAAGCTCGATATCGAAGGGTTGCTTCGAACCATGTACGACCCGCGCAACGCGCTCGCGCAGCAGGTGTCGGCGCAGCTGCAGGAGCACTTCGGCAAGAAAGTGTACGAGACCGTGATTCCGCGCAACGTACGTCTCGCCGAAGCGCCGAGCTTCGGCGCTCCGGCCGTGAAGCTCGATCGCGAATGCAAAGGCTCGCAGGCGTACGTCGCCCTGGCGGGCGAGATTCTCCTGCGGAACGGCATTGCGGCGGCAGCATGAGCGGAGAACGCCGGTGAGACTCAAAGGACTGGGCAGGGGCCTGGACGCCCTCCTCGACAAGGATGGGGAAGCGGGGCCGATCTCCGAGCGGCAAGCCACCCTGCGCGTCGATCAACTGCAGCGCGGCCGCTACCAGCCGCGCACGAAGATGGACGACGGCTCGCTGCAGGAGCTCGCAGCTTCGATCAGGACGCAAGGCCTGATGCAGCCGATTCTCGTGCGGCCGATCGGGAACGAAAGCTACGAAATCATCGCAGGCGAGCGGCGCTGGCGCGCGGCGAAAATCGCCGGCCTCGCCGAGGTCCCGGCGCTGGTTCGCGACGTACCGGATTCGTCCGCACTCGCCATGGCACTGGTCGAGAACATCCAGAGGGAGGACCTCAATCCGCTCGAGGAAGCGGGCGGCGTGCAGCGGCTGATCGGCGAGTTCAAACTCACGCACCAGGAAGCGGCGGAGGCTATCGGGCGCTCCCGCGCCGCAACCACCAACTTGTTGAGGTTACTGAATTTGGAAAAAGCGGTACAGGCGCTGGTTTTTGCCGGAAAGCTCGAGATGGGACACGCGCGCGCGCTTCTCGCGCTCGACGGAAGGCAACAGGAGAGTGCAGCGAAGCGGGTCGCAGATCAGGCGCTCTCCGTGCGCCAGACGGAGCACCTGGTCAACGCCATCCTTCATCCTGCGGCCAAAATCAAACGCAAGCCCGGTACCGACCGCGACATCGCGCGTCTCGAGGAGGAATTGTCCGAAGAGATCGGTACCAAAATCGAGATCAAGCCGGGCAAAAAAGGTGCGGGGAAACTGGTCGTCAGCTATTCGAGTCACGATCACCTGGACGACCTTCTCTCCAAGTTCCGCCGCAGGCGGTCTGCCTCCTGACGAGCGGCGCCGACCCCGGAAGAGAGAAACCCATGGGCGCGCGCCACGTGTGGCCCCGAGAAGGTGTTTCCCGCATCCCTTATTGGATCTACACCGACCCGGAGATCTATGCCCGGGAGCAGGAGCGCATTTTCTGCGGTCCGAGCTGGAACTATGTGGCGCTCGAGGCGGAGGTGCCGCGTCCGGGCGATTTCAAGCGTACTTTCATAGGCGAAAAACCTGTCGTGGTGGTGCGCGATGAGGAAGGCTCGATCAACGTCGTCGAGAATCGCTGCGCTCACCGGGGCGTGCAGTTCTGCCAGAAGCATCTCGGCAGCGCCGCCGAGTTCATGTGTCCCTATCACCAATGGACCTATGACCTGAAGGGCAATCTGATCGGCGTACCGTTCAGGCGCGGCGTGAAGAAGCAGGGTGGCATGCCCCCGGATTTCGATCCGAAGAATCACGGGCTGCGCAGGCTCAGGGTGGCCCGCCGACACGGGGTGATCTTCGCCTCCTTTGCGGAGGATCTGGAACCGCTCGAAGAGTACTTCGGGCCTTCGATGCTAGCCCTCTTCGACCGCGTGTTCGACGGGCGGGAGCTCCGCGTGCTCGGCTACTCGCGCCAACTGACACCCGCCAATTGGAAGTTGATGTTCGAGAACATCAAGGACCCGTATCACGCGAGCCTGCTGCACGTGTTCCTGGTGAGCTTCGGGCTGTTTCGAGCCGATCAGCCCTCGAAAGTCCAGATGGATGCAACCGGACGCCACGGTGCGCTGATTTCCTGGCGAGGGGATCAGAAGAAGACCGAGGACAACGCCGACATGAAATCGCTGATCGACAACTTCAAGCTGCGGGATTCGACGCTCCTCGAGCCGGTGCGCGAATTTCCCGAGTACACCGTGGTGATGACGACCCTTTGGCCCAACCTCATCATCCAGCAACAGTCGAACACCCTGGCCATGCGTCAGCTCGTCACGCGTGGCGCGGCGGCGTTCGAGCTCGCCTGGACATATTTCGGCTATGCCACCGACGACGAGGACATGACCCGACGCCGGTTGCGGCAGGCGAACCTCATGGGACCGGCGGGTTTCGTTTCGATCGACGACAGCGAAGTGATGAAATTCTCTCAGGCCGGTGTCGGCCCGTATCCTGAAGGGGCTGGAGTCATGGAGATGGGCGGGCGCGACTGGAAGGACGAGCAGCACATGGTCACGGAGTCCGTCATCCGGGCGTTTTATACCTACTACCGCCAAGTAATGGAAATTTAACAAGCTGTTAATCATGAACAAAATGGAAGAAATCGAACGTTCGTTCTTTTTGTGACCGTGAGTGCGGCAGAGCGTTATCTCACCCTGAGTCCCCGGGACCTGCGCTTGGAGCTGGAAGAGCTCTATGCGGCGTATACGGCCTGCCTCGACGAGGAGCGCTTCGAGGAATGGCCGGAATTCTTCGTTGACCAATGTCTCTACAAGATCGTTCCTCGCGAGAACTTCGAGCGCGGGCTGCCGCTCGCGACCTGGCTTTGCGAGAGCAAGGGCTATCTCGCCGACCGCGTCACAGCAATCCGCAAGACCGCGGTGTACGCGCCGCGTTATGTGCGCCGCATGGTGAGCGGCGTCCGCGTCCTGGGCTGGAAGGAAGGGATGCTCGAGGCGCGCGCGAACTATGTGGCGCTCGAGACGCTGCAAGACGAGCTGACGCGAGTCTTCAACACCGGTCAATATCGCGACAAACTCGTCGTCGAGGAGGGCAGGTTGAAATTCAAGGAAAGGCTCTGCATCTTCGACAGCCTCCTCGTCCCAAACAGCCTGATCTATCCCCTCTGACATGAGCGACAACTGGATCAAAGTCGCGAGCGCCTCGGATGTCCCAGAAGACGGGACGCTGCTCGTCAATCTCGGCGCGGAGCCGGTGTGCCTGTACAAGCTCGGCGGAAAGATTTTCGCCACACACGACACCTGCACTCACGGGCAGGCGAGCCTCGCCGACGGCTTCATCGAGGGCGAGGAGATCGAATGCCCGCTGCACCAGGGGAAGTTTCACATCGCGACCGGCAAGGCGGTTGGCGTTCCCTGCACCGAGGACATTCGCACTTACGCCGTGAAGATCGAAGACGGCGCGGTGCTGCTCAAGGAATAGCGAGGCCGTGGAAAGACTGTCCCTGACGCTCGCCATCGGCGACTACGAGCACACGCGCGACGTCGTTACGGGACAAGTGTCCGTTCAAGGAGTGAGCCTCAACGTGCTCACCCTGCCGCCGGAGGAAGCGTTCTTTCGCTTCACTTTTTTCCGGGAATGGGAAGTGTCGGAAATGTCCATGGGCAAGTACGTGTCCTTGCGCTCGCAGGAGGACAAGGGCATCACCGCGATCCCCGTGTTCCCCTCGCGGGTGTTTCGGCAATCGATGATCTACGTGCGCGACGGCGGCAAGATCGACCGCCCGGAGCAGCTGAAGGGCAAACGTATCGGAGTTCCGGAGTGGGCACAGACGGCGGTGATCTATTCGCGCGGTTATCTCACCCACCAGGCCAAGGTGCCGCTCGGCTCGGTCGATTGGGTCCAGGCGGGAGTGAACCAAGCAGGACGCGTGGAAAAAGTGAAGCCGAAGCTGCCCGAGGGAGTGCGGCTCCGCCCGGAGCCCCAGCACTCTCTGAACGACATGCTGCTTGCAGGGGATATCGACGCCGTGCTTTCCGCGCGGCCCCCGCGCGACTTCGGCAGCGGGATCCGGCGCCTGTTCCCGGATTACGAAGCGATCGAAACAGCTTATTTCAGGGATACCGGGATCTTTCCCATCATGCACGTGATCGTGATCAAGACCGAGGTGCTGGAGCGCCACCCCTGGCTCGCGATGAATCTCTACAAGGCCTTCGAGGAAGCGAAGCGCCGCTCGGTGGAGCGTCTTTCCGACATCACGGCTTCGCACGCGCCGCTCGCCTGGCTTGCGCCGTACA
>Ga0210382_10000741_pt1 | contig 11252 bp, 9 predicted proteins | sample PLMedo_FD_155452 | JGI IMG/M metagenome (GOLD analysis project Ga0210382, IMG submission 155452) | Groundwater sediment microbial communities from an aquifer in East River, Colorado, USA - PLM0_60_coex redo | ecosystem: Environmental > Terrestrial > Soil > Riparian zone | place: USA: East River...
ATACACGGCCCGCGAGGCGCGCGCTGACATCCGCCTGGGCACCGAGCGGAGTGCCGGCGACAGCAAAGAGGAGAGCGACACAGAAGGTCTTCACAGCGAGAGCACGCTGTTGCGGCGCCCGAAGCCATCGTCCACGGCGGGAGCGCCCGGATCGGCCACCCAGCGCGCGCCATCCACGACGAACGCGTACTGGTGCTGTCCAGCGGGCAACGTCAGGGTAGCGGACCACACACCGGGGGCGCCGGTGCGAACGAGGGGCGTCGCGGCCTGATCCCACTGAAGAAGGTGCCCGCCAGCCGCCACCTGCTGCGCCTCGGGGGCAAACAACACGAATCGCACCGTCACCGTCGCGGCCGCCGGCGTCGGCTCGGGCCGGGACAACAGCACGACGAGGGCCGCGGCCATAGCGAGCGCGGGCACGAGCGTCCACGGCCGGACCCGGAGCCGGACCTCGCGCGGCGCGACGAGCCGCCGCCAGAGGGAGGGCGCCTTGCTCCGGCGGCGGCGAAGCTCCGCGAGTACGCTCGCGTCGAGCGCCGGGAACGTCACCGGCTCGCGGTCCACGGCAGCTAGCAGGCGCAACGCCTCTTCACCTTCCGCCCGAAGCTCGGGCGGCAGATCGGCGAGCGTGATCTCGCCGTCGAGGAGCTGCTTTACCTGCGGATGGAAATCGGTCATAGTCAAGCTCGGTCCCTCAGTTGCTCGCGAAGCCGGTCGTACGCCCGGTGCATCCGCATCTTGAGCGAGGGCACGGACGTGTTCAGTCGCTCCGCGATCTCGCCGTACGACAACCCTTCCACGTGCTTCAACACGAATACCTCACGCTGCTCCGGCGTCAACTCGAGCAAGGCGCGCTGTAAGGCGCGCCGTCGCTCCGCCATCTCCACCGGTACGTCGGGCCGCTCGGGCGCCGCCACCGCGCCGGCCGCTTCGAGCGGGGCCACATCCTTGCTCCTGCGCCGCTCCGCGAAACAGCGGTTCCGCAGGATGAGAAAGAACCACCCGACGAAATTGTCGGGATTGCGGCACTGCGCCAGCTGGTCATACGCCCGAACGAACGCGTCCTGCACGGCGTCTTCGGCGGCGTCCGCGGAGCCAAGCATCCGCGCCGCGTAGCGCGCGTAGCGATCCCGGTACCGCGTCACCAGCTCGGCGTAGCGCTCCGTATCGCCCGCCAGGATCGCCCGGACCACCTGTCCGTCCGTCGCCCCACCGCGTCCGCTCACCCAAAGCTCCTCAGTATGCTCCGCGGGATGCTAGGCGTCCGCGGGGGGAGGGGCAACGGTCACCGCTAAAGAGCGTTGCAGGGGGGTGCGGGTAACGTGCCGTCCTACGGGGGTTTGTGACCTGCGTTACTTCTCGGGTTTAACCTGAGTCTTTATGGGCCATGGCGACCCTGCCCCTTTCCGCCACCGAGATCGTTCCCGTTCCCGATGCGGCGCTCGTGCGCCGCATGGCGCGGCGTGACTCGACGGCCCTGGTCGAGCTGCAGCGGCGCTACAGCGCATCCCTCTATGCCTTGGTCTACGGCATCCTGATGGACGCCGAGCGCGCCGATCGACTCGTCGCCGAAGTCTTCGAGCAGGTGTGGCACGCCGCGGAGCTGCTGAGTCAGCGGCACCGCGGGGCCCATTCCTGGCTCCGGCAGGCTGCTAGAGAGCGCGCCTTGAAGGACCGGGCGACGCCAGAATCACGTAAGCTATAGGAGGGAGATCATGATGAAGCGCATCCTAGGAATCGCGATCGCCCTAGCCGTCCCAGCATTGCTGGCGGCGCAGGCGCCGATTCCCGCAAACGAGCACGCGTCGGCGACGGCGAAGTCGAAGGTCATCCCGTCGGAGCACGCGTCCGATATGGCGAAGGCGAGGGTGGCTGCGGCGATGGCGAAACGCGCGACGCACGTGCGCGGTGAGGCCGTCGGTCTGGATAACCAGCCGGTCACGCCGGTGACCCCGGCTACCCGGGCCACGCCGGCGCAACCAGGCGCCGGAGAGGGAGGCCGGGCGATCCCCGCGACACCCGCCACTCCGGCATCGCCGGCGCTGGCGCACCGGCCGCCGCAGGCCGGCACAGGGCACGGCCGCAGACCGTAACGATCTTCGATCCTGTATGTTACCGGTCCCATGCGAATGGGACCGGTTTTCTTTTTGGCGGCCTTGCCCGTGGCCCTGCACGCCCAGACGCAGACGTCGCTGGGCGTCGGTGTCGGCACCGTGCGGTATTCCGGTGGCTCGAACTTCAGTGCCGCGACCCTTTCCCCCGCCGTGCAGCGCCTCGCCCCTTCCTTTTATCTGGGAGCGGGCGGTTCCCTCTCGATGCTCAAGGACAACGTATGGGCCGCCCAGGGGCGCGTCGATCTGTGGGCGGCGTTCCCCCAGGATCGCACGGCGGGCGCGAGGGTCGCGGTGAGCGTCAATCTCGCTGCGAGCACGCGCTCGGATGGCCTCGCCGCGGGGGTGGGGTCCGTCGTCGCCGAGGCGATGTGGTCCGCTGCGCGCGGCGGCGCCGCGATCGGCGCCGGGCCCGGGACGGGCGTGATCGAAGGCGAGCTGGGTATCGGCGCCCCTCACCTGCGGGCGCGGGGCTGGTGGCTCACGGGGCCGGCGCAGCTCTCCCTCGCCGTCGAGCCGATCCGCTTCGCCGGCGCGTGGTACACGGATGTGGTGGGCGGCGCCACGATCGACCGCGGCCGCCTGGTCGCGTCGCTGTGGGCTAGTGCGCGAGTGAGCGACGCCTACGGCTCGAAGGGCGCGGGGAGCGCGGCGCTGCAGTACTTCGTCTCGCCCTCCGTGGCGATCGAGGCCGCCGCGGGGAGCTATCTCTCGGATCCGTTTCAAGGCCTGCCCCAAGCGGGGTTTGTGAGCGCCGGCGTGCGGGTCCACACGGCGCCGCGGCTCGTCGCCCCAGCTTCGACGCTTCGGGCGCGGCTCGCGCCCCTCGTTGCGCAGCACCGCGGAGACAGCGTCGTCGTGCGGTTCCGCATGAACGCGACGCGCTCGGTCGCGATCGCGGGCGATTGGAACGCCTGGCAGCCGTCGCCGCTCCGTGCCCTCGGCGACGACATCTGGGAAGGCGCGATGGTGCTGGCTTCCGGCACCTACCATTTCAACCTCCTCGTGGACGGCAACGATTGGGTGGTTCCCGGAGGCGTGGCGGTCGTGTCGGACGGTATGGGAGGGCTCGTCGCCGTCCTGACGGTGCTATGACTCTTGACGGAACCGAGTCCATCCCCTACCCTGGCGTCCGTCCCGAGCCTCGAGGTGCCCGATGGGGAGGATTAACGTGAAGGGCGTCATCATCGGCGGGTTGGTGGCAGGCGTGGTACTGAACATCTTCGACTATGTCCTGTTCGGCGTCGTGTTGAAGAACGACATGGCGGCGGCAATGCAAGCGCTCAACCAGCCGGCGATGTCCGACAGCGTGATCCCGTGGTTCGTGTTCCTCGATTTCCTGTTCGGGATCTTCCTCGTGTGGCTGTACGCGGCGGTTCGTCCGCGCTATGGCGCCGGACCGGCGACCGCCGTCAAGGCGGGGCTGATCGCCTGGATTGCCTTCAACGTGTTTCACGCGTTGTTTGAGTGGCCGGGTGGCATGATGCCGCACAACATGATGGTGACCGTGACGCTGGTAGCTTTGGTGAAGCACCCGCTCGCGGCCGTGGTGGGAGCGAAGTTCTACACGGAGATGTAGTCGAGGAGGCGTGAACAAAACCGCCGGACGGCTGGAGCCGTCCGGCGGTTTTAGTTGGGTTGCGGCGTCCGGCGGTCAGGGCCCCCGAGCCTGGCGTTCGGCCAGCGGGACTGGGAGGGTGGTGAACCGCTGATCGCCCGCCCGGTCGAGGGGAAGTGAGGCGAGGGTGCCCGTCCGCCGTGCGTCAAACCAGCGGTGTCCCTCGTACAGTAGCGAGTAGACCCGCTGCCGCAGCAGCTCCGTCATAATCTGCCCCTGGGTCTGCGCGCCCAACCCCGCGATGGCGGCGAGCCCACCCGACGTCACTCGGATGTAGTTGATATCGGCGGCCGCGGGGAGGGGGTTCCCGAGCGCGTTGTTCGCTTCCGCCCGCAACAGGATCAACTCCTCGTTACGGATCATGCTGATCGGTGATGCGGCGCCGGGGTAGCGAATCCAGCCGAGTGCCGACGTGAGCCCGTCGGTCGTGTTGGACGGCCGCGCGACCACCTTTGCCGTGTAGCGATCATCGACGCCCGACACCGGCTTCGACTCGACATTCGCCCCGATGGACGGGTGCACGTAGTTCTCGCCGGTCTGCGGGTTTTGGAACAGCGGGTTCACCGCGTCACCGGGGTTCGTGCTGTAGTTGAAGAAGACCCCGTTGTTGAGCGTCGCCGCCCCGGCGGTATCCACGAATGAGCCTCCGAGGGCAGTGAGGGCCGCGGTGTAACAGGTATTGCCGCAGCCGAGGCTCCCCCGATACACCTCCACCCGGGCTTTCAGCGCGCGATTGAATTGGCGGAAACTCGTCGGGGTGTCAAAGCCGCTGAAACCCGACGGGAGCGCGAACGGAAAGGCGCTGCTGCCCGCGGTCAGATGGGCGGCCGCGCTGTCAAGCAACGCCGACACGAACGCGTAGGCCGTGTCGTTTCTGACGAGCGGCGCGGGAGGCGCCGTCGCCGGTTGGTTCACATCGACGGGAATGGAGTCGCCGTTGTGGGCCGGATTGTCGGTGTGCCCCATCAACACCAGCAGGAACGAGTACGCTTGAATCGTTTCCGCGAACCCGCGGGTGGCGTTCTGCTCCGCCGCGGTCAGTGCCGTCGCCGTCCCGATGACGTTCAAGAGATCGTTGGTCGTCAGAATGGCTCCGTACTCCTCCGACCAGTGGTCGCCCCCGAACGCCCCGCCGCCCGGATCGAGCGGACCGGTGAGCAGTTCTCCGGTAAAGCGCGGGTCGGAGCCGTCGAAGCGATACGCCTCGCGGCCCAGGATGCCGACATCGAGATTCCAGTCGGCCACGTCGGAGCGGGCGGCGAGGAGAATCCCCGCTACAGCCGACTGCACCTCGGCCCGAGACGGGTTGGGGCCAATCTTCGTCGGGTTGTTCGGGTCGGTGATGTTGAAGTCGCACGCTCCCGTCACGAGCGCCGCGACCGCCATCAATAGAGTAGTCCGGTTCATGGTCGGTGCCCTCGCTCAGAAGTCCAAATCGACGGACAAGAAGAAGCTGCGGCTCGGCGGGAACGGCGCCACGTCGATATTCCGTGCGACGGCCTGGTTGCCGAAGTTCGAGACCTCCGGGTCCATGCCGCGGAAACTCGTGATCCGAATGAGGTTCCGGCCCGACAGCGTGATACGCGCATCCCGGGCGATCGACCCAAACATGGTCCTGGTTGCCGAGGCCGGGAGATGATACGAGATCGACAGTTCGCGTAGCTTCAGATACGATCCATCCTGCACGTACGGCTGGGTCCGCGGGTTCAGGGTATCATTGGCTATCGCTTGACGCTGCTGGCCGGCCGCGTTGTCTATGCTGTTGCCGAACGCGTCGAACAGATACTCGGTCAGGTTGATCACGTCCCCGCCCTTTTTCCAGTCCCAAAGCATCCCAAACGTCCACCGCTTGTAGTCGAGGTCGCTGGCGAGCGACAGCTGGAAGTCCGGGGTCGCGTCTCCGATGACCGATGGGTTCCCGAGTGAATCGATCGGGAGCCCGACGATTTGAGTCACCGAATGACCTTGGCGGATTTCGAAGGCGCCGAGGGACGTACCGAAACCACCGACCTGGAACGCGGGTACCGGCAGCTCGAGCACCTTGCTGCGGTTCGCGAAGAATGTGGAGCGGATGATCCAGCTCACCTCGGGCGTTTGGGCGAGCGCGTAGCCCAACCCGATCTCCACACCCCGGTTTCGCAGCTTGCCGCCGTTGAAGATGCGCTGCGTCCGGCCCGTCGAGGGCGCGAGGGCCTGCGCCAGCAACAAGTCGGTGATCGTCTTATTGAACACGGTCACGTTCGCCGTAAGCCGGCCGCGCAGGAGCGTGGCGTCGAAACCGCCCTCGATCTCCGTCTGCCGTTCCGGTCTGATGCCCGGGTCGCCCGCGACCGCGCCGGCGAGACTGCCAAAGATCCCGCCGATCGTGCCGGTACCGTTCGGCGTGAACTTGTTCCCGAAGAGCGGCTGGTTCCCCGTCTGTCCCAGGGCGCCCCGCAGCTTCAGCTCGTCGCCCGAATTGCCGCCGAGGTCCGTGAAGCGATAGGAAAGCGCGGCCTTCGGGTACACGTAGTACTTGGTGGGGTCGCCGTTGCGGCTGGATCGATCGGCGCGAACGCCGAACGTGACCAGGAGCCGCTGGTCCATCGCCAGGACCTCTTCCTGCGCGAAGATGCCGAGATCCTTCTGCGGCTGCAGGTTCTGGCTGATGTTGATGCTCGTCGCCTGGTCGACATTCTTCTGCCCCGGCGGCAGGTTGCGGCCCAGGACGTTGGTGAAGTTGAGATCGCGGTCCACATACTGCAGCCCGGCCGCCGTCGTGGCCTGGATGCTGCCCGACGCCGGGACGTAGGTGTGGACGGCGTTCAGGAGCAGGTTGAGGTTGAGGTTCGACGTCTTACCCAGCACCACAGTGCCCGGCAGGCCGTCCTGGGGCTCGAACTGGAGCTCAGGCGGCGAGTAGATGTCGTTCTCCTGGTTAAAATAGTCGAGCCCGCCGGTGGCGATGAGGCGCAGGCTCTGTCGTGGCCCGTTGATCGCCTCCCAGCTCAGGGTTCCCGCGCCGAGGGCGCGCCACACGTCTTCATTGTTTTCGAGCAACGCATACGTCTGCAGCGGATTGCTGCGTTCGAATGGATTCCTCGGGTAGATGCCGTTCACCGGCCGCAGGTCTACGAAGCTCGGGGTGAGCGGGAACACGAGATACGGGCTGGTGCCCGCGTTGTCGTTGTTGGAGATACCGCGCGCCGCGAGGCTGTGGATCACCTGTGTATTGATCGACAGGTTCCAGCGAGCTCCCAACGTTTGGTCGAGGTTCGCGCGGATCGTTTGTTTGTCGTAGCCGGTGTGGGGCGCGATGCCGCCGTCCCGCTTGATCAGTCCGGAAAGAAAGTAGCGCGTCTGGTCGGTCCCGCCTGTGATACTCGCGCCGGTCTCGGTCGAAAGCTGATGCTCGCTCCAGAGCAGCCCGATGTTGTCAAAGTCCGGGCAGGAGTTGCCCGGGCCATTGCAGAACACGCCGGCGAGCGAATCCGAGGTGAACGTCGCCGCGTCGGCCGAATCGGCAAACACGCGCGACCGCATGAAATTCGATACGCGGAACTCGCCGAACCGCTGCGTGAGATGAAACCGCGGAGCGCCCGCGGCGCCGCGTCGTGTACTGATGATCACGACGCCGTTGGACGCGGCCCCGCCGTAGATCGCCGCGGCGGAAGCGCCCTTCAGCACCTCCACCCGCTCGATGTCGCCGGGGTTCAAGTCGGCGATGCGGTTGACGGGGTTGTCCTGGTTCGAGGCGTTCCCGCCCGCGGCCGCCGCGGTGATGGCGTTCATGTTGCTCGCGATGGCCGCGTTGCTGATGACGAGCCCGTCGACGACGATGACCGGGTCCACGCCGCCATTGATCGTCGAGACGCCGCGCAAGTTGATTTGCGCGCCCCCGCCCGGCGCTCCCGAATTGGATTGGATCAATGCCCCCGCGATCTTGCCCTGGAGCGCGCTCTCGATGGTCGGGGTTGGCGCCCGCTGCAGGTCCTGCGCCGTCACCACGCTGACGGCTTGGGGCAGGTTTTTCTGCTCCACGGCGGTCGCTTGTCCCGTCACGATGACAGCTTCGAGATTGAAGATGTCCTGATCGAGGCGCACAGCGATCGTGCCCTGGTCCGGCGCCACCGGCACGGTGCGCCGCTTGTAGCCGATGGCGCGCACCGTCAGCGTGACGGCGCCGTCCGGCGCCGACAGCGTGAACTGACCCCGCGCGTCCGTCACTGCAGAGATCACCGTCCCCACCACGGACACCGTCGCGCCCACGACGGGCTCGTCACTCACCGCGTTGCCTACGCGCCCGGAAATGGAGCGCTGCTGCGCTCCTGCCGACGCCGCCCCCACCACGAGCAGGCAGAGCGCGAGGAGCCACACTGCAATGCGCTTACCCACGATTCCTCCCATCATCAAACGGTCCATTGCCAGGGCTGCCTCTACTGCAGCCGCATTTCCACCCGTGCGTACACGAACCGCCCGTTATAGCCGAACGGCGACGCCGCGGCCCAGGGGAAGACCCCGAAGTTGTTGTTGTAGTCCCTGGCGCACGTGCCGCCGGTAGTAAGGCAGTTGCCGCCGGTATCGATGTCGGTGAGGGACTTCGGCTGATCCGGATAGGTGTCGAAAAGATTCCGGACGCCCACCACGAGGTCGACCTGGTCGAACTGGTAACCGATTTCCGCGTCGAAAAGCGTCTTCGCCCCGTAACTCTCGCGGCACCGGTCGCACAGGCCAGGCTGAGACGAGGAGAACTTGCCGTAGTACGCTGAGCGCACAAACGCGTGGAACTGACCCCGCATGTACTGGGCCGTGAGGGTTCCCCGCCAGTCAGGCCGCTCCTGGGTCGTCGCGATGGTGGTCACCGTGTCGATGATGCCGGTCTCCTCGGAGCCATGCGCCACGAGCACGGCGGGCAACGGATCGACGCGGGTGATCTGGTTCTTGGTGTAGTTCAGCCCGCCCGTGAACTCCAAGGTCCCCACCCCAGCCGGGACGCGCAAGTTGGCCGTGACGTCCACACCCTGAGTCCGTGTGTCCATCCCGTTGGTGAAATACTGCACGCCGGCGATGTCGGTGCGCCCGATGCTGTCGAGGAGGAAGCGGCTCCCGACGCCCGGGAGCGTGTCGTCGAACGTGGCGCCGAGCAGAATCCGGTTCGTGATGGTGACGCGGTAGTAGTCCACCGTGAATGTGAGGTTATCCCGCGGCGTGAATGCCAGCCCGCCGGACAGATTGAACGACTTCTCCTCCTTCAGCGGCTTGGCGCCGAGCACGCTCGCCGCGACCGCGTCCACGGGGAACACGCCGATGTCTTCGGGCGTGCCGCCGATGACATTGGTCACGACCTTGCTGAAGTGGATTTGCCCCAGTCCCGGCGCCCGGAACCCTGTGCTGCCCGCTGCTCGCAGCGTCAGCCGTGGAGACGGCTGGTATCGGAACGCGACCTTTCCCGTCACGAGGGAGCCAAAGTCGTTGTAGTGCTCGAACCGGCCCGCGACGTTCCCCAGCAGCTTTGGGCTGAGGTTGGTCTCGAGATCGAGATAGGCACCGACGTTCGTACGGCTCGAGTTGGACGTGTCACCCGGCGCGAAGCCCGGAAACACCTGCGACCCGCCCGGCGCGTCGGACGAGTCCTGGGCCAGGTGTCCGCCATCGATGTAGGACGCCACCTCCCCGCGCTCGATCTGGTAGCGCTCCCGTCGGAACGCGACGCCGAGCCCGACGTTCACAGGCGCCGGCAGCCCCACCAGGAGCGACTTGGCAGCGTTGAGGCCGGCGGTGAGCTCCTCGCGTCTGAGCCGCCCGGCGAAGAACGACGTCTGGTTCGCGATCCCCGGGTCGTCCAAGCTCTCGTCCACCAGCGGTGTGCCGGGGTCGTCTCCGAGCACCCCGTCGTCGCCCGGGGCACACGGATTGGCCGGGTCCAGGCACGGCCCGAGCGACACGTTGAGGGTGTTGTCGAGGTTGTACGCGAAGTCGTTGTGGCCGAACGCCGCCCCGAGATCCACCGACCACCCGTTCGTCATCGCGCGGAAGCCACCTGCCGTGGAATAATCACGCACGTCGGGGGCGAACTCGGGCAGGTAGCCCAACGGGTAGATCTCGGGCCAGTTGCGCCCGCCGAGCCCCGCGCAGTTGGCTGAAGGACAGCGCCGGTACCCGTTCCCCGTGCCGTGGCGGAAGCTGTAGCCGCCGAACGCGTAAAGTTCCTGCGTCCCCGCGTCGTTCAGGGGGAGACGCAGATTCCCCATCGTCAGCACGTCCTTCTCGAGGCCGTCGCCCCAGTGGTGGTTGGGTTGCGGCACGGGGTTGCGCTTGATGACGACCTGGCCGATGCTGTTGATCGAATCGGCCACCCTCGTGCCCGCGTCTTCGTAAATGTCCGCCCACGCGCGATTGGTCGGTTGGCGGTCGAGGAACTCGCCGAACAGCGCCAGCGTACCGCGCCCTAGCTTGGTGCCCCAGCCACCGTTCACGTCCACGGTGGTGCCGTCATCGGCATAGTTGCGCGGCTTGTAGCGGCCGGCCGTGGCGTTCAGGAATGGCGTGAAGTTGCCTTCCTTGAGGACGACGTTCACCACGCCCGCGATCGCATCGGAGCCGTACTGCGCCGATGCCCCATCACGCAGTACCTCGATGCGATCGATCGCCGCCGCCGGGATCGTGTTCATGTCGACGCCGGAGGATCCCGCCGGCATGCCGTAGGCGAACGTGTTCACAACGGCCGTCTGGTGGCGCCGCCACCCGTTCACCAGCACCAGCGTCTGGTCGGGACTCAAGCCGCGCAGCGTGAACGGCCGCACGATGTCGTTCGCATCGGTGACGCTCTGATGCGGGAAGTTGACCGACGGGGCCACCGCCGCGAGGATCTGGCCCGTCTCGGTCGTCCCCTGCATCGCCAACACCTCGGCGGGGAAGACGTCGACCGGCACGGCCAGCTCTTCGGCCGCGGTGTGCCGCGCGCGCGACCCGACCGTAACGTCTACCGGCGACAGTGCGATCGGCTGCGCGGCCATGGAGAAGTTCTGCTCCGTCGCGCCTTCACCGACGACGACGCGCGCCGACTGGGGCGCGTAACCGAGCAGTCGCGCGCGCACCGTGTAGGACCCCGCCCCCACGCCGCGGATCTCGTAGCGACCTTGCTCGTCGCTCGTCGCCCGCAGCCCCGTGCCTTCGACCGTCACTTGCACGCGGGCGAGCGGTGCACGCGCGGGATCGGCCACGCGACCGCGGATCGATCCGCCCTGCGCGGCGAGTCCGGTCGTTCCGCCGAACAACAGGGCGGCAATGATTATAGTCTCAGCACGACGCATAATCAGTACTCCTGGGGTGGCCAGCGTTGCCATAGTGCTACCGCCCATCCCGAGAGGCGTCAAGCGACGCTAGTGATGGTGGATCTCCCACGGATCGTCGCCCGCGAACGCCATGACGTGCACCATCCAACCCAAGAGCCGCGGGCGGAACCGACCCCCGACGGCATCGCATGCTTCCTGTGTGGCGATCGAGGAGCGCGGCCCGAACACCGGATGCCCATCCTTCGTCTC
>Ga0210382_10000742_pt1 | contig 11251 bp, 7 predicted proteins | sample PLMedo_FD_155452 | JGI IMG/M metagenome (GOLD analysis project Ga0210382, IMG submission 155452) | Groundwater sediment microbial communities from an aquifer in East River, Colorado, USA - PLM0_60_coex redo | ecosystem: Environmental > Terrestrial > Soil > Riparian zone | place: USA: East River...
AGCGCCCTCATCGACGGGCGTGTCGTCGACCTCGCCAAGACCGGGTTCATCTCGGGCGACGTCCTGATCCACCTCGGCGTCCTCGAGGAACTCCAGCGGATCGCCGACTCCTCGGATCCGAAACGGCGCGGCCGAGGGCGACGCGGGCTCGATGCCGTCGCCGAGCTCCAACAGACGGCGACGATCCAGGTTCACCTCATCGAAGACCGCGGTGATGGCGATGTCGACGCCGCGCTCGTGCGGTTGGCTCGCGATCGCAGCGCATCTCTCATCACGACCGATCACAATCTCTCGAAGGTCGCGCAGGCGCTCTCGGTGCCGGTGCCGCAACTGAACCAACTCGCTGTGGCCTTCCGCCTCCCCGTCTCGGTCGGGGACGAACTCACGATCGACCTCGTGAAGGAGGGGCGCGAGCACGGTCAGGCCGTCGGGTACCTCGAGGACGGCACGATGGTCGTCGTCGAGGCCGGCAAGGACCGCATCGGGGACCAGACCGAGGTGCTCGTTCGTAACGTCATCCAGACCACGACGGGGCGGATGGTCTTCGCCTCGTTCCCGTCCTAACGCGTTCGCGAGCTCGACGGCCGTTTTCCGGGCTCCGGTACGCTCAACGCGTGGACGCGCGAACGGTCGTCATCGTGCCGGCGGCGGGGAGCGGGGAGCGTCTGGGTCGCACCGAGCCGAAGGCCTTCATCGAGGTGGGAGGTCGAGCGATGCTTGTCTTGGCCGCCGAATCTGCCCTCGCGTCCGGAGCCGTCGACCTGGTCGTGGTGGCCGTGCCGCCGGGCCGCGAGGCTGAGGCCGCGGAGCTGCTGGCCTCGTTCGGAGGGCGTGCCCAGACCGTGACCGGCGCGGCGACCCGGCTTGCCTCGGTCCGAGCCGCCCTTGCGGTCGTGCCCGATGCCGCCGAGATCATCCTCTGTCACGACGCGGCCCGTCCGCTGGCCACGCCCGCCCTCTTCCGAGCCGTGATCGACGGACTGGTCGATGTGGATGCGGTGGTGCCGGCGCTGCCCGTGCCCGACACGGTGAAGCGCGTCAGACACGGGTCCGTCGTCCGGACGGAGCCGCGTGAGGAGCTCGCCTTCGCGCAGACCCCCCAGGCGTTCCGAGCGGCCCCGCTCCGCGACGCCCACTCGCGCGCCGAACACGCCGAACTGGACTTCACCGACGACGCCTCGGTCCTCGAATGGGCCGGGTACCGTATCCGGGTGGTGCCCGGCGAGCCGGGCAACTTCAAGATCACCTCGGCGGAGGATCTCGCCAGGGCGGAGGCGGCGCGTGGGTGAACGACTCATCGGGCTCGGCTTCGATGTTCACCCGAGCGATGCCTCCCGCAAGCTGTTCCTCGGTGGCTTGCGGTTCGACGGGGAATCGGGTTTGGCCGGTCACTCCGACGGCGACGCGGTGTGTCACGCCCTCGCCGATGCTCTGCTCGGCGCGGCGGGACTCGGCGACGTCGGCCAGCACTTCCCCGACAACGACCCGAAGGTCGCCGGAATGGAGGGCATCGAGCTGCTGTCCCGGACGGTCGCGAAGGTGCGGGTGTCCGGGCGCTCGCCGGTCTCGGCCGACGTGACCGTGATCGCGGACCGGCCCTCGATCGCGCCGCGTCGTGATGAGATGCGTACGACCTTGGCCGCCGCGCTCGGGATCTCGATCGAGCGCATGTCGGTGAAAGCGTCGAGGCCCGAGGGGCTCGGGCTGTCGGGCGACGGGGCTGCGTGTCTCGCGCTTGCGGTGTTGGACGAAGGGTGAGCGCGGCGCTCGTCGTGGGAGGGCGGCGCGCCGTCCTGGAGGCGGTGCGCGCCGGGCGCGTGACAACCGTGCTGCTCGCTCGGGGGGCTCGTGCGACGCCCGGCCTCCGCGAGTTGCTCGACGCCGCGAGGGCCGAGGCCGTCTCCGTGACCGAGGTCGAGCGCTCGGAATTGGACGCGCTGGACCCCGACCATCACGGCGTTGCGGCCCGCGTGCACCTGGCGGAAACCATCGACGAGCGAGGGCTTTCGTCGTGGTCGTACACAGACGATGCCCTCGTGGTTCTGCTCGACGGCATCACGGACCCGCACAACCTCGGCGCGGCGGCTCGCTCGGCCGAGGCCGCCGGCGCGGAGATGTTCGTTACCCGCACCCGCCGGGGCGCCGACGTCACCTCGGCCGCGCTGCGGGCCTCCGCCGGTGCGCTGTTCCACCTCCCGCACGCTCGCGTTGCGAACCTCACGCGGGCCCTCGAGCGGCTGAAGGACGCCGGGTTCACGGTGGTCGGGCTCGACGAGAGCGCGGATCCGGCCGCGTTCGAGCGGCCGTGCCCCGAGGGCCGCCTGGCCGTCGTGCTGGGCGCCGAGGGCGAGGGGATCTCGCGGCTCGTGCGTGAGAGCTGTGACGTGCTCATGTCCTTGCCCGTGCGCGGGCGGGTGTCCTCGCTCAACGCCTCGGCGGCCCTGGCCGCGGCCCTGTACGCGTACGTGCTGCCGTCCCGCCGCACCTGATCGAGCGGTTCCACGGGTCGAGCGGGATCCGGGTGCTAGGCTCGCCGGCAGGCCGGCGTGGCGCAGCCCGGTAGCGCAACCGACTTGTAATCGGTAGGTCGTCGGTTCGAATCCGACCGCCGGCTCCGAGCTCCTCGTACGTCGATCCGGTTCGTCGCCCAGCGGGTCGCCCGTGAGCAGCACCTCGGACCGTGGAGAGCGTGCCCGGGCTGAGCGAAGGTCAAGTTCGGTGGCTCGATGGGCCGATGATGTTCAGATGAGGCTCAGGCGCAGGTTCGGGGGGACGATCGCCATCGCGATGCTCACCGCATTGGTCGCGGTAGCGTTGGGAACCCCGGCGTCCGCTGCGCCCGTGCCCGGGACGAGTTGCGACGTGTTCCCAGCCGACAACATCTGGAACACCCGCGTCGACTCCCTCCCCGTGAACCTGATGAGCGATCGATGGCTGCGTTCGGCCGATGCCGCCACGACGAACCTGCACCCGGACTTCGGCCCGCCGAGTTACGGGATACCGTTCAACGTCGTCGGGAAGACTCACGCGACGGTCTCGGTCGACTTCCTGTACGCGGACGAGAGCGACCCCGGCCCGTACCCCTTCGATGCGCGGACGCCGATCGAGGGCGGGTCGGATCGGCATGCGCTCACGGTGCGGAAGGGCACTTGCACGCTCTACGAGCTGTACGACGCGCGCTGGAACGGCGGGCGCCCGAAGGCGGGCAGTGGAGCGGTCTTCGATCTCGGCTCGAACGCGCTGCGGACCGACTCGTGGACGTCGGCGGATGCCGCCGGGTTACCGATCCTTCCCGGGCTCGTCCGTTGGGACGAGGTGGCGGCCGGCAAGATCTCCCACGCGATCCGCTTCACGGTCGGTTGCACGAAGGATGAACACATCTGGCCGGCCCGGCACGACGCCGGGGTGAACGACCCCGACTGCCCCCCGATGGGCGCTCGGTTCCGGCTGAGGTCCGACTTCGACCTGAGTCCGTTCAGCCACACTGCGCGGGTGATCTTGCGAGCGATGCAGCATTACGGCATGTTCGTCGCCGACAACGGCTCGAACTGGTTCTTCCAGGGGACGGTAGATGACCACTGGAAGAACGCGCTGCTCGACGAGCTGAAGTCGGTTCCGGCTTCGGCGTTCGAGGCCGTGGACGAGTCTTCCTGCATGGTCAAGACGAACAGCGCGAAAGCTGTCTGCCCGTAGCCTTAGGACTCGGGCAGGAACACGCGGAAGCTCGCGCCCCCCCCGGGACGGTCTTGCACCCAGGCGCTCCCGCCGTGAAGCTCCGCGAAGCGCGCGACCAGCGATAGACCCACTCCCACCCCGGGAGACGGGTTCCTCGCGGCCAGGTCTTGCACCTGCCGGAACGGTTCGAAGACGGCCTCGCGCATCTCCTCGGGTACGCCGGGTCCCTCGTCCTCGACCACGATGAGGATGCCGCCGTCCTCGCGGGTCGCGCTGATCCAGATGCGGCTGCCGGCAGGCGTGTGCCGGACGGCGTTCGAGAGCAGGTTTTCCAAGATCCGCTCGACCTTGGCCGCGTCGACCGAGGCGACGAGCGCATCGACATCGACCTCGACCGGCCGCCCGGCCAGGAGATCGGGTTCCTCGACCGTCTGGCGGATGAGCTCGCCGATGTCGGTCGGCCGGCGCTGCGGCGAGATGATCCCTCGCTGCAACCGATCGAGATCGAGCAGATCCGAGAGCAAGCGTTCGAGCTTGCGCGCGTTCGCCGCGATCCGGCGCAGGAGGTCCTGTGCGTCGTCCTTCGGGAGGTCGAGCCCCGACTGTTCCAACGTGAGTGCCGACCCGAGGATCGACGTCAACGGCGTGCGCAGGTCGTGCGACACAGCCTCGAGGAAGGTGTTCTTCATGTCGTCGAGCGCGCGTAGTCGGTCCGTGGCCTCGCGCTCGCGCCGGAACGCCTCCGAGTACTTCTGCTCGCTTCGGCGGAGGGCCTGCTCCGCGCGCTTGCGCTCGGTGACGTCGACGATGAGCCCGCGGAGTGTTCGCGTGCCGCGCGCGTCTCGCACCACATGGATGAGGTCGCGCAGCCAGATCGTCTCGCCCTCTCGTCCGAGCGCGCGGTACTCGATCGAGTTGTCGCCGCCCCCTTCGATCGCGGCACGCAAGGCGAGGGTCGCGGCGTCCCGGTCCTCGGCATGGATGTGCTCGCCCCACGAGCCGGGATCCGACGGGCCGTCACCATCAGCGCGTCCGAAGACCAACGCGGCGCGGCGCGACAAGAACGTGAAGGCGAACGACGTTGGATCCGCTTCCCAGAAGATCGCCTCGAGGCTCTCGACGAGCTCGTGGAACCGCTCGAGCTCATGTACCCGACGCGCGCTCCCGATCGCGAGCGAAGCCATGTCGGCGATGCCGCGCGCAAGCGCGATGTCGCGATCTCCGAACGAGGTCTCTTCATCGGGGGCGAGGATCGCCACCGCGCCGAAGCCGTCGGGGTCCCATCGCAAGGGGGCGATGAGCGCCTCTCGCAGGGTCCCGAGCAGGTTGTACTGGGGCGGAACGTCCTTCACGAGCTCCTTCGGCAGGACGAACGGCTCGTTCACCGAGAGCAGGAACCGTGCCGCGGTCTCGGCACTGATGTCGGTCTCACGGGCGGCCCGTACCCGCTCGGGGTCGCCTCCCCGCTCGTGGAGGAGACGGAAGGCGCCGGTGGCTGGATCGTGGAGATAGGTCGCGACAACCGAGCACGGCACGATGAAGGGCACCGCTGCCACCACCCGTTCGAGGACGGTCCCGAAATCATGTGCTCCCGTGAGGGACTGGGACAAGCCGAGCAGGGCCGAGGCGGTCTCGGCCGCCTCGCGCTCCTTCTGGAACAGTCGAGCGTTCTCGAAGGCCACGGCGGCGTGCGACGCGAGCACCTCGACGAGTCGCTGGTCCTCCCCGTCGAACTGGTCGAGCCCCAGATTGGACAGCACGATCACACCTGTGACGTTGTCGCCGTACTTCAGGGGCACGCACAGGATCGACTCCTCGACCTCGTCGGTCCCTTCGATCTGCACCCCGATGTCATCGCGGAGCGCATCGGGGGCGTAATACGTCTCCCCGGTCGCCGCCGCGTGCCCGGTGAAGCCCTCGCCGACCTCGGTGATGAGCTCCTCGTACGTGTCGCTCTGGTACTCCGTCAGGTCGCCGCGGAACACGATGGGGATGAGCATCACGCCGTCCTCGGCGAGGAGGTAGACGCGGCAGCTGTGGTAGTCGATGAGGGTCTTCAGCTCGGTGGTGATCGCGTCACCGATCTGCTTGAGATCGTTCAGACGATTCAGGCGCAGGGCGAGGCTGTGGAGCATCTTGAGCTGCGCGACCGAGCGCAACTCGTGCTCCTCCGCTTGCTCCTGCGGCGCTCCGACGCGCCGCCACTGTTCGGCGTCGACCAATGACCTCTCCGAGGAGTCCCGACCGTCATTGTCCCATCATCGGCACGCACTCCCGAGAGCTCGAGCCGGCATGGGAGCTCCTCGCCGCCGGTACGATGTGGCTGTGAGCACCACCGATGAGGCGTCGCTCGCGCGTTCGGGTGAGCCGCTGGAGCAGCTGTCCGAGAGGATCACGGCACGGGTACCGGCCGAGCGGGTGGCGACGGTACGGGCGTTCGCCGAGGCGTACACGCGCCGGCTCGGTCCTGAGGACCTCGCCGGGCTGACGGTCAACGAGCTCCTCGGACAGGTGCTCGGCGTGTTCGAGCTCGCCGACGGCCGTCACCCGGACGAGGTCGCCGTGCGGGTGTTCAGCCCGTCGCTCGCCGAGGACGGCTATCAGAGCTTGGGGACGGTGGTGGACATCACCACGCTCGACTCTCCGTTCCTCTTCGACTCGGTGAACGAGGAGCTCGAGGCCCGTGAGCTCGCCATCCGTCGGGTCATCCATCCGGTCATCGGGGTCGTTCGGGGGGCCGACGGTCGCATCGAGCGGATCGTGCCGGTCCGAGAAGCCGAGATCCGCGAATCGGTGATGCACTTCGAGGTCGACCGGCGCCTGTCGAAGCCGGAGGCGGCCGACCTTCAGGAACGCATCACGGCGATCCTCGGCGACGTCCGGCTCGTCGTGCGCGATTTCGAGCCCATGCGCGGGGGCGCCCACCACATGATCGAGATCGCCCGCGCGGGCTCGGCGCAGTACGGAGCGGACGAGGTTGCGGAGACCGTCGCGTTCCTCGAGTGGTTGCTGGATCTGAACTTCGTCTTCCTCGGCTATCGCGAGTACGACCTCGTCGACCTGCCTGAAGGTCGGGCGCTCGCGGCGGCCCCCGGGTCGGGCCTGGGCATCTTGTCGAAACCCGGGTGGTCGGCGTACGAGCAACCAGTGTTGCTCGACTCGATCGAGCCGGCCCTGCGCACACGGATCGAAGGCGGCGACCTCCTCATCTATTCGAAGACCAACCGGTTCTCGACGGTGCACCGCCGGGCGCGCATGGACTACATCGGGGTCCGCAGGGTCTCGCCCGAGGGTCGCATCGTCGGCGAGGCCCGCATGATCGGTCTGTTCACGTCGAAGGCGTACATGGAGCCGGCCTCGAAGACCCCCGTGCTCCATCGCAAGCTGCAGCAGATCTTGGAGGCCGAGGACCTCATCGAGGGATCGCACGACTACAAAACGGTCGTCTCGATCTTCGAGTCGTTCCCGAAGGACGAGCTGTTCGCGGCCTCCGTCCAGGAGCTGCGGACCCAGGTGATGGGACTCCTTGCCTTGCAGGAGCAACAGCACGTCCGGCTCTTCGTGCGGCGCGATCTGTATGGGAGGAGCGTCTCGCTCCTCGTGGCCTTGCCGCGCGATCGCTTCAACGCCGACGTTCGCCGCAAGCTGCAGGATCTGTTCCTCGAACGGTTCGCAGGGTCGAGCATCGACTACCACCTGTCCATCACCGAGAGCGGTCTCGCGCAGATCCACTTCACCGTGCACATCGCGAAGGGCGAGATCCCGGACGTCGCGTTCGACGAGCTCGAGCGCGAGGTGGCCGAGATCGCACGAACGTGGGACGACCGGCTCTTCGCCCGGCTCGAGGAGGTGTACGGTGATCTCGGACGCGGTTTGTTCGAACGCTGGGCTCCGCGGTTCCCCGAGTACTACAAATCCTCGACCGGCGTCGAGCTCGCCGCCGAGGACATCGTCCGGTTCGAGAAGCTGGAAGAAGGCGACGAGTCGTTCGTCGTCGGGCTCGCGAACGAGACCGACGAGGGCGAGACCCTGACTCGGGTCCGCCTGTACAAGGTCGGGGGCAAGGTCCAGCTGTCGGATTTCGTGCCGATCCTCGAGGCCCTCGGTCTGCGGGTCGTCGAGGAATGGGCCACGCACCTCGTGGGCGGGGACGAAGAGCTGTTCCTGCACGACTTCGGCGTCTTGGGCGCCGATGGGCTCCCGCTCGACGTGGTGGCGTGCGGTGCTCGAATCTCCGCGTGCATCTCCGCCGTGTGGCGAGGCGAGTGTGAATCCGACTCGCTGAACCGGCTCGTGGTGAGCGCGGGACTGGACTGGCGGCAGGTGGAGATCCTTCGGGCCTACCGCAAGTATCACCATCGCGTGAGCGCCGGGTTCCCCGTCGAGTACAAGAACGACGCGTTCGCCGCCTACCCGGACATCTCGGCGCGACTCGTGCAGCTGTTCGAGCTGCGGTTCATCCCCTCCCTCGAGCGCGATCCCGAGGCGGTCGAGACCCTGCGCGCGAAGATCCTCGTGGACCTGGATGCGGTGATTTCCCTCGAGCAGGATCGCATCCTGAGGAACGCGCTCGGGCTGGTCGATGCCACCGTTCGCACGAACGTCTACAAGCCCGGGCGAACGGCGCTGGCGATCAAATTCCGGTCCGAACTCGTGCCCGAGATGCCGAAGCCCACTCCGTTGTACGAGATCTTCCTGTACTCGCCCGAGATGGAGGCGATCCACATGCGGGGCGGGAAGGTCGCCCGCGGTGGGATCCGGTGGTCGGAGCGGCGCCAGGATTACCGGACCGAGGTCCTCGGCCTCATGAAGGCGCAGATGGTGAAGAACGCCGTGATCGTGCCGACGGGTTCGAAGGGCGGTTTCGTCCTGAAGCGCGCCATCAGCGAGCCGAAGGCGTTGAAGGAGGAGGTCACGCGGCAGTACGTCACGTTCATGCGCGGCTTGCTCGATCTCACGGACAACCTCGTGGACGGTACGGTCGTGCACCCCAAGCACGTCGTCGTGGATGACGAGGACGATCCATACCTCGTTGTCGCTGCCGACAAGGGGACCGCTACCTTCTCCGACACCGCGAATGCCGTGGCCGCTGAGTACGGCTTCTGGCTCGGGGACGCCTTCGCATCAGGCGGATCCGCCGGCTACGACCACAAGGCGCTCGGCATCACGGCTCGTGGAGCGTGGGAGTCGGTGAAGCGGCACTTCCGTGAGATCGGGACCGACGTGATGACGACGCCGTTCACCGTGGTCGGGATCGGCGACATGTCGGGCGACGTCTTCGGCAACGGGATGCTCCTGTCCGATCAGATCTGCCTGGTGGCGGCGTTCGACCATCGGCACGTATTCGTCGATCCGAACCCCAACCCGGCGCTCGGCTTCGGTGAGCGCACACGCTTGTTCGGCCTGCCGAGCTCGACCTGGGACGACTACGACCGCTCGGCGATCTCGACGGGCGGGGGCGTGTGGCCGAGGACAGCGAAGCACATCCCGCTGTCGCCCGAGGCGCGTTTGGCGCTCGGCGCAGACGGGGAGTCCCTCACGCCGGACGAGCTCATCAGCGCCATCCTCAAGGCGCCGGTCGACCTGCTCTGGAACGGTGGCATCGGCACGTACGTCAAGAGCGCCCGGGAGTCGCATCAAGATGTCGGCGACCGCGTGAACGACGGCCTGCGCGTCGACGGTGCCCAGCTGCGTTGCCGCGTCGTTGCCGAGGGTGGAAACCTCGGGTTCACCCAACGCGGCCGGATCGAGTACGCGCAGACCGGCGGACGCATCAACGCGGATTTCGTCGACAACTCCGCGGGCGTGGACTGCTCTGACCACGAGGTGAACCTCAAGATCCTCATGGGGACCGCCATCCGTCGAGGCGACCTCTCGGTGGAACAGCGGAACGGGTTGCTGCACGATGTCGAGCAGGACATCGTGCGGCACGTGTTGTACGACAACTTCCTGCAGGCGCAGATCCTCTCGCAGGAAGCCGAGCTCTCGACGGGGCGCATGGAGGCCTTCGAGGATCTCATGCAGTCGCTCGAGAGCGAGGGCTCGGTCGAGCGTGACCTCGAGGCCCTCCCGGGCGGCGAAGAGATGGCCGAACGCCGGCGCGTGGGCCGCGGCCTCGCGCGACCCGAGCTCGCCGTCCTGCTCGCGTACGCGAAGCAGAGCCTGGCGAACGCGCTCCTGCGCTCGAGCCTGCCCGACTCGCAGTACCTCGAACAAGATCTGCGGGGCTATTTCCCGCCGCTCGTCGTGGAGCGATTCGGTCACCTCTTGCCGGAGCACCCTCTGCGCCGTGAGCTCATCGCCACGATCGTGGCCAACGACGTCGTGAACTCGCAGGGCATCACGTTCGTCTCCCGGCTGGTGGCCGAAACGGGGGCCGAGGGCTCCGATGTCGTTCGCGCGTACCGGATCGCCCGCGACGTCACGGGTGCGGTGCAACGGTGGGAAGCGATCGAGGGGCTCGTCGGCCAGCTCGAACCCGCGGTGCTCGATGAGCTGCTCGCCGGGGTCGACCGTCTGGTCGAGCTCGTCTCGCGCTGGTACCTCGTGAACGCTCCTGGTCAGCTTGGGCGAGCGATCGACGCGGCGGAGGAACCGTTCCGCCTCCTGGCGGAGGTCCTGCCCACCGTCGTCACGGATCAGTGGCGACACGACCGGGAGCGCGAGGCCTGGCGCCTGATGGATCGCGGCGTCCCCGAGGGTACGGCGATGCGGCACGCGTTCCAGCCGGCGCTCGTGCACGGACCGAACGTGATCGCGGTCTCGAAGCAGACCGGTCTGCCGATCGCCGACGTCGCGCGTGCGTTCTTCCTCGTCGGGGAAGCCGTGTACGTCGACTGGCTCGAGGGGCGGCTCGGTGACGTTGCGACGAGCACCCGGTGGCATCGCTGGGCATTGCAGGCGGTCGAGGACGACCTGCTGCTCGTGCGAGGACAGATGGCGGAACGGGTCCTCAGCGAGAGCCCCGGTGCCCCGGTCGAGGATGCGGTTGCGGCGTTCCTGGCTGCTCGGGCCGAGGTGTTCTCCCGTCTGGCTCGCTTCATGCGTGCGCTCGCGCTCGAGGAGGTCAGCGATCTGGCAGCGGTCACGGTCGCCGTCCGGCAGATCAGGGCCCTCGCGGCCCGTCCCTGAACCTTTCGACCCCCAGATGCTTGCAGCGTCGGTGGGGATTGTTAGCCTCGGGTCGTGAGCCCCTCTCCCGATGCCGTCGCCCCCACGCTTGAGCCACGCTTGCGAGCGGTCCTCGACCTCGAGCGCACCTGGTGGAAGCTCGGTGTGCCGAAGGAGCGCGCGATCCGGGAGCACCTCGGCCTGTCCACCACCCGGTATCACCAGCTACTGACGAAGGCAATCGACATGCCCCAGGCCCTCGCCTATGACCCGATGCTCGTGCGGCGCTTGCGCCGACTCCGAGAGACTCGTCGGCGCAAGCGCTTCGAGGGACGGCTCGGTCTGCGCTCCTAGGTTGGGGGCTCGGGCCGGCCGGGGTACCTTCGCGCTAGGATGTCCGGCAAGCACGAACCACCGACGAATAGGAGCTTCTACCTCTCCGTGGGCACGAGCACCCTGCGATTCG
>Ga0210382_10000745_pt1 | contig 11187 bp, 7 predicted proteins | sample PLMedo_FD_155452 | JGI IMG/M metagenome (GOLD analysis project Ga0210382, IMG submission 155452) | Groundwater sediment microbial communities from an aquifer in East River, Colorado, USA - PLM0_60_coex redo | ecosystem: Environmental > Terrestrial > Soil > Riparian zone | place: USA: East River...
CGAGCTCATTGTCAACGCGCTGCACGTGTTGACGCATGACACGATCACCGGGCAGCCGATCGCCGACGTCGCCCTCGGGAACGCCGACGCCAAGATCGACTGCGCCGCCGGCTGGTCCCCGGGCGAGAACTGGGTCAGCGGCGGCGGCTGGATCCCTGGAAACGCAGGCGGTATGGCGACGTTCGGTTTCGTCGCCGGACCAGGGGGCCAGCCTACGCGCGGCCATCTGACGCTGAAGGACCAAAGCACGGGTCAGACCATTCATGGAACCGTCATCACCAGCTTTACCGAGTGCTTGTCTGGCCAGAGCCAATTCGACGGCATGGACCAGAACGGCTTTGGGTTCCAAGTCAACACGGCCGACAACTCCGACCCCGGGGCGGGTCGCGACACGTTCACGATCAGCGGAGCATATTCGAACCCCGGTCCACTGCTCGGCGGCGGCAACATTCAGGATCACGGTTTCAGCTGTCATTAACCTCTCGCGCAGACGTCGCGGCCGGGGTGATCTCCGGCCGCGAGGCCATCGCGGTAAGAGAAAATGGCAGAATAATGGCGGTCGAGACTTGGAGGCCGCCATGACCGCACCGTTGAAGAAAGTGAGGGCGTCGATGATGAACGCCATCCACGATCTGCCCTTGCTGGTGGCCGGCGACGAAGGCTTCTTCAGGGACGAGGGCCTGGACGTGGAGATCGTCCGCACCCCGGGTTCCGGCCAGCGCGACTCGGACCACCAGGCGCTGCGCGCCAACGTGTTCGATCGCACCATGGAGGCGCTTTACGATCAAGGCGCGTGCGACCAGTTCCGGATGTGCGAGTGGGGAGTCATGAAGCGCGCGGTCGAGTCCACGGTGACCTCCGGGCACCGCGCCGCCAAGATCGTTGCGCTCGGCTCGGCGATGTCGACTTTCGCGATCGTCACCGATCCCAGGTCGCGCATCTACGAGCCTGAGCAGTTGAAGGACAAGCCGATCGGAGTGAGCCCGTTCAACGGCTCGCATTTCACGACGCTGAAGCTGCTGGAGGGCTTCCTCAAGCGCGAGCAGATCCGGACCACTTTTGCCGGGACGATGAAGGAACGGCTGGACGCCGTGAGCCGTGGCGAGGTGGCCGCCGTCAGCCTGATGGAGCCGTGGATCAGCATCGCCGAAAAGCGCGGCTTTCGCGTTCTCATGGAGTCGCATTCGACCCGCAGCGAGGCCGCGGGCGACGAGCTGGACGGCGCGACTCTGGCGAAAATGTTCCGCGCCGAGGCCTCGGCTGCCGAGGCGATCCAGAAGAGCCCCGGGCGCTACGCGCACTATCTGATCGAGGAGGCCGGCGGCCTGCTCGAGCTGAAGGATCTCAAGCTTTCGCGCATATTGAATGCCGCGCCCGAGCCGTACACCCGCGAGCGCTTCGAGCACACGTATCAGTGGACGCTGGGATGGGGGCTGGTCGCGCCGGGCGCCACCTACGAGAACACGGTGGACAACCGCGCCTGGCAGTAGCCGGCCGGGCACAAAAGACGAAGGCCTGCCGACCATCCGGTCGGCAGGCCTTCCTTATGCGTTTCGTGGGGCTTCGGTGTTCTCGTTACGAGTGCCGCCGCCTCCAGAACCCCAAACCCGCGAGGCCGAATCCCAGAAGCAGCAGCGAGGTCGGCTCCGGGATTGGTCCGGACACTATCCAGTTCGCGTCTTGGAACACCTGATGGCTTATCGTCCCTAGGTCGACGGCGGTCGCATTAAAGGCGACCCGGACATGTCCCGTCAGCAACACACTGAAACATAGCCCGGGGGCCAGACCTGGAAGGTTGCAGCCCAAGGAGTGCGTTGGCGTGATGTCAGCTCCGGGTACGCTGGTAAACCACTCCCAAGCTGAAGCACTGTTTGAGCCGGTCCAGCCTCCTGGGGAGTTTATGACCCCAACGTTACCTCTACGCGCAACCGCGAAGGAGGCGATACCCGAACCGAGTAATGGAGTCGGCGGATTAGAAGTAGAGGAGGTGAAGGAATCATTGAAGACGGTGTAGGTGTACTCCGTAGTATTCGCGACACTATCAAAGAACACCTTCTCGACAACCTCCCACAGGGATGGGCCTGTAGGAGTTCCAAAGGTGAAACTGGATGGGCTGATGAAGGTCCCGGACCCGCACGCCTCCCCGCCACAGCCCGTTACTACGGTGCCGCCGGAAAAATAGTCCTCCCTCGAGGAGTGAACGAGAACTGGTGCCGCAAATGCTTTCCCGACGCTTATGGCCAGAAGCACCAAAGTCGCCGGTAGCACAAAGGTACGCTTAAACTTCCACTGGTTTACCATGGGATCCCCCCTGCTCGTGCCTCCTTATTAATGCAAGCACGGCTCGCTGTCAAGCTTCCCGACAGAGGACTGGGCTAGCCAGGAGAAGCCTTACGCGAGCCCCTCATGTTTTCTTCGTAGCTATTAGCGACCTCGCCGAACCCGCTGCTGATCGCGGCCCGCGCGGAGCGCGTCCCCTGGTTCTGACGCGTCGTGCGGCACTGCAGCAAGCTTCCTTCTAGCCAAGGAAGCGATTGTGATTTGTGACGCCGCCATGGTCCGAATGGCGCATCGGATCGACAGCGTGCTTAAATTGAAGTAAGGCTAGGATAACGGGAAAAGGCCCTTTTCCTCTGCTCTCAAGATCAGGCACCACTGCAGCGCTACACCGCCATACGGTGGGGGGTAGATGCCGACCGCGCTGACTACGAGTGAGAAGGAGCTTCACGCGCGACTCGAGCTTGCGAATCGGCTCGGAGCGCTCGCTGCCGGCGCCCGCGACCTCGCGGAGCTATTCCGCGCTCTCCATGACGAGACTGCGCGCGTGATGGACGCGACGGTCTTTCTCTTCGCGCTCTACGACGAGGCGAGTGCAACCGTGCAGGTCGTCCGCCAGATGGACCGCGGCGTCGAGTACCCCGGCGGTACGTTCCCGCTGGGCAAGGGTTTCACGAGCGAGGTCATTCGAACGGGAGAACCCCGGCTCGTGCGGCGATGGTCTGCCGAAGGACCGGCGGTCCACCTCATCTACGGGACCGAAGCCGGGGAGCTGGTCACGCCCCAGTCTGGCGTCGTGGTCCCGATCCTGTCCGGCGACCGGGTGCTCGGTGTGCTCTCTGCGCAGAGCTATCGGCCCGAAGCCTACGAGGATGCGGATCTCCTCAGCCTGGGCGCTATCGCCGTGCAGGCGGGTAGCGTCATCGAACGTGTTCGCGCAACGGAGCAGATGGCCCAGGAGCACGAGCGACATGCTTTGCAGCTGGAGGCCGTTCTCGCGACGATGAACGACGCTCTCGTCATCGTTGACGGACGCGGCGCCATCGTGCGATTGAACCGCGCCGCCCGGGAGCTCCTCTGCCTGGACAGCGCGAGCCTCGTCGTCGGCCAGCCACTCGAGCAGCAGCGGCTCGAGCAGTGGCCGGCAACGGCGCGCGAGATCGCCACGGCGCTCGTCCCCGTCATCGATGCCCTCCGCTCGGGGACGAGCGCTGCTGAAGAGGAGGTCGAGCTGCGCTCGGGGCAGCGGCGCGTCCTGAGCCTGGCCGCTTCGGTGCTGCGTACGCCGAGGGGCACCCCGCAAGGCGGCGTCATCGCGCTCCGCGACATCACGGGGCAGCGCGATCTTGAGCGACTGCGGGAAGACATCTTCAACATGGCCTGGCACGATGTGAAGACTCCTCTTGCGGTGGTCAGGGGCCACGCGGAGCTTCTCCACCGGCGACTGTCCTCCGGCGAGCGCGATCGCAAGGACCTCGAGGCGGATGCCGCCTCGATCGTCACACACGTGGACCGTCTCGCAGAGCTCCTGACGACACTGTTTGACGTCTCCTGCCTCGAGGCAGGTCTGCTCTCCATCTTGCGGTGGCGCACGGATCTCGGCGCCCTTGCCCGCGAAGTGACGGAAAGCATACGCTCGACCGCCCGCCACCAGATCAAGGTCCTCGCCGACCAGGACGTGGTCGGCGAGTGGGACGAGCGACGGCTCCGGCAGGCGCTGATGAATCTCCTCTCCAACGCACTGAAGTACTCGCCCGAGGGCTCGACCGTGACAGTGTCGGTGGCCGCCGGCGCGCGCAGCGCGACGGTCCGCGTGCGCGACGAGGGAATCGGCCTCGATGGCACCGAGCTGACGCAACTGTTCCGTCGGGGGTACCGGGCGGAACCGGCGCGAAACGTGGCCGGAGGAGGCCTCGGCCTGTATTTCAGCAACGGCATCGTTGCGGCGCATGGCGGCCGCATGTGGGCGGAGTCGCTCGGCCACGGCCAAGGCAGCACGTTCTGCTTCACTCTGCCGTTGCGTGAAGAGCGCAGCGCCTATCGCCCAGCGGTGGCGCACGCATGAATCGCCGCCGGCTGCTCGGCATCAGCTGCGCGCTCGTTGCGCTCGCGCTTGTGCCCGCGGCGCCTTCCGCGCACGCGCAGCTGCTGCCCCCGCCGCTTCCGGTGCCCTTGGCCAACCAGGCGCCGGTCGTGAACGCGGGCGCGGACCAGGTGATCACGCTGCCCAGCAGCGCGAATTTGACGGGCGCCGCCAGCGACGACGGACGGCCCAATCCGCCGGGCGTGCTGACGACGACGTGGAGCCCGGTGAGCGGCCCGGGCACGGTCAGCTTCAGCAACCCCAGCGCCCTCAACTCGACGGCTACCTTCTCGGCGAGCGGCGCCTACGTCCTCCGGCTGACGGTCTCGGACGGCGCGCTCGCGGCGAGCGACGACGTGGCCGTCACGGTGAACCCGGCGCCCGCGCGATTGGAGAAGATCGACCCTGCGTTGCGCGACCTGATGCAGGCCAATCCGCAGGCGCTGCTGCCGGTCATCGTGGAGATGCAGCACCCGCTCGCCCCGTTCGTCGCCGCGCCGAATGTCGATCGCACTCAGGCGGCTCTCGATCTCCTGCGTCAATACGGCATCCCGGTCGCTGCGCTCTCCCTCATCGACGCAGCCGCGGGCTTTGCGAACGCCGCCGGCATCAATGCGATGAGCCTCGTACCCACTGTGGCGCGCATCCATCACGACGCGACGGTGGGCCCGCGGCGCAGCGCAGATCCGCCGGTGGTCGCGCCTCCGGATCAGGTCTCGGAGGTGTACCCGCTCGTGGTGAACGCCAACCAGGTCTGGCAGCAGGGGATCACCGGGGGAGGTGTTACCGTCGCCGTCCTCGATTCAGGCGTCGCAGCGGATGCGGACCTCGTCCAGCCCGCGAACCGCATCCTCGCCTCGGTCAACTTCGCGGATCAGCGCCTGGCAAGCGACCCGGGCGGGCATGGAACGCATATCGCAGGGATCATCGCCGGGAACGGCAGTCGGTCCGGCGGCGAGGTCGTAGGCATCGCTCCGCAAGCCAACGTCGTCGACGTCCGGGTGCTCGGCAGCACCGGCAGCGGTCGGATCTCCTCGGTGGTGCGCGGGATCGAGTGGGTCCTCGCGCACCGCGCCGCCTACAACATCCGCGTCATCAATCTGTCCTTCGGCGCGCGCGCAAACCTTTCCTACCGGGCCGACCCGATGGCGGCCGCGGTGGAAATCGCGTGGCGCCGTGGTCTGGTCGTCGTGGCCGCGTCGGGGAACGGCGGACCGGCGGGAGGCACCGTCGTGACGCCAGGCATCGACCCGTATGCCATTACCGTTGGCGCGACGGACGATCGGGGAACCCTTGGCCGAGGCGACGACCTGCTCGCCTGGTTCTCCGCCTGGGGCAGCGCCGACTCGAATGCCAAGCCTGATCTGGTAGCACCCGGGCGGCGCATTGTCTCGATCCGCGTGCCGGGAAGCGCCCTGGATACGCTGTTTCCCGAACGCGTCGTGGTGGCGCGGAACGGATCGACGTACTTCCGCCTCACCGGAACGTCGATGGCGACCGCGGTCGTGTCGGGCGCCGCCGCGCTCCTCCTGGCGCGCCGGCCGGACCTCTCGCCGGATCAGGTCAAGGCGCTCCTTGTTAGTACGACGCAGCCGTACGGGCAGCAGAGCGGCCAGGTTCTCCCCGATCCAACAGCGGACGGCAGTGGCTTGCTCGATGCATACGCTGCCATGACCTCGGCGCTCACGATTCCTGCGCCTCCTACTAGCGGATCGGGCGGTCTCTTGGGTGGCGGGCTCCTGACTGGCACGCTTCAAACTGTGGCGCCCCTGGCCTGCGCAAATCGCGCGCTCCGCCCTGCGGACGGCTTCGCCCGCGCGCTGTTCCCGGTCCTCTACGGTTCGCCGCTCCACTGGAAGGATCCGACGCTCGGCGGCATCGATTGGCAAACGCTCACGTGGGACAGCGTCCTGTGGGACAGCATCGCCTGGGACAACTTCGCTTGGGACAGCGTCCTGTGGGACAGCATCCTATGGGACAGCGTCCTGTGGGACAGCATCCTGTGGGACAGCGTCCTGTGGGACAGCGTCCTGTGGGACAGCGTCGCGTGGGACAGCTTCACGCTCGACTGAGCCGGACGGGGCTACTGGAGACATGATGCGCGTTCTCGTCATCGAGGACAACGAAGACTTCAGGAAGCTTGCGCTCATGTGGTTCCAGAGCTACGGCATCGAGGTCGAAGGCGCTGCCAACGGCGCTCAGGGGCTGGCGCTGCAGCGCGCCCGGCCCGCCGACGTGATCGTCACCGACATCTTCATGCCGGAAATGGAGGGTATCGAGACGATCCACGACCTGCGCAAGGAGTTTCCCGAAGCAAAGATCATCGCCATGAGCGGCCGCGACCCGCTGGCGAATCTCGATGTGTTCGAGGTCGCGCGCCAGGTCGGCGCGGCAAAGACGTTCAACAAGCCGTTCAAGTTCGAAGACCTGATCGCCGCGGTGCGCGAGCTGAGCGGGGCCAAGGAACAACGCGCGCCCTAGCTCAAGATTGCAGCCGCAAGCAAAGAAGCCCGGTCCTTCGTTCGAAGCCGGGCTTTCTCGTTATGGTGGGGATCCTCCGGGATAAGGATGTTGCAGGTCAGGCCACGAGATCCGATCTTCGTTCCCGATGCGACGGCGATGGCACGCTCGCAGCTAAGCGCGTTTGTGCGCTATTGCGAGACCGTGACGGGACGCAGTTACAGCGACTACTCGGGGTTCGAGCAGTTCTCGTGTAATCAGTTTCGGACGTTTTGGCGGTTGTTCCTGCGCTGGTGCAAGCTCGACGTCGAGGGGGAGATCGAGCCGGTTTGCGCCGGCGATGCCTGCGAGAGCGCGTCCTTTTTCCCCCGCCTGCGCCTCAACTTCGTCGAGAACCTGTTGCGGCAGGAACACGCAAGCGACGGCCTGCCCGCCGTCACGGCTTGTCACGCGGACCGGCCGCGCGAGCGCCTGACGCGTGGCGAGCTGCGCGACAGAGTGCGCAGTGTGGCGGCATCCCTCCGCGACCTAGGGGTGGCGGAAGGCGATCGCGTTGTAGCGATTGCGCGGAATGGCAACGAAGCTATCGTTGCCGCGCTTGCGACGGCGGCGGTTGGCGCGACCTTCTCGAGCTGCGCCCCCGACATGGGCGTGTTTTCGATCCTCTCGCGGTTCGCGCCGATTGAGCCAGTCATCCTGATGGGGCATTTCCGCTCCGAGCGCTGGGACATCGGCGCGCCCGTGGCCGCAAGCCTCGTGGAGGTAGCGGCGGGCCTGCCGTCATTGAAGGCTATTGTCGCGCTCGACGACGGGGCGGCTCCAAACGGGGTGGCGTGTCCAATCCATCGGCTTACCGACCTCATGAAACGCGACCGCGGAACCGACGATGGCTCCTGGAAGCGCTTTGCGTTCGACCACCCGCTGTTCGTGCTTTTTTCCTCCGGCACGACCGGGCAACCCAAGTGCATTCTGCATGGCGCCGGCGGGACGTTGCTCGAGCATCTGAAGGAGCACCGGCTGCACTGTGACCTGCGGCAGGGCGACAGGCTGTTCTTCCATACCTCGTGCGGCTGGATGATGTGGAACTGGCAACTTTCAGCGCTCGCATCCGGGGTCGAGCTGGTCCTCTACGATGGCCCGATCACAGGGCCGGGGACGCTGTGGGAGCTGGTAGCGTCGGAGAAAGTGACGGTATTCGGGACGAGCCCCGCTTACCTGCAGGTCTGCGAGCAGTCGGGCTACCAGCCCGCGCGCGGATGCGACCTTGCGTCCTTGCGCTCAGTACTCTCTACGGGATCCATTCTCTACGAGCATCAGTACGATTGGGTGCGGGATCGCGTAAAGCAAGATCTGCTGCTGCAGTCCATCTCTGGCGGGACGGACATTTTGGGCTGCTTCGTTCTGGGCAATCCCATCCTTCCGGTGCATCGTGGCGAGGCGCAGTGCCGCAGCCTCGGGCTTGATGTACGCGCGTTACCGCCGGCTGACGCGCCCCTGGCACGCATCGGCGAGCTGGTTTGCGCCAATCCGTTCCCGTCACGGCCGATCGGGTTTTTCGGCGACCAACACGGTCGCCGATTCCACGAGGCCTACTTCAGCCAGAATCCCGGCGTCTGGACCCACGGCGACCTGATCGAGTTCACGCCGGAGGGCGGCGCGCGTCTGCATGGCCGTTCGGACGGCATCCTCAACATCCGCGGGATTCGCGTCGGCCCGGCAGAGATCTATCGCATCCTGCAGGGCATCGTCGAGGTGGCCGAAGCGATGGCGGTCGAGCAATACGCCGAAGATGAGCCGGGTGGCACGCGCCTGGTGCTCCTGGTTGTGCTTCGTGGCGGCGCTGTGCTCGACCGCTCGCTCGAAGCGCGGATCCGCTCCGAGCTAGCCCGCCGCGGATCGGTGGTATTCGCGCCTGCGCGGATCGCGCAGGTCGAGGAGCTGCCGGTGACGCATAGCGGAAAGCCCTCCGAGGCGGCGGCGCGCGATGCCGTAAACGGCCGTCCGGTGCGCAACCGGGGTGCGCTGCGGAACCCGGATAGCCTTGATGCCATCGCTCGAATCCCGGCATTGTCCGCCGCCGCGCCGGCCAATCGCCAGGAAACGGAGCCTCACGATGGCCTCGAACGCGAGCTGCAACGTATCTTTGAAACGCTATTGGAAGCGTCGCCGATCGGCAGGCACGAAAGCTTCTTCGATCTCGGCGGCAGCTCGCTTTCGGCATTGCGCCTGCTCAGCGAGATCCGCGTGCAGACCCGCTGTGACCTGCCCCTCTATGCGCTGTTCCAAGCTCCGACCATCGCGGGCATCGCAGACACCCTTCGAGGCAAGGCAGCGCCAAGCGGGCTCGTCGCGTTCACGGAGTCCCGCGCCTCGCGCTTGCCTCCGGATGTCCGGCCAGTGCGTGCGACGGACATCGAGCCGCTTTGCGCATTCCTCCACCGTGGATTTGGTACAAAAATTCCCCTAGCCGCTTGGCGGCGGCTGTTCGACTACAAGTGGCTTGACGAAAAGCCGAACCTCGGGTTCCTGCTTGTCGCCGGCGGCGAGATTCGCGGCTTCATGGGCATGCTATACGCGCGTCGACTGATCCAGGCCAAGACCGCGCTCGTGTGCAACCTCTCGTCGTTTTATGTGCATCCCGATTACCGAGGGTGGAGCTTCGCGCTTCTTGCGCATGCGCTGCGCGATGAAACCGTGTGCTATACGAGCTTGACCCCATCGCCCACGGTAACGCAGATGTGTGAAGCGATGGGGTTCAGCTACATTGATCGAAGCAAGATCATATTGCCGCCGCTTCTAAACGCGATCACGTTGCGCGGGCCCGGCCCCCGGATCATTTTCGACCCGGAGCAGGTGCGCGCTCTTCTCGATGGCGAACAGCGGCGGATTTTCGACGATCACGCCCCGTACGATTGCTTGCAGCTGGTATTGCAGTCGGGGTCGAAGAGCGCCTATCTGGTGGTGAAGCGTCGAACGATGGGGCGCTTTCCCGTGTCAGATTTGCTCTACTGCAGCGCTCCATCGCTGCTTGCCCGCCATCTCGAGCGCGTCAAGCTCGCGATTGTCCGGCGCCAGCGATCGGTGGCGCTGACGGCCGAGGCCGGCATTTTCGGAGCGCCGCGGCCGCCAGGCGTGGTGATCAGGCGGCCGATGCTGTTTCGCTCCTCGGTTTTGCAGGCGCACGAGCTCGACAAGTTGTATTCCGAACTCATTCTGCTCCCTGTTTAGACGATGCCGTTTCACCTTGGGGTCAGCAGAAAGGCACGCACCTGTCCTTCGAAGATGCCGGTGCCGACGATTTGACCAGAGTCGTTGATGTCCCGGGCTTCGGTGAGGAGCCAACCCGCACCGGCGGGAATCAAGCCGTTGAGATCCCTTGACACACCGCGCTCGAAGAGCACCGCGCGCTGCGCGCCGGCCGAGGAATCAGATGCCCCGACGGCTTGACCCAGGTTATTGATCGCATACGCGTAACTCTGGGTCCCGCCCGGCAGTGTGCCGAGGTCTGTCAATCTTCCGGCCTGGTAGAGGAACGCGTGATTCTCACCGCTGCTGACCTGCGCGTAGCCGACGACCTGCCTCGAGTCGTTGAGATCGGTGGGCGTCGTCATTTTGCCGCCAAGCGCGCCGAGATCGGTCAACCCTGTTTCGTCCAGCAGGAACCCGCGGTGGTCGGCGTAGTCGGCGTGCGGTTCGGTGCCGAATTGTCCTACCAACTGGCCTGCCGCATTGATGGCCGCGACGACCCCGTCATGGCCGCCGAACGTGCCCAAGTCGAGGACCTGAGAATCGCGATAGAGGAACACGCGACTCTGCGCCGCCATGTGGTCCTTATGGGTCTGGCGGTGCCCAACGACATAGCCTGCGCTGTTGATGGCGACGGCCGTGCTGTAGACGCCTTTGAGGCGCGGATCCACTTGGCTGAGATCGAACGGCTGTCCGGTCGCGGAGCTGACAAACGGCCGAAAGTCGCCGTCTGTCGAGCGGGCGCGTCCGACGATGAGACCTCCGTCGCTGATGCGGTGGGCGTAGCTCTCGTCCCCTCCGAAGGTGCCCAGATCGATGAGCCCACTCTTCAGGTAGACGAAGGCGTGGGTCCGTCCGTCGGCCGTTTCGGCGAAGCCAACCACGTGACCGGCGCGGTTGATGCCGAGCGCCACGCTTTTGTTGCCCCCTAGCGTGCCGAGATCCACAAGCGTGTAGGTCGCGTTTTGCGCGAGTCCGCTGGCAGGAACCAGCAGCATCGCGATCGAGACGGCCCCCACGACCCATCGGCCACCCGTCGTCGTTGTCCTAGTCCCCATCTTCAATCTCCCGCCGCACCTCGGCGCTGGCCATGCTCGAGTATCGCGAGTTATCGTCGCCGT
>Ga0210382_10000746_pt1 | contig 11179 bp, 9 predicted proteins | sample PLMedo_FD_155452 | JGI IMG/M metagenome (GOLD analysis project Ga0210382, IMG submission 155452) | Groundwater sediment microbial communities from an aquifer in East River, Colorado, USA - PLM0_60_coex redo | ecosystem: Environmental > Terrestrial > Soil > Riparian zone | place: USA: East River...
CGGGGCCGACGACGACCTCGCGAGTTTCGGGGCGGATGGCGACGACGTAGAGCGGCTCGCTCGATCCGCCGGGCAGCCCGCGGCGCTGGCCGATGGTGTAGCGCGCGAAACCCTCGTGCTCGCCGATTACTGCGCCGCTCGTGGTGACGAGCGGGCCGGGCACTAGCGCCGGCGCGTCGGCGGGAAGATGCTGCTCGAGCACCGCCACGTAATCGTCGTCCGGGACGAAGCAGATCTCGACCGATTCCTTCTTGTCCGCCGTCACCAATCCCAGTCCCCGGGCGACGGTCCGAGTTTGCTCCTTGGTGAGATCGCCCAGGGGCGTCAGCATGCGGCGCACCACGGCGCGATCGATGCCCCACAGGAAGTACGACTGATCCTTCTGCCGGTCGCGGCCGCGGAACAGCGCGCCACCGTCGGCGATCGCGTAGTGCCCGGTCGCAATCGCATCGCAGTCGAGCGCGTCCGCGTGATAGAGGAAGTCGCGGAACTTGGTGAAGGAGTTACAGCGCACGCAGGGAATCGGGGTGCGCCCGCGCGCGTATTCGGCCACGAAATTGTCGATCACGTCGTGCCCGAACCGGTCCTCGAGATTGAGGACGTAGTGCGGAATGCCGAGCTTGTGCGCCACCAGCTTCGCGTCGGTGATCGAGTCGAGGGAGCAGCAGGGACGGTCGGGGACGCTGTCGCCGTAACAGAACAGTTTCATCGTCGCGCCGATGACGTCGTGACCCTGTTCGACGAGCAAGGCCGCGGCGACCGAGGAATCGACACCGCCCGACATCGCAACGAGCACTCTCATCGATGGAGTACCGCGGACAAGGACCGGACCTTCTCAACGATCTTGGGGAGCGCAATGGACACCGCGTCCACGTCTTCCAGCGTGCTGTCCCTACCAAACGAGAAGCGCAGCGCCGCCACGCCCAGCTCACGCGGCACGCCCATCGCCGTGAGCACGTGCGACGGCTCGACAGCCCCGGTGCTGCAGGCGGACCCGGATGAGCAGGCGACACCGGCAAGGTCGAGGTGCATCAGCAACGCTTCGCTGTCGGTCCCGGGAATCGACACGTTCGTGATGTGGGGTGCGCGCACTCCCTGCCAGCCGTTGATCAGGGCATCCGGTACGATCGCGACCAGACGCCGCTCCAGCTCGTCGCGCAGCTCGCCCAGCCGTGTTGCCAGGGCCTGCTGCTCTTCGGCGGCCAGACGGGCCGCGACGCCCAACCCGACGATGCCCGGCACATTCTCGGTCCCGGGGCGGATCCCGAATTGCTGGCCGCCGCCGTGGATGATCGCCTCGACGGCCTTGCGATCGCGCACGATGAGCGCGCCGACGCCCTTGGGAGCGCCGATCTTGTGGCCGGAAATCGTGAGGAGCGTGCAGCCCGAGTCTCGGAGCGATACCGGAATCTTGCCGAACGCCTGGACGGCGTCGGAGTGAAACGGGACGCCCGTGTCGCAACATCGCGTGGCCACGTCGGCAACAGGCTGCACCGTACCGACTTCGTTATTCACCCACATCACGCTCACGATCGCGACGCCGCGCTCCAGGACCTCGTCGAGAGCCTTGCTCTCGACCTGTCCTGAGGCCGTCACCGGGAGAATGACCTCCTCGCCTCCCAGGTGGGTTACGGCATGCGCCGCGGCGAGGCCAGCCTTGTGCTCCGTGGCGGAGACCGCGACGCGGAACGGACCGCCGCGGGCACGCGCCGCGAGCGCAGCGCCGATGATCGCGAGGTTGTCGGCCTCCGTGCCGCCGGAGGTGAACACCACCTGATTCGGCTCGGCGCCGACCGCCGTGGCGACCGCGCGCTTGGCCTCTTCGATGCCCGCGCGCGCCGCACGCCCGAAGCGGTGGGCGGAGGAGGGATTGCCGAAGGCTTCCTTCCCGAGATAGGGAAGCATCGCCTCCAGCACCTCCGGCCGCACCGGAGTCGTCGCGGCGTTGTCGAGATAGGTGACGCGCTTAGTCATTGAAGGCGCAATCTACAAACTAGATGGACTGCACGCCAAGCTGCAGCACGTCATCCACTTCCTGGGTCTCGGCGGTATAGAAGGGCTCCCCGTAGCGCCGCCGGATCAGGGAACCGTAGTGCGCCGACTGCACGTGGATCAGCTCGTACAGGTCCTGGCCCGTCGGGTGGATCTCCCCGGCGGCCTTCGCGCCGTCGAACTGTGACGCGTAGCAGCGAATCGCCTGCATCTTCGTCTCGAACACGTCCGAAATGTCCACGACGAAGGTTGGCTTCACCGGATCTTCGCGATAGGCGAGCGCGTACAGCAGCTTGTACGGCCGGTGCGCCTCCCCGCCTTTTCCCGGCTCGTACTTGGCGAGCCCCGCGAGATAACAGGCGTCGCGTCCCAACTCCGAGGCGATCCGGTGGTCGGGATGCCGTCCAACCGCGAACGGGAGGATCACCACTCGCGGTCTCGTGCGACGGATGAGCTCGACCATCGTTCCCCGCGACACCTCATTATTTTCCAAGTGCGCGTCCCGCATTCCGGCATTGAGCCGCAGCGCGACACCGAGTGCCTTGGCGGCGCGCTCCGCCTCCGCCGCGCGCGTGACAGCATCGCCGCGCGTTCCCATTTCACCCTGGGTGAGATCGAGGATCCCCACGCGATGCCCGGCCTTGGCGGCCTTGGCGAGTGTGCCGCCGCAGGTCAGCTCGACGTCGTCGCGATGCGCGGCGATGGCGAGAAGATCGACGTGCTCATTCATACCGGAGCGCCTCTACCGGATCCAGTTTTGCCGCTCGTGCGGCGGGTGCAATGCCGAACACCACGCCGACCAGGATCGACGCGGCGGTGGCAATCGCGGCGGGCACCATGGGAATCGACGTGTTGAACGCGAGCAGCCGCTTCAGCGCCTCGCCGACGCCCACGCCCAGCGCGATGCCGATGATGCCGCCCAGCAGCGTCAGCGTGGCGGCTTCGACCAGGAACTGCCACAGAATGGCGCGGCGCGTGGCGCCCAGCGCTTTCCGGAGGCCGATCTCCCGGGTCCGGCTCGTCACGGACACCATCATGATCGCCATTACCCCGATGCCTCCCACCATCAGCGCGATGCTCGAGAGCACGAGCATCACAAAGAAAAATGCGAACGTCAGACTGTCGAAGATACTCAGGACCTGGTCGGACGTGAGCAAGTCGAATGTGTTCGGGTCGCCGACGCGCAGGCCGCGCAGCCGTCGCAAGGTCACCGTGGCGGCATCCATGGCGCGGTTGACGCTGACCTCGGGCTTCGGCTTCACGAGAATGATGAGACTGTTCCACTCGTCGATGATGAAGCTGCGGCGCGCTGCTTCGAACGGCACCACCGCGGCGATCTCGGGTGCCCCGGGCACCTCGAAGATATTCGTGGGTCGCTGCCAGATCCCGATGACACGGAAGGGATCCCCCCCGATCCGCACAATGCGCCCGAGCGGATTGACGGCGCCGAACAGCCGGTCGATGGTCCGCTGCTCGACGATCGCGATCGGCGCACCGCCGCGCAGCTCCGCCGCGGTGAACGAGCGGCCCGCCGTGACGCCGCCGCCGAGAATCTCCATGAAGCGGTCGTCGGCGCCGAACACGCCGAGGATGCGGGTGTGATTCCCGCCATACTCGAACCGCTCGAAGACCTGTGTCCAGATCGCGGCATAGTGGATTTCGGGAAGGCGCGCGATCGCTTCGGCGTCCTGCGGGATCAACTTCGGCCGGATGCGTATCTCGCGCGGCACCGCGTCGGGATTCACTCCGGTGGTCGAGAAATAGCGCAGCACGCGGAACGTCGTCGGCCCGACGACGTCGAGGGTATTGACGATCTGTTCACGGAACCCAGCGACGATGGAGGCCATCGCCATGACCGTCGCGATGCCGATCACGACGCCGAGCACCGTGAGTGCCGAGCGCAGCTTGTTGGCGCGCAGCTGATCGAGGGCGATGCGCCAGCCCTCGCGGAGCGAGTGGAGTTCCATCTACTCCTGGCGGAGGGCTTCGATTGGATCGAGCAGCGACGCGCGATGCGCGGGGTACACGCCGAACGCCACACCCACGACGATGCCCAGCATCAGCGCAAGGCCGATGGACCACCCCGTCACGCGCGCCGGCAGCGGCGACAGGACCTGCACGAGCCCGGCGAGCCCCGCGCCGACGGCGAGGCCGGCGACCCCACCGAGCACCGATAGCGTCAGCGCCTCGGCGAAGAACTGGCGCCGGATGTCGCGGCGGGCGGCCCCCAACGCCTTGCGAATCCCGATTTCGCGGGTGCGCTCCGTGACGCTCATGAGCATGATGTTCATGATGACGATGCCGCCGACGACGATGCCGATGACGACCACGGCCGGCACGACGGTGAAGATGACGCGCGTGAGCTTGGCCCAGAACGCGATCAGTCCTTCACCGGTGTCGATCGTGAAGTCGTTATCCGCTCCCGGGCGCAGGCGGTGCGCGATGCGCATCGCTTCCTCGGCGCGCAGCATCGCGGGCGCGACCCCCTCGGCCGTGGGCATCTTCACCGAGATCACCATCGTCTGACGGCGACCGTACATCGATTCGAACGTGGAGAGCGGCAACATCACGAAACCGTCCCACGATTGCCCCAGGACCGTGCCCTTCTTTTCGATTACGCCTTTCACGACCAGCTGAATGCCGTGGACCCGGATGCTCCGGCCAATGGCGGCCTCGATGTTCCCGAACAGCTTGTCGGCGACATCGTAGCCGAGCACCGCGACGTAGCGCCGTTGCTCGAGGTCGATGTCGGTGAGCGGTTCCCCCGCGGCGAACTTGTAGTCCTGCACGACCACGTACGGTGCGGTGACGCCGAAGATGAAGACGTCACCGGTCGTGCGGTTCCGCCATTGCACGTCCGCCATCGGCGTCGGCCAACCCGACTGCAGGGCGATGGCTTCCGCTTCCGGGACCGCGTGTTCGATGAAACCGACGTCCTCCGGCGCGATGATCGGGCGGCGCTGGATCTGCTTCCATGCCTCGTCGTCGATGAATCCCACCTGAATCGGATCGCGGCGGATCTGAAACGCATTGACGCCAACGATCGCGCCGGCCAACCGCTCGCGGACATAGGCGTTCATGCCCTGGATCACGGCGACGACGGCGACGAGAAACGCGACGGAGACGATGATGCCGAGCAGTGTGAAGAACGAACGGAGCTTATGGCTCCAAACGGTCTGGAGAGCGAGGCGCAGGGCCTCGTACAGTGGCATGGAAAGAACTTAAGAGAGGTTGGAAGATGGTGGAGGGCGGTGAGGGTTGGTGCAGGATTGTGTAGGTACGAGGTACGGCGTTGTTACCTCCACCAACCTCCACGAACATTCACCGTCCTCCACCACCTCATTCGTACCTCAACGCTTCCACCGGATCCAGGCGCGCGGCTCGGCTCGCGGGATAGAGCCCGAACACGATCCCCGTGAACGCCGAGGCGAGCAGCGCCGCCACGATAGACCAGAGCGGGACGTTCGCGGGGATGGGCGTGATGCGCGAGATGAGGAACGCGAGCGCGCCGCCGCCGAGCATGCCGACCGCGCCGCCCACCAGGGTGAGGGTCGAGGCCTCGACGAGAAACTGCCAGAGGATCGCGCGCCTCGTTGCTCCCAGCGCCTTGCGCACGCCGATCTCGCGCGTCCGTTCGGTCACCGAGATCATCATGATCGCGATGACGCCGACGCCGCCCACCATCAAGCCGATCGATGACAGCACCAGCATCACGAGAAAAAACATCCCGGTGACCTGGTTCCAGGAATCCAGCAGCTTGTCCTGTGTCACGATGGAAAAGTTGTTGTCCTGGGCCGGCTTGAGCCCGCGCATCGACCGCAGGGTCGCGACCACTTCGTCCATCGACTCCTGTTGCGTGTATCCTGGCGCGGGCGACACCGCGAGCCGCATCCAGCCCTTGAAGTACGGCACGTCCTTCACGAACGCGCCATGCGGGATCCCGACGAACGGCGGCGCGGCACCGCTGAACAGACTCGGTGGCTGCGCATACACGCCGATGACAACGAAGGGCGCGCCGGCGATGTGGATCGTCTGGCCGATCGGATCGCGCCCGCGAAACAGCTGATCCTCGAGCTTCCGGTTGATCACCGCCACAGCGCGGTTGGAGAGATCCTCGAGACGCGTGAAGGTGCGCCCGGGATACACGTCGCCGCCGTTCACCTCTACCCATTCCGCCGACAGGCCGGAGACCTGCACCGATTCGAGTCGCAGGCTCCCGAACTCCACGGTGGCGGAGCTTTCCTCACGGCGGGTCACGTACCGCACCGACGGCAGCACCCTGATGCGGTCGGCCTCCAGCTCGGCGATCGCGGGGTTGCGGCGCCACGGGCTGTTCTCCTCCGACCCGTCCGACACGTTGACGCCGGCCTGGAAGAAGCGCCACACCAGGAAGGTGCGCGGTGCGATCGACTCGAAGACGCCGGCGACGCTCTTGTTGATCCCGCTGATCATGGCGGCCATCAACATCACGACCATCACGCCGATCGCGATGCCGAGAATGGTGAGCGCCGCGCGGACCTTGCTGGCGCGCAACGACGCGAGCGCGATGCCGACGCCTTCGAACAGGCCCGTCACGTCTCGGCCCGCAATGCGGTGATGGGGTCGAGCCGAGCGGCCCGGGTCGCCGGGTACACGCCGGCGATGATCCCGACGCCGGCACCCAGAATCACACCGACCACGATGGACCACGGCGCGACGGCGGCGGGCAGCGGCGTGATGGCGGCGACCAGCGCCGCGAGCGCGATTCCGATGCCGACACCGGCGGCTGCGCCCACCGTGGCGAGCGTCGTGGCCTCGACCAGGAACTGCCGCAGGATGTCGCTGCGGCGCGCGCCCAGCGACTTGCGAATGCCGATCTCACGCGTCCGTTCGGCCACCGCCATCAGCATGATGTTCATGATCACGATGCCGCCCACGACGAGCGCGATTCCCGGGAGGAAGGGGAGCGCGAAGCGGAGAATGCCGCTGATCTTGCCCCAGAAGTCGAGCACCTCGTCCGCGGTCTCGAGCGCAAAATCGTCCGCCTGGAGGGGGCGCAGGTGACGCCGGCTGCGCATCACGGCCTCGGTCTGCGCCATCGCTTCCCGCATCTCGGGCTGCGAGTTGGCCTTCACGGCCAGAGCGTCCACGACGCGCGGCGGATTGACGAAGCGCTTGAGCGGTGCACTGGCGGGCGCGACCGCGAATTTGTCGAGCGACAACCCGAACAGGTTGCCCTGCTTCTCGACGACGCCGATGACGCGGTAGGGGATGTCGAAGATCTTCACCTCACCGCCGATCGGATCGCGGCCTTCGAACAGCTTCTCGGCCAGGTCGTGCCCCAGCACGAGAACCGGAAGGCCCGCCTGGACCTCCTGGCCGGTGAACGCGCGGCCCTGCTCGATCGTGAGCGAGCGGATTTCGAAGTACAGCTCGGTCGCCGCCGTGACCTGCACGTCTTTGGCCTGGCGGCGGCCTGCCGTGAGGACACCGCGCGTGTTCGACTCCCAGGCCGCGACCACCGGAACCGACACGCCACTCATGACCGCCTGTGCGTCCTCGTAGCTGACGCGGGGACGGCGCGCCCACGACCGCCACATCGAGTCCGTCACATTGCCAAGCTGTACGTCGGGAAATTGCCGCAGACGAAACGTGTTCACGCCGAGCAGCGTGCCGGCGAACTTGTCGGTCATGTAGCGGTTCATTCCCTCCACGACCGACACGACGGCGATGAGGAACATGACGCCGATGAAAACGCCGATGATCGAGAAGCCGCTCTTGAGCTTCTGGGCCCGGAGAGTCTGGAAGGCGAGGCGGACGGCGTCGAGGAAGGACACCGTTACTCGTATCGCAGCGCCTCGACAGGATCCAAGCGCGCCGCCTTACTCGCGGGATAGATCCCGAACAACAGTCCCGTCACCGCCGCGGCAGTGAGAGCCAGGACGATGGAGCCCATCGGCACATAGGCGGGCACCGGCGTAAAGCTGTGCAGCAGGATCGCGATCCCCCAGCCGATCACCATGCCCACGATCCCTCCGACCAGCGTCAAGGTCGACGCCTCGACGAGGAATTGCCACATGACTTCTCGCTTCGTCGCCCCCAGGGCTTTCCGTACACCGATCTCGCGCGTGCGCTCGGTGACGGAAATCATCATGATCGCCACCACCCCGATGCCGCCGACCATCAAGCCCACCATCGACAGCGCGATCATCAACACGCGCGCCACGAGCGTGAAACTGTTGATGGCCTGCACGTACACTTCCTGCGTGATCGCGTCGAAGTTGTTCTTCTGGCCGGGCCGCAGCCCGCGCATCGTTCGCATCGCCATCGTCACGTCGTCGATCGCGCGATCGAGGGACACCGAATCCTGCGGCACGACGAACATGTCCATCCATCCGGGCCAGTACTGCAGATCCTTGCGGAAGGTGCCGTGGGGAATCATGACTTCCGGCTGGTCCCCCTCGCCGAACAGCCGGGGCGGGGGCTCGTACACGCCGACGACGTCGTAGGGGAGCCCACTGATCTTGACGCGCCGATTCATCGGATCGCGCTGCCCGAACAGATTCTCCGCCAGCTTGGTGTTCACCACCACCACGTGGCTGTTCGCCGCGTCCTCGAGGTGGGTGAACGACCGGCCTACGTTGATGCGCCCGCCTTCGATCTTGGGCCAATCGGCATTGCGGCCGCGGATTCGTACCGCGGCGAGGCGGCGGCCCTCGAATTCGACGTCCGCGGATGTGCCCTCGTCCACGACCACGAACGCGATCGTGGGAAGCTGCGCCAACCGGTTTGCCTCCTCGACGGTCATCGGCGGCCGGCGGCGCCACGGATTGGGATCCTCGGGGTCCTCGTCGCCCTGGCCTCCCCAATAACGCCCGACCCAGAACGTCTTCGGTCCCAGGGAGGCGAGCATGTCGGTGATGCCTTTGTTGAACCCGCTGATCAGCGCCCCGATGACCATCACGACGGTGACGCCGATGGCGACGCCGAGAATCGTGAGCGCGGCGCGCATCTTATGGGCGCGCAGCGAGGTCAGGGCGATGCCGACGCCTTCGAACAGCTGGGTCACGCGCTACTCCTGCCGCAGCGCGGTGATCGGATCGAGTCGCGCCGCGCGGCTCGCGGGATAGACGCCGGCTGCGACGCCGACGCCCGCGCCCATGATGACGCCGAGCACGATCGACATCGGTGCCACGCTGGCGGGAAGGGGAGAGATCTTGTCGATCAGCACCGTGAGGCCGATCCCGGCGACAATGCCGAATCCCGCGCCCACCGTCGCGATCGCGGTCGATTCCGCCAGAAACTGGCGCAGCACGTCGCGGCGGCGCGCGCCCAGTGACTTGCGCAGCCCGATCTCCCGCGTGCGCTCCGCGACCGCCATCAGCATGATGTTCATGATCACGATGCCGCCGATGACGAGTGAGATCACCACGACGCCCGGGAGCAGCACGACGAGAATGCGGCTGATCCCGGCCCAGAATCGTTGGACGCCTTCGGATGTTTCGAGCACGAAGTTGTTGTCCTGCTTGGGTCGCAGGTGGCGCCGGCCGCGCATGATCCCTTCCGCTTGCGAGATCGCTTCGCGCATCTCGAGATCGGAATGGGCTTTCACGAGAAAGGCATCGAGGATGCCGGGCGGATTCACCAGGTTCTGCGCCGGCGACAGGGCGGGCACGACCACGAAGCGATCGAGCGGGAAGCCGAGAATGCTGCCCTGCTTCGTCACGACACCGATGACCCGATAGGGGACGCCGCCGATCCGAACGCTTTTTCCGAGCGGCGCACGATCCGCGAACAGCCGCTGTGCCACCGCATCGCCCAGGACGACCACCGGCGCGCCGGAGCGGTTTTCCTCGCCGGTGAACGGCCGGCCGATCGCGAACCCCAGATTCTTGATGTCGAAGTAGCGCTCGCTTGCCGCGGTCAGCTCGATGTCCCGTGCTTCCTTATTTCGGAAGGACACCGTGACATTGTCGCTCGACTGCCAGGCGGTGATCACCGGGACGGTCAGGCCCGTACTGACCGCCTCGGCATCGCTGAACCGGATGCGCGGACGCCGCGCCCACGCCCGCCAGACGGAGTCGGCCACGTTGGGGGTGAACATCGGCCGGCGTCGCAGCTGGAATGTGTTCACCCCGTACAGCGTCTGGGCGAACTTCTCGGTCATGTAGCGGTTCACGCCGTTGACGATGGACCACGCGCCGATCAAGGACGCGACGCCGATGAAGACGCCCAGCAGCGAGAAGCCGCTTTTCAGCTTCTGCGCTCGGATCGTCTGAATCGCGAGACGGAACGCCTCGAAAAACGGCACGTCAGGCCGCCCGGGCCTGGTCGGTCGCCACCACGCCGTCGTGCAACGTGATCACGCGCGCGGCATGCGCCGCGATGTCCTGCTCGTGCGTGACCATCACCACGGTCTGTCCCTGGCCGTGCAGCTGCGCGAAGACGCCCATGATCTCGCCGCTCGTCGTGGAGTCGAGGTTTCCGGTGGGCTCGTCGGCTAGCAGGATGCTGGGCTCGTTCACGAGCGCGCGCGCGATCGCGACCCGTTGGCGCTGGCCGCCCGACAGCTCGTTGGGCTTGTGGTCCATGCGGTTCCCCAGGCCGACGCGCTCGAGCGCGTGCGCCGCGCGCTCGCGGCGGTTTCGCGACGCGAGGCCGGCGTAGATCAGCGGCAGCTCGACGTTGTGCAGCGCGTCGGCGCGCGGCAGCAAGTTGAAGGTCTGGAAGACGAACCCGATTTCCTTGTTGCGGATGCGGGCCAGCTCGTCGTCGACCAGATCGCTCACCTTCTGCCCGTTCAGCCAGTACTCCCCGCTCGTCGGCGTATCGAGGCAGCCGATGAGGTTCATCAGGGTGGACTTCCCCGATCCCGATGGGCCCATGACGGCCACGTATTCGTTCTTGTGGATCTGCACGCTGACGCCGCGCAGCGCCCGCACGAGCTCGGAGCCCATGTCGTACTCGCGCGTCAGCTTGTGCGTCAGGATGATGACGTCGGGGAGCGGCGTCTCCCCCGTACGAAACAGCGGGACGGTGCTCACGAGCGGCGCCGGCTGGTCGTGTCTCCCGATTCCCGGCTCGGACGCACGCGCGCGCCTTCCTTCAGATCGCGGATCGCTTGATACGGTCCGGCGACGATCGTGTCGCCCTGATGCACGCCTTCGACGACTTCGAAGTGTTCCTCTCCGGCAATGCCCACTTTTAC
>Ga0210382_10000747_pt1 | contig 11168 bp, 12 predicted proteins | sample PLMedo_FD_155452 | JGI IMG/M metagenome (GOLD analysis project Ga0210382, IMG submission 155452) | Groundwater sediment microbial communities from an aquifer in East River, Colorado, USA - PLM0_60_coex redo | ecosystem: Environmental > Terrestrial > Soil > Riparian zone | place: USA: East...
CACGGGCTGGTATCTGCGGCAGCTGCAGCGCCGCGCACCGGCGACATTTGATGCGAGCGCCGCGCCAGACCTGTACGGCGGCCACGCCTGGCCGCGCCCGGCTTCACCTTGGATGAGCCGCTACTATCTCGGCAGCCCCGCCGACACGTTGCCGGAGTACATCCCCCTGGCGCAGGCGGCCACCGGCTACCTCGGGCCGATCGCCGTCCAGCTCGACCCCGGCAAGCTGGGGCGCCCGTACCTGATGCGGTCGGACCTGGCGGTGCTGCAGATCATCAAGGACGAGCTGGGCAAGCGCCCCATCTACTTCTCTACGTCCACGGGCAACTACGCGGACCAGCTCGGTCTCTCTCCATATCTGGTCGGCGAAGGTCTGGTGCGCCGCCTCGTGCCCCGGCCCGTGGCGGCGAGCGAGAGCGTGCGGCTCCTGGAAGGGCGTGGTTTCGTGAACGTGCCGCGGTCCGCCGCGCTCGTGTTCGGGGTGTACCGCGGCGGTGAGACCGCCGCCCGACCGCGCCCTCGCGGCTGGATCGACGTGCCCTCGCAGAACAGCCTGGTGGGATACGCGTTCGCGTACGATACGATCGCTGCGGCGCTCGGTGAGATCGATCCGGCGCGCGCTGCGCGGGCGGTCGCGCTGCGGGATGCGATCCTGGCCAACACGACGTACGCGCCCGCGGGCGGGCGCGCCATCGACAACTGACCCCCCCGATCGAGCGAGCATGACCGACCCACAGACGCCGTACGTCGCAGCGGAGCGGCCTCCCTATCTGCTCGCGGGCCTCGTGACCCTGGGCGCGCTGGTGTTGTACGTGGCCACGCTCGCGCCGACCACCCAGTTCTGGGACACGTCGGAATACATCTCGGCGGCCTACGTGCTGGGCATCCCGCACCCGCCCGGCAACCCGCTGTTCACGCTGATCGCTCACACCTGGGGCCTCCTGCCCCTCGCATCCGCCTACGCGATGCGGATCAACCTGCTCGCGGCGGTGACGAGCGCGATCGCGGCGGGGTGCTGGTTCCTGGTGAGCGAGCGCTGGATGCGGGGGTGGGTGTCGGCTCGGGGGCCGCGCCGCCTCGCGGCGGCCGCGGGGGCGCTCGTCGCGGCCACCGCGTTCACGGTGTGGAACCAGTCGGTGGTGAACGAGAAGGTGTACACGCTGTCGTTGCTGTCGATCGCGCTCGTGTTGTGGCTCATCGTGCGCTGGGACGACCAGCCGCTGGGCGAAGGGCACGATCACCATCTCCTGCTGATCGTCTACCTGCTCGGGCTCACGTCCACCAACCACATGATGGGCGTGCTGGTGGGGCCGGTGGTGGCGGTCCTGCTGTTCCCGCCGCTCAAGACCCAGCGGCCGGTGCAGGAGACGGAGCGACAGGTGGAGTGGTCGCAGTGGTACGTGTTCTGCAGCGTGTACGCGCTCATCGTGGCGAGCGGGCTCGAGAGCGCCGGCCCGCTGAAGCTCGCCGCCGTGCTGTTCCTCGCCGCCTTGGGATACGCGCTCTTCCGGGCGCGCAACTGGGACTTCGCGGTCGCCGTCCTGCTCGTGGCCGTGGTCGGCGTGTCGGTGTATCTGTTCCTTCCCATTCGCGCCGCCCATTTCCCGCCGATCAACGAAGGCGAGCCGACCACGAGGCAGGCGCTGTGGGACGTGCTGACGCGGCAGCAGTACGGCAAGCCGCCCCTCACGCAGCGGATCGCCGGGCCGGGGGCCCAGTTCATGATGTGGCTGGAGTACTTCAGCTGGCAGTGGGGCCGGGATTTCCCCGGCGCTGTGCAACGCGGCCTGGCCGTCCTGTTCGGCGCGCTCGGTGTGCTGGGGGCCTGGCGCCACTGGAAGGCCGACCGCCGCACGGCGATCGCGATGACGTGCCTCGTAGCGACGCTCACATTCGTCCTCATCTTCTACCTGAACTTCAAATACGGCTACTCGCAGTATCCCGACCAGGCACAGCTGCAGCGCGAGGTGCGCGAGCGCGATTACTTCTTCATCGCGTCGTTCGCGTTGTGGGGTGTCTGGGTCGGCCTGGGCCTCGCGACCCTGATGGAGTGGGCGAGCGAGGCGCTGGAGGAGCGCGAGCCGAAGGGCGCGCGGCGCTGGACGCTGGCGACCCCGGTCTTGGTGCTGGCGCTCATCCCCCTGGTCGGAAATCATCTCACGGCGTCCCGCAAGGGTGAGACGCTGGCGCGCGACTTCGCCTTCGACCTGCTGCAGTCGGTCGAGCCGTACGGCGTCCTGGTGACCGCCGGGGACAACGACACGTTCCCCTTGTGGTACGCGCAGGAGGTGGAGCACATCCGGCAGGACGTGACCGTCGTCAACCTGTCGCTCGCCAACACCGACTGGTATCTGCGCCAGCTGCAGCGGCGTCCGCTCGCGACCTTCGATCCGTCGGGCGCGCCGGCGATCTATCACGGCCGCGAGTGGCCGAAGCCGACCGGGACGCTGCTCGATTTTACCGACGCGTATATCAGGGACAGCTTGCAGCCCGTCTACTGGCTCGACAAGAAGCGCTTCGTGAATCTGGGCGGCGTCACCGTCGCGCTCGATCCCGAGCAGCTGGGCCGTCAATACCTGGAGCGCGCCGACGTGATCGTGCTGCAGGCGATCAAGAACCAGATGGGCCGGCGCCCGATCTATTTTTCGCGCACCGTGGGGCCGTACGCCGACCAGTTTGGCCTCACGGCCCTGCTCGAGGGCCAGGGCTTCGCGCGCAAGCTGCAGCCGCGGCCGCTCGTCGCGTCGGACAGCATCAAGCTGGTGCCCGTCTTCGGCTTCGTGAACGTGCCGCGCACCGAGGCGCTCGCGTTCAGCGTGTACCACAGCGAGGCGGCGGCGCGGCGGCGTCCCCGCGGCTGGGTGGACCGGCCGTCGGAAGGGATCCTGGCGACCTACGGGCTCCTCTATCAGTCGCTGGCGCAGGTGCTGCGGCCGACACAGCCCGACCTCGCGAGTAAGGCCCTGGTGCTCGCCGATGCGGTCTTCAAGAACACGAGCTACGGCTTCACGCCCCCGGCCGAGCGTTGACCGGCGCCCCAGCGCCGACGTCGGCCCCGCAGCGACACAGCAACAGTTCCTGATCAGCGTTGATGGCTCCTTGAAACCGGTACTGCTGCCTGTGTGCCACGGGGGTGAGACCCGCCTGTTTCGAAGAGGTGGCATGCGGTTTGAAGCCCGTGCGGCGCGATTTGTCCCGCAAGCTCGTCACGTCTTCCCCTCGCACAGAGGATCCGGACCATGCGCCCACGTATGCACTGGTTGTTCGGCACGTTCGCGCTCGCCGCCGCGTTCGTCGCCTGTCGAGACTCGTCCACTGCGCTGCAACGACCGGCCGTCGGGTCGGCACCGCGCTTCGCGACCGCCGCGGGCACAAGCAGCACGTCGGGGAACCAGTCTCATTTCAACGCGCACGGCGACTTCGCCAGCGTCGGCTGGCGCACCAGCGGAGAAACTGGATTCACGCTCGGCAGCGTGAGCGTCAGCCGGGGCGGGCCCGCGGGCGACTTTCAGACATTCCTGTCCTATCTCATCCAGCAGTGTGACAACGCTTTCAACTGCACTTTTTCCGGTGGCGAGGGGCTGATCCCGAATCAAGATTTTAGTGTGGGCGGCAACGCGGCTCAGCTAAACACAAACACCGCCGACATTCCGAACTTCGTTACATTCGGTGTCATCCCCGCTGGGCCGGTGTCCGTGAGTTGGCAGGAGAACGGGTTGTTCCAGCAGAGCCGCCACGGAACGTTTGAGGTCACAGACCCTGGCCGGACGTTGCGTGAGACCGGCGTCTCCACCTCCGCGTCGGCGGATGGCAGCGGCAGCGTTGTCGGAATGTCGTTCGCGTCCAATGCGACCTTCTTCGGGCAAGTTGGGTCGACCTCGAGCGTCACCATCGACATCTTCCACTGAGGTCCGAGGGTTTAACTGGTAAGGCGGTGGTCCGGGCGGGAACATGCTGTCGATCTTCTCCTTTGACTCCCGCAGCCGCGTCGGGCACAAGAACGGGCTTCCCGCCAGGGCGCTGCCGCGTAAGTTCCGCAGTAGCCATCGGGAGGGCTAGACCTAACTGGTAAGGCGGCGGTCTTGAAATTCAACGGCTCCATGCGGGGCCGTTTTTGTTTGGGGGGCTTTGTGCTTGAACGGGAAGCATTAGACGGGTACGGGTGACTTCCTACCGGTAAACCAACGGTAAACAGAAAACCCCAGCTTCTTACTCAAGCCGTACTACAGAATTCCGTATAAGCGAATCTAGCGCAGGTGTACCCCACTCACACAAAAGGGAACGCACATGCTCAACAAGGCCAAGCATCCTCGCACCGATGCAGACGGTACGGTGAAAGTATCCGTTACCTTGGAGGATGCGAGGGCGGGAAGTCTCAAGCGTACCTTCCGAGTTGACGCGGCTACGGTGAGCGTGATTGCTGATATAATCCAGAAAGCTCTGGGCCGTCCGATTGCCCGACACGGGTTGTAACTGTTTGGAGGCATGGTGACCCGATCAGTAATGCTGCTGGGAGCCGGGGCATCCGCCGCATCCGACTTCCACCTGCCTACGATGTCGGGATTCTTTGCGACCGACCTTTCGGCGCAACCCGAGCTCGCAAAGTTCCTCGCGACCCTCTACCCAGGGCAACCACCAGAGGCGTATAACCTCGAAGAGGTTTTGGGGTTTGTAGACCTGTCGCGCAATCGTGATCCTCTTTGGGCGCTCCACGCTGGTGCCGTAGCCCATCGCATCGATGCGCGATTGCTCTTTGACCTGCTCTTTCAGTATGTAAGGTTGCGCCTTGCCCCTCGAATGGATCGTGCCTGTAGTCTGCACACTAGGCTCTTCAAGTCTCTGGAGCCACGCGACTCGATAGTGACTCTCAATTACGATCTTGTCGCGGATAAGACGCTGCAAGAACTTGAACGAACGCCAGACGGAAAGCAGCCTGCACCCGACTCACGGTGGGTGAGGTTAGGTGATTTGATCAATGGCCAGTCATTTATTGGCTGGCAGCCGGTAGGGCTCATGCCAAACGAAACGGAGAATGGGTTCTACCTGAAGCTGCACGGATCGCTAGACTGGATTTACTGCCCGACTCGGGAGTGCCCGAACCATCAGACGTTCTTCCCGACCAATCTGTCCAATCCAGCGGGCAGCGAAGAGGGCAAGCCCTGTCGCTCATGCGGCACCTCGCTACGAACTTTCTTGATTCCCCCCGTGGCGGTTAAGCGGCTCGACGATAGCGGACGGCTTGCTTTGTTGTGGAACCTCACACTTCGGGAGATTCAACGAGCAGATCGACTTGTTGTTATCGGAGTGTCCTTCGCTCCCAGCGATTTCGAGCTGCGCTGGTTATTGCGGCAAGCAGTCCTCCTGCGTGACTCTCGCAGTCTAGAGGTTCACCTAGTGAACCCCTCCGATGATGATCGAGCGGAAGCCCGCAAGATTTTGCCTGGCATTGGCCACGCTATAATCGAATACGACTCGGTTGAGAAGTACCTCGCTCACGTGGGCCGATAGGTCGGCAGCACGTGACTGTCGCATTCCCGCCCCTTCGTGCCGCAAAAACGCCCTAGGCGGGGTTCGGGCCACCACACAGGTTAGGCACGGTCACGCATTCCACCTTTTGGCCGCTCACGTACGCGGGAAGTGGGAGGGGTAGTGGTACAGGCGCCAATGCCAGACACGCCCGATAGGCTTCTTTGGCCGACTGTAACGTTCATTCTCGGCGCGTTCATCACGCACGTGTGGAACAAGTTCAGAACTCGCACCACCGTTCTGCGGTACTACGTTTTTCACAACTTCTTCGGGAGTACCGTGACCGACCCCAAGCTAGGTTCGGTCAAGGTGATGTATGGCGAGACAGAAGTTAAGAACCTTTACGTCTCTACGGTGACCTTGTCCAACGACAGCGGCAGGGATTTGGCAGACTTGGTCGTCAACGTCGTTAGCGACCCAGACAGCGGGATAATCGCATCGCACGGGAGAAACCAAGGAAGTCTCAATGATCTCCCTTTCACACCACAATTCGCCGCGACGCTCGCGACAGCCGACAAGACGAAGGACTACACGGCCACACTGCACCGGCGTGACTACACCTTGCCGGTCTTGAACCGTGGAGACGAGATACTGGTGACGCTTCTAATTACGAACTTCAAGGGTAATCAGCCGTTTCTCACCGTTGGGTGCGACAAGCCGGGGGTAAAGCTTCAGTTCGCCATTAAGAAGGAACAGTTTCTCGGCGAGCCACGGGACACAACCGCCGTACTGGGAGCGCTGATTGTGCTGGCCCTTCTTTGGCCTATCATCGTCTTCGTGCCCAATAAGACGGTCGCGGTCCTCGGTGCAGGGTTACTCGGTGCCCTCTGCCTGCTCCCTGGCGTCGCCGTTCGGAAACTAGTGAAAGTAGCCGTTAGACTACTGAGTTGATGGGCGCGGTGCTCACGGTTGAATCGCGCTCCCCCAGTAGTTTGAGTGAACGATTCGTACCAACGAGGTCACGCCATGAAGCGCCGGATGATGCTGGTCGTGGTTTTCGGGTTGGTCGGGTGTGTGACCTACGTTCCCCCGCAAGTGAAGGCACCTGAGCCGCTGCCCCCTGCCCCCGTGCGAGCATCCTTTAACCGGACATGGAACACGGTCATTGATTTCTTCGCAAACAACGCCATCCCTGTAAAGACGCTTGACCGCGCATCGGGCTACATCGCAGCAGAAAGAATTGGCGCTGGCAACAACGTGAAGTGGGCCGATTGTGGGAAGGTTACCGGTGCGCTGCTTAGCGAGCGGGAGGGAGGTGGGCCGGTTGCCCCTCAGCAAGCTCTGTTCAATGTACGAGTCCGAGGGGATTCCGTGGCTTCAACGGTGCAAGTTGTCGTGCGTTGGACGGCGGTTGCGACAGCTAGGGTTGCGTCCGGCCTCGGGTCACGAGAGCAAGCGTATCCTCAGACCGAGTGTGTAACAACGAGTATTTGGGAGACGGAAGCGATTCGCGAGATTACGCGGAGGGCCGAGGAAAAGTAGTTAGGAGCAGGTAGCGTCTAGCTTTCCACCACGAATTTGAGGTTGTTAATCCGATTAACAGAACCTTCGGGATACCCCCCGATACCCACGCTTAGCTATCCCCTCTGCATTGTTGTTGAATTCAAGCCAACAAGTCGGCAGGGGGGGAGTAACGAGCGAGATACCGAACGGCGCTTAAGAGATAGACGGGCTACCGTCATTCAAGAATGAACAAGATACACGAGGGGCTAGAGCGGGTGAGAGAAAAGGTGTCTCGTTCAAGCGAAGGCACAACCAAAGGGTTGTATCTCGTTTAATCGCTAACTCAATTTCCTATCAGCTTTCGGTGTTCTTTTCGGTCTGAGTTTGTTCTCACCCTCGGCAATACAGCCGCGTGCTCTTTGTAGCCAGGTCAACGCCCCCTCGGTGGACATGCTTCGTCCTGCTCGCTGGCTTTGCATTTTGTTTTGCGGTACAGGCTATGCAAGAAACCTGCGACGAAAAGTCATTCAGTTATTTTGGCATAGAAAGCATTAACCCGGTTATATCGCCTAGGCATAACTGTGTAAGAAAACCTATTTTACGACAACGTGTTTCATTTGGTCGCTACTGTCCGCGAGCCAGCCCTTCTTGTGCAACAATTCCTTCGCGTTTATTACAGCAGTTTCGTCGATGCCGAGCATGCGGGCTAGTTGTTCATCGCTCACCCACACGCCCGTCGTGTACGGCGGGCCGACATCCTGGCCCGTGAACTTCGCATAGCGCATTAGGCTGACATAGACGGCCAGTGCTTCGGCGTTGCCAATGTGCTCTATGGCGGTGAAACTAATCTTCGCGAACAACATCGTTTGTGTTTTCCTTTAGCAACTCAAGGCTGTTAGAAAAAAGCAAACGCGCCGGCTCATTGTAGTTGGCAAATCCAAAGACTGGGGGAACTAGAGCCCAGACGAGGCAACAACCGTGATACGGCGCGCTAAATGCTAGTTCCTAATGTGTTCTGCAAGGCCATTTGCTGGCCCGTGTAATCCACGTCCTAATTACTTATACTACGAATCGTGCCTTTAAAGACACGCGACCTTACTTCGACGTCTTTATGACCGGGCCGGTTGTGCCGATGCTCTCTTTCATGTGTGCGCTTGGTTGCCTGACGTCGGTGGGTTCGGGCCTGGCCATAAGCGGCGAGCGGATTTTATCAATTGGTGAAGTCATATCTTCTACCTCCTGTCAGTTGTGAGAAATGGTCGCGACGCCAACAGCAATCAGGGGCAGCCATCCGGTTAAGCTAGGGTCTTGGAATTCCCTACCTGATTTTCCGGCATGCGGTTACTCAGCATGCGAGGCCATTTCCCGCCTATGATACCAAGCGAGAAGTGAGAGGAGAAGGAACAGCTAGAACCTTTGACGTCTCGGGACGGTGGCTCAAACCGGGCCGACGACAACCTCTCTCTTAGTCCCAGCCGCGTAGATACGGAGCCAGGGGGCCTGTCGGCTTCTTAAACGTGGGCTTCGGTTCTACTTCCGACTCAGGCTTGTTGAGAAACTCTTCTAGTTCCTCGGCAGGCGAAAGCGGTTCCACATGTTCAGCGGCTCTAGCGAACAGTTCTCCGCATTTATCGCAGGGCAGCGTAGGGCCTCGCGACCAGCACCGACAAGCAGCGGCTGCAAAGGTGCCTCACTTCGTCGCCCGATGCGTCAAACATTGTATCCCCGCCGAATCTGCGCGGCAGCGTTCGGACGAACGCGGGCGAGACCACACAGGATTTCGTCCGAGGCATCGAGCAGATGAAACAGCGGGTCGGCAAACAGGCCGCTTTGTTGCTGTACTAATTTCATAGTTAGTCGCTCACTGGTAGGATGGGTTCCTGGCGTTGCTGCTTGCGGCGTGCGTGCCATTCGTGCTGATATGCTTGATATTCCGGTGTCGCTCTCCCGTTTGGCATTGCACGTCAGGCATTCCGATTGAAGACCATGCTTGTTGCTACCGATTGCGGGCGAACGACTCAAGCTTTTTGACGGTCTTACACGTGCCGCACCAATATTTGCCGAGAGCGATAAGCTTGCCTCTTTCATCTTCACGTCTCATGCCTGTGTGACTCCTTGGGGTGAATCAATAACCGCTGTTATTAAGTCCCCCTATCCCCTGTCTCTACGTCGCGTCGAGCGGGATGGAGCGCCGAAAGAGAGAGGCTGGGGCGGGTAGGGAATGCGGTCGGTTGTTTCGGCCGAAACATTGGTTTGATGTTAAGGTCCTTAACATGGCGTCGAGCGGCGAAAAGTTTGTTATAAATTTTGCTTCCTTACCTCTATAGGGTGCAATGAAAGGCAAAGTTTGGGTGTAAGAAACCGCCGGGGGGGGTGTGAGGCCAGCGCTTGCCGAACGGAAAACGGCAAGCCGTCCCATAGCTGATGGTTTGGGAACAGCGGGCTACACGGAGAAGTAGGCGTGAGTTCTCCGGGCGAAATTGGCCTCAAACACTCCCGAAGGCACGGGAAACATGCGGGAAACGGGCTTTGCAAGCCGTGTGCAAGTAACAAGTTAGAAGGTGCCAGAGAGCTAGGAAACCGCCGCGTTGTGGCGCGAATGCGTTCAAATGTGTCTTGAGCGGCTTTTTCGGTGCATTAATAGGTAGGAGAGTGCTTCCAAGCGAGAGAGGCGCCGAACATTAGAGACACAGAGAAATGGACGAGGAAAAAGTATTGACGCTCGCCGAGGCGAGCGCGTTTCTAAAAATCAGTACCCGCCAAGTTGTTCGCTACAGAATTCCGTGCGCCAGTCCAGGCCACAAAACAAAGTTGTTCTTGAAGTCTGATTTGCTCGCGTGGCTTCGAGAGCAACGCGATTTCGCGCGCCGTGGACAACCTAAACCCGACGGAGGTAACTAAAAATGGCCCGTGGCCAAGGCAGAGTGTACAAACCGACGGTGTTACGACACCGCAAAGGCTGCGCGATTCGCGCGCCGGACAAGTGCGATTGTCCGAGAGCCGAAAGCAACGTGTGGTGGATCGACTACTCGGCGAACGGCAAACGCTTTCAAGAGCCAAGCGGAATTAAAAGCAAGCCCGGCACCACTAAGGGGAAGCGCGACGCCTTAGATGTACTCGCTGAGCGAATGGGCGACCGCAAAGAAGGAAAATTGATTGCTCGCCCCGATAAGCTCACGCTAGCCGAATGCAAAGCGCAGCACGAAATAGACTATGACCTTAACGGGCGCCGTTCCAAGTTAAGAATGCTGCAATGCTGGAAGCACATTGAGCATTTTTTCGGACTGGAAACGAAAGCCGTTGATGTGACAACCCAACGCCTAAGCGACTATGCCGTCAAACGTCTTGGGGAGGGCGCAGCGAGGCAAACCGTGAACAATGAACTATCCGCCGCGCGTCGCGGATTCAACCTGGCGCGTGAAGCCGGTTTGTTGGTGGTGGTTCCTCGCTTCAAGTTGCTTGACACACAAAACGCCAGAACCGGCTTTTTTGAACCTGCGGAGTTTGCGCTAGTGCTGCTAGAGCTACCGGAAGTTGTTGCCAACTTACACCGATTTGTTGATGCTACAGGTTGGCGAATCATGGAAGGTGCAGAATTGCAATGGTCTTTCGTGGACATGGAGGGCGGAATAATTCGACTAGAACAAGCCCGCAGCAAGAGCGGGGTGTCAAGGCTTTTCCCTTTCGGTGCGGACGCAGATTTGAAAACGTTGCTAGATAAGCTTTGGACGCAGCGCGACGGACCGTTTGTGTTTCACCGAGACGGGCAACCGCTCACGTACGACGCCGTTCACTATGCGTGGAAGCAAGCGAGGAAACGCGCACGACTGGAAGGTAAGCAGTCACATGACCTGCGTCGAACGTTCTGTCGCAACTCGCGCCGCGCCGGGCTCTCCGAGGGCGAAATAATGCGCCTCACGGGTCACAAGACGCGCAGCGTTTTCGACCGCTACAACATTATCAGCGAGCAAGACCTTGCCGAAGCCGTCGCCCGACGTTCCGCTAAACCAACGGTAAACAATCCGCCTTCCGCGCCTAAGCCCGACTCTGTAAGTTGAAGCGCTGTATAGTCGGGAGGGCTAGACCTAACTGGTAAGGCGGCGGTCTTGAAAACCGCTGGGGGCAACCCCGTGCAGGTTCGAGTCCTGCGCCCTCCGCTCGCGTCCGTCTAGAAGTGGTGACCAACGGGGAACCCGTTG
>Ga0210382_10000748_pt1 | contig 11161 bp, 6 predicted proteins | sample PLMedo_FD_155452 | JGI IMG/M metagenome (GOLD analysis project Ga0210382, IMG submission 155452) | Groundwater sediment microbial communities from an aquifer in East River, Colorado, USA - PLM0_60_coex redo | ecosystem: Environmental > Terrestrial > Soil > Riparian zone | place: USA: East River...
CAATCGCGAGACGCGGACCGCTGATCTCGTGGCGCAGCATCTGCGCTCCCTGGGGCTCGAGGTCCGCACCGGGGTCGCGCATACCGGCGTCATCGGCGTGCTGCGCGGCGGCAAGCCGGGTCCGGTCGTCGCGCTGCGGGCCGACATGGACGCCCTGCCCGTTACCGAAGAAGTCGACGTCCCCTTCGCATCGAAAGTGCGCACCACCTACAACGGCCAGGAAGTCGGCGTCATGCACGCCTGCGGGCATGATACGCACGTCGCGATGCTGATGGGTGTCGCCGAGGTGCTGGCGGGGATGCGCAGCGATCTGCCCGGGACCGTCAAATTCATCTTCCAGCCTGCCGAGGAAGGCGCACCGGCGGGCGAGCGTGGCGGCGCGGCGCTGATGATCGAGGAAGGCGCCCTCGACGATCCCAAGCCGAGCGCGATCTTCGGCCTCCACGTGTTCCCGTATCCGGCCGGCGAGATCCGCTACCGGCCAGGCGGCACCATGGCGAGCGCGGACGCTTTCCGGATCGTCGTGCATGGCCGTCAGACCCATGGCGCGCTGCCGTGGGCGGGCATCGATCCCGTCGTTGTCGCGTCTCAGATCGTCCTCGGTCTTCAGACGATTACGAGCCGTCAGGTAGATCTGACCGCGGCGCCGGCCGTCGTGACGGTGGGCGCCATCAATGGCGGCGTGCGCTTCAACATCATCCCGGACAGCGTGGTGATGCTCGGGACGATTCGCACCTTCGATACCGCCGTGCGCAACGACATCCATGCGCGCGTGCGTCGGACGGCGGAATCGATCGCGCAAAGCGCCGGGGCGACGGCCCAGGTCACCATCGATACCACGACAGCCGTGACTTACAACGATCCGGCGTTGACCGAGCGAATTCTTCCGACGTTGCGCGAGGTGGCGGGGGCCAACCACGTGTCCCTCTCGCCGCTCATAACAGCCGCGGAGGACTTCTCACGCTATCAGCAACGCATTCCGGGAGTGTTCTTCTTCCTTGGCATCACGCCGCCGGGGACAGACCCGGCGAAAGTGGCGCCGAATCACTCGCCTAGATTCTATGTCGATGAAGCAGCGTTACCGGTGGGTGTCAGAGCGCTCGCGCATGTGGCGGTCGATTATCTCACCGTTCAACGCTGAGCCGTCAGCCGTACGGCTCGATCGCTGGCTCTGGGCCGCGCGCTTCTTCAAGACTCGCGCGCTGGCGGCGGCGACGGTGGCCGGCGGCAAGGTGCACGTGAACGGCACACGCGCAAAACCCGCCAAGCAGCTGCAGGTCGGCGATGAGTTGCGGATTCGTGTCGGCCCCTACGAATGGCTCGTGACGGTGCGCGCGCTCTCCGAGCGTCGTGGCCCGCCGCGCGACGCGCAGCTGCTCTACGACGAATCGCCCGAAGGACGCGCGGCGCGGGAGCGGCTGGCGGAAGCTCATCGAATCGCGCCGACTCCTACCTACGAGGGCAAGGGTCGGCCCACAAAAAAGGATCGTCGAAAACTAGAGCTTCTGTAGGTGCACGTTCCCCGATCCTGTCTCGACCGAGACGCGCCCCTTCCCATCGCCCAACGTTCCCGTCACGTGATCGTGCGCGATGCGGCGCACCTGCAGCGTCAACCCGCCCAAATCGATGTCGCCGCTTCCCGTATCAAGGTCCACTTCCGCCCCGACGGTGGGCGGCACTCTCAGCGTGACGTCGCCGGAGCCCGTCTCGATGCGCACGGAGCGGAACGTCGCGATGAGCGCGACATCCACGTTGCCGCTCCCGGTCTCGAACGACAGCTCGTCGCCTGAGGACGCCGTCGCCTCGATGTCTCCCGAGCCGGTTTCGACGTGCACGCTGGGAGCTTTGCCATCCGTCAGCGTGACGTTGCCCGATCCGGTCTCGAGGCGGAGGCTCGATCCGTCGACGCCGGAGACCGTAATGTCACCAGAACCCGACGATAGGCTCACGTCGCCCGACGCGGTGCGCAGGTCCACGTTGCCCGAGCCGGTCTCGACGCGCAGCGAGCCGCGCGTACGATCGGCGGTCACGTCCGCGGACGCGACATAGACACGAATCACGCCCTCTACGTTCGAGACGAACGCTTTCCCCACGCCGAGATACAGGGCGACGTTTTTCCCTTTCGGAACGCTCACCCGCAGATCGGCGTATGCCTCGAGCCCCCCCCCGTTGCGGCCGCGTCCGGTGATCCGCACTTCGTGGCCTTCGCGGAACCAGCCACCGCGCTCATGTCGTCCATGCTCCTCGCCGAACGTCCCGTCGTCGCGCACGCGCAATGTCGTGTTCCAGCCGCGGCCCCACTCGGGCATCACGATGACGTCGTCGGGATAGATGATCCGCAGCGTCTGGCGGCCGCGCAGCGGCCCCGACTGCACCTCAAGCTTGGCCGCGTCGGCGCCACCGCGCTGGATCTCCACGGTCACGTCGCTGCCAGAGCCGGTTTCGACTCGCAGCTCGCCGACGAGGTTGTAGACGGCGACGGAATCGCCTTTGAGGACCTGACGTGAGGTTTGCGCGGCAACGGGAATGGCGAATAGTGCAACAGCGAGAGTGAGCAACGGCGCACGAGCGATCATAGCGGCTCCACAAGGGTTGGCTCAAGTTGGATAGCGAAACGCCTACAAGGGTTGCAGCTTTGGACCATATGGAAGATTGGCTGCTTTGGTTTCTCCTGGCGATCGGCCTTTTCGTCGGGGAGATGTTCACGGCCGGTTTCTGGCTCGCCTGCCTGGCTGTTGGGGCGGGCGTCGCCGGAATCGTCGGGCTGATCCCCGGCCTCGGATTCGTCTCGCAGGGCATCGCGTTTGCCGCGGCCAGCATCGTCAGTATGGCGGGCCTGCGCCCCCGGCTTATGCACTATTTCCAGCTCGGCCCCGGGTCAGAGCTGCGGACCGGCGTGGACGCCCTGCTGGGCAAGACGGGCATCGTGACGGAGCGTATCGGGCCGGGGTCGACCGGTCGGGTCAAAGTGGAAGGCGAAGACTGGCGTGGTGCGTCCAGTGACGCGACGGTGATCGAGCCCGGCACGCAGGTCACGATCATTCAGGTGGATGGCACAACTCTCATGGTCGAGAAGGAGCTCTAGCGATGGGTCCTGGCACGATACTCGTGGCCGCGGTGGCCTTCGGCGTCATTGTCCTGATCTCGAAAAGCATCCGCGTGGTCCAGCAGGCGCAGACGATGATCGTCGAACGGCTCGGCAAGTACCACAAGACACTCGCCTCCGGCATCAACTTTATCCTGCCGGTGATCGACCGTCCCCGCTCCGTGGACTGGCACCAGACGATCATTACGCCCGCGGGCGACAGCTACTCGCGCAAATTCCGCACCGAGCGCATCGACCTGCGCGAGACGGTGTACGTGTTCCCGCGCCAGAACGTGATCACCAAGGACAACGTGGTCGTCGAAATCGACGCGCTGATCTATTCGCAGGTCACCGACCCGGTCCGGGCCACGTACGAGATTGCGAATCTGCCGGACGCGATCGAAAAGCTCACACAGACGACGCTGCGCAACGTGATCGGCGAGATGGAGCTCGATCACGTATTGTCCTCCCGTGACATGATCAACGCCAAGCTGCGCGCGATCCTCGACGAGGCGACGCACAAGTGGGGCGCCAAGGTCAGCCGCGTGGAGCTCAAGGACATCAACCCACCGCGCGATATCCGCGACGCGATGGAGAAGCAGATGCGCGCCGAGCGGGAACGGCGCGCGACCATCATCACGGCCGACGCCGAGCGGCAGTCGCGCATTCTGTCTGCCGAAGGCATTCGCCAGTCGGAGATCAACACCGCGGAGGGCGACAAGGCGGCGAAGATCCTGCATGCTGAGGCCGAAGCGGCGGCGCGGCTCAAGGTCGCCGAAGCGGAAGCGCAGGCGATCGAGCGCATCACCGCGGCGATCAAAGGCACCGGCGGCGACCCGGCGCAGTATCTGATCGCCATCCGCTACATCGAGACGCTGAAGGAGATGGTCTCCGGTCAAAACAATAAGGTCATCTACATGCCCTACGAGGCCACCGGCGTGCTCGGGTCGCTTGGCGGAATTCGGGAGATGCTGGCGCCGGGCCCGTCCGACAAGAAGGCGTGAACCCGCTCACCCAGCTCTCCGAAGAAGAACGGATTTTTCAGGGCGCGGTGCGCGACTTCGCCGAGAGCGAGGTCCGCCCGCGGGTGCTCGCGATGGAGCAGGCCGCCCAGCTCGACCCTACCCTCATTCCCAAGTTCTTCGAGCTGGGCCTCATGGGTATCGAGATTCCGGAGACGTACGGTGGAGCCGGCGGTAGCCTGTTCATGACGGTGCTCGCCGTGGAAGAGCTGTCGGCCGTGGACGCCTCCACGGCGATCTGCGTGGACGTCCAGAACACGCTCGTCAACGCGCTGCTGCTCAAGTGGGCCTCTGAGGACATCAAGTATCGGTACCTGCCGCGTCTCGCCACGGAAGTCGTCGGCGCCTACGCGCTCTCCGAAGCGGAGTCGGGATCCGACGCCTTCGGTCTCCAGACCAAGGCGACGAAGCAGGGCGACAAGTGGATCCTCGACGGCCGCAAGCTGTGGATCACGAACGGGGCCGAGGCTCACCTCTTTGTGGTGTTTGCTAATGCAAACATGAGCAAAGGGTATAAGGGAATCACGGCCTTCGCGGTGGAGCGTGCCTTCAAGGGCTTCAGCGTCGGCAAGAAAGAAGACAAGCTCGGCATCCGCGCGTCATCTACCACGGAGCTGATCCTCGATCATTGCGAAGTCCCGGCGGCGAACCTGATCGGCGAGGTCGGGAACGGATACAAGGTCGCGATCGAAACGCTCAACACGGGGCGGATCGGCATCGGGGCACAGATGATCGGCGTGGCGCGCGGCGCGCTTGACGCCTCGCTCAAGTACGTGAAAGAACGGCAACAGTTCGGCAAGCCGGTGGCGGAGTTCCAGGGCGTGCAGTTCCAGCTGGCGCAGGCCGCGACGGAGCTCGAGGCGGCGCGGCTCATGGTCTACAACGCCGCCCGGCTCGAGGATGCGGGCGTCTCGTATACGAAGGAAGCGGCCATGGCGAAGCTCTTGAGCTCGCAGGTCGCCGAACGGGTGACGTCACTCGCGGTGGAGTTGTTCGGTGGGTACGGCTATACCAAAGAGTATCCCGTCGAAAAGTTTTACCGGGATGCGAAAATCGGGACGATTTACGAAGGCACGAGCAACATGCAACTCAACACGATAGCGAAGCTGCTGCTGAAGTGACTGAAATCACCATGGGAGGCTCTTCAATCACATAGGCTTTCGTCTCCACAAGGAGCCTCCTCATGAAACGCTCGTTGCTGGCGCTTGCCCTGCTTTCCCTGGCCGCATTGCCCGCGGCTGCACAAGGCCGTGGTCCCAAGAAAGAGTTCGTCGTCGCGCCCAATCGGGCCGTCATCGCAACGCGCGATGCGCTCGTGAGTCACGGATACGAGGTCGTCCGAATGGTGATCCGAGGCGACGACCGGGTCCTGTACTACCGCCGCGGTAACATGGGCCGCGGGAAAGGGAAGGGTCCGCTCGTCACGTTGATCATCCGCCGCGTCGAGAACCGGATGGTGTTCGTGGATACGCCCGACGCGGTGCTCGTGGACATCAATGTCAGGCTGAAACTCTAGCTCGTTAGGGCTGTACCACCCGCACCCGAGCATCCTCGAACGTCGGCACGTAGACCCGGCCTGAACCCGGGTCTACCGCCGCCGCTTTCGGCGTCGGCCCGACGACGAGCGTGGCGAACACGGTGAAGCGACCGTTCTGGTCGAGCGACAGGAACGAGACGGTGCCGGATCCGCTGTTCGCGACATAGACTAGGCCCTTATCGGCATCGACCCCCAATCCTTCCGGGAGGTCGCCGACTCGCAGGCGATCCTCTTCCTTCTGTCCGACCGGGTCGATGATCGAGAAGGAGCTATCGGCGCGGTTCGTCGCATACACGAAGCGCGTCCGGATGTCGACGGCGACGCCAAACGTCCCCGCGGCGCCCTTCTCGCCAACGATCGGGATCGTTGTGACGTGCCCATCGACTCCCTTCGTGGGATCGAACACACCAACGCCAAGGTTGGGAATCGCGACGTAAACGAGGTCATCGATCGGGTTGTAGGCGACGCCGACCCCCGAAGACGCTTCGGGCCGGAACGGAATCGTCGTGAGAATCTCCCGCTTGCTGCCGTCAATGACCACGAGGCTCGGAGGAGTATCTCCACCGTCGCCGTCCACCACTACGAAGACGCGGTCGGTAGCCTCATCCACCGCGACGCCCTTCGTCGCGCGCGGAATGTCGATCGAACCCACCAGAATGCCGGGTGCCCGCGCATCGATGATCATCACCGGGCCGGCCTGTGTCGTCACATAGACGCGGCTCGTCTGCGTGTTGACGGCGACGCCGAAGGGCGGGCTCTGCAGGATCGGGAACTGCTGGATCTGTCGCTTGCTCGGGTCGAGCACGCCTAGTGTATTGGCCTGACCGGGCACAAACACGAGACCCGTACCGCGATCGAACGCGGCGGTCACCGGATCCAGCCGATCTCCCAGCACCGCGTCGATCACGCCCGCAACATCGAATGGCCCGCTCTCGGCGCCTACCAGGCTTCCCGACGTCGCGCGCAGGGTGTAGCCGATCCCCGCCGAATCGATGGCAAGCTCGGGGAATATCGCCAAGCCGCCGACGGCATTGACCGCTTGGGTTCCGAAGAGCTTCGCCGCCGGATCGGGCATCGCTCCAAAGCCGAGCTGCACCAGTCCCTGCGCGGTGAGGTTGCGGTTGCCGTATTGGTCCTGAATCACCACTTCAATCGCCGGGTCGATTGTGTCACCCGCCAGGACGCGCGTCGGCTGCGCCAGGAAGGCGAGCTTGGCGGGGACACCGGCGACTCCCGTGGCGGAGAAAACAAGCGGCTGCGCGCCCAGCGCGCTCGCGCGCAGCGTATTGGTCCCCGCGACTGTGCCGAGCGTCCAACTCCCCACGGTGGCGACACCCTGCAGGTTTGTGAGCGGGGTAGCGCCGGTGACGGTGCCGCCACCTGATGTCACCGCGAATGTCACCTGCACGAGGGTCACCGGATTGTTGAACTGATCGCGCACCGTAACTGACGGCCGAACAGGGACCGCTGTGTTGACGGTCGCACTCTGCCCATTGCCTTCCTTGAGCACGACACGCAGCGGCGCGTCTGCGATACCGGTGGCCGTAAATGTCACCGGGCTGCCCGTGAGCCCGGGCGACGTCGCGGTCAAGACGTTGCTCCCGATCGCGGTCCCCAATATCCACACTGGCGACGTTGCAACCCCGTCGGTGCCGGTGGTTACCGTCGGGGAGCCCAGAAGAGTCCCCAGCCCGGACGAAATTGCCCAGGTCACCGAATGCCCCGCCACCGGAGCCCCCGCCTGATCGACCACCTTGACCGTGGGCTGGGTCAGCAGGGCGGTGTTGACGATCGCCGTCTGCGCGTCGCCCGCAATCTTGATGATCTCGGCGGCGGCACCCGCCACGGCGCTCGAGTTGAACATCACGGTATCAGCCAACCCGTCGACAAACGCGAACGCCGAGTACACGCCGAGCGTGCTGCCGAGGGTGTGCGTTGCCGCGGCGAGGCCGGTTCCGAGTGTCAGAGCACTCGGCGCAATGTTGCCGCCGGCCCTGCCTGTGAGCGACCAGCGCACGGTCGCGCCGCCAACGGGATTATCGAACTGGTCGGTCACCCGCACCCGGTAGGGAGCGCCAAGCGCTTGGCTCACCGCACCGGTCTGCCCATCGCCATCAAACAGCACGACGGCGCTCGTGGCGCCCGCAAAGCCCGTGGCGGTGAAGATGGCGTCGGCGAGACCGGCGACGCTCGCAGTGACTGTGCTCGTCCCAATCAGCGTGCGGAGCGTCCAGCTTGCGGCCGTCGCACGGCCGGCGGCATCGGTGGTAGCGAGCGTCGCACCGAGTATCCCGCCGCCTGGCACAGCGAAGCTTACCGGTACACCGGGGACTGCGTTTCCAAACTGATCGTTGACCTGCACAACCGGCGCTGCGGAAACCAGCGTACCCACGGTGCCCGTCTGCGGATCCAGCGAACGCTTGACGATCGCAACGGCAACCCCCGACAGCGCGGTGGCCGTGAACGTCCTGGGAGAACCGACAAGCCCACCGACTGAGGCGGTAGCGGTCTGAGTACCGGCGAGTGTGCCAAGCGTCCGCGTGGCCGTGGCCACGCCTGCAGGGTCGGTTGTGGACTGAGCTGGGGTGATGCTCCCGCCCCCGGAGGTCACCGCCCAGCTCACCGGAACGTTGGCGATCGGGTTTCCGATGTCATCGGTCACGAGCACGGAATACTGAGTCAGCGTCGAGACGACGGTGTCAGCCTGCCCATTGCCGACACCTTCTACGAGTCTGGTGGCCAGAGACGCGATACCGTCGGCACTGAAGATCACGTTCGGCAGACTGGTGGCAGTCGCTTCGAGGGTATTGGTCCCTGGAAGCCCGCCCAGAATCCAGCTGCCCACGGTCGCGATGCCGCTTGAGTTCGTCACCGGCGCCGCACCTGCGACGTTACCGCCACCCAGGATGGGGGTGAACGTGACGGGGACGTTCGCGATGGGATTCCCAAACTGATCGCTTACCCGGACCGCCGGAGGCGTCGAAACGGCCTGACTCACGAGCCCCGTCTGCCCCACGCCTGCGAACGCCAGCATCTGAGAGGCGACGTCCGGAGTCCCCGTAGCCGCGAACTGCACCGGCGGAACGCCGGCGGTCGTCGCCTGCAGCAGGTTCGTCGCCACAAACGTTGCGAGCGTCCATGCGCCGGGACTCGCCAAGCCTGCCGCGTTTGTGATCGCGGAAGGGTTCGTGAGCGATCCGCCGTCCACCTGAATGACAAAGTCGACCGTCGCGCCGGAGATGACGTTGCCGTACTGATCCACCACACGCACCACGGGCGTCGTCGGCAGAGCCGTATTGACGACCGCCGTCTGGCCGTCCCCAATCACTTTCTCGAGCAGATCGGGAACGTCAGGGGTTCCTGTCGCCGCAAACGCCGCCGTGAGGCTGCCTGCCGTCGCGGTCACGCCGTTCAGTCCGGTGAGTGTGTCGAGCGTCCAGCCTCCCAATGGCGCGAGCCCGAGCCCATTCGTCACCGCTGTCGCGCCCGTGATCGCGCCTCCAGCGCTCGTTATGGCAAACGTCACAGGCAAGTTGGCGACGGGATTGTTGAACTGGTCGAGCGCCCGCACGACCGGCATAATGCCGATCGACTGACCCACAATGGATGTGAGACCGTCACCCGCTGTCTTGATAAGCTGCGTGACCGTCCCGGCCAGCCCCGTTGCCGTGAAGCCGACGGACAAGCTCGCGCCGGTTGCGGTGAGCGTGTTCGCGCCGGCGAGCGTGGCGAGCGTCCAACTGCCGACCTGCGCAACGCCGTCGTTATCGGTCGTGGTCGACCCAGCCGCGACGCTGCCACCACTGGAAGGCGTGAATGTCACGGGGACGCCGGACACCGGATTGTTGAACGCATCACGCACGAGGACGGCGGGGGCGATGGCCAGAACAGAGTTTACCAGCCCGCTCTGCCCGTCGCCGAGCAGCGCCGCGATCTGCGCGGGCAGACCGGCGAGCGCCGTGGCGGCGAAGTTAGCGGACAAGGCCCCCGACGTGGCCTCGACCGCGTTCGGTCCGATCGCAGTCCCGAGCGTCCAACTCCCCAGCTGCGCGATGCCAGCGGTATCGGTGGTCTGCGTCGCTCCCACGAGCCCGCCGCCGCCTTCCGTGATCGCAAACGCCACGCTCGCGCCGGCCACGGGATTGCCGAACTGATCGACGAGCTTTACGCGCGGCGCCGTCCCGAGCAGCGAGTTCACGATCCCCGATTGCAGGTCGCCCGCCAGCTTGATGATCGCCGTCGCGGTTGCCGCGAGTCCGGTCGCCGTGAACGAGACTGGCGTGATGCCGCCAAGGGAAGCGGTCAGCGTGTTCGGACCCACCGCCGTCCCCAGCGCCCAGCTTCCCAGGGTGGCCACACCGGCCGCGTTGGTCAGCTGTGTGGCGCCCGTGACACTCCCCCCGCCGCCGCTCACGGCGAACGTCACCGTGGCGCCCGCGACGGGATTGCCGAACTGATCCTCGACTCGAAGAGCGGGATCGATCGCCACGACACCGCCGACGAGAGCCGACTGGAGATTGCCGGCCATGACAACGAGTCGCGCCGGCGGGCCGGCGATGCCCGTGGCGGTGAAGGAGCGGGTGAGCGCGCCGGCATCCGCGCGCAGCGTGTTGGCGCCGGCGCCCGTGCCGAGCGTCCAGCTGCCGGCCGTGGCGATGCCGTTGGTTCCTGTGGTCCGAGTGCCGCCGGTGATGGATCCTCCACCACTGGTCACGGTGAATTGCACCGCGACCCCTTGAACCGGATTGCCGCCGGCATCCCGGAGCAACACGCTCGGGGTGACTGCGACCACATTTCCCACGATCGCCAGCTGGGCATCGCCTCCCGCTATCGTGAGTTGCGCGGGCGGGCCCGCCAACGCGGTCGCGTTGAACGCCAGAGGACTGCCGGTCACCCCGGCGACGGCAGCTTCAAAGCGCTGCGCTCCAACTAGTGGGCCCAGCCGCGCGATCGTACGTGCACGGCCAGCTGCGTCGCTCACGACAAGGGTGTCGGCGACGGACCCACCCCCTGCTGCTGCTCGGAATCGAACCGGCACGCCACCGACACCCAGGCCGTCGGCCGCACGAGCCTCCGCCTCAAGCGGTACGCCGAGCAACGCGCCAATCGTGTCCGTCTGACCGCTTCCCGAGATCGGCAGGAGTTGGGTCGGGCGAGGTACGAACGTCGCCGGCGTGGAATCCACCGTTCCAGCGGTCGCCCCGCTCGGCGTACGCGCACGAACGTGGACCGACGTGCGGGACGCCGGCGCGCGCAGCACGCCAAGATGGTTGATAGGCGCGACGGTCGAATCGCTGGTTGTCCAGGAAACATAGAACTGCGACACCGGCGTCCCGCCCTGGAACGCCTGCACCTGAAAGCGCAGTGAGTCGCCGAAATAGAGGAAAGGCGTCCGCGGGGAGATGGCGATGCTGTCCACGCCGGCACCGGGGCCCACGTACGTCGCGACCGGAATATCCGTCGGCTCCGAGACGACTCCACTCCTGACCTCGACGGGAGCCGTGCCCTCGAACAGCG
>Ga0210382_10000749_pt1 | contig 11146 bp, 9 predicted proteins | sample PLMedo_FD_155452 | JGI IMG/M metagenome (GOLD analysis project Ga0210382, IMG submission 155452) | Groundwater sediment microbial communities from an aquifer in East River, Colorado, USA - PLM0_60_coex redo | ecosystem: Environmental > Terrestrial > Soil > Riparian zone | place: USA: East River...
CTCACGCCGCGCCCGTCGTGCTGGAACGTGGCGATCTTGCGCGAGTCGGGAGACCACGTGACGACCGGTTCGTCGCTCTTCACCCAGCCGGCGTTGTTGGTGCCATAGCCGAAATCATCGACGCCGTCCGTCGTCAGCGCCGTCTCGGTCCCGCTCGTCAGGTCCGTCATCCAGAGATTGTTACCGCGAATGAACACGGCGTGCGTGCTGTCGGGCGACAGGATCGAACTGGGTGGCGCGTCGCGCCGCGTGCTCTTGGCTGCCGTGCAGCGGTAGGTCGTGAGGTCGCATTTCACGCTCCCATTCCATCCTGCATCCGCGCTCACGTTCGAGGACAGCTGGCGGCCGTCCGGCGAGAGATCGAGCGAGAGGAGGGGCAGGCTATCGCCCGTTACCCGCTGCCCCAGGGCCGTCGACAGGGCCGGGGCGAGCCGCGCGTGGTCGAACGCGGCGGACCGGGTCCGGCGCCGCGGATCCACAATGACGTATTCAAATCCGCTTCTGGTGGAGACCTTGTACCAGGCTCGTCCATCGGGCAGCCACATCGGCCGGCCGGGAATCCCGTTGATCAGACGGAACGTCGCGGGGCCGAGGAAGCGCTCGGCACGGGCATAGTCTTCCGCCGTGAGGGCGCGGCGTGCCTGCGGCAGCACGGCGGAGGGAATGTTGCAGAGCAGGACGGCGGCGATTGCTACACGGTGAGAGCGCATCTGGAAAGACTGCCACTCGGCGAGGCGGAGGGCAACTCGCGAGGGGGCGACGTCGCGCGACGAAAGCTCGGCCTGTAGCATTATCGTCATGAGCGCCAAACAAGCCGCTACCTGGTATCGCTGGGACGATATGCCCCGCGAGGAGCTGCACGAGAAGCTGTCGCGTCGCCTGATCACCGGCGACCAGCTGATGCTGGCGCATGTGTATCTGAAGAAGGGCTGCGTCGTCCCGAAGCACTCGCACATGAACGAGCAGCTCACCTACATTCTGGAAGGTGCGCTGAAGTTCTTTGTGGGGGACGACAACCGCGAGGAGATCGTGGTGCGCGCGGGAGAGGTGCTGCATCTGCCGGGCAACGTGCCCCACGAGGCCCATGCGCTGGAGGATACCCTCGATGTCGACGTGTTCTATCCGCCGCGCGAGGACTGGCTCAAAAAAACCGACGCTTACCTGAGAAAGTGACTCACGTCCCCCCTCTCCCCGAGGGAGAGGGGGAAGGGGGGTGAGGACGCCCGAACGCGACTCCTCGCCGCTCCGGGCCCGCCATTGCCACCACCGCGCCCACGATGAACACCAGCGCCGCCGAGAGCGCCATGGTCTGCGCGTAGCTCGTGTGCGCGGCGAACAGCGCCTGCACGTGGGGGATTTGGCTCGCGATCGCCACGCCGCACTGGTAGGCTAAGCCCGGCAGGAAGCCGCGGACGCCGTCCGGCGCGAGCTCGGTGATGTGGGCCGGAATGACTCCCCACGCACCCTGCACGAAGAACTGCATCGTGAAGGCGCCGAGCACGAGGAGCGGCGTGGCGGGCGCGAATGCCCACATCGGGATCGCCAGCAGGGCTCCGGCGAGCGCCAGGCCGATGGTGCGCCGGCGGCCCAGCCGGTCGGAATAGAGACCGCACAGCACGCCACCAGCGAGCGCGCCCACCTGGGAGAACGCCGTCAGGGCGGCGCGCGCCGTGGGCCCCCAGCCCCAGTCCCGCTGGAGAAAGGTGGGATACATGTCCTGCGTGCCGTGCGAGACCATGTTCATCAGCGCCATCAGGCCCGTCAGATAAAGGAAGAGCTTCCAGTTCGACGCGATCGCCCGTCCCAGGCCCGACCAGTCCTGGTGACGGGTCTCACGCCAGACCTCCGACTCCTGCACGCGGGCGCGCACGAACAGGGCGAGCAGCGCCGGCAGGCCGCCGATGAAGAACAGCGGTCGCCAGCCCCAGTGCGGGAAGACGACCAGGTAGCACAGCGCCGCCAGCAGATAGCCGGCCGCATAGCCCTGCTGGAGCAGGCCCGACATGACGCCCCGCAGTCGCGGCGGCACCTTCTCCATGACGAGCGAAGCGCCCACGCCCCATTCCGCGCCCATGCCGATCCCGAACAAGGCGCGCAGCACGAGAAAGGTGACGTAGTTCGGCGCGAGGCCCGACAGCACTTCGATGACGGAATAGAACACCAGATCGACCATCAGCGGGATCTTGCGGCCGTAGCGGTCGGCGAGGAGGCCAAATATGAATGCGCCGACGGGCCGGAAGGCGAGCGTGAGCGTGATCGAGAGGGCGATCTCGGCGTCCGACTTGCCGAATTCCTTCGCGATGGCCGTCAGCGTCATCACGACCAGGAAAAAATCGAACGCGTCAAGCATCCAGCCGAGGAAACCGGCGGCGACGGTCGCGTTCTGATCGCTGGCGGCAGCGCGTGGTGTCACCGTCGACGCCTACGGTGGGATGATCAGGTTGACCTGGTCTCCCGGGTGCACCGAGATCGTCTCGGTGCGCGGGTTACTCCGACCGCCGATCGGGTGCAGCTCGAATTGTAATTGCGGCGCGGTTCTGACGATGTAGGCGGGGATCGTGAGGATCTGGGAGGATAGCCCCGCGACCGTGCCCAGCCGGATGCGTTGCCCCCCCCGCAAAACAAATACGTTCATGTCCAGGAAGTTGTGATTCTGCACTTTCAGGGTGGTCTCCGCCTGCGGTTCCGGGAGACCCGATTTCCCCGTATGGCTGCACCCCGCGCTCAGGAGCGCCAGGGCAACCAGCGCCACTCTCATCGTTGACGCCTTTCGCTCGACGTATTCCATTTGACACTTCCCTTCGACGTCTTCTCTTGGAGGATCCTTGTATACATCATTGCTGCTTGCCATCCAAGTACTCAGCGCCTCGCAAAACAAGCTCTCAGTGCATTGGGAAGAGCTGACGGCGGCCGACTTCAAGGGCGCCATCACGCGTGCGCAGGGCACGTGTCTGCTCCCGTTCGGCATCATGGAAAAGCATGGTCCGCATCTCCCCTTAGGCAACGATCTGCTCAACGTACGGTACGTTGCACTCAACGCCGCCCAGCAGGAATACGCCATCGTTTTTCCAGAGTACTACTTCGGGCAGATCTTCGAAGCCAAGCACGAACCCGGCACGGTGTCCTACAGCCGGCGCCTGCAGCTCGACTTGCTGCAGGAGACGACCGACGAGATGGCACGCAATGGCTGCAAGAAGGTCATCATCGTGAACGGTCATGGCGGCAACAACAGCCTGCTTCCGTATTTTGCGCAGACGCAGCTCGACACGCCGCATGATTACGTCGTGTACGTGCAGGGAATTATGCGCAGCGGGCCGGGCGAGCCCAAGCATAAATCGAACCCCGCGACGGACATGCATGCCGGTGAGAGCGAAACATCCGTGAGCATCATCGCCCGGCCGGACCTCGTGCATCTGGATCGCGCCCCGCAGGAATCGGGTGCCGATCAGGCGCGCCTGAAGCTGCCAGACGGCCTGTACACCGGCATCTGGTGGTACGCGCGCTTCCCGAATCACTATGCGGGCGAAGGCGCCGCCGCGTCGCGCGAGCTCGGCGAGTTCGAGGCGAGGACATGGATCAACGGCATCGTGCAGGCGATACGCGCGGTCAAAGCTGATCAGGAGAGCCTGCGCCTGCAGAATGAGTTCTACGAGCGGAGCAGGCATCCGCTGGAGACGCCCCAGTAGGCTATACTTCCTGGTCCACGTGGTAACAACCACCCAGCATCGGAGGGGTTTTGACTGCTGCACAACTAAAACGCGAGTTACGGCGCCTCGCTTGGGGACAAGCACGACTTGCCCACAAACTTGGCGTCTGGCCAACGGAAGTCCGGGATTGGCTCGCGGGCAAGGAACCCGTGCCCCCCTTGGTCGCTTCCGACATCCGCCGTCTGCCTTCTCACAACGCAGGGGGGAGCTAAGCCTGCCGCAGTAGCTGCGCGAAATCCTGGAGCTCCGCCAAGCCCAGGTCTGATACCACCCAGTACGTGTAATCGCCCGTCGTCCAGTGCAGCTCGTGATAGCCCTGGAGCGTGCGCATTGAGGGCCCGCCATTCGGTCCGCGCGTCGCGGGCCAAATGAACACGTTGATCACGTGCTGGCGCCGGGCGTACACGAGCGTCGCCACCGGCCGTCCACCCACGTAATCGATTCGACCTCCCAGAAGCGGATACCCGCGCCCGGCGAAGTCGTATACGGGCGGTGAGAAGTCGAGCCGACCGTTGAACCACGGCTTCACCGTGTGCTGGTCCGACGAGAGCACGTCGGTCAGGTGGCCGGGCATGAGCGAGCGGATGTGGCTCGTGAGCACGTCGTCGGCGAGTGCTTCGCCGGCGGCGCGCTGGAGCGCCAGGGTCCAGCTGCCGAGTGCGACAACGGCGAGAGACGCAGCCAGCGCCAGCGGGCGCCACAAGCTTCGCACGGTGAAGCGAGGAGTCCCTCGGGCCGCCGCTCGTACGCGTTCGCGCAGGGCCGCTGGCGCCTGGAATGTCTGGACACCTGTCACGATCGCCGCCCGCAACGCGAGCCGCCTGTCGCGGAAGCGCGTGCACGCCGGGCACTGGGCAAGGTGCGCCTCGAGCTCGCGCGCGTCGCCAGCGGCGAGCTCGCCATCCAGATAGGCGTCGAGCTGGGCTTCGAAGTTCGGATGGGTCACGACAACGCCTCCTGGAGGCGTGCGCGCGCACGCGACAGCCGCGACATCACCGTGCCGATCGGCACGCCGGTGACGTCGCTGATCTCTTTGTAGGACAACCCCTCGAGCTCCCGCAGCACGATCACCTCCCGGAATTCTGGCGCCAAACGTTCGAGCGCACGACCCAGCAATTCCCTGGCGTCGGTGCGCAGCAGCGCCGCCTCCGGGTGCTCATCCGCGACCGCGTCGCTATGCTGTGTCTCGTCGAACTCCGTCGCGCCTTTCTCCTCGCGATGATGACGCCGCGAGGTATAGGCCGTGTTGCGCACGATCGTCAGCAGCCAGGCGCGCGCGCTCGTCCGCTCGTCGCCGCGGAAACCGTCGAAATACTTGAGCGCGCGCAGGCAGGCGTCCTGCACGATGTCTTCGGCGTCGTGCGCGTTCCGCGTCAGGTAGCGCGCCAGCGTGTACGCGGCGTCCAGGTGCGGCAACACGATCGCTTCAAATCGCGCGAGCGCGCTTGACTCCAAACTGGTCCCCCCTTTGGGAGAAGACTTCGCGGCCGGCGAGTTTATTCCCGCGGGAATAGGCGCTCGGCGCGCGGAGTCTTTGGCAGCGAAGGAAACTGCTGTCACACTCTCGCAGGAGGAAGATCCGCATGTCGTACGCACAGGTAGTTCACGTTCGAAACGCCGCGACGCTACTGAGCGCCCTCGCGTTCAGCAGAACACCAGCGCCAGCCGCGGTGAACGTCAAGCTGTCCGAGTGGAAAGTCGAGCTTTCGGAAGGCACGATCACCGCCGGAACCGTGACATTCACCGTCACGAACGGCGGCAGCATTCCGCACGCCTTTGAAGTCGAGGGGCAGGGGATCGAGCAGGAGACCCCCGTCATCCAACCGGGTGCGAGCGCCACGCTGACGCTCACGCTCAAGCCCGGGACCTACGAGGTGTATTGCCCGGTGGGTAATGACTCGCACAAGAAGCTCGGCATGGAAACTGAGCTCAAAGTGGTCCCGGCTACGGGAGCGGGGGCGTCTGACTACGATGCTGGGGCAACGAGCGCGCTCGCGCCGAGCATCCTGGCCATCCAGGTGACGGGCGGGGGGCCCGTCATCCAGATCCTCCCCGGGCCGTTTCCGTTTCCGGACAGCGCCGCTCCGATCCTCCAGCAGTTTGGCGACGAGCGGGAAGGGCTCGAGTCGCAGGTGAAGAACGGGCCCTACTCGAACAACGTGACACGGGTTGCGGGCACCTTCACGTTCACGGCCTGGGACAAAGGCGCGACGCGCGATTCAGTGGATGGGGTCGCCGAGTTTGCGACGCAGGATGGCGCGCGCTGGAAGCTGGTGCTGGACCGGGTCCAGACGAAGGACGTCCCGCATCACCCGCGCTTCGGCGGCGTGATCCTCGGGCTGTACTACCACGGGAACACTGCCGTGCACACGCCGCTCGTGCCCACGATCAACAGCGCGGTTGCACTGTGGGCGTTCGGGCACCTGTACAAGAACGGCGCGCTCGTGACCGACAACGCCATGGTGCACGTGATGCTGTTGTCCCGCACTCGGCGCGCCGGGGACTTCGCCCTCGCCTGCTGGGATTGCTCGAAGAACAAGGTCGACGAGCTGCAGCTCCAGATTCTACCGGGACCAGGCGAGCCGAAGTTCGCCGCACCCGGCGGGTTTCTGTTTGTGAACTGGGAAAAGTCCAGCTCGCGGAAGCCAGCTACTTGGGGACCGTGAGCCGCCGCAGTTTGCTCACGGTCTCCTCCACCCGCGCCGCCCACTCCCCTCGCGGCAGGTCGTAACGCTGCAGGAACTCGCGATAGTCCGCCACGGCCGCAGCCGTGTCCCCCGATGCCTCTTCAATTCGGGCGCGCTCGAACAGCGCCGGCGCGGCGAAGACCGCGTTCGCCGGACCCAGGAAGCGGTGGGCCTCCCAGAACACGGCCTCATGCCACGTGAGCAGCCGGGCCGCCTGCGCCGTATCGCCCGCGGCGAGCAGCCAGCGGCTTGCGGCCAGTCGGTTCACAGAATTGAAAAATGGATGGTGTCGGCCGTACGCGTGGTGGCGTGTATGCTCGGCGCTCTCCCACTCCACGCCGGCGAGGGCGCGAGCGGCCGCACGGCGGTCACCGGTCAGCTCCACCGCGAACGCGGCGAGCGAGCGCTCGAGCAAATCTGCCTCGGCACTGCCGCTCGCGCGGACCTGACGCCGCGCCTGAGCCAGTCCGGCGACGTCTCCGCTCGCGTGCGCCAGGATCCCGTCGAGCCACGCCAGCTCCGCCCGACCCTCCGGCCACGTGGGCAGCCGGCCGGGGTGCCAGGCCGCCGCCCGACGGGGCTCCACCGCCCCAAAACGGACACCGGCCACGGCAAGACCGTAGGCCGCGAGCGGCGCCGTGGAATCGTTCGTGAGGCGCCGCCACCGATCCATCGCCACCACCGCGGAGTCCCAGCCGCCCCGGGCCGCGTAGGCGAATCCTTTTCCCATCCACATGATGGCCTGAAACGCGGGTGTGGGCCCGAGCGCAAGCACGGCGTCGTTGAACTTCACCTCGCCTCGCGGGAAGCCTTGAACCAGGAACCCGATGCCCAGGAATTCGCTCGGCGCGGCCCCGTAAGTGGCCACGACGAATCGTGCATCCTGGGCAAGCCGGCTGGGGACCCACTCACCGCCGGACACGAGGAGCCCGTTCACGGCGCTGTAATAGGCGACGAGATCGGGATTGATCCGAAAACCCTTCGCCGTCTCGAAGCTCGCTAGCGTTCGGAGCGTCCGCGCGGCCGCTGCCGTGTCCCGTTGGGAGGCCACCGTCCAAAAGAGGTGCTCCCAGGCGGGCGCGAACCTCGGGTTGAGGGCAACCGTTCGCTCGAGGGCCGCGCGGGAGTCGCCGTAGGTCGTACCCAGGTAGGGCGTCCAGTGGACCATGTAGTTGCCGTAGTCGTACCAGGCCGGCCAGTAGTTCGGGAAGCGACGCGTGACGTCCTGCCAGAGGGCCAGCTCCTCGCTCATCGTGTGGGCGAGGAAACTGGCCTCGATCATGAGCCGGTCGGCCCCGGGGAGCTCACGCCGGTGCGCGACGAGTGCGACCAGCGCCGCGCTATCGGGTGGCGTACCCTCGTAGTCACGGGGATACAACGACCGCCAGAAGGCGAACCAGAAGTGCGAGTCGGCAGCGAACGCCCGGTCGAACGCCCGCACGGCCTCGTCGAACTCGGCTCTCGCCAGAGCTTGCTCGCCTTGCAGGTACGCCCGGAGCGCCGGGACCGAGCGGGTGGTGATGGCGGCCAGGTCGGGTGCGGGCGGCGTCCCGCGCTGCCACACCTGCCGGAGCAAGGCCAGCGTGGCAGCATCGGTCAGGCCCGCAATGTCGTCCGCAGGACCAGTCACGGTCGTGTGGGCGAACGCTGCCAGGCTGTCCACGTCGAACAGGGCGGCATCCAAACGCACCTCCCCCTCCCGTCCCGCGGGGACCAGCGTCCCGCGCAGCACGCTGCGCGCGCCGAGACGCCGGGCGAGCTCGGCCCCCCGCTCGGGCGTGAGGGGCTCGCCTTCGGTCACTTGTGCGAGCACCGTGATTGCCTCCGCAGTGCGGATCCCGCCTACGCCATCGAGGTTCGCGCTCAGTGTCACCACCAGCTCTCGGCCGAGGCGCTCCAGCGCCGTGTCCGTCGCGACCGGAACCAACGGCATGACCGCGATCGTCGTGGCTGATGGGACCACCGCGCCGGCTGCCCATCGACTCCGCAATAGAAGGAAGGCGACGCCCAGCACGACCGCCGCGATACCGACGACGGGGCCGACGATGCGGCGACGCGAGCGGTGCGGAGCGACACGCTGCGGTAGCCGGAAGGCGGCGTCGAGCGCCTCGGCGAACTGAGCTGCAGTCGCGTAGCGATCGGCTGGCGTCTTCGCCAGCGCGCGGCCCAAGACCTGCACCACGGACTCCGGGACCGTCCGCCGCAGCTGCGTGACGGGCGCAGGATCGGCCGTGAGGTGTTGGTGCAACACGCTCTCCACCGTCGGGCCGGTGAACGGCGGTTGCCCCGCCAAGAGCTCGTACAGTACGCATCCCAAGCTGTACAGGTCGCTTCGGCCATCGAGCTGCCGCTCCCCGGCTGCCTGTTCGGGGCTCATGTACGCCGGGGTGCCGACCGTCAGACCGGTCGCCGTCAATGTGTCCCCACCTGCCGTCATGATCGCCCGCGCAATCCCGAAGTCAGCAACCAGGGCGTGCCCCTCCTGCAACAGGATGTTCTCCGGTTTGACGTCGCGGTGGAGCACATTGTGGCGATGCGCGTGATCGAGGGCGCCCGCGATCTCGCAGGTGATTCGCACCGCGTCTTCCAGGGCCAGCTGCTGCTCGCGTCTCAGGCGCTCCCGCAGTGATTCCCCCTCGACGTAGGGCATCACGTAATAGAGGAACCCGCCGTCCTCTCCCGAGTCGTAGAGCGGCAGGATGCGCGCGTGGGTAAGGCCGGCCGCCAGCTCGATCTCGCGGAGAAACCGCTCGGGACCGAGGGCAGCCGCGACTTCGGGCTTTAGGACCTTGATCGCCACTTGGCGATGATGCTTGCGGTCTTGGGCGAGGTAGACGATCGCCATCCCACCGCGGCCGAGTTCACGCTCGATTGCGTAGCGCTCAGCGAGGGCACTTTGCAGACGGGCGAGCAGGTCGGGCAGGCGGAGGCTCGGGGGCGTGGACAGTTCTATCATAGCAGCCGCGCTCGGGCCCGGCCAGAACACTTGACGCGGACTTGATCGTCGCCGGTCAGCGTGACGCGAGTCACACTCCGTTGGCCCGCGCGACAGCGCGTTCGATATCAGTGACACTCGCCGCGCGCCGGTGGTCGGTCTAGTGTTCGATCGAACGATCAGCACTTCGTCCGAACTCCGGAGGATTCATGAACTCAACACGGTTTGTCCTGTACCTCGCCCCTATGGCGTTGCTGCTCGGCGCGTGCGACTCGACCGCACCCAACGCGTCGCAACGAATCAACCTGTCGGCCACGATCGGGTCTGCGGCCGCGCATTCCTCGCTGTCGGGCCCCGTTGCGGACGTCATCGTCAGCGGGACGGGCGGCTCGGTCCGCATCACGTCGGCGCAAATTGTCCTGTCGCACATCAAGCTGACGAGCGACGCGGCCTGCGCGACGGACGATGACGAAAACGACGCGGACGATGCCAACGACCAGCCCGATGCCAACGAGACCGACGCCGACAACAACGACGAGCATGACTGCGAGTCCGTCCGCGTTGAGCCGGTGCTGGTCGACCTGCCGCTGGACGGGACCACCAAAGTGATCCTCGACGCCCTGGTTCCGGCGGGCACCTACACTGGGCTGCGGGCGAAGCTCGAGGACGTGAAGGTCGTCGGGGTGTTCACCGACGCGGGCGGCACGGACCACGCGTTCACGTTTACGTCACACGTCGAGGGACATATGTCGGTGGACTTCGCCACCCCCGTCACGGTTGATGCCAACACGACGAACCTCACGATCGACGTGGACGTGGGCAGTTGGTTCAAGGACGCGTCCGGAGCGGTGACCGATCCTACGAACGCGGCGAAACAGACTGTGATCGAAAAAGCCATTCGCGAGTCGCTCCGCGCGTTCGAAGACGACAATCACGACGGCGACGACGATCACGACGGGGAGGGGGAGGGGGGCCATTAACGGCTGATGCTCCAAACACAAACGGCCCGACGTAAAGTCGGGCCGTTCGGCTAATCGCCGTGTTTCGAGAGTACTTCGACGGGCTCCCGCTTGCAGGCTCGCCAGGCAGGCACGCTCACGCCGAGTGCCAGTACTACCATCGTCAGCAGCGCAATTTGGAAGACACCCGCTGCGTCGAACGCGTCGATGCCTGGGACGATGGACGATAGTGGTCCGGCTGTCAGTTCAGCGAGCAAGAGACCCAGAAGCACTCCGGCAACCGCTACCCGTGCGCTGCGACGGGCCACATGCCGCAGCACATCCCGGCGCCGTGCGCCAACGCAACGACGGACCGCAAGTTCCGGCAGCATCGCACCTACCCATATCGACATCGACACCGCAATCCCTAGCAGAGCCACAAGCACAACCGCGCCGCCGTTGAACAGCAGGGCCGCTCCGAACCAGCCAATTGGTGCGGCGATACGGGCACGCCACTGCTGCTCCGACAGAGCCTTCTGCAAGCTGCCGTGGGGGAACCACGCCAAGATCCGTGGCCAGTGGACGCCTCGACGAGGTCGCACCAGGAAGTCGACCATGGTGGGAGGCACCTGCAAGACGCTGGCATAGACTGCATGTGATGGCTGAAGTGCGCCGCCCAAACCTTGGAGCGTTCGATCTTCGACCACTCCGACGACTGTAAAGCGGTTGTTCTCTCCTCGACCCACGTGAATACGCCGCCCGATAGCATTGCCGTTTTCGAAATGCGCCCGCGCCAGCCCTTGAGTGACCACAGCGACGCGGTTCGCGTTCCAATCGTCCTTGTCTGCAATCCACCGGCCTTCAATCAGCGTTGTGTTC
>Ga0210382_10000750_pt1 | contig 11144 bp, 11 predicted proteins | sample PLMedo_FD_155452 | JGI IMG/M metagenome (GOLD analysis project Ga0210382, IMG submission 155452) | Groundwater sediment microbial communities from an aquifer in East River, Colorado, USA - PLM0_60_coex redo | ecosystem: Environmental > Terrestrial > Soil > Riparian zone | place: USA: East...
AAAGAATCCGCGCTTCCAGCAGGCCGTCCGCGATAGCTTCGCCGCACAGCAATTGATGGCTACGATCGGCGCACGGCTTACTCGCGTTGGCCCTGGGGAGATCGAGATCCGCGTGCCCTTTCGGCCCAATCTGACGCAGCAGCACGGGTTCCTCCACGCTGGGGTCGTGACCTCCGCGCTCGATAGCGCATGCGGATACGCGGCATTCAGCTTGATGCAGGAGGGTGCCGGAGTACTCACGTTGGAGTTCAAGACGAATTTCCTGGCTCCTGCTCGGGGAGAGGAGTTGATCGCGCGCGGACGTGTTGTCCGGGCAGGTCGCACGATCACGGTGTGTCAGGGAGAAGCCTCAATGCTTACTGACGGTGCGGAGCACCCAGTGGCTACCATGCTTGCCACGATCATGACGGTTCGTGATCGTCCGGACGTGGTCGGCTGAACGGAGGCGTATTGTGCGGTGCGGATGCGCGTGGCGCCTAACAAGCGCCTGAAGCTGGCGGCGCGCGTAGATTAGGGAATGAATCTTTCTTCAGCGCGCCGCAGCTTAAGCGCGATCCGTTAGGCGGCACCTCAAGGCATATGATCGATCGAAGTAGATGGGCACACCTTGTCGTCATTCTCGCGGGGCCGCTCGCGGTTCTCGTGGCCCTCGCGTACGTCGCTCGCAACGCAGGCTTTGGTCGCGGCGATATTCCCGGCTTTGCGTTCTGGTCCGCCATTCTTGTGATCCCGCTGATCCTGGCGTTTCGAAGCGCAGCCCGCTTCATCGCGACCCTGAGGAGTTCTGCGCGCGCCTCGTTCGGCCTCTTGCTCGGCGCATTGTGTGGTGTCCTTTTCACAATCGCGCTTGCGCTTGGGATGGGTCCATGGATCGGAGCGTTCAGCTTCCCAATTCTCTACATCTGGATGGCTTCAGCAGCCCTTAGTCTGTCCGCCGCTTCACTGCTTCTAATGCCGCCACCCGTCAAGCCTACCCTCCGGGACAGTCTGCGATGGACTGGAATAACCTTGCTCTCATTCCTAATGGTCGGGATTCTGCCCGTTGGTTTGGTGCTTGGCAGCACATTTATCTGGGGCCGTGCGCAGCGAGAGGTCTATCTGGTGCCAGGGGCTTTTGAAGGCCCAGTGTTCGTCGTCTTCGATCAGCCCACCGGTCACCCGCTTCCTATTGTTGATGGCCAGCGTGTGATCCAGGTGCCCCCGAGCGGTGTGGTCGTGACGAGCAGCCCAATCGCCGAGGGCTGGAAGAAGCCTGATGTCGTTCGCGTGCAGAACGGCGGCTCAAGAGTACATGTGGCGACAGACTGGGCCAGGATGGACACAGTTTCCACATCCGTTCATACGCACTGGTTATCGACCCGGATCGGCGGCACGGTCAATGGCCTCCGACAACCCACAATGAGATACGAGGCCTTTACGCTAGGTCGTCATGACAAGGAGCAGGGGCTCGAGGAGAGAGCGGATGCCGTTCTGGATTCGTTGTGGAAACTCTACGCTCGGTGAGCGTGCCGCCTAACAAGCGCTTGAAGCTGGCGGCGCGCGTAGATTAAGGAATGAATCTTTCTTCGGCGCACCGCAGCTTAAGCGCGATCCGTTAGGTGGCCACGACCTCCTGTGGACGAATACCCCTTTCTTCGCGAAATCCGGCCGCCGCTAACGCCCGACCAGCTCCGGCCGGTCGATCCGCGCTGCCTCACCGTCCAGTTTCGAGAACCCCTCTCAGGGGCAGACCTTCGGCGGGTGGCTACGTTCCTCGGCGAATACCCGGGCGTGACGTTGCGCATCTACGGACACCAGACGTACCCCACTCTTGACTTCCTCGAGTACGTCGCCGGGGTGCGGCGGGTGCAGCTCGAAATCTTCCTCCTCCAAGACGTCTCGGGGCTGCGCTTCCTCAGCCCGGCCTTGGAGGCGCTGGGGCTCGGTGCAACGAAGAAGCGGTTCTCTCTCCGGCCTCTCGAGCGGTTCGCGGCACTCCGGGACCTGTGGCTCGAGGGGCACGCAAGGGATTTCGAGGTGGTGGGCCAACTCTGCCGCCTGCGCCGCCTGTCGCTCCGCTCGATCACGTTGCCGGACCTGAGCACGCTTCGCACGCTACGGGACTTGGAGCACTTGGAGCTCAAGCTCGGCGCGACGCGGGACCTGCAGCATCTACCGGACATCGGGCGGCTCCGCTACTTCGAAGCGTGGCTCGTTCGCGGGCTCGCCGACTTGAGCCCGGTGGCCGGCGTACGCTCCCTACGCTTCCTCTTCCTGCAAGCGCTCAAGCAGGTGACCGCTCTACCGTCTCTCGCGGCGCTAGTTGAGCTCCGGCGTGTGCACCTAGAGACTATGAAGGGGCTGCGCGACCTATCGACCGTCGCGGCAGCTCCAGCGCTAGAGGAGTTGGTCGCGATCGACATGGGGCACCTCGACCCAGAGGCCTTCCGCCTGTTTGTCGGCCATCCCACGCTGCGTGCGGCTCGGATCGGCTTAGGCAGCGATAGAAAGAACGCAGCTGTTCGGGAGATGCTGCCGCTACCGGACGCCGGTCACGCAATGGCGGGCGAAGCGTTTGCGCCCCCAGAACCGGCCACCTAACAAGCGCTTGAAGCTGGCGGCGCGCGTAGATTAGGGAATGAATCTTTCTTCAGCGCGCCGCAGCTTAAGCGCGATCCGTTGGGCGGCGCGTTTGGAGGTGCTAACCACCATCCGATGCGAGCCAGGCTGTCGGCGTAGGAGACGGAGAGACGATGCCGCTTTATCTAACAAGGTTCAGCTACACGCCAGAAACATGGGCTAGGCTGATCGCCAACCCGGAGGACCGCCGAAAGGCTGCTCAGTCGTACATCGAGGCGGTCGGTGGGAAGCTCCATGGGTTCTGGTACGCCTTCGGCTCACACGACGGCTACAACCTATGGGAGGCGCCTGACAACGTGTCTATGGCGGCCGTCGCGCTAGCGATTAGTGGCGGCGGCGCACTTAGCTCGTTGGAAACGACAGTCCTCTTGACCGTAGACGAAACCATCGATGCCTTGCGCAAGGCCAAGCAAGTCCGGTACCGTGCGCCCGGCGCGTAGGCTCACGCGCCGCCTAACAGGCGCTTGAAGCTGGCGGCGCTGGCCAAAGTGCGTGACCGGCTCGTGTGGACCGTGACGCTGTTTCTCTGTCTCGTAGGCGCTACCGCGGCCGCGAACCGGGCTTTCCATGTAGGGGATGCTGCGTCTCGGGGCGGGCCATTGCGAACGCGAGCCCTTGAAGCCATGGGCATCCACGATGCCGTCGCTGCCGATCGTCAGCGAGCCTCGGCAACCTTCGACGCGCGATTTGGCGCCCACCCTGGAATGACTCGTACTCACGTCATCCTCGGCGGACTGTTTCTCGTCTTCGCGCCGCTCCAGTTCTACCGCCCCCTTCGCACCCGGTATCCTTCAGTGCATCGCTGGTCCGGCCGGACACTCCTGGTACTGCTTGTCCTTTCGGTGATCCCGAGCATCTACTTTGGTGTGATCGCGCCCGTAGCCGGTGCTTGGGAGGCGTCGATCATTGCTCTCGTTGCAATGATGGTCGCCGGCGGCGCAGCACGTGGTTTCTGGGCGATTCGGCACCGGCGCGTGTGGCTGCACCGCGAATGGATGGTGCGCCTGTTCGCGCTCGGGATCGGCATTGCCAGCGTTCGGCTCGTGGTGTTAGCGCTCGATCTCGTGACGATGGCCCGGCAGCTTCCATTCGCAACCATCTATCCGCTGTCGCTTTGGATTGGCTGGGGCGGCACGTTGGCCGCGGCCGAACTGTGGATCTCGATTACCGCTTCCCCGCGAGAAGAGTCAGTTGTTCCCAGCGCCGCCTAACAAGCGCGTGAAGCTGGCGGCGCGCGTAGATTAAGGAATGAATCTTTCTTCAGCGCGCCGCAGCTGAAGCGCGATCCGTTAGGCGGCCGGAGTCAATACGCAACTCATTCGAGAGCTTGAACGAACCCGAGACGAGACGCTAAAGTGCTTCTCGCTCGACCAGCGCGACCTCGCACGCACCTACGGCCCAGGGAAATGGTCCGTCACGTATATCCTGCATCACCTCTCCGATAACGAGACCGTCTCCTTCGATCGCATCCGTCGAGCGCTCAGTGAGCCTCGTCCGGTTGTATGGGTGATGGATCAGGATGCGTGGGCGAAGGGACTCGACTATTCACGGGTGCCGCTGGACCTCTCCCGGCGTGTGTACGAGTCCGTGCGCAACGCCATCATCTATTACGCAGGCGCGCAGTATGAGCGGAGTGGCCACCTTGAGTTTGTGCACAGCGTAGACGGCGTGCGCACGCTGCGGGATGAATTCGACCATGTCGCCGCCCATAATGAGCATCACTTGAGTCAAATCAGGTTGGCGCTTGGCCGTCCAGCCGCCTAACAAGCGCTTGAAGCTGGGGGCGCGCGTAGATTAGGGAATGAATTCTTCTTCAGCGCGCCAGCTTAAGCGCGATCCGTTAGGCGCCTTGGCACTCTCCCGTAGGAGGCACCACTGTGGCGAGGCTGATCTACTCGGTGATCATGTCGCTTGACGGCTACATTGCGGACAAGAAGGGTAACTTCGACTGGGCCGAGCCGGACGAAAAAGTGCATTCCTTCATCAACGAATTGGAGCGCCCAGTCGGGACCTATCTCTATGGCCGCCGCATGTACGAAGTCATGGCCGTTTGGCAGACCATGCAGACCCATGATGAGCCGTCCTGCATTGCGGAATTCGCAAACATCTGGCGGGCTGCTGACAAAGTCGTCTACTCCACCACTCTCAAGACCGCCTCCACTCCCAGAACGAGTATTGAGCACCAGTTCGAGCCCTCCAGGAGGAACGTCGCTTTCGCAACGGCATGGTTTACCTACACTACCGATCAGCAAAATGCCAAGCCGCCTAACCAGCGCTTGAAGCTGTCGGGGTGCGGCGGCCGCTGCCCTTCGGGCGAGCCACTTTCCGGAACCACCTGGAGGCCCGTGAGCATCAGAGAGTGGATGTCCACACTGAAGGATGACCCGAGCCCCGACAAAGAATCGATGAACCAGGTGGCCATGGCCACGGTAATTGGCCTGGTCGCCGGCCTCGCGATCAGCGCGCTTATTGTCGTATCGCATGACCTCATGACCGTCAGTGAGCTCGTCTCTCCACGAGTACTGTTCGGCAGTGCGCTTGCCGCTCTCCTGACCACCACCGCCTTCGGCAGGGGCAGAATCCATTTCGCCAAGAGAGCGCTTTACGACTTTCCGTTGCTCGCTCTTGATATCGTCATGATCATCGCCGCGGCCGCTCTCGTGGGACTCATGACCCGCAGCAGCTTCTCGTTTGATGGCTGGGCATGGGGTTGGCTCGCCGTTGCCCTCGCATGCCAGCTCGTCCGGAACCTCCGGCTCGGCTCTCAGAGGGTCACGGGGTTACGGCTGGGAATCCTCTGCCTCATCCTGGGACTGACTGCCAACATCGGCATCCTGCTTTTTGCTCCAGCCGACGAGGGAGTTGCGGCTGTTGCATCGGTCGCTGCCCTGATTCTCATTGCCGTTCAGTTCTGGCGCGAAGTGATCACCCCATTTCGTTGAATCGAGGCTCTCCCCTCGCCTCTGCAACCATCGGTTCCCGTCCACGCATCGAACAGATAGACGTATGCGAAATGGTATCGTGAGCCGCCTCAACCTACTATTGGGCGCGTCCACCCTCGCGCTCGCCTTTCCCCTCGCCTCCCAGCAACGAGCTTCCGAGGCCGTTGTTCCCCTCGCACGTGCCGCCATCGGGCTCGACGTCACTGGCCTCTTCTCTGGCGATGCAAGCGCTCTCAACGCTGTCGGGCGTGCCGTGGGTAACGCTCGAGTCGTGATGATAGGCGAGCCCTGGCACGGCGACGGTGCGGCAATTCGAGCTCGCGCCGGGCTGGTACGTTATCTGCATGAGCGGCTCGGATTTGACGTACTGGCCTTCGAGGCGGACTTCTACTCTCTCAATGTCGGTTGGCCTCAAGTTCGCGGCGCTGACGGCGTCGCGCCCTTTGCTCGTGACAACGTCTTCCCCTTCTGGAGTGCGTCCCGCGCCGCCCAACCACTGTGGGAGTACATCGCGATGCAGGCCTCTAGCTCGAGGCCGCTCGAAGTCACCGGCTTTGACATTCGCCACACCGGGCGCCTGTCCCACACCCAGCTGCCAGGACACCTGCGGCGTCGCTTGCTCTCCACGTTCGCCCACCCGGACTCAGTCGGCGTAGACACCTCAGCGTTCTTCGCCACGCTAGACCGGCTCCTCGCACTCGAATGGAATTACAAACCGCCCACAGCGGAGCGCGAGCAGTTTGTGGAGGTTCTCAACCGCCTCGCGCACACATGGGAGGAACGGGCGCCCCGGCGCTTGCCGGACGACGCCTTTTGGGCCCAAGAGGCGCGGAGCCTCGCGTGGGCAGCCAACTTCGCATGGGCAGGGAAGAGCCGCGATCGAGCCATGGGCGAGAACTTTGCGTGGCTCGTCGCGCACCGATTCCGCGATCGGAAGATCATCATCTGGGCGCACAACAACCACATCATCGCCGATCACCGGATGTACCTCGACGCCCCCGACTCCACGATCCGCGCCTCGGTCGCTCGCATGTCCGGCGTTCAGCGCGACTCGTTCACGTACTTCGGCGATGCGGTGCGTCGGCTCTTCAAGAACGACGTCTTCGCTATCGCCACGCTCTCCCACGAGGGGACGTACAGTCCGCTGATCGACGTTCGCGGATACCTCGACAGCACGACGCTCATCCGCTACGTCACCGCCTTCGATAGCGTGCGCGGACTTCCACCAACCCCCCCGGGCAGTCTTGAGGCCGCCCTGGCCGGGCGGGGTTTTTGCGCCGCCTTTCTCGATCTACGCCACGTTGGAGCGCGGCAGGACCCTGTCCCTACGCGAGCCCTCGATTACTCGAGGTCTCCCCCTCTCGTCATGCGCTGGGGGGTCGGGTATGACGCCTTTCTCTTCCTGCGGCGTACCTTCGGTCTGAATACAGTTCCTCCCTCCTGCGAGTCAGGTCGTTGACCTGAGGGTCACACATGGCTGACTGCGCGTGGTCCTCATCGGCTCGGTCCCAGCAGGCTCGCCTCGATGAACCGAATGCGCCTGCCTAACAAGCGCTTGAGGCTGGCGGCGCGCGTAGATTAAGGAATGAATCCTTCTTCAGCGCGCCGCAGCTTAAGCGCGATCCGTTAGGCGGCGATAACGTGCGATGAACGTGTCACTCGACCTCACCCCACGCCCGCGGCTCCGGATGACGAGGCTTCTGCCACTCATCGCTGGTGCCACGTTGTGGTTCAGCACCGCTCCCGCTCAGGTCGCACATCGAGATACAAGCTTCCTGTCCGAGGCAGCACTCAAGGAACTCCTGTACAACTTCGCAGACGACTCGATGCTGGGGCGTACAGCCCGAGCCGGTGGCCACGATCGCGCGGTGCTCCTCCTCGCTCGGGAGTTACAACGCGCAGGCCTCGAGCCTGCTGGGTGCCCGCTCGCAGGCCGGGGTCCACCGCTACGCCCGATTCTACATCCGGCCATTGGGTTGGTGTCCGGCACGCCGACGTCAGCGGGCTCGCGTGCCCGTCGCCATGAGCTCCAGTCGCCCCGGCTGCCTCACAAGCGCTTGACGCTGGCGGCGCGCGTAGATTAGGGAATGAATCTTTCTTCGGCGCGCCGCACCTTGGGCGCATCCCGTTAGAGGCGGCGCAACATTGCCCAGTGCCGTGATGACCATCTCGACCACTCAAGTCAGGCGGTTCGCGACCGCGCTCGCTCTCGGGGCTGGAACCGGTGCCCTCCTCCTCGGCGTGGGCGGGCGCTTGGTAATGCATGCATTCGCGCTCGCCACCGCCCGGTCCGGTGGCTTCACGCTGCGTGGCTCCCTCAACGTCGTATTCGCCGGCGCCATTGCGGGCCTTATCGGCGGTCTGCTCTTCGCCGTGATCGCACGGTTCATGCCCCAACGCCTTTGGTTGCGTGGCGTCCTATTTGCGGGCATCTGCTACGTGCTCGCGACTCCCGGGTTTCGCCCGCCGCAGCCGCTCGTGTTTGCCTTGTTTGCGCCGCCGTTCCTTGGCTACGGAGTGGTCCTGGCGCTCGCGTGGGAGCGTGTCGTGGGAAGCCGCCGCCTAACAAGCGCTTGAAGCTGCCGACGCGCGTAGATTGGGGAATGAATCTTTCTTCAGCGCGCCGCACCTTGAGCGCGGTCCGTTAGGCGGCAGAGGGTCGACGAATGAAACGTCTGCAGACCACGCTGTTCATTATCGCGTTCGTAGTCATCGGAACGCAGTCATTTCGCCACGTCTACGTAAAGTGGATCGAGCCCCGCTCGTCCGTCCTGGATGCGTACCGGGCACCGGTCGATACTGCAATAGCGTCGGCTGGTAATCTTCAAGATTTAGTCGCAATGTATGAGCGAGCCCACAACCTCGTTCAGCAGTATGAGAGTAAGACTGCGAACCCTGAAGTCCCCCGCTACGAGCGGCAAGAGACGGAGCCGTATGCGTCTGAGATGAAGCTGCAGATGGAGATCGAAGGGTGGGAGGCGCGGACGAAGGACATCTTCCAACTGCGGTTCTTTTGGGGTCTCGGGTTTCTCAGTGTGTTGCTCGGTATCTGGTGCCACACGAAGTGGAATGCCTGGCTCGGTATGGCCGCCATCATTTCTGGCTTTTCAGAGATGGCGTATTGGACAAGCCCGCTGACGCGTTCCTTCGGGGCCGCGCCGGAGTTTGAGCGGCTCCTGGGCAACAAGCTCGTCCTCTCGCTCCTCACGTGGAGTTTCCTCGTCACGCTGTGGTTGCTGGTCGACAAGTGGGGCCGGGCGCGCGCCGCAGCCTAAGCGCGGTCCGTTAGGCGGCGCGTACCATAGTCGCGCGAGTCTCGCGTTCAATCTGCGGCGCGGTTTTCAACACCACAGTATGACGAGGTTATCATGAGCCCAAAGAAGGAAACGCGGAACTCCGCCAAGAAGGCCACGGGATTCACGGACGAGGAACGCGCTGCGATGAAGGAGCGCGCTCAAGAGCTGAAGCGCGCGGGCAAGGCGGATGGGGAAAGCGACGTGCTCGCGAAGATCGCCGAGATGCCGGAACCGGATCGCGCCATGGCCAAGCGGCTCCATGCGATCATCAAAGCCAGCGCGCCAGCCCTCTCGCCGAAAACGTGGTACGGGATGCCCGCGTATGCCAAGGACGGCAAGGTCGTCTGCTACTTCCAAAGCGCGCAGAAGTTCAAATCGAGGTACGCGACGTTCGGCTTCAGCGACGAAGCGAACCTCGACGAAGGCGCCATGTGGCCGACCTCCTTCGCGCTGAAAGCTTTGACCGCCGCCGAAGCGGCAAGGATCGGCGCGCTCGTGAAGAAGGCGGTGAGCTGAGAACTGATCTGGCGCGGACGGTGGCGCAATGTAGAATTCCGTCCCATGTCACGATTCTGCGGGCCACTCGTCGTCGTCGTCGCCCTCCTCGGCGCCGCCACTCCCTCCCGCGTCCCCGCGCAACGGCCGCCCGCGGACTCGGGGCTGCTCGCCGCTTACCGGTGGCGCAACATCGGCCCCGACCGCGGCGGCCGCTCGATCGCCGTGAGCGGCGTCAAGGGACGCCCCCGGGAAGCGTACTTCGGCGCCACCGGCGGCGGCCTCTGGAAAACCACGGACGGCGGCAACAACTGGTTCCCGGTCACCGACGGGCAGATCAAGAGCGCCTCCGTGGGCGCCGTGGCCGTGAGCGAGACCAATCCGGACCTCGTCTTCATCGGGATGGGCGAGACCTGCATCCGCGGCAACATCATGCCGGGCGACGGCGTGTATCGGAGCACGGACGGCGGGAAGACCTGGACCCGCGTGGGGTTCACGGCGTCAGACGGCATCGCGAAGATCCGCATCCACCCCACCAATCCCGACATCGTGTTCGTGGCCTCCTTCGGGAAGTACAGCGTGCCCAGCACCGAGCGCGGCGTGTTCAAGAGCACAGACGGCGGCCAAACCTGGCGCCGGGTGCTCTACCGCGACGACAAGACCGGCGCGATCGACATCGCGATCGACCGCAGCAACCCCAACGTGATCTACGCCGCGCTGTGGGAGGCCTACCGCAAGGAGTACCAGATGTCCTCGGGCGGGCCGGGGAGTGGGCTGTTCAGGAGCACCGACGGCGGTGAGACATGGACCGAGATCACGCGCAACCCCGGTCTGCCGCGAGGCGTGGTGGGCAGGATCGGCGTCGCCGTGTCCGGCGCCAACGCGAACCGCGTGTACGCGCTGGTCGAGAACGACAGCGGCGGCCTGTACCGCAGCGAAGACGCCGGCGCCACCTGGGCTCTCGTCAACGATCGCCGCGCCATCCGGCAGCGCGCGTTCTACTATACGCACGTCTTTGCCGATCCCAAGAACGCGGACGTCGTCTACATGCAGAACACGACGATGTTCCGGTCCGCGGACGGCGGCAAGACGATCAAGTCCGTCAACAACGGGACCCACGGCGACTTCCACGACCTGTGGATCGATCCCGATAACGCGGCCCACCTCGTGGTGGGCAACGACGGGGGCGCGGCTGTCTCCACCGACACCGCGCAGAGCTGGACGGACGAAGACTATCCCACCGAGCAGTTCTACCACGTGATCACGACGGCGCACGTTCCCTATCACGTGTGCGGGTCCCAGCAAGACAACAGCACGATCTGCACGCCCTTCAACTGGAACGCCGCGGCCTTCGCGGCCCCCCCTCCCCCCCCGCCCGATACAGGCGCGGCTGCTCGCCCACGCGACATCACGCTCGACGGGATGCGCGTATCGTACCAGGCCGGGGGCGGGGAGCCGGGCTACATCGCCCCCGATCCGCTGAACCCCGACGTCTTCTATTCCGGTACGAACAACGGCGGCTACGTCGACCGGTACGACTGCGGTCTCGGCACCTCCCGCGAGGTGAATCCCTACCCCTGGTTCTACTCGGGCGAGCCCGCCAAGGACATCCGGGAGCGCTGGCAGTGGACGTTCCCGATCATCTTCTCCAAGGCCGATCCCCGCACGCTGTACGTCTCCTCGCAGCGCCTGTGGCGCACCCGGGACGGCGGCAGGACGTGGACCGCGCTGAGCGGCGATCTCACGCGGCACGATCCTAAGACGCTCGAGCGGTCCGGCGGGCCGATCACGG
>Ga0210382_10000751_pt1 | contig 11121 bp, 4 predicted proteins | sample PLMedo_FD_155452 | JGI IMG/M metagenome (GOLD analysis project Ga0210382, IMG submission 155452) | Groundwater sediment microbial communities from an aquifer in East River, Colorado, USA - PLM0_60_coex redo | ecosystem: Environmental > Terrestrial > Soil > Riparian zone | place: USA: East River...
TCGGCCTCGGCAGCGTCATCGTCGCCCGGCGCAGTGCGCCGCGTGCCGAGACCGCCGCAACCGCGGCGCTCGCCCAGGGAGTGACCGGCGTCGGCGCCGCCGCACTGTTCGTGCTTTTCGGATTCTTGCCGTCCTACATCATCGCGGTGTTCCAGATCCCAGACCTAAGCGCCGCGTCGCGGCTGTTGCTCATGGGCGTGGCGGTGGGCGCGGTCGTCCTGATTCCCGCGATCGGCATGGGGATGACATTCCCGCTGCTCACCGATCTCACCGCCGGGAGTCGCGCGGCGCGGGGGGCAGACGTCGGCACAGCCTACGCGCTCAATACATTCGGCAGCATTCTCGGCGCGGTGCTCACGGGATTTGTGCTCGTCGTCGCACTGGGAACGCAGGCAACGCTGCGCCTCGGGCTTGTCGTCAACGGCATGGCCGCGCTGGCACTCGCCGGGGTCGCCGCCCGCGGCGTTGCGGAGGGCTCGACCGAAGACCGTCGGCTTCGGCTGCGGGTTCTGTCGGCCGCCGGTCTGGGAACCCTCGCACTGGTGGCAGCCGCGGCAGCGCCGGGTTGGAGCACACGACTGATCGACCTGGGTCCGACGATCTACGCGCGCCAGCGCATGGATGGACCGGCCCGCGAGCGCTTCTTGGCGCATCGCGGCGTACGCCAGCTCGCGTTCCGTGAAGGCGCCAACGCCACCGTGAGCGTGTGGGAAGGCGAGTCCGGCCGATCGCTGCGCGTGAACGGCAAAGTCGACGGATCCGATCGCGGCGACATGGATACGCAAATCATGCTTGGCCTCGCACCGGCGGTCGCCCGGGTCGGCGTAGCGTCGGCGCTCGTGATCGGATACGGCACGGGTGTAACCGCCCACGTGCTGGCTGAAGTGCCGACCGTGCGGCGCCTGAAAGTCGTCGAGATCGAGCCGTCCGTCGTGCAGATGGACAGCTTCTTCCTCGATGTGAATGGGTCCGTCCTTTCCCGGCCCGATGTCCGCGTCGTCATCGATGACGCCCGCAGCGCTTTCCAGCTCGACCGCGAGCGCTACGACGTGATCGTCTCGGAACCGTCGAATCCCTGGGTCGCGGGTATTGCGACGCTATACACGCCTGAGTTCTTCCGCATTGCCAGGGCCAGACTCTCGGATGACGGCGTCTTCTGTCAGTGGATTCAGCTCTACCAGCTGCCGCTCCCGATTGTCGCCGGCATCATGCGAAATCTGCGCGAGGTGTTTCCGCACGTGCACGTCTGGTTCGGAGGCACGGCCGATCTCGTTGTGCTCGCCTCGCCGCGCCCGATCACGTACGACCGGAATTGGCTTGCGCAGCTGCTTGGTTCAGGCGGTCCACTCTACACGTTTGGAAGGGAGTGGCTCAGCCTCGAATCGCAGGACCAATACTTTGGCAGGATGCTGCTCGGTGACTCGGGCGTCACGCGACTCCTGGGGCGGGCAACCTTCGACCACACCGACGACCAGCCCCGCCTCGAGTTCGTTGCGGCCCGGCGCTTTCTGGATCCGGGGGCAGACGCCTACGCCGTCTTTGATTCGCTCGTGCAGCTCGGAAAAGGCGACGCGGGCACGTCGCCGTTCGCGTTGTTACGGATAGTGGCCACACGCCGCAGCGACGCCGGGGTGCTTCCCTATCTCGATGCAGCACATCGCGCACAGCCGGATGTATTCGAGTGGAGCGTTCGCACCGCCGGTATTCGATTGGCCCTGGGTGACACGGCGCAGGCCGATTCGTTGCTCGCTGCGGTGATCGGCCGCAACGGTCGTGCTCCTACCGACGCGCTCCAGATGCGCGGCCTCCTCGCCGCGGCCCGAAGCAAGCCGCTCGCCGCAATGGCGCTCCGCGCAGCGCTCGCCGCGGGCGCCGACACGGGGCAAGTGCGTGCGGCGTTGGCGCTGCTGGCCGCCCGGGGATCCCGCTGGGGCGAGGCAGCGTCGCAGGCGCGAGGAGCGCTGAGCGCGGCTCGGGGTACGTTTCGCCATCCGTTCCCCGGCGAGTTCCTGACCCAGGCGCTCGGTCAGATCGCGCTGGATGCCCCACCCGGCCTGGCGGACAGCTTGCTCAGCTACGCTGCCGGCCGGCGCCCGGGCTCGGCGCGCTACCGCGAGCTGGCGGCGGTCGCTGCGCTACGGGCGGGTCGTTGCGACGACGCCGCGGCGGGTTTTGTGGAGTTGCTGGATTTCGCGCTGCAGCGAGAGAACGGGCCGGCACTCGTGCGCGAGTGCTGGGCCACGCAGGACTCTACGGTGAGGACCGGGGCCGCTGCCCGCGGGGCGGCGGCGAGGCCGCTGCAGGAGAAGCACTGAGCACATCGCGGATCTCGCCCGCGGCTGCGATCACGTGATCCACATCCCGCGAGAGAGCGCGCGCCTGCTGCGTGGCATTCGTCAAATCGCTGAGCACCGCCGCCACGCCCGCCGACCGCAGCCGCAGCAGATCGAACCGCACATTCTGCATCGCCAGGACGCACGACTCGATCTGCTCTTCGACCCGGTGGCGTCGGGTCAGTAGATCGCTCAACGCCTGGCGCTGGCGGTCGAGCAAGGTGAGCTGGCGTTCTCGCTCCGTTCCTTCTTCATGATGCTTCACCGCTTCGATCCGCACCTCGATCCGAGCCAGCGCGCCGTCATCCACATCGGCGCTCATGCCGTGCAGCATGCGCGCGAGCTCTTCGGCCCGCTTGAGAAGCGCGTCGACAGTGACCACGACGTCCGGGAGCAGCTTTCGCTCCGACGAAGGGACGCGCTCCATGATCTTGAGAATCGCTTCCCGGTCATTGCGTGCCAGTCGCACGGTGTCGACGTGGCGGCCGAACTCGTCCGCTTTGGGCGCCGCCAGCGGGCGGCGGGGGCCGAGCAGCGCTCCCTGCGCGTCCGGTGCGGCCGGACGATTGAGCACGTCGCGCCACGAATACCCGTTCTGCCACAGCTTCATGAACTGCGGCAGCAAGCCGAACGCCCCCCACGGCACCGTCACAAATAATGACCAGCTGAGTCCGCCGCCTTGAATGAGGTCGATCAACATCAAGCCGCCGCACACCGACGCCCACGAGACGAAACTGTCGCGGAACTTCGCGACCATGCGGGGTTCACCGCTGGGCGTGAGATCGCTTTTCGGGTCCCGCTTCGCGCTTGGCCGGCTCGCGCGCCGCCGCTCCGGCCTGCCACCTCCCGAGGTTCTCGCGGGCGGCTCCAAGCGGCTTTCCTGGCGCGCCAGCGCGCTGATGCTCGGACGTCGCGACGGTCGGAACGGCGGTGCACTCCGCGATTCGAGCGCCCGTCGCAGCGCATCCGCCGTCGGCCAGCGCGCTTCTGGTTCCTTCTCGAGGGAGCGCATGACGCACGACGCGAGATCGTCCGGACAGGTCGGCGTGCGATCCTGAAGATTCGGCGCCTGCTCAGTGATTTGTTTGAGCAGGATGCCGGGCACCGTCGGGGCTGAGAACGGCAGTTCTCCGGCGAGCATCTGATACCCGACGACGCCCAGACTATAGATGTCCGAGCGCCCGTCGATTTCGCGATCGCCGGCGGCCTGCTCCGGACTCATGTAGTGCGGCGTCCCGATCGCGACCCCCGTTGCCGTCAACGTTCCCGGGCCGGTGGTCGAGGTCAGTGCCTTGGCAATTCCGAAGTCCGTGAGGACCGTCCGGCCACGGCTTCCCTCCAGCAGGATGTTGTCGGGTTTGACGTCGCGATGGATGATGCCGAGGGCGTGTCCGGCGCCGAGTGCGTCCGCCGTTTCCATCATGATGCGCCGGGCTTCTTCCGGTGGCAGTCGCTCGCGGCGTTTGAGACGCGCCGCGAGCGACTCACCATCCACGTAGGCCATCACGAAGTACACGAGTCCGTCGGGCCCTTCGCCCACGGAATGAATCGGCACGATGTGCGGATGGGACAGGCGCGCGGCCGTTTCCGCTTCCCGCAGAAAGCGTATCCGGATTTCCTCACGGAAGGCGAGGTCGGGCGGGAGCACCTTGACCGCCACCTTCCGCTTGAGCCGCTCATCGCGCGCATGGTACACGACACCCATGCCGCCGCGGCCGATCTCCCCCTCGAGCGTGAAGGAAGATCCCAGGGCCTGACTCAGCCGCTGCGCCAGCAGATCGGTCATGCCGTTTTACAATCCATTCGAGGACTAAGATTTAGCCGCAACTATGCGGCCTTGCAACACAGTCCGGACGGGTCGACTTGGCAGTCTCGCGCCGCTTTGGCGGCGCTTTCAGGAACGGACCTGCCGCAGACGACGTTTTTTCGTGGCATAGACGGTGCTTCTGCGTCCCGTGCCGTCGTCTACGAAAACTTACAATTGGAGAATCCATGTCAGACCGGATGACTTTGCCCGTCCTGCCGCTCCGCGATGCCGTGCTGTTCCCCGGCGTCGCGACGCCGATTGGCGCGGGCCGTCCTGCGACATTGCGCGCTATAGAAGCAGCCCTTAAGCAACCGGACCGCAAGGTCTTTGCGGTTGCCCAGAAAGAAAACATCGATCAGGTCTCGCCCGGCGTGCTGTACACCACCGGAACGATTGCGCGGATCAGCCAGGTTCAGCGCAATCTCGGCGGCGTGCAGCTGGTCCTGCACGGCGAAAGCCGCGGGATCGCCGTGCATTACAGCGAGACCAACGGTTATCTCGAAGCGACCGTCCGCGAAGCGGAGGACCTCGCTCCTCTCAATGAGAAGGATGCCGCGTTCGTAGCGTTGCATCGCGAAGTCCGCGAGCGCGCCGCGGAGCTGGGGCAGAAGTCGGGACTTCCCACGGACGTCGTTCAGCAGGTGTTGCAGGGCGTTACCGACCCCGGCGACCTCGCCGATCTCGTCGCCGGCCATCTCGACATCCAATCGCTGGAGCGCCAGCAGCTGCTGGAAACGCTCGCGGTGGAGGACCGGCTGCGTCGCGTGCTCGTTCATGTGCAGCGCCAGATCGCCGTCGTCGACGCGCAGGAAGACATCAAGTCGCAAGTCCAGGAAGAGCTCGGCGAACGCCAGCGTGAGATGCTGCTGCGCGAGCAGATGAAGGCGATTCGCAAGGAGCTGGGCGAAGAGGGAGAGGCGGAGGAGGCCGACGACCTCAAGAAGCGCCTCGATGCGCTCGATCTGCCGGAGGCGGCCCGCAAGGAAGTCGATCGCGAGCTGGCGCGGCTGGAGCGCGCCGGGCGGGAATCGATGGAAGCGCAGGTCATCCGCACCTATCTCGAGACCATCGCCGAGCTGCCGTGGAACAAGCGCGTCGAAGAGTCGCTCGATCTAAAACAGGCCGCGAAGATCCTTGAGGAGGATCACTACGGTCTGCAGGATGTGAAGGATCAGGTGCTCGAGTTCCTCGCGGTCCGCCAGCTGCGGCAACAGCAGCCGGCGGAGGAAGCGCCGGGAAATGAAGACGATCGCGCTGCGCGCGCGCCGACATTGTTGTTCGTCGGACCGCCGGGCGTCGGGAAGACCTCGATCGCCAAATCCATCGCTCGCGCGATGGGCCGGCCGTACGTCCGTATTTCCCTGGGCGGCGCCCGTGACGAGGCCGACATCCGCGGCCACCGGCGCACCTACGTCGGCGCGATGCCCGGCCGCATCATCCAGGGGATGAAGCAGGCGGGCGCCAAGAACCCGATTTTCTTACTCGATGAGGTCGACAAGCTGGGGATTTCCTTCCAGGGAGATCCGGCGGCGGCGCTGCTCGAGGTGCTCGATCCGGCGCAGAACGACTCGTTCACGGACCACTATCTCGGGGTGCCGTTCGACCTTTCCGAGGTGCTATTCATCGCGACCGCGAACTTCCTGCAGAGCATTCCCGCTCCGCTGCTCGATCGGTTGGAGACCGTCAACTTTGCGGGCTACACCGAGCGCGAGAAGCTCGAGATCGCCAAGCGCTATCTCGTTCCCCGGCAGCTGACCGAAAATGGTCTGCGCACGGGTCAGTTGACGCTCACCGACGAGGCCTTGAGCGAGATCATCGCCAGCTACACTCGCGAAGCCGGCGTCCGCCAGCTCGAGCGGGAGATCGGCAAGCTGGGCCGCAAAGTCGCTCGTAAGATCGCGGACGGGGTGGCGGAGAAGGTAACCGTCGCACCGAAGGACATCCCCGATCTCATCGGGCGGCCGAAGGTGCATCCCGAGCGGATGGCCGGCGAGGATCAGGTTGGCGTTGCGACCGGGATGTATTACACGCCCGTCGGCGGCGACATCATGTTCGTTGAAGCCAGCGTCATGCGCGGCAAAGGCGAGCTGGTCCTGACTGGTCAGTTGGGCGACGTCATGAAGGAGTCCGCCCGTGCGGCGTTGACGTACGCCAAGTCACACGCCGACCTGCTGGGGATTCCGGAAGGCGCGTTCGTCGATACGGATATCCACGTCCACGTCCCAGCCGGTGCGATTCCGAAGGACGGGCCCTCCGCCGGCGTAACGATGGCGACCGCGCTCGTCTCCGCGCTCTCGCGTCGGCCGGCACGCCACGACATCGCGATGACGGGTGAGGTCACGCTGCGTGGCCGGGTTCTGCCGATCGGCGGCGTGAAGGAGAAGGTTCTCGGCGCGGTTCGGGCTGGGATCACTTCGGTGATCTTGCCGAAGGAGAATGAGCGCGATCTCGACGATCTGCCAGAGGAAGTGCGGAAGACGCTCGACGTGCATCTGGTGGAGGACCTGGGGGAGGCGCTGAGTCTGGCGCTGCGCGGTGCCCGGTTCGAGTCGGGCCACCTGATCTTCGAGACCGAAGTGCCGATGCTAGCTAGCGCTCACGCCGGCAACCACTAGGTCAACCGCCGCTTCGCGCCAGCGCTCACGGAGCGATGGTTCGTCGGCACCGAGCGGGCGCGCGCTCGTGGCAATCACGGCTTCCATGCTGAGGTAGCCGACCATCAGGATCAAAGCCTGGGCAGCAGCCAGGTGCGGGTCGAGATCGTCCCGTACCTGGCCCAAGCCTTGGCCCTCCGCAAGCAGCACGACGAGCCGGTTGATGGCCGGCGCGAATGCTCCGCCTCCGGCAGAGCGCGTTCCCTGGCCAAGCAATGCGACGATTTGCGGGTTTCTCGCGAGGAATTCGAACTGCGCGCCGAGGGTGAGCCGGAGCCGCTCGAGCGGCCCGCCAGGCGGGTAGGCGAGTTCCGCCAGCGCCGTTTCCAGCTCGCCGGCCGACTGTGCGAGTACGGCCTGGAAGAGACCGTGCTTGGAGTGGAAGTAGTAGAACAGCAGCTGCTTGTTGACGCCCGCCCGCCGTGCGATCTGTTCGACCCGCGCGCCCGCGAAGCCACGCCTCGCAAACTCTTCGCGGGCGGCCGCTACGATTCGCAATGCCCTGTCATTACTGAGTTTAGGTGGCATGGCCTGATTTCGTCAACCGTTTGGTTGATGAAATCTACGGCCCTTCATCCGGCGCCGCCACTGCCCGAGTGCTCGGCTTTGGCAGCGTCGGCCACGCGACGCCCAGATCATTCCAATTCATGATCGCGTTGAACGCCAGGGCAAAGCTTCCCTGTGTTTCCCACCGCCAGAACGGCCTGATGGCAAACATCACCACGTGGCCCTGACCGACGGGAGCGTCGAGTACGGCCGGCCGACCCGCCAACTCCTCGCCGTTGACCAACAATCCGGACAATCGCAGCGAATCACGCTTCTGGTGGAAGCTCAAGACGACGCGCGGCCGCGTGCGCGCCTGCTGGGCGGTGAGGTCGGGATCCTGATCCTCGGGAATGTCGGTGCTCGTATCCACCTGAAAGAGCGGCGCCTGATTGAAGTAGACCGCCACAGTATCCGCGTACCCGTAGGCGATGGGACTGCGTGGATCCTTCGTCACCGCACGGTAAATCCCGCCCGACGCGCGCAGCTGTCGGGCCGGCGCGATGTCCACGCCGCGCGTCACACCGTACTCGGTGAAAATGCCCGCCGTGCCGCCCTCAGTGATCAGCACGCCGCCTGCCGCAAGCCACTGATTCAACGCGGTCATCCCCTCGAGGCCGATACCGGGCCGCACATCGTCGGTCGAATCCAGGCCGCCCAGATTCGGCGTCGTCGCGCTGCGACGCCACGGGATCGGCGGCCCGTTCATCGGCAGCCCGTTGACGATCTGCTGCGGATTGTTCGAGACGTACGGCAGCACCATCACGTTGAATTGCCGGAGCAGGTCGCGGCGATTGAGTTGCTGGACGCTCAGATATGTGTACGGAATCTTCAGTACGTCGAACGCGTACCGCACCCAGCCTTCGTTCTGGGTGTTGAGCCAGGAGTGCACCAACGCGATCTTCGGCAAATCGAGCTCGTGCCGTGCGACTTGCGGGGCGGCCGCCACGCCGACGACGCTGAGTCCGAGCGACTCCACGGCTTGAGTGATCCGTCGCTCGAGCCCGGCTGTTGCCGGAATGATTGTTGTGCCTCGGCCCCACGAGCGTTGATCGACTGTGAAGGAGTCTTCGCTGGCGAACATGTGCACATCCCGGAGAGCGAACCGGAATTGGATGAGGCCGGACTCTGTTGTCGGCGCGATCAGAAAGGCTTGAGCCCCCGCCCCCCTGACACCAGACACCTGACCTTTGACGCGCGCATCTGACGTCATGGGTGTCGCCGCCGCATGCAGCACCGCCGTGTCGTTGATCGCGCGTAACGCGACGTTGCGCACGTACTGCAGCGTCCAGCCGGTGTCGTCGTACGGCTGCGGATCGGTTGGCCCGTAGTCCTGTTTGCTGAAGTAGCTTTTCGCGAGCGGCCCGTACGGCTGGTCGAGCAGCACGAGGTAGTCGCCCGCCGCGACGTCGACATCGCCGGCCTTGAACGGCTGATCGGCGCGCCGCACTTCCAGGCCGTGAAAGCGGAGCAGGTTGACGAGATTCGCCGCCTCGACCGGCCGCGCCTGGCTCGCGGGGATAGCGAACGCATTCGGACCGTCCTTCGCACGCCCGCGCTCGATGGCGCGCACGCCCTTGCGGTAGAACTGATCGAGATAGCGATGGCCGTTGCGCGCCATGTAGTTCAGCGCGATGAGCAGCGCCGATTGCTGGTAATTGATGTTGTTGCGAATGCACCACCGCACGCCGTTGAGCGGCGGATTGGGCCGGAACCATTCGATTGAGGTCTGGCGGTCGGGCAGCTTCACGGTGTGGCAGTCGGCGCCACGCGACGTGTAGGTCTCGTAGAACCGCCCGATCGAATTGTGGCCGTTCGCTACCCAGAACATGTAGTTGGGCGTCCAGCCATCGTAGAAATCGTGCGTCCACACCCCGGGCAGACCGCGGCTGGTGAGCGCCGTGATCTCCTGGAAGGCGAGCTCGTTCCACTCGCTGATCACGATCGGATCGAGCTCACGGTTGTATGGCCCCGTGCCGGTCGACGTATAGAGGAAAGGCACCGACTCGTGGAGATCGTGCAGCACCGTGGGATGCCAGTCGAAAAAGGCGTGCATCATGGTGCGGGTCAGCACCTGCGACATGACGATCCCGTCGCGGTTGTTATCGTGCGCCGTGTACTTGCCCCAGTAGATGAGGCCAGGAGCGATGTTCTTGTTCGCTTTGCGGTAGCGGTAGACGTCGACCATCCTGTCCCGCCCATCGACTTCGGTTACTGGCGTTATGAGTGTTATGACGCTGTCGCGAATCTGCCTGATGAACGGCGTGTCTTCGACGGTCAGCCGGTAGGCCAGTTCCATCAGCATTTCCGGTGAACCCGTCTCAGGCGAGTGAATCGACCCGGTCGCATAGTAGATCGGCTTCCCCGCCGCGATCAGCCGCTGCGCGGAGTCGGCGCTGAAGCGCCTGGGATCGGCCAGTGCCGCCGTGATGTCGCGATAGTGCTCGAGCTGCGCGATTGTCGCCGAGTCGGCGATGGCCGCCACGATCATCGGCCGTCCCTCGTCGCTCTTGCCGAGGTCGAACACTTTGACGCGCGGGGACGCCTCGTCGAGCGCGCGGAAGTACCGCGTGATGTCGGCGACGTACGAGAGCCGTCCGACCGTCCCCGGGACGTAGCCGAGGACCTTGAACGGCGTCGGCACTCTCGCGTCGGCGGGAAGGTGGTCGGTGAGCTCGGTGTTGAAGCGCGGCTCGGTCGTCAGCTCACGGATTTTCGCGGTGTAGGCGGAGTCTACGGATTGCTGGAGCGTAAGACTTGCGATGAGGGCGATGACCATGCGACGTTCTCCGGAATGCGGGACAGACCTTCCTTGAGATAATCCAACAGTAACCGATTGACCTGATCGGGCGATTCCTCGGGGGCGTCGTGTCCCGTGCGCTGGAGGACTACGAATTCGCTGCGCGGCAGCTCGCGCGCGAACCTGGTGCCGTCACGAATCGGAATCCACCGGTCTGCATCGCCCCAGAGAATCAGCGTGGGCACCTGCACACTGCTCAGCCGCCCCGCGAGACTGTCGAACCTGAACTCCCGGAGCACGCCTCGCAAGGCGCGCCCATAGGCCGGATCGGGAACGGGCGCGTAGTACTGATCGACGTCGGCTTCGGTGACTTTGCTGGGATCGGAGTACGTCGAACGCAGGATCCGACCCGTGATCCAGCGCGCCCGGAACCTGGTGACCACCGCGCCCACCTGCGGCCAGCGCGCCACTTTGAGAACGCCCGGCCACCGCACGCCATAGCCCGCGGCGTCGATCAACACCATGCCGCGGACGCGATCCGGATAGGTCAGCGCAACCTCCGCGGCAATCGCGCCGCCCATCGAATGTCCGACCAGCACGGCACTCGCAATGCCGAGTGAATCGAGCAACGACACCACGAGGTGCGCGTACGCCGCGTTGGTATACCCGTGTGCCGGTTTGTCGGAGAATCCAAAACCACGATTGTCGATAACCACGACGCGGTACCCCGCCGCGACGAGCGGCGGTAGCTGATATCGCCAGCCGTACATCGAAGCGCCGAACCCGTGAATGAGGACAACCGGCGTCCCGTTGCCGGTGTCGATCAGCCGCAGCCGCGTTCCATCGATGATTCGGTACTGTGCGCGAAAGGGAGTGCCGGCGGGGTAACGCTGCGATTCGGGGATCGGCGCCGCGTGGCACGCACTCGCGAGCACCACGACACAGAGAATGATCCGCAGCGCGCGGTGTGCAAGGAGCGCGATCAACGGATGCGAGGTCCACAGGCCGGCGACGGTCTCCCCCTCGCCCGAGGTCGTCACCAGT
>Ga0210382_10000752_pt1 | contig 11119 bp, 8 predicted proteins | sample PLMedo_FD_155452 | JGI IMG/M metagenome (GOLD analysis project Ga0210382, IMG submission 155452) | Groundwater sediment microbial communities from an aquifer in East River, Colorado, USA - PLM0_60_coex redo | ecosystem: Environmental > Terrestrial > Soil > Riparian zone | place: USA: East River...
GAGCGAGGCCGCGCACGAGCTTGGCCGGGTCGAGCATGACGTTCCGATCGGGGGTGCCGAGGAGCCCGGCCTGCCAGAGCGGGGAATGGACCTCCGCCTGGACACGCTCGCGGTCCATGAACTCGAGCTTCTCGCCCCACGCTGCGGCCTCATCGACCCAGGCGCGGAGCTCCTCGACCTGATGCGGCTGGTCGGCGACCTCCAGGACCCCGGTCTCCTCGAGGTCGCAGGCAATGCCGTTGTCGCGGGTGAAGTCGACGAGCGCTCGCAGGTTCGCCATTCCCTCGCGCTCGAGTATCGCCAGCTCGTCCGGGAAGTGGCGGATGCCATTCGCCAGCCCGTGGGTGAGACTGGCAGAACAAAAGCCGCCATTGCGGCCGCTGGCCCCGAATCCGACGGACTCGGCCTCCAACACGACAACTCGGAGTGCGGGATCCGAATCGGTCAGGGCGATCGCCGTCCACAGGCCAGTGAAGCCAGCGCCGATGACGACGACGTCCGCCCTGCGGTCGGAGGCGAGGGTCGGACGTGCGGGGCCGGCCGGACTCGCGGCCAGCCAGTAGCTGATCGCGTCGGCGGAGCCTGCTGCGGTCGTCTCCATCCGGCGCATGCTAGCGCCTCCGGACCCACGCATCCCGTGATGCCGTTGCATCAACGCGTGCGGATTTCGCACGTCCTGGTCCCTGACGGTACGATATCCGCGTTGCGGTCGCCAACGCGTTGTGCCAAGATTGCGACCCCGGCGTTCCGTACCCCGCAACGGCTGTCCCACCTACCGCACCGCCCTCCCGAAGCAACGGAGTGACCATGACGACCGAACCCGTGGCCGCCACCGCCACCCCGAAGGCCCTCCGCCGCGAACGCCAGGCGGCGCTGTATCGCCGGGCCATGGCGAGCCTGCCGGGAGGGACGAACTCCAACTTCCGCGCCTGGGGCGAGGACACGATCTACGTCGATCGCGGCAAGGGCGGCACGGTCTGGGACATCGACGGCAACGAGTTCATCGACCTTCGGATGGGCTACGGCCCGGTCATCCTCGGCCATGGCGACGACCGCGTCGACGACTACGTCAATGAGCGGATGCGCAAGGGCGTCAGCTTCTCGCTCACGAGCGAGGACGAGGTCCAGACGATCGAGCTCATCAAGGAGCTGACCGGCTGGGTCCAGAAGGCCCGGATGACGGTTTCGGGGACCGAGGCGACGATGCACGCGATGCGCATCGCCCGGGCATTCACGGGTCGGACGAAGATCGTGAAGTTCGAGGGCCAGTATCACGGCGTCCACGATTACGCCCTGATCAGCGTCACCCCCAACGACATGTCGGAGCTCGGCGACCAGGAGAACCCGGTCGGCCTGGCTTGGGGCCGTGGCATTCCAGAGGCGGTCAGCAAGACGATCATCCCGGCCCGCTACAACGCAATGGACGTCCTGCGCCGGATTTTCGAGCGCGAGGGCGACGACATCGCCGGCGTCATCATCGAACCGGTTCTCGGCAACGCCCAGGCGATCATGCCCCAGCCGGGCTTCCACGAGGCGATCCGCGCCTTGACCAAGGAGTTCGGGTCCGTCCTCATCTATGACGAGGTCAAGACTGGCTTTCGATTTGCGCGCGGGGGGGCGGCGGAGTTCTTCGGCGTCACGCCCGATCTCGCAACGTTCGCGAAGGCGATGGGCAACGGCTACCCGGCGGCGGCGTTCGGTGGCACCGAAGAGGTGATGAGCGTCCTGCCGGACCACGTCAGCCACGGCGGCACGTACGCCGGCAACCGCGTCGCCGCCGCGGCTGCGGTCAAGACGCTGACGATCATCAAGGAGACGGACGCGCTCGAGAAGATCCACGCGCTCGGCCGGCGGATCCAGGGCGGCCTCGCGGAGGTCCTCAACGAGAAGAGTCTGCCGCATACGTTCACCGGCCACCCATCGATGTTCGGGATTTATTTCGCCGAGAAGGCGCCGACCGAATATCGCGACTGGGCGACCTCCGATCACGATCTGTACGACGCTATCGCCATGAACATGCTGGTTCGCGGCGCGATGCCCGAGCCGGACTCCCGGGAGCCCTGGTTCCTGTGCGAGGCCCACACCGACGGCAACTACGACGATCGGATCATCTCGATCTTCAGCGACGCGCTCGACGCCGCCCTCGAAGATCGGGCGAAGCACGTCCCTGAGCCGCCCCTTGGCGATGTCGCCCGGGCGCGGGTCGATACAGAAGGCTGAGGGATCCAACGATGGTTCTTGACGGCAACGCAGTCCGATCGGTCGATCGAGCCGCCGCCCTCCTCCTCGCGCTCGGCGACTGTCAGGGCGAGGCCGGCGTCACGGAGCTCGCTCGCCGACTCGGGCTTCACAAATCGACTGCGTCACGGCTCCTCGCCACCCTCCAGAAGCGCGGCCTCGTTGAGCAGGACGAGGAGAGCGGCAAGTATCGGCTCGGCCTCGTCGTGATCCGGCTGGCCGAGCGGGCGGAGCGGACCCTTGACCTGCGGGGCATCTCGATGCCGGAACTGGAGCGGCTTGCCCGGCTGACTCACGAGACGACTGGTCTCGGCATTCTCGACGCGGACGCGCTCCTGACCGTGGCCCAGGCTGACGGCCCGAACCTCATCGCCGTCGGCGACTGGACAGGCCGCTCGACGCCGCTCCACTGCGTGGCGTCGGGGAAGGTGCTGATGGCGGCGCTCGCCGAGCGGGAGGTCCTGCGGATCGTCCGACGCGGGCTCGTGAGCTATACGGAACGAACGATCACCGAGCTTGAGCCGCTACTGGAGGAGCTGGCCCGGATCCGCCGCCGCGGCTACGCGACCGCGCTCGGCGAGTACGAGATCGGCCTCAACGCGGTCTCGGCGCCCGTCCACGATGCTCGCGGCCATGTCGTGGCCGCGGTCGACATCTGGGGCCCGGCGTTCCGCCTCACGCCGCGCCGGATCCCCGAGCTTGCGGTACAGGCCCGGGAGGCCGCTGCCGCGATCTCGATTCGACTCGGTGGGCCGGGGCCGTCGAACGGCGCGACGGTCGGGACCCCGGTGGCGGGACTGCCGGTGGGAGTCGCCGCCGCTTCCTGAGCTGAGTCGGACGCCGCTCGTACCGTCCTCCGTGACTGCGGGCCAGTCGCTAGGCTAGGAACTGATGGACTTCTCCAAGTCGCCGTGGAACGAGATCGTCCCGTGGCTCCGCAGCGATGGCTTCCACATCCTGCTCATCCTCGTCGTCGGGTTCCTTGCGCTGCGGCTTGCCCGCCTCGCCGTCCACGGCATCATCAAGGCGCTCATGGACCGCGAGGCAACCGAGGGCACCGCGCAGGAGCTATCGGCGATCGAGGTCCGGAAGCGGATGGACACGCTCGACCACCTCGGCGGCAACGTCATCGGTTTTCTCGTCTTCGTCATCGCGGCGCTGATGATCCTGCGCGAGTTCGGGCTCGACATCGGGCCGGCCGTCGCGGGCCTCGGCGTCGTGGGAATCGCCGTGGGGTTTGGGGCGCAGAGCCTCGTTCGCGACTACCTCAACGGGGCGCTAATCCTCGTCGAGAACCACTTCAGCAAGGGTGACGTCGTCTCGATTGCCGGAGTGAGCGGCACGGTCGAAGACTTCAGCCTGCGGCGGACGACGCTCCGCGACCTCGACGGCATCGTCCACACCGTCCCGAATGGCGAGATCAAGGTCGCCAGCAACAGGACCCGGACATGGGCGCGGATCAACCAAAACGTCATGGTCGCGTTCGGCACCGACATCGACAAGGCGATCACCGTCGTCGACGAGGTCGGCCGGGAGATGGCGTCAGTTCCAGCCTGGAAGGGCGTCATCCTGGAAGTGCCCCGCGTCGAGCGGGTCGAGTCGATCGACGAGATGGGGATCACGCTCAAGATCCTCGGCACCATCCGGGCGCCCGAACAGTGGGCTGCGTCCGGCGAGTTCCGCAAGCGCCTCCTCGCCGCCTTCGCGGAGCACGGCATCGAGATCCCGCGGCCACACCGCGTCGTGTTCACTGGTGAGGGCGGCACCGCGTCACTGCCCTCGACCGGCCCGACCCAGGAAGAGCTCTCGGACGGGGAGTAGGGCAGTCCGGGCCGCTCGCCGCGCGCCGCGTAGAATGGCCGAGCCAGGCACGCTGAGGAGTGAGCCCACGTGAGCGTCGAGCAGCGTCCCGAGATTGAAGCCCTGTACGGAGAAGGTCGCTCCTTCCCGCCGGACCCGGCGTTCGCCGCCCAGGCCAACGCGACGGCCGCGCTGTACGCGGAAGCGGAGCGCGATCCAGAGGCCTTCTGGGCCCGTGTGGCGCGCGAGAAGATCAGCTGGACGAAGCCGTTCGACACGACGCTCGAGTGGGACCTGCCCTTCGCCAAGTGGTTTGGCGGCGGCGAGCTGAACGTCAGCTACAACTGCGTCGACCGGCACGTCGAGAGGGGCCTCGGCGGCAAGGTCGCCTACCACTGGATCGGCGAGCCCGGCGACACCCGCACGATCACCTACGCCGATCTCCATCGCGAGGTCCAGAAGACCGCCAACGCGCTCAAGGAGCTGGGGATCGAGAAGGGCGATCGCGTCGCGATCTACATGCCGATGATCCCTGAGCTCCCGATCGCAATGCTCGCCTGTGCCCGGCTCGGGGCGCCGCACACGGTCGTCTTCGGCGGGTTCTCGGCCGAGGCGCTGGCCGGCCGGATCAACGACTCGCAGGCGAAGCTCGTCATCACCGCCGACGGCGGCTGGCGGCGCGGCAAGCCGGCGGAGCTCAAGCCCGCCGTGGACGAGGCCCTCAAGGAGACGCCCTCAGTCGAGCACGTGCTGGTCGCGCGCCGCATCGGCGACAAGGCCGAGACGCTGACGATGACCGAGGGCCGCGACGTCTGGTGGGACGAGATCGTTGAGCGCCAGTCGGCCGACTGCGCGCCTGTCCCGGTCGACTCGGAACACATGCTCTACCTGCTCTACACGTCGGGGACGACGGCCAAGCCGAAGGGCATCCTCCACACGAGCGCCGGCTACCTCGTCGGCACGTCGTTCACCCACGAGATGATCTTCGACCTCAAACCGGACGATGTGTACTGGTGCGCGGCCGATATCGGCTGGGTCACCGGCCACAGCTACATCGTCTACGGACCCCTGGCCAACGCCGCGACCGGAGTGATGTACGAGGGCACGCCGGACACGCCGGCCTGGGACCGCTGGTGGCAGATCATCGAGGACTACAAGGTCTCGATCCTGTACTGCGCCCCGACCGCCATCCGGGCGTTCATGAAGCAGGGCGAATCGTTCCCGGCCAAGCACGACCTGACCTCGCTGCGGGTCCTCGGCTCAGTCGGCGAGCCGATCAACCCGGAGGCCTGGCTCTGGTATCACGACAACATCGGCGCCGGGAAGGCGCCGATCGTCGACACGTGGTGGCAGACCGAGACCGGGATGATCCTCATCACGCCCCTGCCCGGCGTCACCACGACGAAGCCGGGCTCGGCGACCTTCCCGTTCCCGGGCATCGAGGCTGACGTCGTCGACGGCGAGGGCCGCAGCGTGCCCGCGGGCGGTGGCGGCTATCTCGTGCTGAAGCGGCCGTGGCCGGCGATGCTGCGCGGGATCTACGGCGACCCGGAGCGCTACAAGCAGACCTATTGGAGCCGATTCCCGGGGATGTATTTCGCGGGCGACGGGGCCAAGCGCGACGCCGATGGCTATCTGTGGCTGCTCGGTCGGGTCGACGACGTGATGAACGTATCGGGCCATCGACTCTCGACGACCGAGATCGAGAGCGCCCTCGTCTCCCACCCGGCCGTGGCCGAGGCAGCTGTTGTCGGCGGCCCCGACCCGATCACCGGCGAGGCAATCATCGCGTTCGTCATCCTCCGCCTCGGCAACGACCCAACGCCCGAGCTTGGCGAGGAGCTCCGACAGCACGTCGCAACCAAGATCAGCCCGATCGCCAAGCCGAAGACGCTGATGTTCACGCCGGACCTGCCGAAGACGCGCTCGGGCAAGATCATGCGCCGACTGCTCAAGGACATCGCCCAGGGGCGGGCGCTCGGTGACACGACGACGCTCGCCGACGCCGGGGTGGTGGAGACCATCCGCGAGAACTCCGGCAAGGCCGAGGACTAACCCCGCGTGCCGTTCAATTTCCTGCGCCGAAAGAAGTCCGAGCCGGCGATTCCGGTAGTGACCCAGGCTCCGGTGCGGGCCGGACGATCGGGGACGGCCTTCGACGGCCTCACGGAAGAGTGGCGGCTGCTTGGGCGAATGCAGATCGAAGGCCGGCTCTCGGACGCGCTCAACAAGCGGGAGGCGATCGAGATCTCGGACGTCCAATGGGAGCCGATCGATGGCTCGGCACCCCTCTCGGAGGCGCCGGGTCTCCGAAGCGTCGATCCCTATGACCTGATCCTCGTCCTTGCCGGCGAGGGATCGATGCCGGAGCTGAGCGAGGCCGAGCGGGCGGCCCACAAGGTCCACAAGGTGTCGTACGAAGTGGCTCTCGAGGCCCCGCCCTTCCGGATCACCGGCACGGTCTTCATGCATCCGGGATCAGAGCCGGACCGACTCCTCGACCGGGCGACCGAGATGTTCGTCGCCGTAGTCGACGCCGTCGCAATGCTCGGCGACAAGCGGGTCGGCGATCCCGAGGTCGACACGATTCTCGTCAACCGGTTCTACCTGCGCGGGGTCGAACAGATCGACAAGCGGACCGGGATGAAGGCCCAGAAGTTGCCGGGGATGCCGCTCGGTGGGACGACCTGGCAGGACAGATCCTAGGCGCCGGATCTAGGCGCGGGCTGATTCCTTCGCCCGACCGAACAGCCGGAAGCCGGCCTTGAGTCCGGGTGTGACGCCCGCCGTCTGCGCCGGCGGTGTCCCGACCAGGATCTCCGCGAGGGCATTGAAGTCGTCGCTGATCCGCTCCTTGGGATACATCTCCAGGACGGTGCGGCCCTCGTTGGCGGCGCGAACGAAGAGCAGGCCGCCCGATCGGATGAGGGCGAGGGCCGGCATCCCGACGGTCTTCTCCATGTCGGCAACCGACACGCCGCTGTTGGCCCGGTTCACGACGAGTGCCAGCCTGTCCGCGAACCCGAGCTCGACACCGACGTCTCGCAGCTGGACGGCTGCCCGTAGCGCGGGGACGTCCGGCGTGACCGGCACGAGGATGCGGTCGGCCCGCTCGAAGACCGCGAGGTTCAGGGCGCTGTACGAGGGATGGAGGTCGACGACGACGAAGTCGAATCCGCGGCGAGCCGCCGTGATCGCATCACCGACGCGCTCGGCCTCGAGGATCTCGGTATTCATCGGTGAGCTGGTGAGGGCCACGATTGACAGCCCCGACGGGTGCGGCGCAGCCAGCTCGGTGAAGGTCTCGTAGGCGTTGCCCTCGGCCTGCTCGTGCCAGCTGTCGGCGACCGTTCGCATCTGCTCGAGCCCGAGCGATGTAGTGACGTGCCCGGTCACGGTGTCGGCGTCGACCAGGAGGACCCGCTGGCCGTAGTTGAGCTGGAGGGATGAGGCGAGGCTGGTCGCGATGGTGGTCTTGCCGACGCCGCCCTTGGGGTTGAAGACCGCGATGATCGTCGCGCGCTTCTGCCAATCGCCCATCTCGGTCTGCGTCTGGATGATCGGGCCTGACCCATCGTCGATCGTGATCGAGCGAATGCACATCGCCTCGACCCGCCAGCGCAACGACTCGGCCGAATAGGGCCGGGTGAAGAACTCGTCTTCGACCATGGCCCGCGAGGGGCCGACCGACAGACGATCGAGCGCCCGTGGCGAAAGGACCATCAGGGCCGGGATCTGCCTCCCGCCGTCACGCAGCAGGGCGTAATACTCGAGCGAGGTGTCGAAGTCGCTCTCGCCGTCGAGGATGGCGACGGCGACGTCGCGGCGGCCGGCCAGGACGCCTTCGAGGTGCTCGGGTCCTCGGATGGGCAGTGCGTCGAATCCGGCCTCGCGGAGTTCGGCCACAACGGGGACCTGCTCCTCGGGAGGTAGGGCGACGACGATGGCCGGACGGGCCACAAATGGGCTCCTGACTGGGGTGCCGGGACGGGGCCGGCGCTTTGACTAGTTGTCGGACTCGGGGTCGTGAGCGCTGACGTTGAGCGTGCCTTCGCCGTGGCCGGTGACCCGGGCCTGGAAGCTCGGCATGCTCGGGATCGCATCCCGCAGTACAACGTCGGCGGAGTGATGGACCGCGAAGAGGAACTCGCCGTCGGGACCGGAAGAGACGCCGACCGACTGAACGCCGGGCAGCCGTCCGAGATGGCGTTTGAAGCTGGCGATGCTCGCGACGCTCACCAGCCCGACGACGACCACCTGGGTCGAGGTCGACTCAGACGAGCGGCTCTTGTCGGAGCCCTTGCCCGGGACCAGACCGGCCAGCCGTGCGGCCAGCGCGTCGTCGCCGATCTCGGCGATCTCCTCGCCGGCGCTGCTCGCATCGGCTGACATGGCGGCCTCTGCCTCGGCGGCGTCGTAGTCGGGCGTCAGGCCCAGCGCAGCCTTCCGAAGGTCATCGGGGTCGTCGCTCTCGCCGTCGTGATGGCCGACGATGTCGATGATGTCGGCGACCGCCTCTGCGCGTTCCGCGGCGTCCGATGCGACCTCGGCGCTGGCGGCCGCTTCAGCGGCGGCCTGAATTGCGGCGAAGGCCGACTCGCGATCGAGGACGAAGTCGTCGTCGACGGCGCCCATTTCGTCGGTCGTCTCCGTGTCGGTGGCGCCTTCGGCGTCAGCCTCGGCGGTGGTCGACTCTTCGCCCTCGGGGGTCTCAACGATCTCGACCACGTCTTCGACGGGGGTCTCGGTCTCCGTGGCCGTCTCGTCGACGGTCTCGTCGGCCGTCTCGAGAACGTCGGCGACCTCGGTGGTCTCGACGGCCTCTTCGGTCGTCTCGGTCTCTACTGCCTCGGCCGGCTCGGGGGCGACGTATGACGCATCGAACATGTCTTCGAACGGCGGAGGCTCGGGCAGGCGCTCGGCCATCGTCGCGAAGTGGGTCGGGTCTTCTTCGGCGAGGAGGCGGACGAAGAAGGCCTCCATCTCCTGCTCGAAGCTGGCGACTCGAGACTGGACCTGTTCGATCTCGCGCTCGATCATCGCCGCGTGGCCGTCGATCTCGCCTTCGAGCCGTGACTTGCGGGTCGTGATCTGGCTCTCGGTCTCTTCGCGGATGCGGGCGATCTCAGCCTTGGACCATTCGCGGACGGCGGCGACGTCGTCGTCGGCCTTGCGCCGGAGCTCGGTGGCCTCGGTGGCCGAACGGGCGTGAATCTGCTCGACGTGAGCCTTCGCCTCGGCCTGGAACTGGGTCTGGGTCCGCGAGCGCGCCTCTTCGGCGGCGACCTGCATCGCCTTCGTCAGGTCCGTCATGAACTTGCTTTGCTTGCGCGGCGAAGTCGAGCCGGTCTGAGCGGTGGTCTCCGGTGCGTCGCTGGTCATTGCGGCTGGTGCCTCATTGTCAGGCTCGCCGGTCGGCGCCTCACTATCGGTCGAGGTGGTGTCCTCGGTCCCCCAGTGCGTGACGGGGGCGTCGTCCGTGGCCGGCTCGGCGTCGGCCTGGACGGCCTGCGCCTGCTCGACGTCGGTCTCGGTCTGTTCGCTGTTCGACCGCTCAGAATTCCAGGGAAGCCGGAATCCGGCGCGGGCGTCGGTTTGGGCCATGGGTACGGTGCCTCTCCACTGACGGCTCGGGGGTTCCGGGGCGTGAAGGCATCATGGCCGCGTGGGTGGGTGCGGTGGAGTCCGCTAGAGGTACCAGCGTCGCGAACCAGTGGTACCGGCCTCGCACCAGACATCCCCGGACGCCACCGAGCCCGGAGGACGTCTCCGCGAGTGGTTCTGGCTGTTTCTTACCAGTCGGCCACCATCGGTCAAAGCGCACCTCGAGCGCGGAACGCCGACGCGGGTACGATACCGACGTGTCTGCCATCGACGATCGCGCTGTTCCGGGCCCTGAAGCGGTCATGGATCTGCTCGGACGGCCGCTTCACGATCTGCGCATCTCCGTCACCGACCGCTGCAACTTCCGCTGCACCTATTGCATGCCGAAGGAGATCTTCGGGCCGGACTTCGCGTTCCTTCCGCGCGACCAGGTCCTGAGGTTCGAGGAGATCGAGCGGCTCGCGCGGGCGTTCGTCGCCCTTGGCGCGGAGAAGCTGCGAATCACTGGCGGCGAGCCGCTCGTCCGGCGCGACCTGCCGGTCCTGATCGGGATGCTGGCCGCGATCCGCCGACCCGACGGTGGGGCGCTCGACCTGACCCTGACGACGAACGGGTCGGCCCTGCGCCGGCTTGCCGGTGCGTTGCGGGACGCCGGGCTGCAGCGGGTGACCGTCAGCCTCGACTCGCTCGACGACGCGACGTTCGCCGCGATGAACGGCGTCGACTTCCCGGTTGCCAAGGTCCTCGACGGGATCGCGGCGGCGCAGGAGGCCGGGCTCGGGCCGGTCAAGATCAACATGGTCGTCCGCCGCGGGATCAACGAGACGAGCATCGTGCCGATGGCTCGCTGGGCGCGCGAGGCCGGCGTGATCCTGCGGTTCATCGAGTACATGGACGTCGGCCATACGAACGGCTGGCGCCTCGACGACGTGGTGCCAGCGGCGGAGATCACAGCGGCGATCGACGCCGAGATGCCGCTCGAGGCGCTGCCGGCCCAGTATCGCGGCGAGGTCGCCAACCGCTGGCGCTATCGGGATGGGTCGGGCGAGGTCGGCGTGATCGCGTCCGTGAGTCAGCCGTTCTGCGGTGACTGCACTCGGGCGAGGATCTCCGCCGAGGGCAAGCTCTACACGTGTCTCTTCTCAGCGGATGGCCACGATCTCCGGGCCGTGCTGCGCAGCGAGGCATCGGACGACGAGTTGCGCGAGGCGATCGCCCACGTCTGGCGCGTCCGCGACGACCGCTACTCGGACCTGCGCACCGCAGCGACCTCGGACCTGCCACGGGTCGAAATGTTCGCAATGGGTGGCTGACGGCCGCCTTCTCGCGGGTCGTACCATCGCGCCTCGGGCGGCGAGCGGCTCCCGGCCGCTTCGCGACGTCCGCAAGGAGGTCACAGATGACGCAGTCCACGCCGCCACCCCCGGATCCAAATGCCCCGCCGGTCTCATGGGCACCGCCGGCTATCCCGCCTTCA
>Ga0210382_10000754_pt1 | contig 11109 bp, 9 predicted proteins | sample PLMedo_FD_155452 | JGI IMG/M metagenome (GOLD analysis project Ga0210382, IMG submission 155452) | Groundwater sediment microbial communities from an aquifer in East River, Colorado, USA - PLM0_60_coex redo | ecosystem: Environmental > Terrestrial > Soil > Riparian zone | place: USA: East River...
GGTGACCGCCTGCCGCTTCGCGCGGTGAATGCGCTCGGCCGAGACGCGGGCAACGACATCGTGATCAACGATGAGGCGGCGTCGGCGCGGCATGCTCTCGTCGAGTTCGCCGACGGGGAGTGGTGGGTCGAGGACGCCGGCAGCACGAACGGAACGGTCGTGAACGGCGCGGTCGTGCGGTCGCGCGAGCGGCTGCAGTACGGCGATGAGCTCGCCATCGGCCGCGTCGCGCTCAGGCTCGAGCAGTGATGCGGGCCGAGGCGGCCGTGCCCCTCGGGCGCGCGCGCTTCACCGAACTTTCGCTTCTGGTGTGGGTCGCCACGTTCGCGATCACCGGCTTCGTCGCGGTGCTCGCGACGGAAACCTCTTCGTTCAGTCCGACGGCCGTGGTCGTGCCCGTGGTCTTCCTCGCGCTCATGCTCGCTCTGCACGTCTTCCTGGTGAGCATCCGGTTCCGTGGCGACCAGGTCCTCATGCCTATCGCCGCCGGGCTTACCGCGATCGGACTCATCCTGGTCCAGCGGCTCGCGTCCGACCTTCTGTTGCAGCAGCTCTCGTGGTCGATCATCGCCGCAGGGGCATTCGCCGCGACGATCGTGGTGCCGCGGGACCTGACCGCGCTCGCCCGATTCAAGTGGACCTGGGCGCTTCTCGGAATCCTGCTGTTGATCGCGCCCCTTCTGCCGGTCATCGGCCGCGAGATCAACGGTGCGCGGATCTGGATCAAGGTCGGGCCGGGGAGCATCGAGCCGTGGGAGGCGGTGAAGATCCTGCTCGTGATCTTCTTCGCCGCGTACCTCGAGGAGTATCGCGAGGTTCTCTCGCACTCCCAGCGCCGCATCGGGCCGTTCCCCGTCCCGCCGGTGCCGTACCTCGTGCCGATCGTCGCCATGTGGGTGATCGCGATGCTCGTCATGGTCTTTGAGAAGGACATGGGCGCGACCGTGCTCTTCTTCGGCCTATTTCTGGCGATGCTCTTCCTCGCGACCGGCGAGGCCTTCTATGCGGTGATCGGCCTCGTTCTGCTCGTCCTTGGCGGCATCGTCGCCTATCAGCTGTTCAGCCATGTCCAGATTCGCGTCGATACGTGGCTTCGCCCATTCGACGAAGACCTACGGTTCGATCAGGGATTCCAGCTGGTGCAGGGCCTGTACGCGCTCGCGAACGGCGGCCTGCTCGGGGCGGGTCTCGGCAACGGGATGCCCGATCGGATCCCGGTCGTGTGGAGTGACTTCGTCTTCGATGCGTTCGCCGAGGAGGCCGGGCTCGCCGGGGCGCTGGCACTGCTCGCCCTCTACCTCGTGTTCGTGTACCGGGGGATGCTCATCGCGCTCCGGGCGCCGACGATGTTCCTTCAGCTGCTTGCGGCGGGCCTGTCGTTCATCGTTGCGCTGCAGACGCTCGTCATCGTCGGCGGGAACCTTCGGCTCATACCGCTCACCGGTATCACCCTCCCATTCGTCGCGTACGGCGGATCCTCGCTCGTGACGAACTGGATGCTCGTGGGGCTTCTCTTGCGAGTCTCACAGGTGTCGAGGCGCATGCGGGGCGGGGGACCGGCATGACGTCGCCCATCAGCTCCAACATCCGATCTCTCACGCTCGCACTCGCCTTCGCGTTTCTCGTGACGTCGATCGGCGCCGCGTATTGGACCGTTCTCGCGTCGGATCAGCTCGCGAACGATCCATTCAACCCTCGGCTCATCGCCGCGACGAACGGCCGCGCGCGCGGCGCGATCGTCGATCGCAGCGGCGCGCCGATCGCGACGAGCGACAAGACGGAGTCCGGCTTCGCCCGCTCCTACAAGGAACCGTCCCTCGCGCAGGTGGTCGGATACGCGTCGTCGAAGTTCGGGCTCTCGGGCATCGAGGCCGCGTATGCCGAATCGCTCATCGGCCAGGACCCAGCCGATCCCGTATCCATCTGGCGGGCCCGGTACCTGGGCGATCGCAGCCCGGCCGGGCAGGTCGTGCTGGGGATCGACCTCAAGATCCAGAAGGCCGCCGCGGACGCGCTCGGCGGGCGCAAGGGCGCGATCGTGGCGATCGATCCGCGGACGGGAACGATCCTCGCGTCCGTCAGCGTCCCAAGCTACGACGCGAACCAGATCGTCGACCCGTCAAAGCAGAGCGCCGCATTCGACCAGCTGAATCACGATGCCGGCCGGCCGCTCCTTAACCGCGCGGCGCAGGGTTCGTACCCGCCCGGGTCGGTCTTCAAGGTCGTCACCGGCGCCGCGGCCCTCGAGGCCGGCTTCGATCCAACGAAGAAGCTGCGCGTGGATGATCCGTACCAGGCCGACAAGTCCTGGGGCGATTATTTCGTTCGTTCGTCCTCACGCGCGCACGGCCTGTTTGACATGTCCGACGGCTTCCGGCTTTCCGAAAACATCTACTTCGCTCAGGTCGGTCTTCAGATCGGCGCGGCGAAGCTCACCGATTACGCAAGGCGCTTCGGGATCGGCTCGACGCCCAGCCTCGATCTCCCTGCGGCGAAGGGCCAGCTCTCGGACTCGGGTTCGATCGACCGGCCGACCCTCCTCGCCGACACCTCCTATGGCCAGGGCGAGCTTCTCGTCTCTCCCCTCCAGATGGCGCTCGTCTACGCCGCGATCGCGAACGGCGGAGTGATGCCCACTGCCCACTACGCCACCGAGGTGCGCGACGCCGAGGGCCACGTCGTCCGCCAGATCGCGCCCGGCCCCCAAGGCCAGGTGATCTCGCCGGCCACCGCAAAAACCCTTACGACGATGCTCGTGGGCGCCGTCGCCGGACCCGGAGCATTCGCGTTTGGCGCAAAGATTCCCGGAGTCGACGTCGCAGGAAAAACAGGCACAGCCGAAAACCGACCTGGCGAGCCCCCTCACGGCTGGTTCGTTGGCTTCGCCCCAGCGAATGCGCCGACCATCGTGGTCGCCGTCATCGTTGAGAACACGCCAGACGGAGGAGTAACAGCGGCGCCACTTGGGGGCCAAGTCATGCGGGCAGCGCTAGGCAAGTAGCACATGCCCTGGCCGGCGGGTGGCACGGAGGCCACGGGTCCTGTCACGGCTACGCGGGTCTCTCCCTCAGCGCACCCTCCCCGCCTTGCAGCTCACTGCCGTTCGCTGCGGGCGGGGCCCCGGGGCACCCGCGCTTCGTGAGAGACCCGCTGCGCCGTGCCACCCGCGGCCTGTATGGAACTGCCCAGGTCGCTGAGCCGTATATGAACCTAAGGTGCTCATACGTTGTTCTGTAGGCAACCCTGATACTTCTATTGGCGGCCGCGATCTCAACGAAGAGGGGTAAGCAGCACGGTGGAGAAAGCTCTCGCGGCGAAGGTCAACGGCGTAGTCGAGAACGTCGAGCGGGTCATTTTCGGCAAGCACCACGAGATCGAGCTCGCCTTAGTGGCGCTTCTGTGCCGCGGCCACATCCTCGTGGAGGACGTGCCCGGCACCGGGAAGACGGTCCTTGCGAAGGCTCTTGCTCGGTCGCTCGGGTGCTCCTTCCGCCGGATCCAGTTCACACCGGACCTCCTGCCGTCCGACGTGACCGGCGTCTCGATCTTCAACCAGCAGACCAACAAGTTCGAGTTCCGGCCGGGACCGGTGATGAGCCAGGTCGTCCTCGCCGACGAGATCAACCGGGCGACGCCGAAGACCCAGTCGGCGCTCCTCGAGTCGATGGACGAGCACCAGGTGACGGTCGATGGCACCACCTATCAGCTACCCGAGCCGTTCCTGGTCATGGCGACGCAGAACCCCATCGAATACGAGGGCACGTTCCCGCTTCCCGAGGCACAGCTCGACCGGTTCTTCATGCGTATCCAGCTCGGCTACCCCACGAGCCGCGAGGAGATCGCCATCCTCGACGCGCAGCGGATCATCCACCCCCTCGAGACGATCGATCAGGTGCTGACCTCCGAAGACCTGCTCCGGGTGCAGTCGGCCTCGCGCGAGATCCATCTCGCCGAATCGGTAAAGAAGTACGTGGTCGACGTGGTCACCGCCACACGGTCACACCCCGACGTCTACCTCGGCGCTTCACCACGCGGATCGCTCGCGCTGTCGCGTGCGGCGCAGGCGTACGCATCGATGAACGGCCGGGACTACGTTGTGCCGGACGACGTGAAGGGGCTCGCGGCGCCGACGCTCGCCCACCGGCTCATTCTTCAGCCGCAGGCGCGGCTAAAGGACCTCGCGGCGACGACGGTGATCGCCGAGATCCTGGCCTCGGTCCCGGTCGAATCGACCTCGGCTCAAGCGCTGCGGGCTTAAGGCCTTGAAGCCGTGGCGCTTCGCGGTCCTGTGGCTCGTCCTCTTCGTCGTTGCGGTTTCGACGGGAGTCGAGCTCCTCTCGTACCTCTCATACCTGGTGCTGTTCGTGTTCATCGCGATGTCGGTTCTTTCGCGACTCACGCTCGAGGGTCTCTCTGTGAAGCGAACGCTCGGGCAGTCGTACGCGCACCTCGGGGACACGATCGAGCTCGCGTACGAGCTCACCAACGATCACGCTCTGGGAAAGCTCTGGCTCGAGGTGTTCGAGAAGTCGAACTGGCCTGAGCCGCTTCCCGGTCGGGTGCTCTCGATCGGCGGGCGCAAGACACGCAAATGGAAGGTCCTCGCCAAGGCTCAACGGCGCGGCCGCTTCCGGCTCGGCCCGATCGTGCTCCGGAGCGGCGATCCCTTCGGGCTCTTCGCGACGGAGGCGCGCGTTCCGTCCGAGGCGCTCCTCCTCGTGTACCCGCGCGTCGTGCAGCTCCCGTACTGGACGCTCCCCGGGTCATTGCTCGAGGGCAACGTGCTCACTGGGCAGCGCTCGCTCCAATCGACGTCGATGGTCATGGGCATCCGCGAGTACCGACCCGGCGACGCCATGAACCGGATTCACTGGCCGTCATCGGTGCGCCACCGCCGCCTGCACGTGAAGGAATTCGAGCTCGACCGCACCGCGGACCTCTGGATCTACCTCGACCTGGACGGGCGCTGGCACCACGGCGACGGTGAGGACTCCACGGAAGAGCGTGCGGTGACGGTCGCCGCCTCCGTCGTGCGCAAGGCGCTTGACGGTCACCGCAACGTCGGCCTCGTGACGAACGGCAACCGCGCGGAATTGCTGCACCCCGATCGCGGCTCGAAGCAGTTCGGGAAGCTGATGCAATACCTGGCCGAGGTGCACGCCAGCGGCACGCGCACGCTCCAGGAGACCCTCGTCGAAACACTCCCTCGTCTCCGGCGAGGCGCTTCGTGTCTTTTGATCACGCCATCGCTCGATCGCGCCTGGGTACGGCCCGCGAGCACGCTTCGTGAGACGGCCATCGCGACGCAGGCCGTGATCGTCAGCCCGCCCTTCGACCTCGACGAACGCGACCGCGCACGCCGTAGGGCGATCCTGGGCGAGCTCGCAGTTGCCGGCGTTCCCGCCGCGCATCTCGCCGCCGGCGCCCCGATCGAGGAGCTCTTCCACGAGTCGACGGCGGCGATCGCATGAGCGCCCGCCTGCGCTCGATCCAAAAGGCGCTGCTCCCACCGATCGACCTCGGGAAGCTGCGCTTCCGGGGCGGATGGTTCGCGCTCCCCATCTACCTCGTCGTGGTCTCGATGTACCCGCTATCGCTGCAGCACGCGGACTGGGTAGAGATCAGCGAACAGTTCTGGTGGATCGCGATCACAGGCGTCCTCCTCGGCACGCTTCTCGGAAATGGCCGGATGCGCTTCCCGCGCGCGATCCTCGCGGGCTCGACGCTCGGGATGCTCATGATCGTTCTCTCGACGACGTTCGCATCGACCGGTGGGTCCAGCTTCGGCGAGAAGCTGACGCATCTGGCGATCCTCGTGAACAACTGGATCACACAGGTGCTGGCCGGCGAGGCCGCGAGCGACCCCACCGTTTTCGTTCTCTTCCTTGGAGCGTCGGTGTGGTGCGCGACCTTCGTGGGCTCGTTCATTCTCGCGCGTAGCGGCCGCATCTGGGATGCCGTCATCTTCAACGGGGCGTGCCTCGTCATCAACGTGTCGGTCGCGCTCACGAACCTGTACCCCGATCTCATCGTGTTCACGCTCGCCGTCCTCGTCCTCCTCGTGCGCATCCACATCGTGAATCTGCAGGAGCGCTGGGTGCGGCAGAACATCGTGCCCTCGGGCGAGATGGACTGGCGCCTCCTCCGCGGAGGGCTGACGTGGACGACGGTGCTCGTGATCATGGCTCTCGTCACGCCGCGCGTCGGAGCGGCCGAGGTGCTGAACGGCGCGTGGAGCACGTTCGAGGCCCCGTACCACAGCGTCGAAGCGGAGTGGCAGCGATTCTTCGCGGGCGTATCCGGACCGAGCCGGCTGCGCGGGGTCTCGTTCTCCGACTCCATCCGGCTCGGCCAGGCGCCGAATCTCGGGGACCGCGTGATCATGACCGTCGAGGCGCCGTCAGGTCACTTCTGGCGGGCGGTGACCTACGACTTCTACACCGGTGCGGGCTGGCGCACGACCGAGAGCGACAAGGCCGACAAGATCTCGATCGCCACCACCGACCGCGAAACATTCCAGGCGCGGTTCGACATCATCGTTCCGCACTCGAACATCCTTTTCGCGGCGAACGAGCCACTGAAAGCGGACGTGCCGTACCAGTTCTATACGGGCGCCGACAAGACCTATTCCACCTCGCTGCATGCGTTGAACCGATCTCAGGCCGCCGGCACGTACACCGTCACAAGTCTCGTCTCGGTCGCGGATAAGCAGACGCTGCGAAAAGTCGCGCCGACGTACTCCGACTACATCAAGTCCAAGTACCTGCAGTTACCGTCGACATTGCCTCAGCGTGTGAAGACGCTCGCGCACCAGGTCATGGATGACCTCCCGAACGCCTATGCCCGGGCTGAGGCGCTCGAGACTTTCCTGCGGAGCCCGCCGTACTCGTACTCGGCCCAGGTGAAGCCGACGCCTCCGGGCAAGGACCCTGTGGACTATTTCCTCTTCGATCTGAAGCAGGACTTCTGCGAGTACTTCGCGTCAGCGATGGTCGTCATGCTCCGCGAGGAGGGCATTCCCGCACGGCTCGTCGAAGGGTTCACCACCGGCTCGTACGACACCGCGAGCAACGCGTGGGTGGTCAGGGAGCAGGACGCGCACGCCTGGGTCGAGGCGTACTTCCCTGGTTACGGCTGGATCGAGTTCGAGCCGACTCCGTCACAGCCGCCCTTCGCGCGGGCCGACGCTTCGCTCAACCCCGGCTCCGATTCGGGGGATGGTTCCGCCGCCGGGGACACCGGCTCGGATCCGAACGATCCCAACCGTCCGAACCGTGCCGAGGACGAGCTGAACGGGGGCGACGACGGTTCCGGCGGGTTCAGCGGAGACACCGTAGTGGCAGCGGTCCGCGCGATCGACCCCCGTCCGGCCCTCGTACTCCTCGGTCTCCTGCTCGTTCTGCTCGCGCTCGCGGTCGCGAGATTCAACTGGCGTTTCCGGCGCTACGGTCCGATCGAATCGGCATGGGGAAAGACCCGGCTGCTCGCGAGCTACGTCGGATATCCCCCGCATCCTTCGCAGACCACGTACGAGTTCGCGAGCTCGCTTGGCGCGGCCATTCCGGAGACGCACGACCCGGTGCAAAGTCTCGCGCGAGCGCGCGTGCTCGAGCAGTACTCCGCCACGGGGGCCGACGAGGATCAGCGGGACGCGGCGGAGACCGCGTGGCATCAGGTCGCGTCCGCGATGCTTACGCTCCTGCCGGGCCGCGTCCTCCGCTTCATCACGCACCTCTGGCGGTGAACGCGGACCATCCGAACATCGCGCGTGTCCGCGCGCACGCCGCCGAGCGCGGTGCGGACCTGCCGGTGAAGCGCTTCGCCGCTACCACCCGGACCGCGGAGGACGCCGCGCGCGAGATCGGCACCGTGGTCGAGCAGATCGTGAAGTCGCTCGTATTCGTCGCCGACGGGCGGCCTCTCATCGTGCTCTGCTCCGGCGACAACCGCGTGAGCGTCAAACGCCTCGCGGACGTTCTCCGCGCGAAATCAGTCCGTCGGGCCACGGCCGATGAGGCGAAAGCGCATACCGGCTTTCCCATCGGCGGCGTGCCGCCGTTCGCTCACGCGCAAGCACTTGAGGTGATCGCGGACAGCGCGCTCAAGCGTTTCCAAACAGTCTGGGCCGCCGCGGGTCTACCGGATGCGGTCTTCGAGATCGCGGTCGACGACCTGGTCCGCCTCTCCGGCGCCCGGTTCGCGGTGATCGCTGCGGCTCCCGGGATGGAGTAGCGGCTAGCGATCGAAACGGTACCGCGTGGTGGTGCGCGGGAAACCGCGCACGTCCCACGCGAGAATCTTCGTCGGCGTGAGGACGTAGCCGCCCTTGTCCCACTGCTCCGGCTTCGGCCGGTACTTGTAGAGGCGGCCGTACTTCGCCCCGTACTGCTTGGTGATGCGCTCCGAGGTCGGACGCTCCACGGACGGCACGCGGCTCGCGCGTCCTTCGACCATCACCGCGCTCGTCCCGGACTCAGCACCCATCGCGATCCGCGGGTCGCGCGCCACGTTGCGCGCCCACTTCGTGTCCTCGCCGCCTTCGAAGTACCAGCGGTCGTCGATCCACGCACCCCATTGCCCGACGAGGTGAGGCTTGCCATCGGGGTCGATCGTCACGAGCCAGTACGCCCTTGCGCGCTCGAGCATCTTTCGCGTCGCGGTCCACGGCAGCATCCCGCGTTCGGTCTTTGGGACGCCGTACCCCTTGGGCATCCGAGGGCGCGTCGCCCGCGGGCCGTTAGCGCTCTTCTTCTTCGTCGTCGTCACTCGCGTCGTCCGCCTCGAACTCATCCGAATAGAACCCAAGCTCCTCGGACTTGAACACGGTCACGAGAAAGTCCTCGCGCTCCGGATCGTGCGTCTGCACGAGCTCCTCGTCGATCTGATCGATCACCTGCTGCAGCTCGTCGTCCGTGAGATCGACTTCGAGGAGAAGCGTGCCGTGCACCTCAAACCGGCCGTAGTGCAGATCGATGCGACCGACGCGGCGCGCGCCGCCGTAGATCGCGAAGATCTCGCTCGACTCGGTCCGTACCGTGCGTTCGAAGCGTGAGGATTCCACAGGTCGCGAGAGGTTATACCTAGACGCCGAGCCGCGCCGTGCGAACCGCGTTGATGTCTTCGAACGCGCCGATGCGCGCGCGCACCTCGTCGGGGACCGCGTCGTCGAGAGTCAGGATCATGAGCGCCTCGCCGCGCGGATGGAGACGCCCGACCTGCATGGACGAGATGTTCACGTTGTGTTCGCCCAGCAGTGTGCCGACGCGTCCAACAAGACCGGGCTTGTCCTGATGTTTGGTGAGGAGAAGATGGCCGTCCACGGGCACGTCGACCCAAAAGCCGTCGATGAACACGATCCGGGGGTCTCCCTGCACGAGCGTCCCCGCGACCTCGGTCGATCCGACCTTCACCGAGAGAAGCGACGCGTAGCGCGCCGGCTCCGTCTCGCGACGCTCGGCGATGGCGAGCCCGCGCGACCGCGCGAGGTCGAGCGCGTTCACCAGGTTCACGCGCTGCTCGCTGAAGGTCTCGAGGACGCCCTTTACCGCGGCCGCTCGCAGCGGTTCCGGATCCAGCTCGAGGACCGTACCGCCGTATCCGAGCGAGAGCTGCGCGGGGCGGTCATCGAGGAGCTGCGCGGTGAGCGAGCCGAGACGCTCCGCGAGACGCAGCCACGCCATGCCGCCGGCTTCCTCCGCGGGCGGGCGCGGGGCGTTGACGGCGTAGCGGGCCGGCTTGCCGTCGAGGACGTCGAGGATCTGCTCGACGACGTCCACCGCGACATTGGTCTGCGCCTCGGTGGTCGATCCCGCGATGTGGGGCGTCAGGACCGTGCGCGGCGCCTTCCGGATCGCGGCATCGGCCGGCAGCGGCTCTGTCGCGAACACGTCGATCGCGGCGCCGGCGATCGTCCCTTTGTCGAGCGCGACCGCGAGCGCGTCGAGGTCCACGATCTCTCCACGTGCCGCGTTGACGACCACCGCTGTCGGCTTCATCCGACCGAGCGCCTCCGCTCCGATGAGACCACGCGTCTTCTCCGTGAGCGGCACGTGGAGCGAGATGACGTCGGCGGTCCCCAGGAGCTCGTCGAGCTCCACGAGCCGTGCGCCGGCCGCGCGCGCCGACGCCTCCGTCGCGAAGGGATCGTGCGCGATGACGGTCATGCCAAAGCCGCTCGCACGGCGCGCGACCTCGCCGCCCACGCGCCCCACTCCGACTAGACCGAGTGTTTTTCCGCGAAGCTCGCGGCCAATGAACTTCGAGCGCGTCCACTCGCCGGCGCGAACGCTCCGGTCGGCGTCGACGATGCGGCGGAGGAGCGCGAGCGCGAGCGCGAGGGTGTGCTCGGCCGCGGCGACGATGTTCCCGAGCGGCGCGTTCACGACGTACACGCCGCGGGCCGTCGCCGCGCGCACGTCGATGTTGTCCACGCCGACGCCCGCGCGACCAACGACGACGAGGCGTTTGGCGGCATCAAGAATCGGCGCGGTCACCTTGGTCTCGCTCCGCACGATCAGCGCGTCGATATCCGCGATGCGCGCGGCCAGATCGGCCTCCTTCAGGCCGGTGGTCTGGCGGACCTCGCAACGCGCGCGGAGCAGCGCGAGACCCTCTTCGGCAAGAGGGTCCGCGACGTGAACGATGTTGCGGCGGCTAGCGACGAGTCGCGACCGCGTCGTTCGCCGGCCGTGCGGTCGACGAAGCGCGGGCGGCGGGACGTGACGACTGCTGCTGCTGGCTCTCCGCATACGCGCGGAGCGCCGCGGTCATCGCGACGCCGGGTTCAACAGGTTGGTTGAGATCGCGGAGCGTGAGCTCGAGGGCGCTGAAGAACGCGACGATGTCCTGCAGCGTGACGAAGCCGAGGTGCGCGACGCGAACCAGCTGGCCCTCCATCTTCCCCTGGCCGCCGGCCACGATGGTGTCGTGGTCGTCGCGCAGGATGCGGATGAGATTCCGCGCGTCGACGCGTGCCGGCGGCCGGAACGCGGTCACCGCCGGCGAGGCGTAGCGCTCGTCGGCGAAGAGCTGGAGGTTCACCGCCTGGAGACCGCGCCGCGTCGCCTTTGCCAGATCGCGGTGGCGGCGGATGATCGCCTCGAGACCTTC
>Ga0210382_10000756_pt1 | contig 11090 bp, 18 predicted proteins | sample PLMedo_FD_155452 | JGI IMG/M metagenome (GOLD analysis project Ga0210382, IMG submission 155452) | Groundwater sediment microbial communities from an aquifer in East River, Colorado, USA - PLM0_60_coex redo | ecosystem: Environmental > Terrestrial > Soil > Riparian zone | place: USA: East...
TCTGTCGCGGATCAGCAAGGGTGAGGCGGCATGAAAATTTCTCCGCCCGTGCTACCTGACGTTGCGCGCTCACTCTTGAAGTCGGCCATTGTCGGGCTCGCGAATGCTGGGCTCATCACCGACGAGCAAGCTACGATTCTGCTCGCGTATCTTGAACTGCACGACGCATGAGGGCGAGCCTGGGTGACTCGCTGCGCAACGCCGGCATCGAGTACCGACATATTCAAATCGGGACGCAGCGCCTTCGTTGCCCGAGGTGCGACCGCAGCAAACGGGACGAGGCGCTTTCGCTCTTGATCGAGGACGGATCTGCGGTCTGGCATTGCTTCCGGTGCGGATGGGCCGGTAGCACGCGCGAAAAACCGCCCCGGGGTGGTAGGGGTGAGCGGGGCGGTTTCCCGGCGAATATCACCAGGCTCGATCGTGCCGGTGCCGAAGCCCGAGCCGCGCGTAAGGCCCGGTTGATCTGGGACGCCGCGAAACCGTCAGAAATCTTACACCCGTATCTAGTGCGCAAAGGCATTGCCGGGTATGGACTGTCAAGAATCTTACACTTCGCCTACTCGGCCGCGAACTCGATCGAGAACGCGCTCCTGGTCCCCATGCGCGACCAGTCCGGCGAAGTAGTCAACATTCAAGGCATCGGGCCGGACGGCACGAAAAGGTTTCTCGCCGGTGGCAAGGTGCGCGGCTGCTTCGCGTTAGTCCGTCACATTGATAAGCCTTGGCGCGACCTGGGCGAGCGCATCGCTATCGGCGAGGGGTTCGCGAGCGTGTTCTCGTATTGCCGACTGCATCCGGGTTTTCGAGGCGTGGCCGCACTCTCTGCATCGAACCTGCCAGCCGTCGCAAGACTGTTGCGCGCTCAGTTTCCGAATGCTGAGATCGTGATAGCGGCGGACCAGGACGTACCAGGGGCGCGCGCCGCGGGCGAAGCGTGCATCGCTATCAATGCGCTGGTCCACGTCCCGGGTTTCGGGCGCGCCGGAATTGTTGACTGGAACGATCTTGAGCAAAACTATGCAGCCCGCGCCTGACGGCGTGGTATTCACGGCGGAGGATTTCGCTGCGGCTGGTGGAAAAGTTCGGATTCCCGCTAGTGGGAAGGCGAACGTCACGGACGTTGCGCCTGGTGCCGGCGCCGACCTCCTGGGCGCCGTCCATACGTTCCTCTCCCGTTTCGTCGCCTTTCCCTCCGCGGTCTGCCTTGACGTAGTGACCTTGTGGGCGGCGCACACCCATATGGTCGAACACTTCCACACGACTCCGCGGCTGGCCGTGCTGAGTCCCGAACCTGAGAGCGGGAAAACCCGACTGCTCGAGATCCTGGCCGAGCTGACGCCGAAGGCCATGTTGATCTTCTCACCCAGCGTTGCGGCGATCTTCCGCAAGCTCGCTCAGGACCAGGTAACGCTCTTGTTCGACGAGGCGGACACGATCTTCACGAAGCGCGGCAAGGACGATCAGAACGAAGACCTGCGGGCGCTCCTCAATTCTGGATATCGCCGAGGCGCGGCAATCCCGCGTTGCGTAGGCCCGAAGCACGAGGTTCACGACTTCATCGTCTTCGCGGCTACCGCCCTGGCCGGAATCGGCGACTTGCCGGAAACGGTGATGACGCGATCAATCGTGATCCGAATGCGCCGACGCTCGGCAACCGAGCAGATCGAGCAATTCAGGCTCCGCGTCCACGAACCCGAAGGCCGTGAACTCCGTGATCGACTGGCGCAATGGGCTGCGGCCGTCGGCCCAGCTGCCGGCGCGGCATGGCCCGAGCTCCCGGAGGGGATAGTCGATCGCCGGGCCGAAGCCTGGGAGCCGCTGATTGCGATCGCGGACGTTGCCGGAGGTACATGGCCCGAGCGAGCGCGAAAGGCTGCTGTTGCCTTTGTTTCTGATGTTTCTCTTGCTATGGGGGTAAGTGCGAGTCTCGGGATAAGGTTGCTTTCGGACCTGCGCCAAGTCTTCGAGGACCGCGACGCCATGGATACGAAGTCGATCCTTGAGGCGCTGTCGGCCCTGGACGAGGGACCGTGGCGCGACCTTCACGGCAGCGGCCTGAATGCGCGTGGGCTCGCCATGCGGCTACGGCAGTACGGCATCGGCTCGCGCCAAGTGCGCTTGGGAGAGAGGACGGCCAAGGGATACCGCCGCGAAGACCTCTACGACACCTGGCAGAGATACCTAACCCCTACACCCCCCATAGGAAAAGAAACAAAGGAAACATCCGCAACAGATACGCCGGCCGGAACTGACTGCCCGAGGTGTGGCGGCGAGGGTTGCGCTTGGTGCGAGCGGGAGGCTGCATGAGTCGGCCCGTGCTTCATCTTCCGCACCACGTCGACCCGGAGATCGAGGGGCAGCTGATCGAGGCCCGCGCCCGCCTTGTCCGAGCCAAGGCCCAATGGTCTAGGTGCGCGGTCCAGGTGCTCACGAAGAAGGCTACTGCCAGCGACGTAGACACGGCGTTGAAGGAGCTGGACCAGGCACACGCCGAGCTCGAGCGGCTGATGCATCGGGACGAGGACGAGCAGGCATGAAATTCCCAAGCTACCTTCTGAGCCTTGACGAAGGCGGCTTGCAAGCCCGCGTTCTACGGCTAGGTCGTCCACCTCGCTAGGTCACGCAGCATGCCAGTGAAACTTCTCACCAGTAAGCAAATTGCCGCGCTTCTCGGCACCGACCCGTCAACGATCAGGCAGATGATCCGGCGCGAAGGGCTTGAGCCGGAGGTGCGGGGCGGTCCTGGTGGCAAAAGCGCGCTGTTCGACCCCTGGAAAACCTTTCGCTGGATCTGTGAGGAACGACCGCCAACCGATTGCATCGCCAGCCTCGACATCGAACTGAACGCCGAAGAATGGCTCGCGAAGCACCCGCGGCCGGCCGACTAGGTGGACCGTGCGTTTGAACTGCAGGTGCTCGCTGATCTCGCCGATCTCCGGCGGCGAGTTGAGCGCCTGGAAGGAAAGAATGGTGGCCCTGGGGGGGAGGGTGGGGAGGGCCATTCAGGAGGCACCACGACCAAGCAGATAGTCGCCGACCTCGAGGTCGCCCTGGCCGGCAAGATCTCTGAGCGCAACATGGCCGGCGCGATCGCGCAGAGGACCCAGTATTCCGAGCGCCACATTCGACGGCTGCGCCGCGGGAAATAAAAAAGCGGACATTGTCCGTTTCGTGTCCGCAAAAGTTCGTTCGGGTAGCGCACTCTCCGGAGTGATAGGAGACCCGTGCATGTACCCACAACAACCTCTGTCGCAAACTTCGCAGGGCATTTTGGCCGAGATGGTGAGCTACCACACCACGCGGTTGGAAGCGTGGGAACGCGAGCGGGAGGCAAAGCAACGGCTAAAGGACGGCGCAAAGCCCTTTTCGCTCTCTCGCGCGATCCTGGGCATGGCCTCCGGGAGTATGGATGCCGCCGAGCGCAACCTCCTGGAGAAAGCCGCGGCCCTGGCGGGTGTGCATTTCGACGCGCAAAGAATTTTCCTCCCGTGGGCATTGCTCCAGCCGGAGACACGTGACTTGACGGTGGCGAGTGCGGGTAGCGGTGGTTATCTCGTCGCAACCTCCTACGGCGCCGCGCGCGACACGCTTCGCGGCTGGAGTGTCGCACTCTCTGCCGGGATCACCGTCATTGACGGCCTGGTGGGCGATATGGCGATCCCGCGTATCACCACGGCGCCGACTGGCTACGCGCTCGCGACGGAGACGACGACGATCACCGAGAGCCAGCCGGTAATCGGACAAGTTGCTTTCACTCCGAAGAACCTCGCTTGCTTCTGTGAGTTTTCACGACTCCTCGCAAAACAAGCGGCCGCCGAAACCGTGGTGAAAATGATTCTGCTCTCCACGCTCGGGAAATTTCTCGATACGCAAATCCTGAACGGTAGCGGTGCCTCGGGAGAAATGACCGGAATTTTGAACACCGCTGGCTTGCAGACGCAATCCGGTACGAGTTTGGCGCAGGCCGGCGTGACGGTCATGAAGCAAAAGGCGGCCGAAGCTGGCGCGGTAGACCGCGAGCTCGGTTTTATCAGCACGCCGGCCGTGCGGCAACTGCTCGAGATCCGGGAGAAGGTGGCCGGGAATGCGGGTTTCATTTGGCAAGGCGGTCAAGTTGCGGACCTTCCGGCATTCGCCTCCGTCGAGTGCCCGGCCGCGACGATGCTCGTTGGCCCGTGGGCGCAAGTGATTCTCGGAATGTGGGGCGCGCCCGGGCTCATGCTCGAAATCAATCCGTTCGACCCGACCGGGTTTAAGGCCGGCGTGATCCAGGGCCGGATGATCCTGACCGCCGACGTGGGCGTGATTCGGCCTTCGGCCTTCGTGAAATCGACGAGCATCACATGATTCGTCTTCGCGTACAGCACGCGGTCGCATTGAACGGCAAGCTGCACGACGTCGGCGACGTGGTCGAAATCGAGGACAAGGCGCTCGCTGATTCGCTGTTGAGGAGCGGGACCGCCGTCCCTGCGAATCCTCCGGCCGCTGGGACCGCAGCGTGGTGGAAGGTGCCGCGGGAAAATTGGGTTACATCGTGGCGCGTCTACAGATGAGTTCCGGCAGCACGACGCGAGAGGATCGCCGGCATAGCGTCGCGCTGTTTCCGAGGGGAGCAAACCCCTCGGGATTTCAGACCCATGTCGGCGGACCGGCCCGCGTGCCGGCGAATGGAGACCGTTCTCCGGATCGAACCGCGGGCGAGCTGCTTGGCTACGGCGCCGCTACCCCTTTCGTCGGGCTGTGGAAGTGCGGCATGAGACCGGAGGCGGGCGGGCGAGCTGCCGCGATGGACACCTCGCCATCGCGCGGGTTCCCCGCTCGCTATCCGCCCGTGAGGTGACATGAGCCAAGGCGATCAGGATATTGCGAATCAGGCCGGCGCGGCGTTCCGCGCAGACTTGAACACCGAGCTGAAGGCGCTCGCGTCGCAGTCATCCGGCACGAGTGCGCCCGGAACGACTCGCGCCTACCAGGTGTGGGCCGATACCACCTCGAGCACGCTGAAGCGCCGCAACGCCGCTGACTCCGGCTGGCTTGTAAGGGACACGCTCGACGAGACCTTCGTTGTCAGTCGTGCGTCGAACACCATCCTGGGGTTGAGCGACTACGGGAAAACTTTTCTCGCAACCAGCACCTTCACGCAAACGCTGACCGCGGTCGCAACCCTGGGCGACGGCTGGCATTGCTTCTATCGCAATGACGGCTCAGGCGTCATCACCCTGGACCCGAACGCGAGCGAGACAATCGACGGGACGACGACGATCGTGCTCAATCCAGGCGACGCTTGCCGGATCGCCTGCAATGGGAGCGCGTTCAAGACGATCGGGCTAAGAAGGATTACGCTAGGGACAGAGCAAGCGACCACCTCCGGTACGTCTATAGACTTCACCAGCATCCCGGCAGGAGTGAAGCGAATCAGCATCATGCTGAATGAAGTATCTCTTGCTGCTGGCACGGACAAGATGATGCTTCAGATAGGAGACGCCGGAGGAATAGAAACTACTGGTTATCTAGGAAGCGTTGTACTACAACAAACATCGGGGAATACTGCTCAAAGCAGCACCACTGGATTCCAGTCCACAACCGGTGGAGGCGGTAACGTTGCGGTCAGTGGGACACTCACCCTTTCCTTGCTCGAGTCCTCAAACAATACTTGGAGTTGTTCTGGCGTGCTGTCAGTTACGTCAAGCGGCGCGAGCGTTCCTGCGACTCTTACTGTAGCTGGTAGAAAGGCTACGTCTGCTGTCCTGGATCGCATCAGGCTGACAACCACTGTCGGCACTGAAACATTCGATGCAGGCGTTATCAATATCCAGTACGAGTAGGGCATGCTCGTGGAGTACATCGGCTAGCACCGCGCCGCTTGGATGACGCCGCAGGTAAGTACGATTGCAGCGCCCCCACTCAACAGGAGCGGGACATAGAATTCCAGGTGTTTGATTAGTGATCCAAATAGCGAGGCTTGCTTGGTCCTTTCCTGTTGCGCTTTGTACGCTTCAACCGCCGCCTTCACCTCCGGGTAATCAGGTGAGGTCCAATTGGTAGGATTATTTTTCCTAGCCTCCATGTCGCGCTGGAGCACATCCAGGCGGGCTATGAGTGGCTTCACCTGTTCGTCTAGAAGCAAAGCGCGCTCGCGCTGGATCTCTCTGTCATGTTTCCACGCAAGGAAGAACATCACCGCCCAATAGATCAGAAGAGTTGCTGCTAGCATGAGGACTGGCAGCTCAGTAGTACCTGAAATGTCTATTCCGAGAAATTTTATGTTGGCTAAACCAATGTTCAGCCACCAGGTGGCGAAGATGACAAAAGAGATCGTGCTGAGATTGCGCCTCGCTTTTCTAGTTTCCTCAGACTTGTGCTCTTGCAGTAGTAGGTCGAGAAATTGTTTCTTGTCGTAAGGCACGGCTCCTTCCCTCCTTCACTGGCGCGCTTCGGTTTCAATCTCCGAGCGCCCATTCGTTCGATGCGGTCGGAAGGCCTGGCTATTCGTCTGGCAAGCGTGCCGGAGCCTTGTACCCAGCACTATTCGAACCCCCGAGTGGGAAGAACACTTCTACGCCTCCGCCGCTTTGCCCGAACGCTGGAGCAACTGTGCCGATATGAATTCGTTCGCTCCCGACTGCGGAAAGGGCAAACACGAAAGACGCGGGGAGAACGTTTGGCAACGCGTACCGGCCGACCGCCGCAAAACCGCTGGGTGCCATCGGTTTGTCGGTTGCCGTAGTGGCATACGTACCTGGAAGAAACGCCCCCGTCTTCGGATTCACGCGGCGGTCATTCTCAAATGCCGAGAACCGATAGTAGGTCGTTCCTGCCGCGGTCTCGGATTTCTTAATTAGAGAATGCGCCGCCGGCGCGAGCGTGCGGGCCGGACCATGGCTGCTTGGTGGACGTCCAACGCCAGAGCGGGTAGTCGCAACATGGAAGGACTCGATGAGGGTGCTGACATTCTTAGCTTCAGCTCTGAGGTGGATCTCGGACATTGCGGCGCGAGACTGCAGCCAAGTCTGATCCTCGATCACAATCGCGAGCTCGCCGTTGAACACCAGCCACGCTTCTGAACCGAGTGAAGCCGCCTTCTTGGCTTCGACGATCTGAAATCCCATGCCAGACTCGGGTTGGGCGAGAAGACTCTTTGTGTCCTCAGCCCGCAACCTGATTATCTGCATCCCTGCCATGTACTAGTCCCTCGTGGCACAATTTTGGCACAATCGGGACAACAAATCGCAGTATTGCCGGTTGTTGCTCTCCTATGGCGAGTGTGTAATATGCGCATCTTGCCCCGGGCGGCCTTGGACTTAAAATCCCTCGACGGGTAATTCCGTCATGCAGGTTCGACCCCTGCCCCGGGCACCAAATTAAAGAAAGCGCGTGAATTCGTAAGTCTATGTGATCCATGGATCAGGTGTCCGCGTTGCGCGACTGAAGCTGGCTAATAAGCCACTCGATCCATACCTTGTAGTCCCGACTTTCGTGCGAGTGATTCCCGGATCGCATGATCTCGGCATCAACTCGCACCGAGAAGGTGAACGTCCGGCAGTATTTGAGATATCCGTCGGGCACGGAGACACCTTGGAACAGAGCACCGGGACCGTGCGCTGACAGAGGTTCCACGGAGACGACAACGGTCATCTTGCCAGGTATAGCCATCACAACACGTCGCTGCTCCGGACCAACGCCTGGCTTCGATGGCCGTGCTTCCAACCGTATTGATGTTCCGCTGGGAAATGGTATCCGTGCGTGCTCGAAGTACGGGCGTATCCTGTGACTCTGCGCAAATCTGTTCTGCGACATGGCATCGAGTATCGCGGTGCCTGGGATTTTGGTAATAGGCTCTGGAGTATTTGGCGTCGTAATTTTGGTGGAAATCACACCTTCATTCGCCGACCATCCCCATGCGGAGCCGCCACGCTGGGCGTCGCATATATCGACGAGCATCTTGCACTGAAGTGCATCCACGCCATGCAAGAATTTCTGAGCATCTGTGATTGGCACGGGGACCATCAATACAGCCTTACCGTCAACGTTTTGATACGGACGCGCGATGGATGACTTGGATGCAAGTCGTTTTCCGATGTCGTTGTCGATATCGAAGAAAAATTGCGGCAGGTTCTCTGCCTCATTGAAGACGATGGAAGCGGCGAATGCGCTTCTAATCTTCAGGGGCCGATTCTTGACATCATTTTCATCTGCCTGGGGCTTATTGAACAATGCAACGAATCTTCGTCGAGGTGCCTCAAAGAGAAACACGACCCCGATAAACGCCAGAGCGAGTCCAATAGCTTCAATCATACCCATAGGCGATGGCTCGCTCGTAACCGTCCCGGCCCTGATTCGTGGTCATTCCCCTGCGGCACATTTTTGGCAGAATCGGTGCAACAAACAGCGAAAGTCTACCGCAATGCACAGCAGGCAACCCATTGACCCGTAAGCTGTCGGCATTTGCTTGTTGTTGCTGTCTATTGTAATTTCTCGACTTAGAATCCCTCGACGGGTATTCCGTCATGCAGGTTCGACCCCTGCCCCGGGGCACCATCGGAGTAACATGACCTCGAACCCCAATCTGCAATTTCACAATATTTCCTTCCATTCTCAGTGACGCTCGGTGATGATTCGCCTAAGGGAGGTCCGCACTCGCCATGATTGAGAGCTGGGTCGACTTCGTCTTCAACGTGATCGGAGGAGCGACCGCGTTCCTGTGCCTGTTCGACGGCACGCGGCGGCTTTGCGCCTACGGTGTGAATCGGAAGGCGGTGTTGATGACGGTTCTGGCGGCCGGCATCTGCGCCCTGTACGGCGGGTTCGCATTTTGGAAATATTCCGACCTGAAGGCGACCTTGAGCATGAATCAACGAAAGGCCGCGGCTGCGCAACCAGCGAATTGGAGCAGACTTTCGTCCGAGAAAAAGGAAGCCCTGAGCCTCGCGCGAGCGCGCCGGGCGTTCATGGAGTCCGGGACGCTCGGGAGCTACGTCGATCGTGGCGGCGAGACCAGGACCTTCGCTCCAACCCAGGACGATGTGACGCGGCGCGAGCGCGTCGTGACCTACTACTCGCGTGCGGAATACTCGGCTCGCAGCAGCTTGGCTGAAGCTCTGCTCTGGCTGATCATAGCCCTGGTCGCGGTGCTGTTCGGAATCCTCATGTCGCTCGAGAAAGTGCGGGCGCCGGCCGGTCCAACTGGGGAACTCGGCGACGCCTAGTTTCCGACGGCGATGCCGCTGCTCTCCAGCCTCAAGCAACGCGCGCGACACCTCAAGAGCGAGACTCTCGTCCTCTGGTTCGCCGCGCGCCACCCCGGCACTCCGTGGTACGCGAAGCTTCTGGTCGCGGGCATCGTAGCCTATGCGCTGAGCCCCATCGACCTTATCCCGGACTTTGTTCCTATCTTGGGATACCTCGACGATCTCATACTGATCCCGCTCGGGATCGTCCTTGCGATCAGGATGATTCCTCTTCCGATTCTGGAGGAGTGCAGGGCGCGGGCGCAGGAGAGGATGGCGAGCGCCCGTCCCGTGAGCCGCATTGCGGCTCTGGTCATCGTTGGGGTCTGGATCGCAGCTGCGGCGCTGTGCGCGCTGTGGGCCTATCGGACCTGGTTCAGCTCTTGAAACAATGCATTGGCGCACCGATATATCCCGGGCGCGGTAGAATGTTTTCCAAGGAACGAGAACGTGATCGTATTTGAGCTCATTTGTGCGGATCGCCACCGATTCGAAGGTTGGTTCGCTTCGGCCGGTGACTTCGAGGGTCAGAAGGCCCGCGGCCTGCTGTCGTGCCCTGTCTGCAGCGATTCCAGCATCGAAAAGCTGCTCACGGCGAAAATCGGCAGGCCGGATGGCGAGCTGCCGCGGGAGAGCGCGCAGCCGCCCGTCGCGAGTGCTGCGCGGCCGCGCAACCTGCACGAAGTCATCGACTACATCCTGCTCAACACCGAGAACGTGGGAGAGAATTTTCCCGCCGAGGCGCGGCGTATCCATCACAAGCAGGTCCCGCAGCGAAACATCCGCGGCGTGGCGACCGGCGAGGAGACGCGCGAGCTCCTGGAAGAGGGAATTGCGGTGATGCCGCTGCCGATCCCGCCCCACAAGGACTGGCACTGATTTTCCGCTCCCGCGATTCCGCGGGAGTCGTCTCGGTCAGACCAAGGTTCGTTGCTTGCGCAGTTCGGGCATGCAGTGCTGTATCCACTGCGCAGTGATCTTTTCCTGCAGCGAATTCTGCCTGAGTCGCTCCGAAAGCGCGCCGAAATCCACGCTGTCGAGTTCCTGGTCCTGATTGAAGCAGGAAAACACGTAACTTCTCTTGCCGGAATGCGGATCGCGGTGCGGCTGCAGGCATTGGGCGCAGATTTCCTTGAGCATGCACTGCATCGGCGAGTTGATCGAGCCGAGCGCGAGGTGATTGGGCTTGAGATAATCCCTGAGGACGTCGTGGCGCGCGCGCGAGACCGCCGCCATCATGCGATCGGAGCCAATGGCGATGAGCCGGTCGGCGTCCTCCATGCGGATCGAGGGAAGCCCGAGCCTCCCCTGAGCGTAGGCGTCCATCCCCTGGACGATGTTTCCGACGAAACTTCTGTCTTGCGGTCGGGTCGCCTTGAATCCCGGATCTTCATCGCAGCACCACACGACCACGTCCGCGGCGCTCTCTATCTCGGCTACTTTGTAGCGATCGATGACTTTCTTGTAACCGGCGAAATAAAGCGTCTTCGAGCCGCGCGCCCGGAACGCCGCGCCGATCGAAAACAGGACCGCGTTGCCCAGGCCCCCGCCCACGAGGATCACCGTTTCGTTCGCCGCGATGTGCGTCGGGCTGCCCGTGGGGCCCATGAGGATCACGGGCTCTCCGGGTTGGAGCATCGCGCACAGGTCCGATGAACCGCCCATTTCGAGCACGATCGTCGAGACGAGGCCGCGGTCGGCGTCCACCCAGGCGCCGGTCATCGCGAGCCCCTCCATCTGCAGGCGGGTCGTCGAGGCGGCGTTTGTCACGACAGGGGAGAGGGTCTCGAAATTCTGCAGCCGGTAAAACTGGCCGGGCCGGAATTTGCGCGCGGCGAGCGGGGCCTTTACCACCACTTC
>Ga0210382_10000757_pt1 | contig 11085 bp, 11 predicted proteins | sample PLMedo_FD_155452 | JGI IMG/M metagenome (GOLD analysis project Ga0210382, IMG submission 155452) | Groundwater sediment microbial communities from an aquifer in East River, Colorado, USA - PLM0_60_coex redo | ecosystem: Environmental > Terrestrial > Soil > Riparian zone | place: USA: East...
GCCCGCATCCTCCAGCGCGATCTCGACCTTGGGATTGGCTCCGGAGTACGAGAGGATCGGCTCGTCCGAGTACTGCACGAGGATCCTCGGGTCGGTCGTCCGAGCGCTACGGACCGGCCCGACCCTCCCGGCGTCTCTGCACTGGAAGAGCGCGGCGAATCGGGTGATGCTGCCTTCGACGGGCTCCTCGTAGATCACGTCCGCGCGCTCGAGTCCGGCGAGTGGATAGGCCTCGTCGGTGTTCTCGACCTTCACCGCGATCAGCGGGCGCGCCAAGGTGCCCTTCCCCCCGGATCGGAGCTCGCCCGTGAGCGGGCAGGGGGTGGGCTTCCCCGTCGCCTTGTCCACGATCTCTTGGATGGGCGCGGGTGCGTTGCCGGTGAACGCGAGCACGGCCACCACGACGACGGCGGCGGTCACCACCGCCACCACGCCGATCACGATCTTTCCTCGTTGCGTCAACGCCACGGTGTGACCTCCTGCGATGTCACGGTGCCAATGAAAAAGGTCCCTTCCTCAGGGACCTCTCTTCCGAGAGTAACCTCGCACCGCACCCGACCCAAACACCTCGAGGCATCTCGATGGGAACGTCACATCTCCTCGAGGCGGCGGATCCTCTCCGACAGGGGCGGGTGCGTCGAGAAAAGGCGCTCCATCGGCCCGAGCTTCTCCCCCTCGATCCGCGAGGGCTGATTCAGCCAGAGATGCGCGGTGGCGTTGTTCGCGGAACGCATCGCGGTCGGGGCGGCCTGGAGCTTCTTCAGCGCGGAGATCAATCCCGGTGGATACCGGGTGAGCATCGCTCCCTCCGCATCGGCGAGGAACTCCCGATTCCGTGAGACCGCCAATCGGATCAGCTGCCCGAAGATCGGCGCCAGGATCAGCAGGACGAACCCGACCGCGAAGATCAATGCGGTCGCCGCACCGCCGCCGGAGTCATTGCCCCGCCGACCGCGGAATCCGCCCCACCACCACATCCGCATGAAGAACTCCGCGAGGAGCACCGCGGCGCCGACGAGCGTCGCCACGACGGTGCCGACGAGGATGTCGCGGTCGACGACGTGGGCCATCTCGTGTCCGATCACGCCCTCCAGCTCGACGCGGTTCATCGTCTCCAGAAGCCCCTGCGTGACCGCGACATGGCTGTGCTCCGGATCCCGCCCGGTCGCGAACGCGTTGGGAGCGCTCTCGGGCACGATCCAGATCCGCGGCTTGGGAACCCCGGCTGCGATCGCGAGTCCCTCGACGATGTTGTGGAGGCGAGGTTGCTCTTCCTTCGAGACCTCTTTCGAGCGCGTCGATGCCAGCACGATCCGATCCCCATACAGGTAGGACCCGACCGACATCGCGACGGCGACGACCACCGCGATCACCAGGCCCGCCGGGCCGCTGTTGGTGAGCACGCCGATCGCGTAGCCGACCCCGCCGAGCAGCACGATGGCCAGCACGAACAGGATCGCGGTCTTGCGCTTGTTCGCCGCGATCTGCTCGTACACGGCTAGGAGAGTTCCACCTGCACGGGCCCGCGCGTCCCTTCTTCGATCTCGAAGAAGGGACGCTCCTGGAAGCCGAACGCACGCGCGACGATCGAGGAGGGGAACGACTGGATCAGCGTGTTCAACCGCATCACCTGGTCGTTGTAGAACTGCCGGGCGTAGGCGATCTTCGACTCGGTGCCGATGAGCTCCTCCTGGAGCGCGAGGAAGTTCTGATTCGCCTTGAGGTCTGGGTAGTTCTCCACGACGGCGAGCAGCTGGCGCAGGCCGGCGCTGACCTGGTTCTCGGCGTCTGCCTGATCCGCCACGCCCGACGCACCCAGGGAGCGCGCCCGCGCCTCGGTCACCCGCTCGAAGAGCTCCCGCTCGTGCGCGGCGTACCCCTTCACGGTCTCGACGAGGTTGGGGATCAGGTCGGCGCGGCGCCGGAGCTGGACGTCGATCTGGGACCAGCCGTTGTCCACGCGCGTCCGCAACGTCACCAGCCGGTTGTAGATCCACACCAGGGCGAGCAGGAGGACGACGACGATCCCAAGCACGATCCATAGAGCGGTCATCTCGGCCTATCGTAGCCAGCGCTCTCGATGGCGCGGAGGTCGATCGCTCCCGATCGCGCGGAAATAGAGCTCCTCCAGGCGGCCGACGACGATCGGCCAGTCGAAGGTCCGCGCACGCTCGCGGCCGGCCTCGCCGAGCCGCTTCGCCAGCTCCGGCTCCGTCAGAACCCGGACCAGGCCGGCCGCGAGCGCCTCCGGGGCTCGGGGCGGCACCAGGAATCCCTCGACCCCGTCCGAGACGACCTCCCGATAGCCGGGGATGTCGGTCGCGACGACCGGCGATCCGGCCGCCATCGCCTCCACCAAAGCGATCCCGAAGCTCTCCTGTCCGACGGCCGGCGACACGAAGACCTCGCACGCGGCGAGGTAGGAGGGGATCTCTTCGTTCGGCGCGGCGCCGCGCATGTCGACCCGCGTCCGGGCTGACTCGGTCAAAAGCCCGAGCGCCTCACGGTCCTTGCCTTCGCCGACCACCACGAGGACCGCATCGGAGACATCCCCCAACACCTTGGAGAACGCGGCGAGGGCGATCGGGAAGCCCTTCTGGGAGTCGAGCCTGTTGACCCAGAGGATCCGCCGTCCGGGAGGCAGGCCATCACGCGGCTCCGCACCGGCGAAGGCGCCGACATCCACCCCGTTCGGCACGATCTCGAGGGCCGCATCCGGAAGGACCCGTCGGAGGAACGATGCGGCGGCCTCCGAGACGGCGACGCCGACCGTCACCCGCCGCCAGATCCGGCGGAGGATCGGAGCGGCGAGCTCCATCGCGATCGACCGGTCGAGGTAGGCGTGCACCGTCGCGACGACGGGTGCCCTCGCGGCGAGGGCCGCGAACATCGATGCGCTCGGCGTGAGCGGCTCGTGGACGTGGACGACGTCCGGACCGAAGGACGCCAACGCCGACCGGACCCGGCGGTACGAGAATGGCGCGATCGGGGCGACCGTCCCCCGATAGGAGACTCGAACCGGGCGTCCCACCGACCATACCCACGGTTCCGAGGGAGCCGCGGTCGTGGGCGTCAGCACGATCGCCTCGTGCCCGCGCTCGAGCAGGCGCCTCGCCAGGTTCTTCACGTGCACCTGGACGCCGCCCGCCGCCTCCCACGCGTACGGACAGACGAGCGCGATCCTCACGGCTCCCAGCCGGGCTGGAACAGATGCCAGTCGGGTGGCGCTGCGGCGATCGCCTGCTCGAACGCCGCGGCCAGTTTGCGGGTCAGCGCGACGATGTCGTCCTTGCGCTTGCCCGTCGGCTCGATCGACACCGGCGTCAGCACCTCGACCCACCCATCCCGGGTCGTGTACGTCGGCCCGGAGAGCAGCGGTGCTCCGGACGACAGCGCCAACAGCGCGGGTCCCGCGGGCATCCGTCGGGTGCGGCCGAACATCTCGACCTCCACACCGCCGCCGGAGAGATCGCGATCCGCCACGAGCGCCACGATGCGGTTCTGCTCGAGCCGTTGGGTGAGCTGTCTGCCCACGTGGTCGCTCGCGAGATCGATGATCTCCATGCCCAGCTGACGTCGATGCTCGAGGAAGAGCTCGAAGAGCCGCTCCGGCTTGAGGTGCTCGGCGACGGACACGACGGGCGCCACCCGGAGTCCCATCGCCCGGCCGCCGACGTCCCAGTTGCCCGTGTGCGGGAGTGCGATCACGACGCCCTTCCCGTCCGCCAAGCCCTTCTCGACGTGCTCGGCGCCCTCGAACCGGAACGAGTCCACGACGCGATCGTCGCTCCACCCGAGCACGTTGAAGGTGTCGAACCAGTACCGGCCGTAGAGGGCGAACGCTTCACGGGTGGATGCCTGGACCAACGGATCGTCCACCGACCGGCCCAGCACCTGCGCCTGGTTGGCGGCGACGGTGGCACGCGCTCCGAGCGCTAACCGGTAGAAGAGGCGTCCCGCCGACTCATAGGCGGACCGGCCACTCTTCGTCGGGAGGATCGGACCGAGCCAGCTCATGAAGCGGTAGAGGAGGTAGGTCGCGGTCTCGGTCGCCCGTTGCCGCGCGTTCACGTCGCCCGCTCCTCTTGAGCGACCTGCCCCGCCCGGACGATCGCCGCCAGACCCGACATCGCGGCGACGGCCCACACGGCCCAGGTCCAGCCGAACAGCAGGAACGCGACGACCAGGAGGTACCGAGCGCCACGCGTGACATGCCGCTCCTCCACCGAGTACCCGAGGGCGGCGCCCCGAGCCCTGATGTAGCCCGCGACGAACGACAGGCTGAGAGCGGTGAGCGCCGCGATCGCCACCGATGAGCTCCCGTCACGCGCCACCCACGCGATCCCCGACAGCACGGCGGCGTCCCACGCCCGATCGAGCAGATCGTCCAGCATCCGGTCGGTGGGGCCGCCGGCGCCGTGGTTCGCCCGATGGCCCCCGAGCAGGAGGAGCGCCCCGGAGGCGCCGGCGGCCCAGGCCGCGGGGCGAGTGTCCCGCGCGACCACGAGCCATCCGGCTCCGGCCGCGAGGGCACCGCCGGCGACCAGGACCGAGCGGGTGATCGCGGTGCCGGGCGGCTGGCGCTCGAACCTCAGCAAGCTCCGCATCGCAGGTCGGGCGAGCGTAGCAACTCTGTAGGATTCCACCTTCCTGCCGACCCCTCGCCACTCGAAGGAGCCCTGTTGAAGACCTACGACGCGAAGGACATCCGAAACGTCTTGCTGGTCGGACACGGGGGCTCGGGGAAGACGACCCTGTTGGAGGCGATGCTGTTCGCCTCGGGGGCCATCACCCGGATGGGTACCGTCGAGGACGGCAACACCGTCTCCGACCACGACCCCGACGAGCAGCGTCGCCAGATCTCCGTCTCGCTCTCGATGTCACCGATCGAATGGAAGGACGCCAAGATCAACGTCCTCGATGCCCCCGGCACCGCGGACTTCGTCGGGGACGTCCGCTCCGCGGTCCGAGCCGCGGACGCGGTGATCGTCGTGGTCTCAGCCGTCGACGGCGTGGAGGTCCAGACCGAGTTCGCGTGGGAGCTCGCCGTCCAGGAGAACCTGCCTCGCGCGATCTTCGTGAACAAGCTGGACCGTGAGCGCGCGGATTTCCAGGCGACGCTCGCCCAGCTCGTGTCCTCCTTCGGGAACCAGGTGGCGCCGTTCGAACTCCCGATCGGCGCGGAGAGCGACTTCAACGGGATCGCCGACCTGCTCCACGAGAAGGCGGACCTCTACCCGTCCGGACCCAAGGCGGAGGAGTCCGACTGGCCCGACGAGATCCACGCGATCGCCGACCCGGCCCGCGAGAAGCTGATCGAGGCGGTCGCCGAATCCGATGACGCCTTGATCGAGCGATACCTCGAGGAGGGCACGCTTCCCGAGGACGTCATCACGCAAGGCGCGAAGGACGGCTTCACGAACGCCCGGCTCGCACCCGTCTTCGTGGGCTCCGCCTCCCAGGCGATCGGGATCGACCGCCTGCTGGACTTCATCGTCGAGGAGTTCCCCTCCCCGATGGATCGCGCGCCAGTCAAGGTCATCGCGAAAGGCGGCGAGGACAAGGAACGGACGTGCGACCCGAGCGGCCCTCTTACCGCCTTCGTGTTCAAAACGCTCTCCGACCCGTTCGTGGGACACATCACGATGTTCAGGGTGTTCAGCGGGAAGGTCCGCCCCGACTCGTCGGCGCACAACTCGACGCAAGGAACAGACGAGCGGATCGGTCAGCTCTTCGCGCTCAAGGGCAAGGAGCACGAATCCATCTCCGAGGTCCCCGCGGGCGACATCGGTGCGGTCGCGAAGCTCCCGCACACCCACACGGGGGACACCTTCGCCACGAAGGACGACCCGGTCCAGCTCCCGCCGGTGGAGCTCCCCGAGCCGCTCCTCGCCTACGCGATCTCGCCCAAGACGAAGGGCGACGAGGACCGGCTCGCCACCGGTCTGGCGCGCCTTCGCGAGGAGGATCCGACCTTCCGCGTCGCGCGGAACGACGAGACCCACCAGACGGTGATCTACGGGATGGGCGAGGCGCACCTCGGCGTGCAGATCGAGCGACTGAAGGCGAAGTTCGGCGTCGAGGTCGAGACCAAGCCCGCGAAGATCGCCTATCGCGAGACGGTCCGCTCGAGGGCGAAGGCGCAGGGCCGCCACGTGAAGCAGTCCGGCGGTCACGGCCAGTACGCGGTATGCGAGATCGAGATCGAGCCGCTCCCCCGCGGCGAGGGCTTCGTCTACGAGGACAAGATCTTCGGGGGTGCCATCCCTCAGCAGTTCATCCCCTCGATCGAGAAGGGCATCGTGAAGACGATGTCCGAGGGCGTGCTCTCCGGGAACCCGATGGTCGACATCAAGGTGACGCTCGTCGACGGGAAGTTCCACGCGGTCGACTCCTCCGACATGGCCTTCCAGATCGCGGGCTCACTCGCGCTGAAGGAAGCGGTCGAGCAGGGTGGCGTGGCGTTGCTCGAGCCGGTCGTGCAGCTCGCGGTGACGGTGCCGGAGTCCTTCACCGGGGACATCATGGGCGACCTGAACGCCAAGCGCGGCAAGATCCAAGGGATGGACCAGATCGGCGGCGGCAAGCAGGTGATCAACGCCATGGTCCCCCAAGGCGAGGTCGCCCGCTACGTCATCGACCTCCGGTCGATGACGGGCGGGCGCGGCGCCTTCTCGATGACGTTCTCCCATTACGAGGAGATGCCGCAGCATCTCGCACAGAAGGTGATCGACGAGTATCAGCTGGCGCGCGAGGAAGCCCACAAGAAGTAGAGGCTCTTGGTCCGACAATCGGCGCTTCTACGGATCGGCTGGCTCTATGACCCACGTCGCCAGGTCGCATTCATCAGACGCTTGGCGCCGAGCGACCACAGCCTGGTTTCGATCGATCGCCACCAACTCGGCGGATGCGCAAAGGTCGAACGTCCTTACGGTTGACTGTGGAGGGACCTCTGCAAGTTTGGGTCTTGTTCCGTCGCCCGCGACGATCAGAACGGTGAGGGGGTCATCCGTTTCGTTCTGGATCATGAGGCCGTCACGTGCGTCATCCCCCATCTGGGACGGGAGCCAGAGCGCCCACGCGAGATAGCCGAGGAGAGCGAGACCGCCCAGCAGGAGGAGGACTCGCCACCCTGGCTTTCTTGCAGGGGGACGATCAGTTCCCGAGTTCTTGCCCGCCTGACTTTGACTCCCCAAAGACAGCTCCGTTCGCGCCCGCAAGACCTACTCCGTACTACGTCCGCGGGAGCCATACCAGTCGAAAGCTGGACGGCGTGTCGCCGAGCCTCGCGCCGCATCGTTTGCCGACTAGGAAGGGAGCGGCGGAGCCAGCCACCGCTCGCCTTGTGGCCGCACCCCCGCGGCGTCGACGATCCCTGACTCGAAGATCTCCCAGCTCTCGCCACCGCGATCGGATGTGAACGTCCAGGCCAGGGGCTGATGCGTTCCCGGATCGAAGTACATCCTCCACGTGCCTCCATTCTCCGCGTCGGAGAACGAGAATGAGATGGCAGGGCGATCGACGCGATCCTGATCGTTCTGGTTCACGGTGACGCCCTCGATGTCACGTCCCACATCGAAGAGTGCGGCGCGAAGGTCGGGCGTTGGAGTCGGCAGCTCCGTGAGCAAGAACGAGGCGAGGTCCCACATCCGCTCGGACTCCGGCTGCCCTTCGAAATGGTTCCAGGGTTCCTTGCGAAGCTGAGCGGCAAGCACCGACGGGTCCGTTGACAAGTCAGACACGTCGCTCCAGATCGGGAACGCTCCCGGTCCATAGGTCCCGCTCGGAGGGTATGGGTACTTGTCCTGGCGCGTGCTGCGATTGTGAACCTCCCCCGAACCGTCGAGGCCCCACCAGGTCTCCTCGTCGCGGATCTGCCCGTCCTCCGCTTCGGAACTCTCGACCCTGAGATAGAAGTACTCACCGGGCTGCAACGCGAGTGCTTTCGTTGAGTGCCACCCACCTCCCGTGTCGACCTGATCCTGCCCCAGCCTGGAAAGGACGAACACTCCTCCCCCCACCGCGGCCGCCGCGATCGCGAACGCCACCGCTGCCGAGGCGAGGCGCTGGCTCCGTCGCCCGCGATCTCTCCTCTCGAGCAGCCGCTCGAATGGCCGCTCGGGGAGCGTGACCAACTCGGTCGCGTTCCTGAGTCGCTCACGTACGTCAGTCATGTCGTTCCTCCATCTCCTGCGCGAGCGCTTCTCGGGCCCTGGCGGCAAGGACACGTACGGTCACCGGTCTGATCCCGAGGACTTCGCCGGCTCGCTCGGACGAGAGATCGAGCACGTCCAGCAACACGATCGCCGCTCGCTGCCGGGGCGGGAGCGGCGCGAGCGCGCGCACGACGGCGTCACGTTCCTCGACTCCCGCGAGCTCGTCGTCGGCCTGGATGTGATGGATAACCTTCCGCGCGGCAACCGCCGCACGTCGTAGCCGGCTCCGCCAGACGTTCAGAGCCGTTCGGTAGAGATATCCGACGGGGTCGGGCCCGCCGACCACCTTGTCCCACCGCTCCCACAGTCGAAGGAATGCGTCCTGCATGACCTCCTCGGCTTCCTGACGGTTCCTGGTGAGCAGCCAGAGCGCCCGGAACAGGCGCTCGTGGTGCTGTTCGAAGAACACCTCGAAATCGGTCGGACGAACCGACGCCCACGCTATCTCGCGCTGCCTCGGCGCCGTCACCCTGACCTCGTCCATTCGCGCCATGTACGCGCAGCATGGCTCGTTTCGTTTACGAAGGAGAAGGGATCCGGCCCGCTAGGAGGTCAGCTGCCTGCTCAGCTCCCAGTCGTAGCCGAACGGGTCGGTGACTCGGCCGGTTCGCCAGCCATATTCATCTGAGACAGGTGCGACTTCGGTGGCTCCGGCCGCGACGGCCCGGTCGTACGCCGAGTTCGGATCCTCCACGGAAAGGATCATCCGCACCGAAGTCGACCCGCTGGCACTTCCGCTTTCATCCTCCTGCACCCAAAACGGGGCGCCATCGACCGCGAGTTGCGCGACGGCGACCTTCCCATCTTCGCCTTCGAGTCGGTAGACCTCGACGGCGCCGAACGCCGACGTGTAGAACTCGACCGCCCTCTCGGCATCGCTCACCCCAAGCCAGGGAGCGATCGTGGTCTTGAACGGCTCCGGGCTCAGTGCGCTCACCTCTACCACCTTCGGATCGCCGGGCCGGACTCAGCTTGGCGCAGACGCGGCCAGGAAGTCCAGCACCAACTCCTCGAACCGCTCCGGCTGGCGCAGGTTCACGACGTGGTCCGCACCCTCGACGACCACCTTCCGTGAGCCGATGATCTCGCGGACGAGGAAGTCGGAGATCCGACGCATATCCGGAGGATCGTGCTCTGCCTCGAGGATTAGTGTGGGCACGTCGATCTCCTCGAGCCGGTGCGCCGCCGGAGGATCGAGCCGCTCCTCTCCGCTCTCGTCCATCAGGATCTCGTGGATGTTGTCGAACGCGATCTGGCGGATCCTCGCGCCGCGTTCATCCGAGGTCCCGAGTGGCGCCCAGATCTCGAGCCGAAGCTCCTGCGCCCGCTCGAGATCCCCCGCATCGACCGCGGCTTCGATCGGGCCGTCGTGCTCCGCCCACCACTCCTCTTCCTCTTCGGTCGCCTCGAAGCCGCCGAGGCCGGTCGCCACGGCGACGAGCGCCCAGACCTGCTCAGGATGCACCAGAGCGTAGTCGAGCTCGATCCCGCCGCCCATCGAGCACCCGACCAGCGCGGTCGCGGCGATCTCGTTGGCCTCGAGGAGCGCCTGGAGATCGCGCACATGCGAGTAGGTCGCGCCCGGCTCCGGACGGCTGGACTTCCCGTAGCCGCGCACGTCGTACCGAAGGACGCGGTACCCCGCGTCGGCCAGGACCTCGAATTCGCGGTCCCAGGTCCGCATGTCCCACAGGCCGGGATGGAGCAGCGTCACGGCCGGCCCCTCGCCTCCGATCTCGAAATGAAGCTTCGCGCCGTCGGGAAGGTCGACGAAGCTCACCCGGCGAACCTCGGCGCGAGTCGCCGCGCGGTCTCGGCGACGAGCTCCGGCAACACGATCGTCTCTCCGATGACCGGCATGAAGCTCGTGTCGGCGCTCCAGCGCGGAACGACGTGCCAATGGAGGTGGTCCGGCACGCCGGCGCCGGCGACGCGCCCGAGGTTCATGCCGATGTTGAAACCGTGCGGGGCGTACTCCTCCCGGAGCGCCTTCACGGAGCGCTTCATCAGCCTCTGGAGGTCCAGGCTCTCTTCGTCATCGAGGTCCTCGAGCTCTCCCACGTGGCGGTTCGGGATCACCAGGATGTGACCGGGGCTGTACGGAAACTTGTTCAGGACCACGAAACCCAAGTCCGATCGGGTGAGCACCCGCTCGGACTCCTCGCCGCGCTGGATGCGACAGAAGATGCACTCCGCGTCCTCGGGTTCGTCCTTGTTCGCCTGGATGTATTCCATGCGCCAGGGGCTCCAGAGGCGCTCCATCTAGAAGGTGCTTTGCGCGAGCGCGCGCGTCCGCGCCTCCTCCGTCAGGGTCGAGACGATCCGATCGAACGGGACGCCGGCGTGCTCCTCCCCCGACCGGTCGCGGACCGTGAAGGTCCCCGCCTCGAGGTCGCGATCGCCCACGACCACCACGTACGGGGCCTTCATCAGCTGGGCCGCTCGGATCTTCTTCCCGACGGTCTCCTTGGTCTCGTCGACGTGGACGCGAAGGCCGGTCGCTCGGGCGGTCGCGGCGAGCTCCTCGCAGTTCGGGACATGCCGGTCGGCCACCGGGACGAGCCGGAGCTGCTCCGGCGAGAGCCAGAGCGGGAACGCGCCGCCGTAGTGCTCGATCAGGACGGCGCTGAACCGCTCCAGAGTGCCGAGGATCGCGCGGTGGATCATCACGGGCCGGTGACGCTGGTTGTCGTCGCCCGTGTACTCCATGTCGAAGCGCTCGGGCAGCGCGAAGTCGCACTGAACGGTGGTCAGCTGCCAGAGACGCCCGATCGCGTCGCGGAAGTGGAAGTCCACCTTCGGTCCGTAGAAGGCGCCCTCGCCCTCGGCGATGCGGTACTCAAGGCCGCTCTTCTCGAGCGCGAGGGTG
>Ga0210382_10000758_pt1 | contig 11076 bp, 8 predicted proteins | sample PLMedo_FD_155452 | JGI IMG/M metagenome (GOLD analysis project Ga0210382, IMG submission 155452) | Groundwater sediment microbial communities from an aquifer in East River, Colorado, USA - PLM0_60_coex redo | ecosystem: Environmental > Terrestrial > Soil > Riparian zone | place: USA: East River...
GTGGCGGAGATGCGCGATTCGCGGACGGCAGGATCGGTGAACGAGACGTCGAAATCGTTGATGTTCTTGCCGAACTGCCACTGGAACCGGCCGCGCTTGCCCTGGCCGAACAGGTTCGGCTCGTCGAGGCCGAGGAAGCCGCCGACACCCGTGCCCTGCCCGACGGAGGCGCCGAAGTTGATGTTGCCGGTGCGCTTCTCGGAGACGCGGAACGTGACGTCGATATCGCCCTGCTCGTTCGCCGGCTTCGTGTCGGGGAACGGCATCGGTTGGTTGAAGAAGCCGAGATTCGAGACCCGCTGGTAGGAGGCGATCAGAGCGTCCTGACGGAAGACGTCGCCCGGAACCATGACGATCGCTTCGCGGATCACGCGGTCGTGCGTGACGTCGTTGCCACGGATCTCCACGTGGCTCACGATCGCCGGCTGGCCTTCGGTGATCACCCAGCGAAGATCCACGACCGGCTTGCCGTCGGGCCCGGTGCGCCGCAGCACGTCGGGCCGCACGTTGACGTAGATGTAGCCGTTGTTGTAATACAGCGTCTGCAGCTTGCGCGTCGCGTCCTGCCATTGCTGGTCGTCGAAGTAGATGGTGCGGTGCTTGCCGCCAAGACCCAGGAGGCCGCTGCGCTGCTCCCCGGTGAAGGGATAGAACGTCTCCAAGTCTTCGGTCGAGAAGCGCCGGTTGCCCACGATCTCGAAGGTGCCGATGCGGTAGGGCTCACCCTCGCTGACCTTCACCACCAGCGTCGCCTTACCGATGCGCTCGTCCACGAGCAGCGTGTCGTCGAGCACCTGGAAGTCCACGTACCCCTGCTTGCCGTAGAACGACGGCAGTTTCTGGTGCAGATCGTCGGACAGCTTGTCGTCGTTGTACTCGCCCGAGCGGAACCACCAGAATCCTTCGGGGCGCGTGCTCATCTGGGCCACGAGCTGCTCGTCCGTGAAATGCGTGTTGCCCTGGAAATCCACTTGCGCGATGGCGACGCGGTTCCCCTCCTCGATGTCGAAGATCACGCGGACGCCGGACGAATCCCGCTCGTACACATACAGCGGCTTCGTGTGGGCGAGGTAATACCCCTGCGCGTGGTACAGCGAATCGATGCGGGCGCGGGCGCGCTCCACCCCGGCCGGATCGAGCGGGCGGCCCTCCGCGAGGGTGACCTTGTCGCGGACGCTGTGCTCGGCCATGCGCTCCACGCCGCGGATCGCCCACTTCACCAGGAGGGGCCGCTCGTGCACGCGAATCACGAGCACGTTCTTGCCGCCGGCTTGCGTCTGCGTGATGGCGACGTCGGCGAACTGGCCGCTCGAGTAAAGCGCCTGGACCGCCCGCTGCACGTCGCGATAGTTGATGGGGCGGCCCGGCACGAGGCCGCTGATCTGGATGACGCTGATGGTGCTGTTACGCTTCGATCCGACCACCGCAATCGAGTCGGGGACGGGCGTTTGCGAAGCCCCCGCCACTCCGGCCTGTGCGGCGCACAAGCCCGGGGCGGCGGCGGCGAGACTCAATAAGAATGGAAGAGTGAACCGGCTGATCACGCCTTCGAGCCGGAGAGTGCCCGGAACGCCAGGCGCTCCTTGTCGGGGGCGACGTCCACCTCGATCTCGTCACCCTTTGCGAAATCTCCGACGAGGATCTTCTCCGACAGCGGGTCCTCGACGTATTTCTGGATGGCGCGCTTGAGTGGGCGCGCACCGAAGTGTTCATCGTAGCCGTGCTCGACCAGGAAATCAGTCGCACCCTGGGTGAGCCGCAGCGTGAGCTCTTCCTCGCCCAGCCGCTTTTGTACGTCGCGCGCCAGGATGGCGACGATCAGCGCGATATGGTCGCGGCTCAGCGAGTGGAACACGATCACATCGTCCAACCGGTTCAAGAATTCCGGATTGAAGACCTTGTTGACCTCTTCCTTGACCTTTTCTGACATGCGCTCGAAGTCGGTCTTCGCGTCCTGCTGTCCGAAGCCGAGCGTCTTCCCCTTCACGACGTCGCGCGCGCCGACGTTCGAGGTCATGATCACGACGGTGTTCTTGAAGTCGATCACCCGGCCATAGTTGTCCGTGAGGTGCCCTTCGTCGAGCACCTGCAGCAGGATGTTGAACACGTCAGGATGCGCCTTCTCGATTTCGTCGAGCAGCACCACCGAGTACGGCTTGCGCCGCACGGCCTTGGTGAGCGTGCCGGAATCCTCGTAGCCCACGTATCCCGGCGGCGCGCCGATCAGGCGGCTCACCGAGAACTTCTCCATGTACTCCGACATGTCGACCCGGATCAGCGCGTTGGCGTCGGCGAACAGGAAGCGCGCCAGCGCGCGCGCCAATTCGGTTTTGCCCACGCCGGTGGGGCCACTGAAGATGAACGAGCCGATCGGACGCTTGGGATCCTTGAGGCCCGCCCGGCTGCGCCGGATGGCCCGCGAGATCACCTGAATCGCTTCGTTCTGGCCCACGACGCTCTCGTGCAGCTCGTCTTCCATGCGCAGCAGGCGCGCGGTTTCCGCTTCCTGCAGCCGCGTGACGGGAATCCCGGTCCAGCGCGACACGATGAAGGCCACGCCTTCCTCGCTGATCGTCGGCCGGCGGGTTTGCCGCTCGCGCTCCCACTCCTCCTGCTTGCGCCGGATCTCCGCCTGCAGCTCGCGCTCGGAATCGCGCAACGACGCCGCGCGCTCGAAGTTCTGATCGCGCACCGCGGCTTCCTTGTCGCCGTTGATGCCCTCGAGCTTGTCCTTCAGCTGGGCGACTTCGGGCGGCGGCACCTGCGCCGCCAGCCGGGCGCGGGCCCCCGCCTCGTCGATCACGTCGATCGCCTTGTCGGGCAGGAAGCGGTCGGTGATGTACCGCTCCGACAGTTTCGCGGCCTCGATCAGCGTCTCGTCGGGGATGATGACGCGATGATGGTCCTCGTAGCGTTTGCGCAGCCCCTTGAGGATCTCGATCGTCTCATCGACGGTCGGCGGATCGACGATCACGGTCTGGAAGCGGCGCTCCAGCGCGCCGTCCTTCTCGATGTACTTGCGGTACTCGTTCAGCGTCGACGCGCCGACGCACTGCAGCTCGCCGCGCGCCAGCGCCGGCTTGAGCATGTTGGACGCGTCCACCGCGCCCTCGGCCGCACCGGCGCCGACGAGCGTGTGCAGCTCGTCGATGAACAGAATGATGTTCTTGTTCTGCGCGATCTCGTTGATGACCGCCTTGAGGCGCTCCTCGAACTGGCCGCGGTATTTCGTGCCTGCGATGACGGCGGCCATGTCGAGCGAGAGCACGCGATGATCCTTGAGCGCGTCGGGGCACTGCCCGCTCGCGATCAGCTGCGCCAGCCCCTCGACGATCGCCGTCTTCCCGACGCCGGGCTCCCCGATCAACACCGGGTTGTTCTTTTTGCGCCGTGACAGGATCTCCATCACGCGCTCGATTTCCTTTTGCCGCCCGATCGTCGGATCGAGCGCGCCTTCGGCGGCGAGCTGGGTCAGGTCACGGCAGAAGTGGTCGAGCGCCGGTGTCTTGGATTTCTTCTCGCTCTTGGGCGGCGTCGGCTGAGCGCCGGTGCCACCGCCGGCGGGCGTCTGGGGCATCTCGCTGCCGAGCAGCCGCAGCGTTTCGGCGCGCGCCTGCTCCAGGTTCACGCCCGCGTCCGTCAGGACCTGCGCGGCGATCCCCTTCTCCTCGCGCAGTAACCCGAGCAGCAAGTGCTCGGTCCCCACGTAGGAATGATTGAGCTCTCGCGCCTCGCTCATCGCCAGCTCGAGCACCTTCTTGGCGCGCGATGTGTAGGGAAGGTCGGGGCCGGCCGCGGCCGCCGCTTTGCCCTTCTTGACCGTCTCCTCGATCTTCTGCTGAATCTCTTCCAGATCGACGTTGAGATTGGTCAGGACCGCCGCGGCGACGCCCTCGCCCTCGCGGATCAGGCCGAGCAGGATGTGCTCGGTGCCGACGTACTCGTGATGCAGACGCGCCGCTTCTTCGCGCGCCATCTGCAGAACTTTCCGAACGCGATCCGTGAAATTGTAGCCGTTCATCTATGTAGAACGCACCCTTTCGCCCTTCAACTAGATTCCGCTTCGAGCAGGCGTCGTACAAACGCCGCACGCACCGTCGGCAGCTCACGATCGCCGGTGGACCGGCCATCCATCGCCGCCAGGTGGGCGGGTTGAGTGTAGATCAGCAACTTGTTGAGCGTATAAACTCCCGGCCCTGGAAGCAACTTCAGACCGACACCCAACCGCACGCCGCTCAACAAATTCATCGTCTCTTCGAACGACAGCCGGCGCGCATGCTTGAGCAGTCCGTAAGCGCGCCACGTCTTGTCTTCAACTTCCTCGGGTGCCGTTCGCAACAGCACGTCCCGTGCCTGCTCTTCATACTCGACGACTTGCCGCACGATCTTCCCGAGGTGATCGATCAGCTCGTCTTCTGTCTTCCCTAAGGTTGTTTGGTTGGACAACTGGAAGAAATTGCCTACGACCTCGCTGCCTTCCCCGTATAGGCCCCGAAAGGTCAATCCAACCTGCGAGAGTCCTTGCAGAACTTTGTTGATTTCCTTGGTCAAAACAAGGCCCGGCAAATGGATAAGCACGCTGGCCCGGAGTCCCGTTCCTGCATTCGTCGGACAGGACGTAAGATAGCCAAATTCCGGATGAAAGGCGAAGGGAACGAGCCGGCCTAGTTCGGCATCTACCGTTTCCACTTCGGCATACGCGTCCTCCAAATCGAATCCCGACCACATCCCATGCAATCGCAGATGGTCCTCTTCATTGACCATCACCCCAACCTGGTCCTGGACGAGCAGCGCCGCACCCGGACGCGGGCGTGACTCGCGCTCCAGTCCTGCCAATTCCTTACTCACGAGATGCCGTTCGTGCAGGACCTGCCGCTCGGGACGCTCCATCTGATCGAGATGGAAAGCGACGGCCGACCCCAGATGATCGGACGAGGCGGCGGCGTCGCTGACGCGCTCGAGCACCGCCGTGCGGTCGGCATCCTTCGCCCGCTGGCTGAACGGAATGCCCCGTACGTTGCGGGCGAGCCGGATTCTGGTGGACAGGACGATCGTGGACTTCGGCCCGGAAGCGTCCAGCCACCGCATCCCGCCATCGGGAAGGAGTGAGAGATCCATTATTCCAGCACCCGAATCCGATCCCGCAGCTCGGCCGCCAGCTCGAAGTTCTCGCCCTCGACGGCACGCCGCAGCTGCGCCTTCAGCTCGAGCAACCGGCTGCGCTGATCGGGGTCATCCCCGGCGCCCCCATCCCCACCTTTGCCCGGGAGATCGTAGCGCTCGCCCACGTGCTGGCTCGAGCCATGCAACCGCCGCAGCAGGTCGCGCAAATGTGTGTCGAAGGACACGTAGCACTGATCGCAGCCCAGGCGGCCGGAGTCGCGGAAATCGCGCAGGGTGCTGCCGCAGGCCGGGCACCGCAGTCCGTCGCCGGACGCGGAGACGAGCGCGCCCGCGGTGCCTCCCCCCCCCCCCTTCACCACCGCACCGAGGAAATTGCCTAACGGACTCTTCAATATCGCGCCGCCGGTTTCCACACCCTTCTGCTGAGCACACTGCTCGCACAGGTGGAGCGTGACTTTGGAGTCGTGCTCGACCTGAGTCAGGTTGATGATGGCGTCGCGCTCCTTGCAGTTATCACACAGCATCAGGGGATCGCATCGACCGAGCTCACCATGGTGAGCCGGCCGTCCTCGAGTAACAGAATCCGGTCCGCGCGCCCCGCCAGCTGGCGGTTGTGCGTGACCACGACGACCGCCGTTTCGTATTCCCGAGCCAGCCGGAAAAAGATCTCATGCAGCCGTTCGGCATTCGCATGATCGAGGTTGCCCGACGGCTCGTCCGCCAGCACGACGCTCGGATCGTGCACCAGCGCCCGCGCGACGGCACAGCGTTGCTGCTCGCCGCCTGAGAGCTCGGCCGGCCGGTGGCTCATGCGTCCCGCGAGGCCGACCTCGGACAACACCTCTTCGGCGCGCGAGCGGGCCTTGCGCGGCGTCGCGCCTCCGATGAGCAGGGGCATCATGACGTTTTCCAATGCCGAGAACTCGCGCAGCAAATGATGAAACTGAAACACAAACCCGAGCTTCCGGTTCCTGAGTTCCGCCGCGCCCCGCGCATCGAGGTCGGCAAACCGCGAGCCGTCCAACCAGATGTCGCCACCGGTCGGGCTGTCGAGGGCCCCGAGGAGATGCAGCAGCGTGCTCTTCCCCGCTCCCGACGCCCCGACGATCGCGACGAACTCGCCACGCCGCACCTCGACGTCGACGCGCCGCAGGATCTCGAGCAGCTGCCCATCGCCGCCCGCGAACACGCGCCGGATCGCTTTGGCCGTGAGGAGCGCGTTCATTCGTACCTGATCGCCTGCACCGGTTCGAGCCGGGCGGCCTGCGTACTTGGGTACAGCGGGGCCAGCGTGGCGATCACCAGGCTCGCCCCGATGACGGCCAGCGCGTCGAGCGGATTGTTGAGCACCGGCAGGTGGTCGATGAAGTAGATCGACGGATCGATCGGGATCAGATGCCCGCGATTTACGCTGGCGCCGACAATCAGCCCCAGCACCGCGCCGAGGGCGGTCCCAACCAGTCCGATGAACACGCCTTGGATGAGGAAGATCCGCCGGATGCGACTGCGCTGCATTCCCATCGCCAGTAAGATGCCGATCTCGCGCGTTTTGTCGCGCACGACCATCGTCAGCGTCCCGACGACGTTGAAGGCCGCGACGACGCAGATCAAGAAGACGACCAGCCCCATCGCCAGCTTCTCGAGCTTGAGCGCAGAAAACAGCGAGCGGTTCTGGAGCTGCCAGTCGAGCGCGCGGTACGGATAGCCCAGCATGTTTTCGAGCTGCTGCCCTGCCGCGGTGGCGCGCTCCGGGTCGGCGAGCCGCACTTCGACCCCCGTAACCGCACCCCCCAGCCCCGCGAAGTCCTGGGCGGCCTGGCGGCTCATGAGAACGTAGCTGTTGTCGTAATCGTACATCCCCGTTTCGAACAGCCCGGTGACTTCGTAGCGGCGGTACTTCGGGACGAACGCGCCCAGGCTGCGATTGAACTGCGAACCGACGGGGGCGACCATCGTGATGACGTCCCCGGGATACGCCGAGAGTTTGGTCGACAGCCGGGTCCCGATCGCGATGCCGCCCTCCACATCCTGCCGCGTGGTCCGGAACGTCAGATCGCCCTTGGTGAAGTAATGCGGCAGGCTCGTCACCGCGCGGCGGCCCGTGTCCGACTCGACGCCGATCACCATCGCCCCTTCGGCATAGTCGTGGCCCGCCGAGATCAAACCCTGAGTCATCACGAACGGCGCCGCGGCCTCGACGCCGGGGGCGCGCCGTACTTTCGCCAGCACCTGGGGCCAGTCGTCGAGCCGCAACCCTTCGCCGTACGTCAGCACGCGCAGGTGCGGATTGACGACGAGGATTTTCTCGCGCAGGTCGTTCTGCATCCCGTTCATCACGCCCAGTACGATGACGAGCGCCATGACGCCGATCGTGACGCCGCCGACGGCGATGACCGTGATCAGCGACAGGAGACGCGACGAGCGGCGGCTCCGCAGGTAGCGCATCGCCACGCGGAGGTCGAGCGGCGATGGCCAGTTGGTCGCGAGGACGAACAGGGCGGCGGCCGTCGCTCCGACGAGGAGCACTTTCAGCACCACCGTCGCGATCGTCATGACTCAGGCCGCAGCATCGGAAACAGAATGACGTCGCGAATGTTCGTCTGATCGGCGAGGATCATCGTCAGCCGGTCCACCCCCAGGCCCACGCCGCCCGCGGGCGGCATGCCGTACTCCAGCGCGCGCAGGAAATCCTCGTCCAGTTGCTGCGCCTCCGCGTCGCCGGCGGCGCGCAGCGCCGCCTGCTGCTCGAAGCGGCGGCGTTGCTCGTCGGGATCGTTCAGCTCGCTGAACGCGTTGGCGAGCTCGCGGTGCTGCACGAACAGCTCCCAGCGCTCGACCTTGGTCGGATCGCCGCGCTTGGGCTTGGCCAGCGGCGACAGCGCGAGCGGGTAGTCGAAGACGAACGTCGGCTGCACGAGCTTGGGCTCGACGCAGGTCTTGAACACCTCGTCCACGAGCTTCGGGCCGCTGAGGGCGGCGACCTCGGCGGGCGGCGCGTTGTGGCGCGTCAGGACCGCGCGCAGCTCCGCGTCGTTGGTCTTGGGGAGATCGATGCCCGCGTGCTCGCGGACCAGGTCGTAGTAGTCCTTGCGCGCGAACGGACGCGCGAACGACAGCGTCGCGCCGTGGCGCTCCAGCACGCTGCTGTTGAACAGCGATTGCACGAGACCCGAGAGCATTGCTTCCGTCAGTGCCGCCATGTCGTTGTAGTCCGCGTACGCCTGATACCATTCCGCCATCGTGAATTCGGGATTATGAAACCGCGACAATCCCTCGTTTCGAAAGTCGTGCCCGATCTCATACACTTTTTCGAGACCGCCCACGAGACACCGCTTGAGATACAGCTCGTCCGCGATGCGGAGATAGAACGTGGCGTCGAGCGCCTCGTAATGCGTCTGGAACGGCCACGCCGTGGCGCCGCCGTACAGCGGCTGCAACACCGGCGTCTCCACTTCCAGATACCCCTTGCCGTCGAGGAAGGCGCGGATTCCTTGCACGATCCGGGTGCGCAACCGGAACACCTCGCGCACGTCGGGATGCACGGCGAGATCGGCGTACCGCTGCCGGTAGCGCAGCTCCGGATCGGTCAGCTCGCCGTGTTTGACGCCGCTGGCGTCCTCCTTGCCGAGCGGCAGCGGCCGCAGCGCCTTGGCCAGCAGCGTGAACTGGGACACGCGCACGGTGATTTCCCCGGTGCGCGTTTTCATCAAACGTCCCTCCACGCCCAGATGATCACCCAGATCGAGCAGCTCGACCAGGCTGTACAGATCTGCGCCCAACTCATCGCCCTTGAAGTAGAGCTGGATCTTCCCGGTCGGATCTTCGAGGTGCGCGAACGTCGTCTTCCCGTGCGGCCGCAGCGCGACGAGGCGCCCGGCTACCCGGTGGACGGTGGGGTCGTCGTCCGCCTTGTAGGATGCCAGCGCCTGCTCCGCCGTCGCGGTGCGCTCGAACCGGTACGCGAACGGCGCGACGCCACGCTCCAGCAGCTCCTTGAGCTTCTCGCGCCGGGCGGCTTCGACGAAACCGGTCATTAGGCGGCCTTATTCCCGAAGCGCTTCAAGAACGCCTCGATGAACGGATCGAGATCGCCGTCCATGACTTTGTGGACGTCACTCACCTTCAGCTCGGTGCGATGATCGTTCACCATCGTGTACGGCTGGAAGACGTACGAGCGGATCTGGTTGCCCCACGCGATGTCCGTCTTCTGCTTGTCTACTTCCGCCTTCTTCGCGTCGCGCTCGGCGACCGCGCGCTCGTACAGCCGCGCCTTGAGCATCTTCATGGCGGTCGCCTTGTTCTTCCCCTGGCTGCGCTCCTGCTGGCACGACACCACGATGTTCGTCGGCAAGTGGGTGATCCGCACCGCCGACGACGTTTTGTTGACGTGCTGCCCGCCCTTCCCCGACGCGCGGAACACGTCGATGCGCAGGTCGTCGTCGTTGATTTCGATTTCGATCTCGTCGTCGACTTCCGGGTAGACGAAGACCGACGCGAACGACGTGTGGCGGCGCGACTGCGAGTCGAAGGGCGAGATGCGCACCAGCCGGTGCACGCCTTTTTCCGCCTTCAGCAACCCAAACGCGTAGCGCCCCCGGATCTCGATCTCCGCGGACTTGATGCCCGCTTCATCGCCCGGCAGCAGATCGAGGATCGAGACCGTGAACCCATGGCGCTCCGCCCACCGCGTGTACATCCGCACCAGCATTTCGGCCCAATCCTGTGACTCCGTGCCACCGGCGCCGGGATGAATGGTGAGCAGCGCGTCCCGCACGTCGTCGGGCCCCCGCATCATGTTTTGCATTTCCAGCGCTTCGAGCCGGACGGCGATTTCCTCCGCCTCCGTCTCGAGCGAGCGCTGCAGCGCGAGATCGACGTGGGATTCGGCTTCGAGCAGGTCGTTGAGCTCGCGGCCTTCATCCACGCGCTTGCGCAGGGCGTGGTAGGGCTCGAGCCAACCCTTCAGTGACTTGACTTCGGCGACGGTCGCGCGGGCACGCTCGGAGTCGGCCCAGAGCGCACCGTCCGCCATTTTCTGCTCCAGCTCCGCGAGACGCGCGGTCTTCCCCTCGACGTCAAAGAAAGCCCCTGAGCTCGGTGAGGCGGCGATCGAAATCCAGAAAGCGTTCTGCCAGGGCCACAGTACTCTCCTCTAGAAAAGCTTCTTGCCGCCCGCGAGAATCTCGTTCAACGCCTCGGTCCAGAACGGCGTGCTCTGCGCCATTTCGGCGCCGACCTGTTCGACATACTCCTGCCAGCTCTTCTCGATCTCGTCCTTGAACAACTGCGCCAGGGTACCGTCCCGATTGCCCTGCTGCCGCTTCTCCGGATGATAAACCAGCATGTCCGAGATGAGGGCGCGCGCCAGCCGCCGCGCCTTCTGCTTCGGATCCTGCACCATAAACGGGTTGACCGGGCGCAACGGCCCGGTGTGGCGTTTGCCCGGTGTGCTCGCCCCCGCCCCCGCCCCCGCTGCGGCCGCCGCGGGCGGCGATGCTGGAGGGGGCGCCGACGTTGGCGGCGGTGCGGGCCGCGGAGGCGCGGGCCGCGCGAGCGGCGGTGCGGCCGCTCGCGGAGCCGTCATAGCCGGAACGGCAGCCGGCGACGCAGGACGAGCCGGCGCAGCCGGCGCAGCCGGCGGGCGGGCGATCGGTGAGGCCGCGGGGGCAGCGGGCATCGCGGGCCGGTTTGGTGGCGCGGCCGGCGGTGCCATCGCCGGGCGCGACGGCGCGGCAATCGGCCCTGACTGTGCCGGAGCGGCGCGTGGCGGCGCCGGAGGCGCCGGGGGCGCCGGGGGCGCCGGGGGCGTGGGGGCCGTGCGGGGGGCGCCGCCGTCAGGGCTGATGGCGAAGACGTTGCTGCAGACGCTGCAGCGCGCGCGCAGGCCTCCCGCGGGGACCTTTGCCGGATCCACACGGTACACCGTTTCGCATGACGGACAGGTGACGTTCA
>Ga0210382_10000759_pt1 | contig 11068 bp, 11 predicted proteins | sample PLMedo_FD_155452 | JGI IMG/M metagenome (GOLD analysis project Ga0210382, IMG submission 155452) | Groundwater sediment microbial communities from an aquifer in East River, Colorado, USA - PLM0_60_coex redo | ecosystem: Environmental > Terrestrial > Soil > Riparian zone | place: USA: East...
GCATGAGCGAGATCAGCGCGCGGATCGGCTCGGTGTCCTCGACGACGAGGACGCGGGTTGGGTGGGTTGGTTCAGCGGCCTCGACGATGCCCCCGGGCAGGTTCATGCCCAGAATGATGTCCGTGCGGCGGCTTTCTGGCATCGGTACCTAGGTTTGACTCGGTTAGTACCCGCACTGCGAGCCCGCATGGCCTCGTCAGCGCAGCGCCTCAATCGACGCGATCGTGACGATGCCTTCGACGCTGCGCGCCAGTTCCGCGTCCAACGTGATGAACGCGTCTGCCTGCAGTTGGGTAAGTGCAACGTACTCCGCGTCGTAGGTCGCCGCCCATCCCAATTGATCAGCTACCTCCCAGGCTCGACGTCGGAGCACGCCATCGCCGAGCAGCCTGATTTTCATGCGCCCGATCCGGGCGAGCCGATCGCGCGCGACGTCGTCGGGGATCTCACCCCGCTGGACGGCCTCGTGAAGTTCCGACAGCACCTGAGAACGAAGGAGCGTCGGCGCGAGGAGCTGATGGGCGTCCGACACCTCGACCTCGTTGCTCGCCAGGTGGATAACGGCGCTCGCATCGACGACGAACCGGGTCATGTCAGGAGCTATCCGAGGGCTTCGAGAACGTGCTTCAAGCGAGTCAGGTCGGCCTGCACGAGGCCCGCGTCCCGTGCGAAGTCGTCGTCGCTCATGTCCGGAAGCCGACGCACACTGAATACAACCTCGCAACCGTCACCGTTGGGGACAACTCGCATCGGGTTGTAGATGACCTCGCCCGACGGCAGCGTCACGTCGTGATCGAGCACGCCGTACTTGTTGCGCTCCGCGAATGCGACGCCGACGCGACCCGACTCGGTCTCCACGAACCAATGGCCATCGATGTTCTCCACGGAGCTTCCAAGGCCGGGTGCCCAGTTCGGAAGATTGGCGGGGTCCGAGGCGTATTCGTAGACCTCGGCTGCGGGCCGGTCGATCAACTCACTGACATGCCGGGACTCGGAGGGCATACCCGCAATGTTGTCATAGCCCGGAACTCAGGCGTAGTCGTCGTGTGAAGTGGCACACTGGTCGTGCGGGTCGCTGGGCGAGCCGTAGGGAGGGATAAATAACGGAGGCCGAGCACATGGCTGGGATACCTGGACCAATCCAGGGCGATGCTGCGCGCAAGGCGCTGACGTCCGACTCGGCGACGGAGGTCGGAACGGCTGGGCGCGAAGAACGCGCACGACTCGACCGGGAGGAACTGCAGGAGCTCGAGCGCGCCGAGTACTACGGCGGAGAAGACCCGGTGTCGGCCGCCACTCCGGCGACCGACGGCTTTCTCAAGCGCCTCTGGCATCGACTCCGGCGCTCGGGCTAGCCATAGGCCACGGCCGCGCGGCGCAGCGACCGTTCTCTTGCTGTTGCAGAGCGTCCCCGGATGGACCCGGGGACTCGGCACTGGCGCGGCACAGCGACCCCCTCTCCGATGGTATGCGATTGCATAGGCTAAGGACGATGGAAAGACCTAGCAACCCGTCGCCCGGCGAATAGGCGAAGTGGATGCGGTTCGAGTTCAACCTAAGCGGCCACGGTTCAGCAGACGCTGAATTGACCGATGAGGTGACGCATGCTTCGATCCCGGCGTCCTACATCTCGGACGCATTGGGTGACCTGCTGTATGCGGCGTGGCGCATCACCAAGGGGGATTCGACTAGTCGTTGCTCATGGGACGACGAGCCGGGTGAGTGGCGCTGGATCATGACTCGCAACGACCGTGACGTTTCCCTTCGCGTCCTCTGGTTCGACGGCAGGCGTCCGCCCCGAGCCGATGAACATGGCGAACAAATCTATCAAACGCGACAGGACGTCGGTGTATTCGCGAGGGCGGTTGCGCTCGGGGCGTCTCGCACGCTCGCGGACAACGGGGCGGGCGGCTTTCGCGATCGTTGGGGAAAGCCTTTCCCGACTCGGAAGCTCGAAGTGCTTCAGGCCGCATTGCGACGGTAGCTGGCGCCCGGACGGACTCAGGGGCACAGGACCCCACAAGCACGGCCGGCAACGACCCCCTCGGATTGTACGCGTCGGCGAGCTAGGAAGCGCGTCGGCGCCAGAAGGTTGGACGCCAGTAGTAGAGGACGGTCAGATCCTCCGGCCAAGGCTGGTCGTCGAAGAACGCCGCCTCGATAAGGTCTACGGTCGGGTCTACCGGACGCCATCCAAATTCGATGGGTTCGGCTCGGGCCGGCTCCCGCACGTTGTCGACGAACCGCTCCGCCGTGGCCCGAACGCGACGAAATTGAGTTGAGCCTCGATAAGCGATGGGCTGTTGGCGCCTCCGGCGGAATCCGGCCATCGAAGCTGGACGTTGTCGTCCTCCCAGAAACAGATCGGGCAGATGTCGAACGAGCCGGGCGGCCCCTCAAAGACCATGTGACCGCAGCAGGGGCACGGATACTGAATGGAGGCAGTCACGAGCACACGGTATCAATACATTGAGCGTCCCCGGACGGACACGGGGACTCGGCACCCGCGCGGCCCCCTTCGGTGGTACGCCACGGGACCACGGGATAGCCCAGGGGTACAGCCTCGGCTTTCGGCCGCCGATGAGCGAACGGGCCGTCCGGCGGTACTCCACCCGGAGCTGATTTGGCTCGTTCCTTCATTTCCTAGCCGACCCGAGGCCTGGCGCGTGGGCGAGGATCCACCCAAGGTCAGAGGGCCGTTCGTCGGCGGCGTCGCTCCCTTGACGGCAAGGGCGAACGTTCCCCTGCTAGCCTGCATTGCTCACCTGCGCCGTGTGAACCGCCCGGCGCAGACACTCCGGGACGTCGGCCGCGTGGTATGGGCGCTCACTCGGCTCGATTCCGTCGAGGAATCCCTGGTACACGAGGGCGGCTCGGAGGGCCGCGATCGGTTCGATCAACTCGGCTGCCCGTGTCGAGTCGGCTCCCGGGTACTCTGCCTGCCAAGCCTCCAGGCAGGCGACCCGAACACGGTCGCGGCTGATTTCCGGTACCTGCCCGAGGAAACTGCCGGCAAGATCGAACAACGGGTGACCGACCCCGGCGTCTCCCCAGTCGAGCAGCACAAGGCCGTCGTCACCGAAACGCCAATTCCCCGGATGGAAGTCGCCGCGGACGAGTGTTTCGGGCAGGCCGCAGACGGCGAGCGCGTCAAGCCGGCGCGGAAGATCGGCAAGAAGGGTGTCGAGTGTCGCCAGTTCTGCCGTGCTGAGGGTCAATCGGATCTCAGGGCGGCTGAGGAGCGCACCGAGACGCCAAGGCAGGGTGACCGCGCGATAGTCGGCCAAGCCTGCTGCCAGGAGTTCGTCGACCCGGCCAGCCCAGCGGACCTGGAGTGCGACCAGTCGCCGCACCATCTCGACCAGGCGCTCCACGGGCGCGTCGTATTGATCTTCACCAGCGACATCACCCAGCAGGACGGTTCTCGTCGCGGGGTTCGACTCGAGAACCGGCGGCACGAGCGTCGGGTCGTCTGTCGCAACCATGGCGATGATCGTCCCCTCGTGCACCATGAAGGGCGGGACACTCTTGCACCAGACATCGCCCGACGCCGTGGGCAGCCGCAGGACCGAAGAAAGGTTCCACGATTTGACCTGAGCCGCGGGACCCGTTCGCGGGCGCCCCGCGGCGGCAAGCACCGCATCGGCCCAGGAGAGCGTGGCCGCAACTCCACCTGGGTAAGCCCACGGCGCGCGGAGCGGTTGGTCTCCGCCAACGATGCCTGAATCGCACGGCGCGAACACGACTGTTGGCGGCGGATCGCTCACCAGCTCCGCCAGGTAGACGACATTGCCTCCGGACATCGGGGTAGGACTGTCGGCAGACAACAGACGAAGGATCACCGTTTCGATGCCGAACGCCGCGCGAGCGCCGTCAACGACCGGCTCGACGTCGGACCACCACGGCGAGTCGACGATGAACTCAGGCAGGGCTCCGAGCAGCTCACCTGATCCCAAGCACACGATGAGGCGGATCTGTCGGGACACCCGAGAACCGTACCCCAAGCACGTTGTCCGGATCGTTCCGACCGACCTGCCCGCCCGTTCTTCGCGTGGGCTGAGCAGCAAACCGAGGGTCAGGACTGCGCGGGTGTGGCGCCCCCGGACGGATTCGAACCGCCGACGCCGGCCTTAGGACGGCCGCGCTCTATCCACTGAGCTACGGGGGCGCGACCGACATCGTACCCCGTCGTGGAGGCGGATCAGCTGATCGTGACCTGGATGACGATCTCGATCTGTCCGACGACTCGCCCATCGTCCCTAATCACCCAGAGCGTGTAGCCGGCGATCGAGTCGCCGTTCCGGGCAGGCACGGGAACCTCGATGCGTGCGGGCCGATCCGGCGTGTCGACGCCCGGCCAGACGTTCCCGCCTTCGCCGGCGGCTGGTCGGTCGAAGCCCTCCCAGTGGAGGAATCGCCATTCGCGCTGCAGGGCGAGGCTGAGCATGTCCCCGGAAGAGGCCGCGACGCCCGCGGGCGGCTCGCTCGAGATTACGTCCGAGGCAGACGACATCGTGCAGGTCACGAGGGTCGATGGCCCGCGTGTCGCCACGATCCCAGGGCCGTCGCCGACCGAAACGAGGACGTCGGGCGCCGTCACCGGGCCAGCCGGCGGAGGACACCCGGGGGCCGGAGGGACGAACTCACCCGCTTCTGCCGGCGTGGCGGTCGGTCCCGGTGGGACCGGCGTGAGCGACGGGTCGTCCGTGACGGCCGGGGAGGAGGTCGGAGCAGAGGCCGTGGCGAGACCGGTCGGCTGACAGCCGGCGATGAGGAAGAGCAATGCCAGCGCCAAGAGTCGCCTGGCCACCGCCGGAAATCGAAGCCGCCCGCCTGGCGGCAGCGGCCGTTGGCCGACAATCATGGTTCTTGTGCGTCGTGTCGCAAGGAAGTCGCCAAGAGGTACGCCTCAGACTTCAGCGCCTGAAAACGTTCGTTGATAGGCCTGGCTTCCAGCGTCGTCGCGACGTTGCCGTTCAACGGGTGGAAGACGACATCGTTCAGGCTGCCCATCCCGCCGAAGGCGGACAGAAAGTGGAGCACGCCGTACCCGTCGCCTTGCCGAATCCAGGCGATGTCTTGCGCGATCCAGTCGGCCCAGTTTCGCTCCGAGTGATCCGCGAGGAGGTTCGTCATCTCCTCCAGGATCGTCACCAAGCGGGTCGCGTCCTCGTCCACGGGATCCATTCTGGCATTCGAGTGAGTCTGGGAACGGGTCGCCCTATCGCACGGCCGACGGGCTCTCCCACGGTCTCGCCTAGAATGCCGAGCGAGATGACCGTCAGTCCCCTCCCCGACCTCATCCTCTACACGCGCGCCGGCTGCGGGTTGTGCGACGAGACGCGGATGATGCTCCAGGGCTTGTTAGAGGACCGGGCGGCCCGTGGCGCCCGGCTCGCCCATTTCCGCGAGCGCGACATCGCCACCGACCCTGAGATCGAGCGGGAGTTGTTTGATCGGATCCCGGTGGTCGAGTTGCGCGGGCGGCGGTTGGAGCTCGCTACGTCCGCCTCGCGGCTGCGGCGCTTCCTCGACGACGGCCTCGACGGCGTATTGGCATGATCGGCGGCGACCTGACGATCCTCGTCGCGGTCGCGGCGGGACTGCTGAGCTTCCTCTCGCCGTGCGTGCTGCCCCTCGTCCCCGCCTACCTTGGCCAGCTCACCGCGGTCGCGGTCGCGGGCGGAGCCGCCGAAGCAGATGTGGCCGGCATGGCGGCATCCGGGCCCAACCGCTGGCTCGCGTTCCGACACGCCCTCGCCTACGTGGCCGGCTTCGGCTCGATCTTCACGCTCCTCGGCGTGACGGCGACGTTCGCCTCGGCCGGCTTCTCCGAGTACCTTCCGGTCCTTCGCCAGATCGGCGGCGTCATCTTGATCATCCTCGGCCTGAACCTGGCCGGCATCCTTCGGCTGCCCGGGCTCGAACGGACGTGGCGCCCACTCGATGCCGGCGCGGCCGGGTCCCTCGCGAGCGCAACGGGGACGATGTCGCTCGCGTCGGCCGGTGCGGGAGCCGGGAGCGGGCCGGGCCTCGGCGACCGGCTCGGTGGCCGCCTCGTCAGCTCTCGTGGCGGTTGGTTGGCCTCGTTCGGGCTTGGGGCGATCTTCGCCGTCGGTTGGACTCCGTGCATCGGCGTCATCCTCGGCGCCATCCTCGGCCTCGCCTCGACCTCGCAGACGGTCGCCCAGGGAGCGCTGCTGCTCGTCGCGTACACCGTCGGGCTCGGGCTGCCGTTCGTTGCGATCGCCCTCGTCTACGATCGGGCGCCGGCCATCCTCCGACCGCTCGTCCGGCACGGCCGGGCCGTCTCGGTCATCGGCGGCGCCCTGGTCGTCGCAATCGGGATCGCGATGCTGATGGACTGGCTGGCGCTCCTGCCGCGCTGGTTCAACTTCGCGGGCATCTGAGTGGCCGAACGCCCCGGCTTCACCCATCGCAAGGAGCGCCACGGGCTCGTCGGGCCGTTCAGCGGTCGCCAGCTGGCACTGTTGGCAATTTCTGTAGTCGCGGTGGCGCTTGGGCTGTTCCTCGCCACGCGGCCGCTGGGCTCGACGCGACCGATCGGACCGGCCAACCCACAGGCGACGCCGTACATCCTCGGGCCGGCGCCGTCCCAGGGCCTCCGGGCTGGTGACATTGCTCCTGAGTTCAACGTGGTCCGCGGCGACGGCACGGTGTTCCAGCTCACCGACCTCGACGGGCGACCCGTTCGCCTCGGCGCGTTGCGGGGCAAGGCCGTGTGGATCAACTTCTGGGCCTCGTGGTGCCCGCCCTGCCAGTCGGAGACACCGGTCCTGCGCGACCTCGCCGAGCGCTACGCGGATCGCGGCCTCGTCGTCGTCGGCGTGAGCGTCCAGGAGACGAACGCCGCCGATGTCCGCGCCTACGCCGAGCGTTACCAGCTCGGCTACACGGTCGCACCCGACCTGTCAGGGGATATCTTCCGGCTCTATCGCCTGTACGGCCTGCCGACGCAGTTCTTCGTCGGTACCGACGGGGCGATCCGCTCGGTCATCCTCGCGCCCATGGACGAAGCGTCCGCCGAGGCCCAGATCGAGGCCATTCTGCCGGACCAGTCACCGCCGCCAATTCCCTCCGCGAGTCTATCGGCCTCGCCGTCTTAGTAATCGCGCGGCTGAGAGGCGCCGCGCGACTTTCGCAATGTTTCTGCAATGCGCGACGGCATGCCGACGATTGATTCCGGCGAACCCTGTGGCGGACCTTCTTGATTCCTTGGGGGATGCGACCCGGCGCGCAACGTTGGCGCGCCATCCGTCGGGAGGTCCTTCGATGACCCGCTGGTTTGCCCGCCTTGCGGTTCCGGTTGCGCTCGCCTTCGTATTGACGAGCATTCTCTCCCCCGCCACGGCTTCGACCCCCAGTTCGGGGACTGTCAGCGACAGCAGCTCGGCCGTCTCCTGGACGGGGCCGGCGAGGACGGCCAACACCGCAGGCCCGTCAGACGCACAGTGCACGGCGCCGGCCGCCCCCCCGCTGTCCGCTGGCTTCTGCGACGACTTTTCGCTCACCGTCGCCGTCCCCGCAACCTATTGGGGCACGCACTCGGGCGGCGTCCAGGTCGACCTTACCGGCGTTCCTCCCGCGGAGGACTTCGACCTTTATGTCTACGACAAGGATGGTAAGGAAGTCGGCAATTCCGGACTCCCGGCGGGGCTTGAATCGGTCCTGATCCCGTGTCCGAGCCAGGCCGCCAGCCCATACAAGGTCCGGGCCGTCTACTTCACGACCGTCGACGAGGGCGCCGGGCTACCCGGCTACCAGGGAAGCGCGACTTTCACTGCCCAGGCAGGTACATGCGCGGGTGAAGGCGTCGGCGGACCCGCAACGTTCGTCAACGATGCGCTGACGTTCGCCCCGGCAACGGTCACGTCGGCGCAGTTCCTCGGCGCGGAGCCGCAGGTCACGATCGAGCGGAGGACGCCCTACACCCGGCCGAACGCTGGCATCGACCCGAAGCGGGTCTTCGTCGACTGGCCGCTCTCGAGCCGAAGTGGCATCGGCCAGCTCAGCCGATCGCTCGACGGCGGCGACAGCTTCCGGCTGCTGTTCGATCGGACCTGCGCAAACCGGAGCCGGCCGAACTGCCTCACGGCGGGCGGAGGCGACACGGAGAACGAGGTCAACCTCGGCAGCGGCCAGCTGTTCTTCGCCGACCAGGAAGTCCTCGCCAACGAGGCGCTGGCGAGCTCAACCGACCACGGCGATAGCTTCGTGGTCCAGACAGCGCTGTCGAACGGCACGGCCGGAACGGACCGCCAATGGATCGCGGCCACTGACAACAGCACTTTGCTTGCCGCTGGTCGGCCGATCGAAGGGTTCCTCGTCTACCACGTCCCGCCGCAGCACTACATCCAGGCGATCGACCCGTCCGGCCTACCGATCGCCCAACCGGTGCCACAGCTGCAAAACGTGGGCCAGAGCGGGCAGCTGCGCGTCGACAACAACGCCGCCAGCCCTGGCCATGGCTGGATCTACCAGCCCCACAACGGCTTCACGCCGGGTGGTCTGTTCGTCGCCACCGGACCGAGCGCCGGCTATGCGCTCCCGACGAACTGGGGCGACAACCAGGTCTCCGGCGCCGGCGCGACAAGCTTCCCGTGGGTCGCGATTGATGCCGCCGGGAATGCCTACGTCACGTGGGACACGGGCGGCGTCATCTACTACAGCTTCTCGAACATCAGAGACAAGTCCAATGACCCGACGCAGGGCGGGCGGCCGGGGACGAGTTGGTCGCCGAAGGTTCGCGTGAGCCTGCCGCAGATCGGCAGCGCGGTCTTCGCGGAGGTGACGGCCGGGGATGCCGGCCGGATCGGGATCACCTACGTGGGCACGAGCGATTGGACCGGCGAACCCGACGACGCGCCCGAAACGGCCACCTGGCACACGTACGCCGCGGTCATCCCGGACGCGCTCGCTGTTCACCCGACGGTCAACTCCGGCCGCGTGACCCACCGTGTCATGCACGTCGGCAATGTCTGCACCAGTGGCACCACCTGCGCCACCACCGGCAAGGATCGGTCGTTGCTGGACATGATCGACATCAGCTTCGACGAGGACGGTCGGCTCGGGATCATCACGATGGACAACAACTCGAACGGCTTCCACGCCGCGCCGCCGGCCGGCGAGGACGAAGGGCCGTTCGCCCATTTCACGAAGCAGACCTCCGGCGGGTCGGTGCTCGCCGGCAAGACCATCAACGTCTCGATCCCGACCGGCGGGCGGGCCGATGCCGCTGGCGACGCCACGTGGCCGAACACCGCGGCCGGCCAGAACCTCGCGTCGCTTGATGCGCTGGGCGCGTCGATCGCCCTGGAGAACGGCAGCGTCGTTGCGCGGCTGGACGTCGCCAACGCCGGCACTGGGACGATGCAGAGCAACTTCAACGCCTACAACGCCACCCTGTGCCTCCCTGCGCCATCGTGCCTCGCCGACCGCTTCCAGTACGTCGTCCGGTTCATGAGCGCGGACGAGATCTTCCATCTCTCGGCCGAGTTCACGCCCGGGAGCCCGCTGCGGTTCTTCGGGGGCAAGCTCGATGCCAACGACAAGCTGTTCTCGGCAGGCTCACCGACGGCGTATTTCGCGGCCGGGTATCACACGGACTTCGCCGCGACCGGGACCGTGTCCGGCAAACAGCTGGTGATCAGGGCGCCGCTGAGTGCCTTCGGCCTCACGTCCGGCTCATCGCTCTACAGCGTGACCGGCTTCACGATGGCCGGCCCGAGCGAAGCGACCGAGCTGACGATCGACCGGATCATGCGGACGGTCGATGCGACGCCGCCGTTCGACGCGACGCTGGCCGACACCGCCGACCTTTCGCTGACGATGACCGACGCGCCAGATCCCGTTCGTGTCAATGGGAACCTCGCATACACGATCGTGATCCGCAATAGCGGGCCGCTGGCGGCGTCCGTGGTCTCCTTGTCGGATCAGCTTCCGAAACAGGCCGGGTCCGCATCGGCGACGACGAGCCAGGGTTCGTGCTCGACCAAGGCGAAGACTCAGGTTACGTGCAGCCTCGGCTCGCTCGCGAGCGGCGCATCGGCGATGGTCGTGATCACGGTCAAACCGACTGGCCCGGGGACGCTTACCAACACTGCGAGCGTGACTGCGTCCTCGCCACGCGATCCGAACACGGCCAACAACTCGGCGACCGTGACGACGACCGTGACGAACTGACGGGAAGGAGAAAAGGGTTCGGGTGGACCGCCGATTTGGCGACGATTTGCCAGCGCTGCCGCCGCCCGACATCCCGCCGGAGGGTCGACACGCCGCCGGCGAGTGTCTCGATGTCCGGCGGTCCGTTCCGATGACCAGACAGTAGCCGGGCGCGCGAAAAATGCGATGGGCCATTTGTCTGGAACCATGTACGTCATGTGACACATAGACAGCCGAGCGCCGACCGCGTTCGGTTCGTCGTCAGGTCGCCTCGAATCGGAACCGGTCGCGGTCGCGCACCAGGCGCCCGATCGGGGTCAGCGGCTCATGCGAGAGGACCACGACCCACTTCTCGTCGGCGGCGCGGGCGAAGAGCGAGGCCTTTACCGCGACGGAGTCGAGCGGGAAGTCGTCGAACGACGTCACCCAGCGGGGGTTGGCGGCCCACGGCCGCATGCACAGGTCGCCGAAGAAGGCCAGCGTCCGGCCGCCGCCTCCCCCACCCCGGACGACGACTGCCTGGTGTCCCATCGAGTGGCCGCCGGTCGGCACCACCGACACGCCCGGCAGGATCTCGCGCTCCCCGTCAGCCCAACCCTCCTCGCCCCAAGAGCTCACGAGGCGGACCTCGGGCTGGTCGTACGAGGCAACGAGCCGCGGATTGTCACCGAGGGCGATCTCCCATTCGGCCCGCTGGGCAACGATCGTCGCCCGCGGAAACGCCCGCGAGCCGTCGGCCAGGAGAAGCCCGCCCGCGTGATCGAAGTGGAGATGGCTCATCGCCACGACATCGACGGACGAGGGTTCGAACCCCGCGGCGGCGAGGGCCGGCACGATGGGCGACCCTTCGTAGCGGCGCATGTCGCGGACCTTGTCGCTGACCCGC
>Ga0210382_10000760_pt1 | contig 11063 bp, 7 predicted proteins | sample PLMedo_FD_155452 | JGI IMG/M metagenome (GOLD analysis project Ga0210382, IMG submission 155452) | Groundwater sediment microbial communities from an aquifer in East River, Colorado, USA - PLM0_60_coex redo | ecosystem: Environmental > Terrestrial > Soil > Riparian zone | place: USA: East River...
GTAGACGTTGGTGGCGCCGAGGTTCTTGGAGCCGTGCTCGCGGAGGTCGATGCGGCGCCCCACCTTGCCCGCGATGTAACTGGTCGGTGTGGCGCCGAGCAGATAGGAGGCGAGAATCGCCAGGATGACGTTCAGCGCCGGCCTCGCTTGCGTCGAAACTTGATCGTGAGCGGCGCGCCGCTGAAGTCCCACGCTTCCCGAAAGCCGTTGTGCAAGTAGCGCGTGTAGGACTCGGGGATGGCGTCGGGCCGGTTCGCGATGATGGCAAAGCGTGGCGGCGCGGTGCCGACTTGTGTGGCATAGAACAGCCGCACCGATTCGCCGACCGGCTGCGGCGGCTGCTGGCGCGCGAGCAGCGCTTCCAGCACGCGATTGACCTCGGCGGTGGGCACGCGCTTTTCACGTTCGGCGGCCACGGCCACGATGGCATCGAGCAGCTTCGGGACGCGCTGGCCCGTCTTGGCTGAGACGTAGAAAAAGGGAATGAACTCGAGGAAGGGCGCCCGCGCCTTGATGTCCCGCTCGCCGTCGCGCGCCGTGTTGGTCACCTTCTCTTCGATCAGGTCCCATTTGTTTACGGCGATGATGACGGCGGCCCCACGGTCCCACGCATCGTTGGCGATCTTCAGGTCCTGCACGTGCATCCCGTCCTTGGCGTCGACGACCAGCAGACAGACGTCCGCACGCTCCATCGCGCGCGTGGTACGCAGTGTCGAATAGAACTCGATGTCCTCGTCGACCTTGCTGCGCTTGCGGAGTCCCGCCGTGTCGATGAACACGAGCTTCTTGCCCTGGTAATCGAATGGTGTGTCGATCGCATCGCGCGTCGTCCCCGGCTCGGCGGCGACGACCAGGCGGTCCTGGCCCAACAGCTTGTTCACGAGGCTCGATTTCCCGACGTTGGGCCGGCCGACGACCGCGACATCGATCGACTCGGCTTCGTCCGCCGCCGGAGTGTCGGGCAGCAGGGACACGAGCAGGTCGAGCAGGTCGCCGCTGCTCTTCCCCACCGCCGCGGACACGGCGAACGGATCACCGAGGCCGAGCTCGTAGAAGGCGAGCTGACGGGTTTCGTCCGGGAGATCGTCGGCCTTGTTGACCACGAGGATCAACGGCCGTTTTACCTTGCGGAGGTACTGGGCGATCTCGAGGTCCATCGGGTGGATGCCCGACTCGATGTCGACCACGAACAAGAGCACGTCGCTGTCGGCGACCGCCTGCTCGACTTGCGAACGAATCGCGCGATTCATGGGATCCGACGACCCGACGACCAGACCGCCCGTATCGACCAGCCAGAATCGGCGGCCATTCCATTCTGCGGGGGCAAAGTGGCGATCGCGTGTCACGCCGGGCTGCGCATCGACGATCGCCTGGCGGCGGCCGATGATGCGGTTGAAGAGCGTCGACTTGCCGACGTTGGGTCGGCCGATGATGGCCACTGTCGGGATGCTCACACCAGTGCGTCCGCAAAGTCGTACGACAGCTTGATCGGCATCGGGAGTTGCGCGGCTAGTTCGTGCGCCTCCAGATCGTCCATGAACAACAAGTCATCGTTCACCGACTCGGCAGGCAGTAGCGCGAGATCGAGGTCCGTGCGGTCGCGCAATGCCGCGAGGACGGCTTTACCGGAGAGCAGCCCGGCGGTAGTCACCGCCGGCCCAAAGAGCGTGTTCTCCAGCGCGAGGATCTCGAAATGCGCACCAGTGATCTGCGTGAGATCAGTGACGATCTGCGGGATCAGTGGCGCCATGGCGGTCCCCGTCACGATGCCGATGCGCTTGTCGCGCCAGCTCTCTGTTTCCAGGGCGGCGCGTGCCGCCTGAATCCGCGTCTGCAGGTAGCGCACGGCGCCGACGCCGTTTTCCCGCTGCTCGAAGTCGCCGTACCACTCCGGCGGCGGCAATGCCACGTCGGCCTGGAGGTAGAGATCGTCGGCCCCGTAACACCACGGCGGGCCGCGATCGGCTACCGCACGCGCCGCGAAATCACCGACCGTCGCGAGCGCGGCTCGGCACTCCTCGCGCGTGGGCTGGCGCACCAGGGCGTGCTTGCTGAATTCGGTCAACGCCACCGGAACCACGGAGACCGAGAGGACACCCGGGCCCAGACCGTACAGGTCGCTCAAGGTGCGCACCAGCTGCGGCCCGTCGTTGATGCCGGGCACGAGCACCACCTGCGTGTGGAACGCAATCCCCCGCTCCACGAACCAACGCAGCTGCGGAATGACGTCGGTCGCCTCGGGATTGCGCAGCAGCCAGCGGCGCACGACGGGGTCGGTCGCGTGCACGGAGACATAGAGCGGCGACAGCCGGTACTCGACAATGCGCTCGAGATCCCACGGCTTGAGGTTGGTCAGCGTCGCGAAATTGCCGTAGCGGAACGAGAGGCGGTAATCGTCGTCCCTGATGTAGAGGGCTTGCCGCATCCCCTGCGGGTTGCCGTCCACGAAGCAGAAGTCGCAGTGGTTGGCGCAGCGGCGGATGCGGGGCGGCTCCAATGTCACCCCCATCGGCAGCCCTTCGGGGCGTTCGACGTCGTACTCGATCTCCTCGCCCGAGGGAAGCCGGGCTCGCAGCACGAACTGGTCGTCCGCGGTCAGGAACTCCCAATCGAGAAAGTCCTCGAGGTCCTTGCCGTTGACCGCGAGCAGCTCGGTTCCTGGGATGAGTTCGAGGGCGGCGCCCAACGAGTCGGGTGCCACCGCCTGTACGCGAATCACTGCTGACCACCTGAGGTTCAAGGAGTTTCTGAAGCTAACGGCGCAACTTCAACGGGTAATATCGCTTAGGAGGGGTCGTGCGGCAAGGAGATTAACTGGTCCCCTGCGTCCTATCTCACATCAGAGCGGGCGGCGGGATTCGAACCCGCGACGTCCAGCTTGGGAAGCTGGCATTCTACCCCTGAATTACGCCCGCGAGAGCCCTCCTAAGTTAGCAGCGGAGGGCTCTCGACGGTACTCCGCTACCGCGCCCTCGCCGCCACGCCAGCAACACCAGGCACCGCGGTCCACGTGTCGCTGACCGGATCGTACGCCTCGAGCGCCGCCGTAACGCCGCCGTTGACGTCGCCCCCAAAGGCGTAAAGAATCCCGTCGACAACCGCGACACTCACCCCCCCGCGTGCCGTGGGCATCGGCGCCTTGGTGGTCCAGGTGTCGCTGATGGGATCGTACGCCTCGACGATCCCCACGTATCCGAGGCCCGAGGCGACCCCGCCCACGGCGTACACGACACCATCCACGACGCCGACTCCGAGCCCCCTGCGTCTCGTGGGCATCGGGGTCCTAGTCGTCCACGTGTCCGTCGCAGGGTCGTACGCCTCCAGCGTCCCGAGGTTACCGCTCGAATTGCTTCCGCCGACGGCGTAGAGAATCCCTCCCACTACGCCGACAGACAGGTTGGAGCGCGCCGTCGGCATGGATGCCCTGTTGGTCCATGTGTCGCTCGCCGGATCATATGCCTCGGTGGTCGCGGCGCCGCCGCCGAGGGCGTAAAGGATGCCGTCAACGACGCCGATGCCCAGGTAGGCACGCCGACTCTGCATCGGTGCCTTGGTCGTCCATGTGTCGGTCGTGCACTTCGGGTGGCGCTCGGCCCGCGCCGTCGTGCGCCCACGGTGCGGCGTCGGCCCCACACGTCTTGAGGCGTCCCTGCCGCGCCCCAAAACGCAACGGCCGTCGCTGGTGAGCGACGGCCGTCTCCTCTTGGGAACCTGGCATTCTACCCCTGAATTACGCCCGCAGGCTTGCTGCTGAACGAGTTACGCGATAAGGCTAGGCAGTCTAGGCCCGTGGTGTCAATGGTGGTGCCAAAATTCAGGGGCGTTCTTCCGTTAGGCTTTGTTTCTCCCTCCGCGCTTCAAAAGGAAACCGTGCACGTTATTGTTCGCGTCGGCGTACGAGCCAACCATATCTCCCTGCGGGTTAATTCCAAATATCCTGGTCCACTGAGCACCCGGGAGATCGATCACTGTTAAGCCGTCGGCGTCGAGTGAAAAGCCGTGAGACGTGACCGGGTTGAAGTAGCCAACAACCGTGCCCTTCGGGCTGACGTCCCACGCCTGTGTAAACGTCGCACCTGGAGCATCGAACTGCGTGTACGCACCTCGGTTGAGCACGTAGCCGTGGACCAGCGTCGCCGACTCGAAGAAGATCCCCGCGATCACTCGGCCGTCCGGAGTGACACCGTTGTGCATCGTCGACGGCAACAACCCGAACGAGCTGAGATGGTCACCGCGCTGCGCGTAGCCCCGCATGTCGACTAGGAAGTTCGTATCGTGGAAACAGCCGACGATTTCAGCGGACGGACTGATCTTGATCGGCAGCGTCGTGAGGTGAAGGCTTCCGTCAGGACGGGCAACGGAGATATCGAGGAAAACGCCGTCGCTCAACAGGAACCCGAAGGTCCTCGTGTCGCCGGCGACTCTGTATCGCCCCACGATGTCGCCCTGCGGGTTGGTACCCCAGGCCTCCGTCGAGACAGCCCCGGGAAACTTGATCATGGTGACGTGGTCGTTGGCCCACAGGTAGCCGTGCGTCCCCGTCGCATCGGTGTACGAGCCAACGACCTCGCCGACCGCGTTGATACCGAAGGCCCGCGTGGCAAGGGCGCCCGGCACGTCGATTGTCTTGAATCCCGCGGCCTGAGCCAATCTTGTCGAGACGGCGTCCAATGACCCGAGGTCACCTCCTTCCGGGACACCTTCGTATCCACCTCCCATGAGGCTCATGAGGAGGTCCTCGTCGGCGTCGGCGCTGGCCAGGTTCGCGAGCCCAGCCGGCCCATTGCTCAGCAAGGGCGAGTTATCTGCGGTAAGCGGCGGTGCTGTCGGCCCGTCGCCGCAGCCGGCGAGCATCAGGGCGACCAGAGCGGCCGCAGAATGAATGGCTCTCATTGGAGTTCCTCCATCAGAAGTGACGGCAGAGGGCCTGCAGAGGGATGGGACCGGCCTAGGCCATAAGGGTGAAGTGACCGGGGAGAAGCACGTGAATCGACCTTCGGGCTGGACGTGACGCGAAACCAGCTCTGCGGAGAGGCCAGGTTGCGCTTCTTTACCCCATGGCGACGGCCTTGCAGTGGAGAGAGGGACTGCGAGCCCTATCTCGCGTGCGGCTTAACCTACCTGTCGTCCGCCGTCCGGCAAGGCTAGGGCCGCGGGGCTGCCCCGGGCCCGTCTGCGCCGAGCCGGTGACGAGCTGACCGCGTGGTGCCACAGGTGGTGCCAACGCGGGCGTTTCTGGCCGGCGCTGGCCGTCGCTCGCGTCGCGTAACTCGTTGAAAAATCAACGGCCGTCGCCGGTGAGCGACGGCCGTCTCCTCTTGGGAAGCTGGCATTCTACCCCTGAATTACGCCCGCGGTGATTGATACCCGACAGCTTTCTGTGACTGTAGGCTAGGGGCCTTGGCGAGGCCCGTCAACCGGCCCGTAACCATTGTCGCTACCCCAACACGGAAGCCGGGGAGCCAATGCTCTCCGGCTTTTGTGTTCTCCTCGGCCCCCGCAAGCAATTGTCCGATTTCAGCACGGGTTACTGATTGGCGTGTAGATCGCTGCCGACACGCCGGACAAGTTGCCACGCGCGTCGGAGAGTTTCGATCGCACATAGATGTGCTGGACGCCGCAACTATAAACGATCGTGCTCCAGGTGTTGCTTGTACCAGTGCTCACCCATGACTGCCATGGTCCACAACCGGAGTCAAACTGCGGGCACTCTTGTCGCTGAAATTGATAGCTAAACGGCGTTATACCGCCCCCCCCCGGGTATGCCGTGAAGGTCGCGGTCTGGTACAGCTGGATGGAGTACGGACCGGTCACGGAGGGAGCGCTGGGCACGCAATAGGCGACTGTTACATTGTCGTTTCCGGTGACACCATCGAGAGCCGCAGCGACCGACGCTTGCCCCTCAGCATTGCCCGTGCCGATGGAGCTCCCCCGCGTGCCGTATGCGGAGACGGAAACGAGTGTGGGATTTGAGCTGGTCCACGACATCGTGCCCGGAGTCCACGTATTCCCGACTTCATCCGTCGCAGTACCTGTGAGAAACGTGCCGGCGTTCGTGCATAAAGACGCCGGGTTCGGAGCGATCGTGATCACGTCCACACCATACTTCGTCGCGCATTCTTCGTTGGTGCCGACCTCCCAGTTTTGCTGGATGCGGAAGTTTTTGCCGCCCAGATTCATATTCGCTTCCGCCCCATTGGGCAGCGTGTCCGTCTTGCCATAGATGTACGCGCACTTGTCGGCGTTCTCGATGTTCTTGTCACCAACTCGGTCATACCAAGCGCTTATCATCGGATCCGTGTTGGTCTCCTCAATCTCGTGGGCGACGAACGACACTTCGACGTCCGCTGCCGGATCGTCATTCGGAGAATTGTTGGTTCCGCAGGTCAGCAGATTGCTTGGTGGATTCATATCGATGGCGTGAGGCATTGCGGCATACTTCACGAAAAGATGAAACATTCCCCAAGCGAAATAGTTGTGGTATGCACAGTATTGAAGGCTAGGCTGTGAGAATCCGCCACCCAGGTTAACACCGGCATCGCTGAAGACCATGTAGATGGTGTTCGGGTCGTACGCGATCGCTCCGGTATTGAAACCCTCCATGACCTTCAATCGCACTCCATTGTCATTAATGGTCGAGCCCGGTGCGGGAACATTGGTGTTCGACGCCCAATAGCGAGTGTAGTTCACGCTGTTCTGGACGTGGGCATTGTTGCCGTCATAGTACGTCGTATTGATGCTGTAGTACGGAGACCCTCCGAGGTGGTTCAGGAAAAAACCAACCAGCGATCCGTCGCTGCTCCCCGGACCCGCCGTTCCTGGTGTTGGCCCGCCTGCGTAAATCGCGCGGCTGGACCAATAGATAACGACCACCTTTTGGGCCGTGATGATCGGTCCCCCGTGGTACGCAATTCTGGCCGGGCCCACAAAGTTAGACATCATTAGCCCAAGCGCCGATCGCGAGCGAGGATCGTACGGCCGAGCAATGTGCCCCCAAAGGCTCGGTGTTTGTATTTCCGGAGTTGGAGGACTCGACTCGGTTGGAATGCGGGAATCTGGTCCACAAGCAGTCAGCAGCAACACAGCTCCAGCCGTGAAACCGAACCTGCTCATAAAGCCTCCGGAGGATCAGTGTTCACCGAACCCTATGCCGGAGCGCTCGGGCCGCGCTACGCGCGGCGCACAATACGTCACTAGCAAAAACCCCTGGAGTGTTACGCAATTAAACGAGGATTCGAACTGAAAAAGCAACGGCCGCCGCTGGCGAGCGACGGCCGTTGCGGTTGGGAAGCTGGAGTTATCCCTTGCGATACCGCCACGCCGCGATGGTCGCGCCCTTCGGCTTCATCGCAAACTGCTGGCCTTGACCCGGCGGGGTCGCCGTCACAGCGACGGTGTCGGTCGCGACGACCTGCCCCTGCAGGTCGACGAACTCGAAGATCAGCTTGTACGGCGCATTCGGCGCCTCGCGCGTGTTCGTCACGATCCCCTTCACGTCCCGGCCCGTGTCCGTCGAGTCGAACAGGCTCAGCGCGACATCCCCGACCAGAAGCGAGTCGCCCAGCTTGTAGTAGTACAGCGCCGAGTCGATCTTGCCGTTCTGTTGCTGCGCGTACGCCATGATCTTGATGCCCACCTTGTTCATCGGATCGATCGCCAGGAGACGGCGGGACATCGCCAGCGCCGTCACCGAATCGTGCAGTCCCAGCGCCGTGTTCGCCCGGAAGATCAGCGTCTCGCGGTAGTAGGGATTGACTTTCAGACTCGCATCGAGCGCCTGCGCGGCGAGCGTGAATGCCGCCCGCGAGTTCGCGAGATACGACTTGGCCATGCCCGTCGTCACGGAGTCGCAATGCGCGCGAATCCGCACCGCCGTCATCGGCGGACGCTTCGCGCGGGCCTCCCGACGGCAGGTGCCGCCCGCGACGGAGGTGTCGGGATCCTCGGGTACGCTCCCGGAGATCTCCGCGCCGACCCGATAGAGCTGGAAATAGCCCATCGAGTCGCCCTTGCTGATGATCTGCCGATAAATCGCGAATGCACTGTCCCGGTAGGTACTGTCCTTGGCGGCTTTCTGCATGTAGACGCCGCCCAACGCCGCCATGATCTCTGGATCGTTGGGAAACAGGCCCAGATACTCGCGATAAGTAGCTTGCGCCTCGGCCAGCTGCTGCAGGCTCTGCTGAATACGCCCGAGGTTGTAGAGCGCATCCTTGCGGTCCGCCGCGTACTTGGGATCCGCCGCTGACACGTTCGCGGCCCGCCGGAAATAGAAGACGGCGGAATCGCTCTTGCCGGAGTTATAGAACAGCGTCGCGATGTATTTGATGCCCGTCGGCTCGTCAGGCAGCAGCGCGTTGGCACGCCGGAACGAGTTGATCGCGGAATCGAGGTTGTTCGCCTGCCACGCCGCAATCCCCGCGTTGAACGTGGGCACCCACACATAGCGCCGCCAGATATCGATGTCGCCCTCACACTCCGGTTTCAGCGTCTGGGCACGCGTGAATGCCGAGTCCGTACCCAACGCGTCTCCAGTCATGATGTAATAGCGCCCCAGGTAGTACCACGCTGCCGGATTCTTGTCCTGCCCGCCGGTCGTCACGGCTTGCGTCAGCACGCGCTGCGCGTCGCTCAGATCCTTTTTCTTCTGATCCTCAAAGCGCGTCGTCGTGGCGTTCTTCAGATACAACAGGCCTTGATTGACGAGAACATGGCCTGGCTTCAAGTCGCATTTCACATCCGCCCACCGCGCCGCCGTCCCTGTTTGCTGTTGCGCCGCCAGCGGGACCGCGACTGCCGTGAACAGGATTGCAGCAAAACGACGAACGGTTCGCACGTTCACTCCTTGGCTTTCGCGAGAAGAGCCTCGGCGTCGCGCTCCACGGCGCGCGCCACATCGAGCGGCGGACGTCCCAATGCCTGCGCCGCCGCCAACACGTCATCGTATTCTGGCTTCACCCGGACACTGCCGCCATCCAGCACCTTGACCCGCACCGCCACACCGTCCAACCGCACCGTCAGCTGGTGTCGCGGCAGCGTGGCCCGCTCCGCAATCCAGCGGCGTACGCCGGCCGTGGTGCTGTGGCGGAACAACTCGGCGGTCACCGCCTCCGCCAGCCCCTCGGGCGCCATGACTTCCACGCGGAACCCCTGCCGGCCTTTCTTCATCTGCACCGGCCACGTCTGCACATCGAGCGCACCTGCCTGCACTAATGCGTGGCGCAGCGGCTCCACGTACTCGGGACTCATGTCGTCCACGTCGGTCGCGAGCAACACGACCCGCCCCGCCTCGCTCGCGACTTCGGCGAGGAGAATGCGCAGCGCGTTCGGATAGTGCTTGGGATCGCGCTGACCGGCGCCCCACCCGCTGCCCACCATGCGCCAACGGTCCGGCGGCGCGCCTGACGACAGCACCCGGAGCAGGGCCGCACCCGTGGGAGTCGTCGCCTCGCCTTCTACAGGTCCAGCACCGGCGATCTCGAGGCCTTCGAGCAGAATCGCCGTGGCCGGCGCGGGGACCGGCAGGCGGCCGTGCGCCGCCTCCACCCATCCCTGCCCCACCGCGACCGGTAGATGATGCACCACTAGGGCGCCGAGTCGCTCGAACCCTTCGATGGCACCCACGATATCCAGGACCGCGTCCACCGCTCCGACTTCATGCAGGTGCACCTTCTCCGGCGCGACGCCGTGGACTCGGCCCTCAGCCTCGCCCACCAATCGGAACGCGCGGACGGCGCGCTCCTTCACCCAGGCGGAAACCGGCGCTCGCTCGACCAGTTCCACCAGCTCACCGACGTGACGTCCGTGCGGCTGCGTTGGGATCGCGAAGTCCACTTGCTTGCACGTGACGCCGGCCCGGCGCACGTCGTGAACCGTAACGCGGACGTCGCCGACGCCCAGCCGTCCCGGCAACTCCTCGAGCCAGGAAACCGGCACACCGAGCGAGAGGAGAGCCCCTAACGTCATGTCGCCGCTGATACCAGCGGCTGGATCCAGGATGGCGATGCGCATGGGCCGAAGTAATGAAATATAAACGGTTTAGGCTCTGTAGAGCCACCCGGCGCCTGTATTGAACAGGACGATGCGCTGCTCGGGACGCAGCACGCCTCGGTTCTTGAGCGCGACGGCACCGGACAGGGCCGCTCCACCTTCCGGCGACGCGTCAATCCCCTCAGCGACCTGCAGCTCGCGCGCGGCCGCCGCCAGAGCTTCGTCGCTCACGGCGACAGCGCCGCCGCCGCTGTCGCGCAGCGCCCGCAGCATGAGCCGGTCACCCAGCGGCGCAGGCACGCGCAAACCAGCAGCCACCGTTTGGGGATCGGGCCACGGCTCGCATCGCTCGGCGCCCGATTCGAATGCCTGCACGACCGGGGCGCAGCCGCTCGCTTGCACCGTGTACATCCGGGGCAGCGGCCCGCGCAGCCAGCCGCTTTGGCGCAGCTCCTGGAACGCCTTCCACATCCCGATCAGGCCCGTCCCGCCGCCCGTCGGATAGACGATCGCGTCGGGTAGCGTCCACCCCAACTGCTCGGCCAGCTCCAGGCCGAGCGTCTTCTTGCCCTCGATGCGATACGGCTCCCGCAGTGTGGACATGTCGATGGCACCGGTGTTGTCGGCATGCAGCCGCGCTGCGATGCCGCAGTCACCGATGTGCCCATCGAGCAGCATGAGATCGCCGCCAAACGCGCGGATCTGATCCAGGATGGGGCGCGGCGTCGTGGTGGGCGCGTACACCCGCGCCGTCGCTCCCGCGCGGGTCGCGTAGGCCGCGAGCGCGATGCCCGCATTACCCGCAGTCGGTACCACGAATTCTTTGGCGCCCGACAGCGCCGCACGCGTGACCGCGGCGGCCAGTCCTCGGGCCTTGAACGATCCCGTGGGGTTCGTGCCTTCGTCCTTGACCCAGAGTTGGTCGAAGCCTTGGCGTGCGGCGACTCGCTCCACTTTGAGCAGCGGCGTGCCACCCTCGCCGAGTGTGACAGGGTGCTCTCCGTCGCGCAGCGGCAGCCATCCGTCATAGCGCCACATCGTCCAGCGCTGCCCGCGCAACAGCGTCTTCGCTT
>Ga0210382_10000761_pt1 | contig 11024 bp, 9 predicted proteins | sample PLMedo_FD_155452 | JGI IMG/M metagenome (GOLD analysis project Ga0210382, IMG submission 155452) | Groundwater sediment microbial communities from an aquifer in East River, Colorado, USA - PLM0_60_coex redo | ecosystem: Environmental > Terrestrial > Soil > Riparian zone | place: USA: East River...
GCCGCGGCGCTCGCTTTCATCGTCGCGCGCCACGACCGGATCTGGGACGACGATCTCGCACACCTGAGCCCGCTCCCCGAAGCGGCGCGCGAGCTGCACCGGCAGCTGAGCGCCGATCTGCGCGCGCCGGACGTGGGGTATCTTCTGATCGCGACCGCCCCGAGCCGCGAGGCGGTGCTCGAGAAAAGCGAGCAGACGGCGCTCGCTCTCCAGAGCTGGGCGGGCGAGGGCGTGCTGGAAGGCTTCGACCTCGCGGCGCGCTATCTGCCAAGCGCGAAGACCCAGGAACGCCGCCGCGCCGCGCTGCCCGGAGCGCGCGAGCTGCACCGCTCGCTCGAGCGCGCGCTGCGAGGCTTGCCGTATCGCCCCGGCGCGTTCGCGCCGTTCGAGCGCGACGTGGAAGCGGCGCGGAGCGGGCCCCTGCTCGCGCTCGAGGACCTGCGCGGCACCGGGCTCGACCTCAAGGTGCAGTCGCTGCTCGCCACGAGCGACGGCGAATGGCATGCGCTCATTCCGCTGCGCGGCGTGCGCGACGCGGCGCGGCTGCGCTCGCTCGCCGAGCGGCTGCCCGAGGGGGCGCGAGCGAGCTTCCTCGACCTCAAGGCCGAATCGGACCGGCTGATCGGCGGCTACCGCACCCAGACCCTCGCGCTCGCGGGCCTGGGTGCGCTCGCGATCGCCTTGCTGCTGTACGTCGGGCTGCGCGGTGCGCGCAAGGCGCTGCACGTCATGCTGCCCGTGTATGCGGCGATTGCGATGACGGTCGCCTGCCTCATGCTGCTCGGGATCGGTCTGTCGCTGTTCCACCTGGTTTCGCTTTTGCTCGTGCTCGGCATCGGTCTCAACTACTCGCTGTTTTTCAGTCGGGCGGAACCCGGGACCGACAGCGAGCAGGGCACCTCGCTCGCCTTGTCGGTGTGTTTTCTCACCACATTCGCCGCGTTCGGGTGCCTTGCGACATCGCGCATCCCTGTTCTGTCGGCGATCGGGCTCACCGTGACCCTGGGCTGCGCCCTGTCGCTTCTCAACTCGATGATGCTCGGCGGCACGGCGGCGCGGGAACGCGAAGCGCGCTAGAGCGCGCGCCCGATTCCCGCTCGGATCGGTTTGCTATACTCCGCCCCCCATGCGCACCCACTATTGCGGCAAGCTCTCCGCGGCGCTCCTGGGGCAGACCGTGACGCTCGCCGGCTGGGCGCACCGCCGCCGCGACCACGGCGGGGTCATCTTCATCGACCTGCGCGACCGCGAGGGCCTCGCGCAGGTGGTGTCGGATCCCGACCGCAAGGCGACTTTCGCGACTGCGGAAAGGATACGCAACGAATTCGTGCTGAAGGTCACCGGCCTCGTGCGCCGTCGTCCCGAAGGCACCGTCAATCCGAACATCGCCTCGGGCGAGGTCGAAGTGCTCGCGCACGACATCGAGATCCTCAATCCCTCGCTCGCGCCGCCTTTCCAGCTCGACGACGACAATCTCTCCGAGACCGTGCGGCTCACGCACCGCGTCATCGATCTACGCCGCGAGCCCATGCAGAAGAACATGATGCTGCGCTACCGGGCGGCGATGGCGGTGAGGAAATATCTCGACGCGCACGGATTCATCGACATCGAGACGCCGATGCTCACGCGCTCCACGCCCGAGGGTGCACGCGACTACCTCGTGCCTTCGCGCGTGCACCCCGGGGAGTTCTTCGCGCTGCCGCAATCGCCGCAGTTGTTCAAGCAGCTCCTCATGATCGCGGGATTCGACCGTTACTACCAGATCACCCGGTGCTTCCGCGACGAGGACCTGCGCGCCGACCGCCAGCCCGAGTTCACCCAGATCGACTGCGAGACTTCGTTCCTCGACGAGACGGAGATCCGCGCGATTTTCGAGAGCATGATCCGGAGCGTGTTCAAGGAAGTTCTGAACGTCGCTCTGCCCGATCCGTTCCCGGTGATGAGCTATGGCGACGCGACGCGCGACTACGGCTCGGACAAGCCGGACCTGCGCGTGCCCCTGAAGCTCATCGAGCTGACCGAGGTGATGAAATCCGTCGACTTCAAGGTGTTCTCCGGCCCGGCCAACACGGCCGGCCATCGCGTGGCCGGACTGCTCGTCCCGAAGGGCGGGGAACTCACGCGCGGCGAGATCGACGCGTATACGGAATTTGTCGGCATCTACGGGGCCAAGGGCCTCGCCTGGATCAAGTTCAACGATACGGGGAAAGGCCGCGACGGCATGCAGTCGCCGATCGTGAAGAACCTGTCGGATGCAGCCTTGCGCGCGATCGTCGATCGCTCCGGCGCGAAGGACGGCGACCTGATGTTCTTCGGCGCGGGCAAGAACAAGGTCGTCAACGACGCGCTCGGCGCGCTGCGCGTGAAGATCGGCCACGAGAAGGGCCACGCGGGAAGCGGCTGGAAGCCGCTTTGGGTCGTGGACTTCCCGATGTTCGAGTACGACGAGGAGGCGAAGCGCTGGAACGCGATGCATCACCCGTTCACCGCGCCCAAGGACGGCCACGAGGATCGCCTCGCGCGCGACCCGGGTGCGGCGCTCGCCAAGGCCTACGACCTGGTGCTGAACGGCTCGGAGATCGGCGGGGGCTCGGTGCGCATCCACCGCGAGGAAGTGCAGTCGAAGGCGTTCCGCGCGCTGTCGATCGGCGCCGAGGAGGCAAAGCAGAAATTCGGCTTCCTGCTGGAGGCGCTGCAGTACGGCGCGCCGCCGCACGGCGGCATCGCCTTCGGCCTGGACCGCATCGTCGCGATGATGGCCGGCGCCGAATCCATCCGCGACGTGATCGCCTTTCCCAAGACACAGCGCGCGCAGGACCTGCTCACGCATGCTCCGTCGCCGGTGGACGAGAAGCAATTGCGCGAGTTGCACATTCGCCTGCGCAAGGCGGAGAGCTGAGCGCATGAACGCCGAATGGATCGAGGATGCGGCGAAGGCGGGCGTGTTTCATCTCTCCGCCGACGCGCGCGAGCTCGCGCGTGCCGCGGCCGCGGCGGGGCTGATGGTGATCTACGTGGACATCCACCACGCTCACGACAAGGAGGATTTCCTCGCCGAGGTGTCGCGCGCGCTGCGCTTTCCCGACGAGCTCAGCGCCGACTGGAGCGCCTTTGCCGGCGGTCTGAAAGACCTGTCGTGGCTTTCCGCGAAAGGCTGGGTGGTGATTCTCGAGAAGAGCAAGCACTTCTGCGGCGGGCATGGGGACGAGGCGACGCAAGCGCTGGACGCCATGGACGCGGCCGCCGAGCACTGGCGCGGACACGGCAAGCCCTTCTGGACTCTGATCGGCGGGCCCGACGGCTGGAAATCCGGCTGGCCGGACATGCCGGCGGCGTGAACCGGCGGCCAGTCCTCCGCAGATTTTGAACTTTCCTCGCGGTGAGCTATCCTAGTCGCGGGAACATTTCGTGACGCCTTTCTTCACCCGATATCGCCGTCGCTGGATCGCCGGCTTCGCCCTGGCGGCGATGGCGTTCGCGCATGCGGCGATTGCAGGGTATGGCTGCCTTCAGGGCAGGATGCCCGAGCCGCAGATGGCGTGCGAAGAGCATCAGAATCAGGCGCCGGCGGAACTTCTGTGCCGCGTGCATTTCCAGGCGGAGACGCAAACACTCGATCTCGCCAAGCTTCCGCAGCTCTCCGCTTTCGACTCGCCCGTACTGGTGCTCATCGTCGAACATAGAGCATCGCCGGCGACGAATGATGCGCTGCTTCCGACGCGAATCGCAGTCGCGAGCGCGCCGCCTCCGCCTCTCACCGTCCTTTATTCCCGCTTTCTGATTTAGCCGCCGCTGAGCTGCGGCGCCGCCTTTTCGCGGCGCCTGTGTCACTGCTCATCGGAGGCTCTATGGTTTTCGCTTTGCCCGGGCGTTTCGCGCTCTCGCTCTTTTGTCTCTGCTTTCTTAGTGTGGCCGTCGCGGCCCCGTCGGCGCGCGCGGCGGGCATGGAGCCGCTTCCCTTCGCCGAAGCGCTGAAGATCGGCGAAACGATTTCCCCGCGTCTTGCCGCTCAGAGCGCGGCGCTCGCCGCCGCGACCGAGCTCGTGCCGCGCGCGGGCGAGCTGCCCGACCCCAAGCTTCGTATCGGCGTGGACAACCTGCCCGTGAACGGCGCGGACCGGTTCCGCTATGACGCGGACTTCATGACGATGCGCAAGATCGGCCTCATGCAGGACTTTCCCAACCGGGAGAAGAGGAGGCTGCGCGGGGAGCGTGCTGCGCTGGAGCGCGACGTGGAAGCCGCGAACCTGGCCGCACAGCGCGCCGGGCTGCGGCGCGAGATCGCGCTTGCCTGGCTCGAGCTGTATTTCGCGCAGCAGGCGCGCGCGCCTCTCGTCGAGCTGGTGGGGGAGCTGCAACTGCAACTCGACACGGTGTCGGCCGCGATCGCCGCGGGCCGGCAGAACACGGCCGACGCGCTCGCGCTGCGCGGCGCCGGCGTGGCCGCTCAGGACCGTGTCATCGAGCAGGACCGCACGATCGAGCGCGCGCGCTACGCGCTCGCCGCGTGGCTTCGGGATGAGGCCTCGCGCCCGCTCGCCAATCCGCCGGACACGAGCGTGTTCGACCATCCGCCCACGGCGCTCCTTGCCAACTTGCACGAGCATCCGGAGCAAAGGGTCTACGCCGAGCGCGAGGCGCTCGCCAGGACGGATGCCGCGCTCGCCGCGAACTCGAAGAAATCCGACTGGAGTCTCGAGGTGGCATACGGGCAGCGCGGGCCGGCGTTCTCCAACATGATTTCCGTGATGGTGAGCATCGATCTTCCCTGGGAGGCGGAGAAGCGCCAGGACCGGGACCTCGCCGCCAAGAGACACCTTGCCGAGCAGGCGCAGGCGCAATCGGAAGAAGCGCGGCGAATGCACGAGGCCGAGCTGCTCGGCTTCTACGCCGACTGGCAGACCGCGGGCGTGCGCACCGAGCGTTTCGAAAAGCTGTTGCTGCCGCTCGCGCGCGAGCGGGTGGCCGCAGCGCTCGCAGTCTATCGCGGCGGGCGCGGCGAGCTGGGTATGGTGCTCGAAGCGCGCCGCGCTGAGACCGAGACGCGGCTGGGGTTCGTGCAGACGCAGCTCGAGCGGGCGCGCGCCTGGTCGAAGCTGAATTTCCTCTTGCCGCACGGAGGGCACCCATGACACGCGCGCCGCTGATCTCCGGTTTCATCCTGGTTGCCGCCGTCGCAGCGGGAGGCGGCTACTGGTACGCAATGTCGCGCATGACGCCGCCGGACCCGGATGCTTCTTCGGCTGCCGCTCCGGCCGGAAAAACGATCCTCTACTGGTTCGACCCGATGGTCCCGCAGCAACATTTCGACAAGCCGGGCAAATCGCCTTTCATGGACATGCAGCTCGTGCCGAAGTACGCGGACGAGGCGGGCAGCGAAGGCGCCGTGATCATCGATCCGCGCGTCGCGCAGAACCTCGGCGTGCGCACGGTTGCAGCGACTACGGGATCGATCGAACGCCGTATCGAGGCGGTGGGCAGCGTTGCGTGGAACGAACGCGCTGTTTTCGTCGTGCAGGCGCGCTCGGCTGGCTTTGTCGAGAAGCTGCACGCGCGCGCACCGCTCGACCCCGTCGCCAAGGGCCAGCCGCTGGTCGAGATCCTCGTGCCCGACTGGGCGGCGGCGCAGGCGGAATATCTCCTGCTGCGGCGCGCAGGCAAGGACACGAGTCTCACCGAGGCCGCGCGCAACAGGCTGCAGCTGCTCGGAATGAGCGAGGAGCAGATCGGCCTGCTGGAAAAAACCGGCCAGCCTCAGACGCGCATCACGCTCTACGCGCCGATCAACGGCGTCATCGCGGAGCTCGGCGTGCGCGAGGGCATGACGGTGATGTCCGGTGCGATGCTGTTTCGTCTCGTCGATCTTTCCAGCGTGTGGGTCAACGCCGAAGTGCCCGAGGCGCAGGGCGCGTGGCTGCGTCCTGGTACGGCGGTCGAGGCGCGCGTGCCGAGCTTCCCCGGCCAGGTATTCCGCGGGCGGGTGAGCGCGATCCTGCCCGAGGTGAATGCGGCGACGCGCACTCTGCGCGCGCGGGTCGAACTCGCCAATCCGGGAGGAAGGCTGAAGCCCGGAATGTTCGCGACGCTGGTCTTCGCGCAAGGGACGGGAACGAACGCGCTCCTCGTTCCGTCGGAGGCGGTCATCCGCACCGGCGAGCGCAGCGTCGTCATCGTGGCCGAGAGCGAAGGTAAATTCCGGCCGCGGGAGGTCGAGCTCGGCTTCGAGTCGGGCGGCAAGAGCGAAATCCGCAAGGGACTCTCCGAAGGCGACACGGTCGTCGTCTCCGGCCAGTTCCTCATCGACTCCGAGGCGAGCTTGAGGGCGAGCGGTACGCGCATGGAAGGCGCGGAGGCGCCTAAGGCGGACGCGAGCGTGTCCGAGTACGGAGCGCGCAAATGATCGCCGCGCTCATCCGCTGGTCGATCGGAAACCGTTTCCTCGTCCTCTTCGCGACACTTGCGCTCGCGGCGTGGGGAATCTGGGCGGCGTCGCGGACGCCCCTCGACGCGATTCCCGACCTCTCCGACGTGCAGGTGATCATCCGGACCACCTACCCGGGGCAGGCCCCGCAAATCGTCGAGAACCAGATCACTTATCCGCTCACCACGACCATGCTCTCGGTGCCCGGAGCGAAGACCGTGCGCGGCTATTCGTTCTTCGGCGATTCGTTCGTGTACATCCTCTTCGAGGACGGCACCGATCCCTACTGGGCGCGCTCGCGGGTGCTCGAATATCTGAACCAGGTGCAGTCGCGGCTGCCGCCGCAGGCGAAGACCTCGCTCGGCCCGGACGCAACCGGCGTCGGCTGGGTGTACGAGTATGCGCTCGTCGACCGTTCCGGCCGCATGGACTTGTCGCAGCTGCGGGCGCTGCAGGACTGGTTCCTCAAGTACGAGCTGAAGGCGGTGACGAACGTCTCCGAAGTGGCGAGCGTCGGCGGGATGGTCAAGCAATATCAGATCGTCATCGATCCGGTGCGGCTGCGCGCCTTCAATATTCCCCACGCGAAGGTGATCGAGGCGGTGCAGCGCGCGAACCAGGAAACGGGCGGCTCGGTGCTCGAATTGGGCGAAGCCGAGTACATGGTGCGCGCAAGCGGCTACCTGCAGTCGTTGGATGACTTTCGCAAGATTCCGCTTTCGGTCGGCGATTCGGGAGTCCCGGTTCGCCTGGCCGACGTCGCGCACGTGCAGGTCGGACCCGAGATGCGCCGCGGCATCGCCGAGCTGGACGGGGAGGGTGAGGTCGCGGGCGGAGTGATCGTGATGCGCTCGGGCAAGAACGCCCTCGAAACCATAGCCGCAGTCAAGGCCAAGATCGCATCGCTCAAGTCGAGTCTGCCGCCGGGCGTCGAGATCGTGCCGACTTACGACCGCTCGTCGCTCATCAAGCGGGCCGTGGCGAACCTCGGGCAGAAACTCGTCGAGGAGTTCGTCGTCGTGGCCCTGGTGTGCGTGCTATTCCTTTTTCATCTGCGCTCGGCGTTCGTCGCGATCGTTTCGCTGCCGCTCGGCATCCTCGCGGCATTCATCGTCATGTATTACCAAGGGGTGAACGCCAACATCATGTCGCTCGGTGGCATCGCCATCGCCATCGGCGCGATGGTCGACGCAGCCGTGGTGATGATCGAGAACGCGCACAAGCGCCTCGAAGCCTGGCATCATGCGCACCCCGGCGCGACGCTCTCGGGCGAGGAACGCTGGGACGTGATCGCCGAGGCCGCGGCGCAGGTCGGGCCGGCGCTTTTCATTTCTCTGCTGATCATCACCTTCTCCTTCGTTCCGGTGTTCACGCTCGAAGCTCAGGAGGGAAGGCTCTTCTCGCCGCTCGCCTTTACAAAGACATACGCGATGGCCGCGGCAGCGGGGCTCGCGGTCACGCTCGTGCCGGTGCTGATGGGCTACCTCATTCGCGGGCACATACCAGCCGAAGAGCGAAATCCCATCAACCGATTCCTTATCGCGCTCTATCGTCCGCTGCTCGAAGGCGCGCTGCGCCGCCCGAAAACGGTTTTGCTTGTGGCGGTCGCGATCCTCGCGGCGACCCTCTGGCCCATGAACCGGCTTGGCGGCGAGTTCATGCCGCCGCTCGACGAAGGCGATCTGCTCTACATGCCTTCCGCGCTGCCCGGGCTTTCCGCGGGCAAGGCGGCTGAGCTGCTGCAGCAGACCGATCGACTCATCAAGACGGTGCCCGAAGTCGCGAGCGTGTTCGGCAAGGCGGGGCGCGCGGAGACGGCAACCGACCCCGCGCCGCTCGAGATGTTCGAGACCACGATCCAGTTGAAGCCGCGCGGGGAGTGGCGGCCTGGGATGACGCCGGACAAGCTCGTCGAGGAGCTCGACCGTATCGTCAAGGTGCCGGGCCTCTCGAACATCTGGGTGCCGCCGATCCGCAACCGCATCGACATGCTCGCGACCGGGATCAAGAGCCCGGTGGGAGTCAAGGTCGCAGGGACGAACCTCAAGGAAATCGACCGCATTGCGGCCGAGATCGAGCGGACGGTGAAAGAAGTGCCGGGCGTGAGCTCCGCGCTCGCCGAGCGTCTCACCGGCGGGCGCTACATCGACGTGAACATCGACCGCGACGCCGCGGCCCGCTACGGCCTGAACGTCGCCGACGTGCACAGCGTCGTGACCGCAGCGATCGGCGGCGACAACATCGGCGAGACGATCGAGGGCCTGCAGCGCTTTCCCATCAATGTGCGCTACCCGCGCGAGATGCGCGACTCCGTCGAGAAGATCCGCACTCTGCCGCTCCTCACCGAGCGCGGCGCGCAGATCCGCCTCGGCGACGTGGCCGAGGTGAAGGTGAGCGACGGGCCGCCGATGCTGAAAAGCGAGAACGCGCGGCTCTCGGGCTGGGTGTACGTCGATATTCGTGGGCGCGATCTCAGCTCCGCGGTGCGCGACATGCAGCGCGCGGTGGCGGAGAAGGTGAAACTGCCGCCCGGCGTGTCGATCGCCTGGTCAGGCCAGTTCGAGTTCTTGGAGCGCGCCACCGCCCGACTCAAGATCGTGGTGCCGGCGACTCTCGCGATCATCTTCGTGCTGCTCTATTTCGCTTTCCGGCGCGTCGCCGAGGCCTTGCTCATCATGGCAACGCTGCCCTTCGCGCTCGTGGGCGGGTTCTGGCTGATGTACGTGCTCGGCTACCACATGTCGATCGCCTCGGCGGTGGGCTTCATCGCGCTCGCAGGCGTTGCGGCGGAGATCGGCGTGGTGATGCTCGTCTACGTCAACCAGGCGGTCGCCGCGCGCGAAGCGGCGGGCGGGCTCGGCGACGAGGGGGATTTTGCGCAGGCGATCGTCGAAGGCGCAGCGCTTCGCGTGCGGCCGGTTGCGATGACGGTCGCCGTCATCATCGCCGGCCTGCTCCCCATCATGTTCGGCTCCGGCACCGGTTCGGAAGTGATGCGGCGCATCGCGTCCCCCATGGTGGGCGGAATGATCACGGCGCCCTTGCTTTCGATGTTCGTCGTTCCCGTCGCGTACCTCTTGTTGCGCCGGCCCCGCGCCGGCGTTCAGGCGGGGGCGCTTAGAAACCAACTCCAGGGAGGAGCCTCGACATGAACTGCAATGAATTTCGTAGCAAGCCTTGCCGCAGGGCTTCTGAATGCTGCGGTCTTACACGTTCGCTCGTTCACCAAAGGAGTCAGCCATGAAAGCACTACTTACAGCAGCAACCCTGGTCATCGCCTTTGCATCTTCCACAGCTTTGCTCGCCGCACAAAGCGAGTCAGCGATGCTGGATTGCTTCAAGAAGCACGCGCAGTTGATGGACAAGCCCGCCGTGAAAAACGTGCGGGATTGCTGGCGCATGCACGGGCATTTGATGGGAAGGTCGTAGGCAACGGCCGGATGAGTTGCAGCGAGTTGCCCTGAGCGTCCGCAGCCTGGCGTGCACGGTAGGCCATTGTCCTGCCGACAGGCTGCGGGCGCGATCCGATTTTTAACCGTTGATGAAAGGAAGCACTGTTATGAAACAAGCACAGCGTTTTGCTCTCGCGGCTGTTCTCGCGTCGTCCTTCGCAGCAGTTTCCCCGAGCCACGCTCAGATGGGCGGCATGGATATGAAGGACAAGGACATGGAGAAGTGCAAGGGCATGGACATGAGCAAGTGCAAGGACATGATGGGAAAAGACAAGAAGGGAATGGAAATGCAGGGCATGGGCGCCGACAAGAAATCGGAGGCCAAGTCGCACAAGGGCGTCGGCACGGTGAAGAAGGTCGATTCCGCCAGCGGCAAGGTGACGATCGCGCACGGCCCGATCCCAACGATGAAGTGGCCGGCGATGAATATGACTTTCACCGTCAAGGACAAAGCGCTGCTCGGCAAATTTTCTCAGGATAAAAAGGTCGAGTTCGAGTTCGTGGAGCAGGGATCGGATTACGTGATCAAGTCGGTGAAGTAGCGATCCGGTCCTATGGAGGCTCTATGGATCACAAAATACGTTGCGGCAGCGCCTTTGCCGCCTTGATCGGGTGCCTTTCATTCGCGGTCGGCAACGGCTCTTTCGCGGCAGGCGATCCGAAACGCGGCGTGCAGGTGTTCCAAGCGTGCATAGCCTGCCACTCGTTTAAAGCCGGCGAGCATATGACCGGCCCGAGCCTCGCGCACGTCTGGAACCACAAAGCCGGGACAGCAGAAGGTTTCTTCCGATACTCGGACGCGCTGAAACACGCCGACTTCGTCTGGAACGAACCCACGCTCGACAAGTGGCTTGCCAATCCGGAGCAGTTTGTGCCCAGCACCAGCATGACGTTCCCGGGAGTGAAGGAAGGCAAGGACCGCCAGGACGTGATCGCTTATCTGCGGGCGGTCTCCGAAGGAAAGGCTCCCAGCGCCGAACCGCGCCGCGGCGGCATGATGATGCAGTCAGGGAAGGTCGACCTGAAAAAAGGCGCCGCCGGCCGGACAGGTTGTTTCTATCAGCCACTGCGGCGACACCTACACGGTGAAAACTGCCGACGGTAAGACGAACAAGGTGTGGGAGTTCAACCTGCGCTTCAAGACCGATTCG
>Ga0210382_10000762_pt1 | contig 11014 bp, 9 predicted proteins | sample PLMedo_FD_155452 | JGI IMG/M metagenome (GOLD analysis project Ga0210382, IMG submission 155452) | Groundwater sediment microbial communities from an aquifer in East River, Colorado, USA - PLM0_60_coex redo | ecosystem: Environmental > Terrestrial > Soil > Riparian zone | place: USA: East River...
GGAAGCTGGAACAGCCGGCCCACGCGGTGGCGAACGGCTACTTCATGGGCTGCATCAATCGGGTCGGCGTCGAGGCGCCGTGGAACGTGGGGCAGTTCTACGGCTCGAGCTACTTCGTGGATCCGCGGGGCAATTTCCTGGCGCAAGGCAGCGAGGACAAGGACGAGCTCGTCGTCGCCGCAATGAATCTCGATATGATCGAGGAGGTGCGGCGCACGTGGCAGTTTTTCCGGGACCGCCGGCCGGAGACGTACGACGACATGGTCAAGCAGCTACCGTAGATGGCGCTCCTGATTCATGGCGGCCGGATCATCACCGCCACGGAAGACTTCACCGGCGACATCTACGCCGAGAACGAGAAGATCTCGCGGATCGAGCCGCATATCGATTCGAAACTCGTCGCTCCCGGAGCGGACGTCATCGATGCGCGCGGCAAGTACGTGTTCCCCGGATTCATCGACCCGCACGTACACATCTACCTGCCGTTCATGGGCACCTATGCAGCCGACGATTATGAGTCGGCGAGCAAGGCGGCCCTGGCGGGCGGCACGACGACACTGATCGAAATGATCTGCCCCGGTGCGGGAGATCAGCCGATCGAGGCGTTTGAGCTGTGGCGGTCGAAGGCTCAGAAGCTTGCCGCCGTAGACTACACGTTCCACATGTCGGTCGTGCGGTTCGAGGAGCACATCCGGGACCAGTTCCGGGAGATCGTGAAGGCTGGAGTCGCTTCTTTCAAGGTTTTCCTGGCCTACAAGGGTGCGCTCAACCTGTCTGATGAAGACCTGTTCGGAACGATGCGATTGGCCAAGGAACTCGGCGTGATCGTGACCGCGCATTGCGAGAACGCCGACGCGATCGACGCGCTGCAGAAATCGCTGCTCGCGGCCGGCAAGACGGGGCCGGAGTGGCATGGCCCCTCGCGCCCGCCCGCCGTCGAGGCGGACGGCGTGCATCACCTCTGCACCTTTGCCGAGCTCCTCGGAACGCACGTCTACATCGTCCACACCTCCAGCGAGGCGGCGGTGCGTGAGGCGCTGGCCGCCCGGCAGCGGGGTGTGAACGTGTGGATCGAATCCGTCATCCCACACTTCGTTCTCGATGAGACCTACGCCGCGCGGCGTGAGTTCGAGGGTGCCAAGTATGTGATGTCACCTCCCTTGCGAGCCAAATCCAACCAGGGTGTGCTTTGGAACGGCATCAAGACGAGGCAGATCAGCACGATCGCCACCGATCATGCGCCATTCCGTTTCGCCGATCAAAAGAAAATGGGGACGGACGCGTTCACGAAGATCCCTAACGGCATCCCTTCGGTGCAGGAACGGGTCGACCTGGTCCACACCTGCGGCGTCGCCGCGGGGCGGTTCGGACTGCAGGCGATGGTGGACGCCTGTTCGACACAGGCCGCGAAGCTGTTCGGACTGCACCCGAAGAAAGGCGCCATCCAGTTGGGGAGCGATGCCGATCTGGTCGTCTACGACCCTAGCTATCGGGGGACGTTTTCCAAGGAGTGCAGCTACTCCAACGTCGATTACAACGCGTACGAAGGCTGGGAGCAGAAGGGCCGGGCGAGCGTGGTGACGGTACGGGGACAGGTGCAGGTGCGGGATGGAGAGTTTGTTGGAACGATCGGTCGTGGCGTGTTCCTGAAGCGGGAGCCGACTCACTGAATGGATTCAGGAGTCAGGAGTCGGGGCCGTGTACCCGGATCCTGACTCCCGATTCCTGACTCCGAGGGCATTTAATGGATTCTCAAACAGTCCGAGCGAAACACAAAGAGTTCTTATTTCCGTGCGTCGCCAATTACTACGCCGAGCCCGTCGTCATCACGGAGGCGCACGGCTCGACTGTGAAGGACCTGGACGGCCGCGAGTACCTCGACTTCTTCGGCGGGATCCTGACCGCGGGGATCGGGCATTCGCATCCGGAATTCGTGAAGCGCCTGCAGGATCAGCTCGCGCGTCTGGTGCACACGTCGAGCGTGTATCCCACCGAGGAGCAAGTCCGCGTGGCGGAGCGGCTCACGCAGATCACGCCCGGCAAGCTCAAGAAGAGCTTCTTTACCACCAGTGGCACGGAAGCGGACGAGACCGCGATCATGCTGGCGAAGATCTATACCGGCCAGCAGGAGATCATCGCGCTGCGCCACAGCTACGCGGGCCGCAGCCAGGGCGCGATCGCGATCACGGGACAGCAGCCCTGGCGCGTGCTGCCGACCCAGATCGCCGGCATCAAGCACGCGCTCTCGCCCTACTGCTACCGCTGCCCGCTGGGGCTCGAGTACCCCGACTGCGGCATCCGCTGCGCGCAGGACATCGACGACCTGATCAAGACGACAACGAATGGCCGCCCCGCCGCCTTCATCGCCGAGCCCATTCAGGGCGCGGGCGGATTCATCACGCCGCCCACGGAATACTTCGAGGTCGCCGTCGGCATCATTCGCAAGTACGGCGCCGTGTTCATCTGTGACGAAGTGCAGACCGGCTGGGGGCGCACCGGCGACAAGTGGTGCGGCATCGAGCACTGGGGCGTCGAGCCGGAGATCATGACGTTCGCCAAGTCGATCGCGAACGGCTTCCCCGTTGGCGCCACGATCGCGACGGAAGCGGTCGCCAACGCGTTCACCGGCCTCTCGCTGTCGACATTCGGGGGCAATCCCATCTCGATGACCGCGGTCGACGCGACACTCGACGTGATGGAGCGCGAGAACACGCCACAACGGTCCGCGGTGCGCGGTGCGCAGTTGCGCGAAGCACTCGAAGAGTTCAAGAAGCGGTTTCCATTTATCGGAGACGTTCGGGGCATGGGGCTGATGCAGGGGATCGAGTTCGTCGAGGATCGCAAGACCAAGGAGCCGTCGCCCAAGAAAACGACCGCGTTCCTGGAAGCCGCCAAGCGCCAGGGGCTGCTGCTCGGCAAGGGCGGCCTGTACGGCAACGTGATCCGCATCGCGCCCTCGATGTTGATCAGCAAGGCGGACATCGCTGACGGCTGCACGCGGATGGAGCGCGCACTCGCGGAGGCTCAGTGACGCTCGCCAACGAAGACCTGCTACCCGTGTCGCCGGACCGGCGCACCTGGAGCTGGTGGCACATCGCATCGCTGTGGATCGGGATGGCGATCTGCATTCCGACCTACACACTCGCCTCCGGTCTCGTCGATCAGGGATGGACCTGGCAGGCGGCGGTCGGCGCCGTGGTGCTGGGTAACTTCGTCGTCCTGCTGCCGATCGCGCTCAACTCGCACGCCGGCACGCGCTACGGCATCCCCTTCCCCGTGCTCGCGCGCAGCTCGTTCGGCGTCTTCGGCGCGAATATCCCCGCGATTCTGCGCGGCCTGATCGCCTGCGGGTGGTTTGGCATCCAAACGTGGATCGGCGGCTGGGCGATCTACAAGCTCGTCGAGGCGATCTGGCCCGGCATCGCGACCCTGCCGCAGACCCTGCCGGCCTTCATCGGACTCAACACCGGCGAGTTTCTCTGCTTCATGGTGTTCTGGGCCATGAACGTCTGGATCGTCCTGCGCGGCATGGACTCGATCAAGTTCCTCGAAACCTGGGGCTCGCCATTTCTCCTTGCCGTCGGGGCTGCATTGTTCATCTGGGCCTGGGTCCGCTCGGGAAGTCTGGCTGCAATGCTGCAGAATCCACCGGCCGCCGGGCCGTCCGGCCGGCCGGCCGTCGCGAGTGTCTTCGGAGCGGGGCTAACGTCTGCGGTGGCATTCTGGGGAACGATGGCCCTGTCCATCCCCGACTTTTCGCGCTACGCACGCAGCCAACGCGATCAGGTAATCGGCCAGGCCGTCGGATTGCCGGCAACGATGGCCCTGTTCGCATTCATCGGTGCGGCCGTCACGAACGCGACGGTCGTGATTTTCGGCACCCGCATCGCCGATCCCGTCGCGCTGCTGGCGCGCATCGGCGGGCCGCTGATGATCATGCTCTCGATGGCGGGGCTCATCGTCGCGACGCTCACCACCAACATCGCCGCGAACATCGTGGCGCCCGCCAACGCCTTCTCGAACATCGCGCCGCACAAGATCTCGTTCAAACAGGGCGCGATGATCACGGCGGTGATCGGGATCGTGATGATGCCGTGGCGGCTCTATAAGGATGCCGCCGCCTACATCTTCACGTGGCTGATTGGTTACGGCGCGCTGCTCGGTCCCGTGGCCGGGATCCTGATCGCCGACTACTTCGTGGTGCGCCGCGGCGTCCTGATAGTGAACGACCTCTACAAGCGGCACGGCGCGTACGAATACAGTCACGGGATCAATTGGCTGGCGGTGGCGGCTTTCGCCCTCGGCGTGGCGCCGAGTCTACCCGGATTTGTTGCGGCGCTCGGCGGACGGACGGCGTCGAGGCCGTTCGCGGGACTCTACAATTGGGCGTGGTTTGTGGGCTTCCTGATCTCAGCCCTGATCTATGTCGTCGGGATGCGGGCTGGAGCTGGGAGCAAGGAGCGGGGAGCACTCAGTGCTGTCTGACGAGCAGCTCGAGCGCAACTTCGCCGATATTGCCCCGCCGCTCACGAACGACGCGGCGCTGCTCGAGGCGAACCAGTGCCTCTTCTGTCACGATGCGCCCTGCACGATCGCCTGCCCCACCCACATCGACGTACCGGCCTTCATCAAGAAAATCGCGAGCGGCAACCGGCGCGGCTCCGCCCGTGTCATCCTCGATGCGAACCCGTTCGGCCACTCGTGCGCGCGCGCCTGCCCCGTGGAAGTGCTGTGCGAGGGCGCCTGCGTCTTGAACGACCGCGACGACAAACCGATCAAGATCGCCTTGCTCCAGCGGCACGCGACGGACTACGTGCTGGAGAAAAAGCTCAAGCTGTTTGAGCCTGGCGCGCCAACCGGAAAACGCGTTGCCATTGTTGGAGCGGGGCCGGCGGGGCTGTCGTGCGCCCGGGATCTTCGCGTCATGGGACACGCCGTTACCGTGTTCGAGAGCCGGGCTCAACCGGGTGGGCTAAACACCTACGGCATCGCCGAATACAAGCTGAAAGCCGACGTGGCGCTCGCAGAGGTCCAGGATATTCTCGACCTCGGCGTCGAGCTCCAGACCGGCGTGACCGTCGAATCGATCGATACGCTGTTGACGCAGTACGACGCGGTGTTTGTCGGCGTGGGGCTGGGGAGGACGAAACAGCTCGGCATTCCGGGCGACGACCTGCGGGGCGTCATCGACGCGCTGAGCTTCATCGAGCATCTCAAAACCCATCCTTATCGGGAGACGGGTGTGGGAAAGCACGTGGTCGTGATCGGAGCTGGAAACACGGCGATTGATGCTGTCACTCAGGCTAAGCGGCTCGGTGCCGCGACGGCCACGATCGTGTACCGGCGCGGCGAGGCCGACATGCCGTGCTATCACTACGAATACGAGCTCGCCAAACGCGACGGTTGCGGCTTCCGGTTCAATGCTGCGCCGCAGCGCATCATCGCCAACGGGTCCGGTGCGGTCCGAGGAATCGAGGTACGCACGTCCAGCGGCAACGAGACCATTCCGTGCGACATGGTCATCGTCGCGATTGGACAAGGAGAAAGGGGCTTGGTGGTGCCCCGCCACGATCCAAGAGTCTTCACTGGTGGCGACTGTGCCAATGGTGGCGCGGAAATCGTGAATGCCGCGGCGGAGGGAGTTGCCGCCGCGAAGCGGATCCATGAAAGGCTTACCAATGGCTGATTTGAGAACGAATTTCGCCGGGATCGAGAGCCCAAATCCCTTCTGGCTGGCCTCCGGGCCACCCACGAACACCTACGGTCAGGTCGCCAAGGCGTTCGATCAGGGCTGGGGCGGCGCCGTGTGGAAGACCATCGGTGAGCCGATCATCAACGTCTTTTCGCGCTATGGGTCGGTCGACCTCGGCCCGACGCGCATGATGGGCTTCAATAACATCGAGCTGATCAGCGACCGGCCGATCCTCGAGAACCTCAAGGAGATCGCCGAGGTCAAGCGCAACTACCCGAAGCATGCCGTGATCGCGTCGTTGATGGTCGAATCGAAGCGGGAAGCCTGGCACGAGATGGTCAAGCAGACGCAGGACACGGGCGCCGACGGCATCGAGCTGAACTTCGGCTGCCCGCACGGGATGAGCGAGCGCGGCATGGGCAGCGCGGTGGGTCAGGTGCCCGATTACACCTGCCAGATCGTCGAATGGGTGAAGGAAGTCGCCACCATTCCGGTGATCGTGAAGCTCACGCCCAACGTCACCGACATCACCTACATCGCACGCGCGGCCGTCACAGGCGGCGCCGATGCGCTGTCGCTGATCAATACGATCAACTCGATCGTGGGCGTCGACCTGTCGACCTTCGAGCCGCAACCCTCGGTTGCCGGCAAGTCGAGCCATGGCGGCTACTGCGGGCCCGCGGTCAAGCCGATCGCGCTGCACCTCGTCTCGGCGGTCGCCGCCGACCCCAGCGTGAAGATCCCGATCTCGGGGATCGGGGGCATCTCGTCATGGCGCGACGCCGCCGAGTTCATCGCCCTGGGCGCCGGCTCGCTGCAGGTCTGCACCGCCGTGATGCATTACGGTTTCCGCATCGTCGAGGACCTGATCGACGGGCTGGCGAACTGGATGGACGAGCGCGGGCACCGCACGCTCGCCGACGTCCGTGGCCGGGCGCTGCCCCGCGTCGCCAAGTGGGAAGACCTCGATCTCAACTACCATCTGCTCGCCCACATCGATCAGGACAAGTGCATCAAGTGCGAGCTGTGCTGGACCGCGTGCGAGGACGGCGCGCATCAGGCGATCCGGCGTCTGGCGCGAGATAACGGTGGGCCGGTCGTGGAGATCATCGAGGAGGCGTGCGTCGGATGCAATCTCTGCGCGGCGGTATGCCCCGTTCAGGATTGCATTACGATGCGACAGGTGCCGAACCAGTATCCGCCTGTGAGTTGGAAGGAGTACGCTGCGGGAAAAGGCAAGCTTGCGCCGCGGTCGGAACACTTCCACACCGCTACCTGGACTCCCAGCGCGAAGCGCTAAGATTAGAGGCGACCAGGTGGCGCGATCGGGGGCACCGCAACCTGCTCCGGCTCCGGCGTAAAGTCCTCACCGGGGTTTATGAAGCGATCCCGTTCGAAATTGTACTGCTTATCGTACAATTGCTTATATCGCCCATTGGCGACCAAGAGTTCTTCGTGCGTTCCCCGCTCCACGATCTCGCCGTGCTCGAGCACCAGAATCTGATCGGCGCTGCGAATCGTCGAGAGCCGGTGCGCAATCACGAACGTCGTACGCCCGCGGCGCAGCGCCCGTAACCCGTCCTGGATCTTGGCTTCGCTCTCGGAGTCGAGACTCGAGGTCGCCTCATCCAGCACCAGGATCCGGGGATCGGCGAGAATCGCGCGGGCGATCGAGATGCGTTGCCGCTGGCCGCCGGAAAGCTTGACGCCTCGCTCGCCGACCACCGTGTCGTACTTCTCGTCGAACTGCTCCACGAACTCGTCGCAGTGCGCGATGCGCGCGACGGCCTCGATCTCTGCCCGAGTCGCGTGCGGGCGCGCGAAGGCGATGTTCTCGGCAATCGTCCCGTCGAACAGAAAGTTGTCCTGCAGCACCACGCCCAGCTGCGTGCGGTAGTCGCCCAGCGGTACCGTCGCGAGATCGCGCCCATCCACGAGCACCCTGCCCTGCTCGGGCCGACTGAACGCCAGCACCAGCCCGATGAGCGTGCTCTTCCCGGATCCTGACGACCCCACGAGGGCCGTGGTCGAGCCGGCGCGCGCATGGAAGGACACGTCTTTGAGCACCGGGACGCCCGGCTTGTAGGCAAATGTCACATGCTCGAACGCGACGTCGCCGCGCACCGCGCCGAGCGGCGCGCGCTGGGCATCTTCCGCGTCTTCGGTCGTCATGCGGCGCAGCTCGTAGATGCGGTCGAGTCCCGCGAACGCTTCGGTGATCTGCGTCCCGATCGACGCGATGTTGATCAGCGGCAGCGCGACGAGCCCCACGAAGAACACGTACTGGACGAACTGCCCCAGCGTCATCGATCCCGACAGGACCGCCCGGCCGCCGACCAGAATCATGACGACCGAGATCGCCCCGATCACGAGCTGCGCGAATGCGCCGACGCCGGAAACGCCGGTCATCGTGGTCGCGACGTTGCGGAACAGCTTGTGGGCGCCGCGCGCGAAGACCAGCCGCTCGCCCCGCTCGGACCGGTAGGCCTTCACGATCCGGATGCCGCCCAGTGTCTCGGCGAGCCGGCCCGTCACTTCGGCGTTGAGCTTGCCGCGCTCACGGAACAGGGGGCGCAGCTTCGAGAACGCGTACGCCATGCCCCCCCCGAACAGCGCCAGCACGAGAATCGAGATCGCCGTGAGCTTCCAGTTCAACCAGAAGAGCACGCCCAGCGCGATCGTCGCGGTGACCAGCCCGCCCACCAGCTGCACGAGGCCCGTGCCGACCAGGTTCCGGATACCCTCGGCGTCCGTCATGATCCGCGAGATCAGGATGCCGGTTTTCGTGGAATCGAAGTACGAGATGGGCAAGCGCAACACGAATGCCTGTATGGATTTGCGCATGTCCGTGATGGCCCGCTGGGCGGCGACGCCGAGGATCTGCGACAGCCCAAACGAGGTGACGCCGGAAATAATGGCCGCGACGCCGACGGCGGCGGCGATGAGGCCAAGGAGGTCGGCGCGTTTCTGCCCGACGACTTCGTCGATGATGTAGCGTGACGACCACGGCAAGACGAGTCCGGCGAGCCGGCTGACCAGCATCAGCGCGAGACCGATGGCGAGCCGGTTGCGATGCTCCCAGACGAGGCGGCGCGCCTCGAGCCACGCGTTCGCGTAATTGGGTTTGGGTTTCTTGTCCGCCACGGCGAGAAGCTTACTTGGTCCTGGAAGGCCTTACCAGGAGGCCGGTGGTGGAGACGCGCACCTCGTACGTGGCTCCACCCGGCGCTGTTGCGCCAGTGAACGTCGCCGAGCCGTATTCCGCGTCCACGAACGGCCGCAGCACCCAGTATTGGCGGGCCAGATCGAACGCATCGAACGGCTTGTCCGCGGCCAGCGAATACACCGTGCGCTCGCGCGTCTGTTCGTCGCCGAGCGCCTGATAGCGTCCCGCGATGCGGTCGAGCTCATAGACCGTTTCGAGTCCGAGCAGCGTTCCAATCGGCCGCCACTTTAAGACATGCGCGTCGACATACACGGCGTCGCCGGCAAGATCGAACATATGCAGGCTGTTATCGGGCAGCGTCACGATCGCGCGGAAGCGCTGCCGGCCGAGCGGCTCCGTCTTGATCGTCGCGGCGAGCGCCTCCTGGGTGAACGCCCGGTACCCGTGAATCCCGACCGTAATCGCGCCGAGCAGCATACTGGCAGTGAGCAATAACGCGGACGCGAGAAACCCAACGAGGGAGGTCAGGCGGCGGCGGTTCCGCCACGCGGATGCCGAGACGTAGATCACCGCGACGGCGAAGAGCGTGAACGCAACCATGACGAGTCGCAGAATGCCAGTCATACCCTACACGTTACGTGTGACCTGCCTCTGGCGCGAATTCAGCCACTACACCACCTTGTCGGCTCACCAACACCACAGGCACATGAAGCGCTCTAGATGGATTACCTTGGCGGTCGTCGCGGCGGTGATCGCGCTTTTCTTCTATATGTCCACCGCCCGCGCCAACCAGGAATGCAGCGTTTGCGTGGAGTTTCAGGGCCGCTCCAACTGCGCTACCGCGGCGGGAACCACGGCCGCCGAGGCCACGGAAACGGCGCACAACACCGCGTGTGGACCGGTAGCGAACGGCATGAACGAGACGATCGCCTGCGGTAACCGCGCTCCTGTGTCGGTGCAGTGCAGGAGCCGGAGAGGCTAGGTGAACGGTTTTTCGATTCCGCGGGTCGCCATGGCTGCGACGCTGCTGCAGACGGCGGGTGGGAAACGTGAGGGCGAGATCTACGTGATGGAGCGCGTGCCCCAACATGCCGGCCATGAAACCCCGCTCGACATGTTGAATCGCGCGGAGGGGTTCTTTCCCTTCCGGGCGAGGGACGACGGCGCCGGCGTGCTCCTGGTGGCGAAGGCACGCACCGTGTCCCTCACGGTGCCCCTGGCCGAGCCCGAAGACAAGGTCCGACTGTCCGCCGCCAAGCAGGCTCGCCTCGAAGTGACGTTGGCCGATGGGACGCAGCTGCGCGGGTGGGCGACACTGGAGCTGCCACAGCACCACTCGCGGGTGCTCGACTATCTCAATGCCGCGGCCGAACCGTTCTTCGCCATCGCGACCGACGATGGAGTGCACCTCGTGAACCGCGCGCACGTCCTGTACGCGCGCCCGGAGGATTGATTCATGCCGGCACGGCTCGATCCGTTTCTCGACGTGATGCTGCGCGAGCGCGCCGATCAGCTCTATCTGCTGCCCGACGAGCCCGTCACCCTGGTGAAGGACGGCAAGCCGCGCAAAGTCTCGAAGCAGCCGCTCACCGATCAGCACATCTACGCGCTGATGGTCGAGGTCGCCCCCCCGGAAGCGGCGGACAAGATCGACCAAAACGCGGAGACGGAGTTCGATTACGCGGGGGCGAGTGGCCTGGTGCGCGTGCGCATCGTCCCGGAGGCCGGCCGGCTCACCGCGGTTATTTCCGCGATTCGCCGCGAATCGCAGGAGAAAATCGCAGCGCCGGTGGCGCAAGCTCAGAGCGCTGAGACGACCGCGAAACGCGCCCCCGCACAACCGGCGCCCCCCACGCCCCCCACGCCCCCCACGCCCCCCCAGTCCGGCGCGAAACCGGCTGCGCCGCCAGCGCCACGGGCATCCGTCATCGCCGCGGCGCCCATGGTCGACCGTCCTGTGGCGACGCCAGGCGAGCTGCCGGGCGAGTTCGCGTCGTCGGAGTTCCACGGCGCCGAGCAGAAGCTCGGCAAGCTGCTGCGCGCCCTCGTGCAGTCGAGCAGCTCCGACCTGCACCTCCGCGTGGGCGAGCCGCCGCTGTTCCGGACGCACGGCGAGATCAAGCGGCAGTCGGGGGCGGCACTCAGCGTGAACGACC
>Ga0210382_10000763_pt1 | contig 11014 bp, 12 predicted proteins | sample PLMedo_FD_155452 | JGI IMG/M metagenome (GOLD analysis project Ga0210382, IMG submission 155452) | Groundwater sediment microbial communities from an aquifer in East River, Colorado, USA - PLM0_60_coex redo | ecosystem: Environmental > Terrestrial > Soil > Riparian zone | place: USA: East...
CGCGCGGCGACGCCTAGACCTCACCCCGGTTTTACCAAACTGTCATCCGTCTGCCAGAGGGGGCTCATTTGCCCCAGCTATCCTCAGAATGGCCACCACCCTGGATGTGGACCATGTACGAGGATCTGGCGCGTACCCAAGAAGCATCACTGCTCGAACATTTCGTTCTGACGAGCGTCATCCCGTCCTTGGTGATCACGTCGTTGCTTCACGCCGATCTCGTGTGGAACGTGCGCACGCGTGAAGAACCGAGTGTCGGGTCGATCGAGTACTCGTTCGTTTGCTTTGGCACGTCTCTGCCGCTGGCGTCACTCGAGGACCTTCACCATCCGCTTGGTGCGAGCGTCCGGGTAGGCGTTCCTGAAGTGGTTGCGGTTGAATCGCGCGAAGAACAGGCACGGTTCTGGCAATACGGCGTGCGGCTCGGCCTCGACCTAGTGCGCAGCAGGGTGTCGTCCCATCCCAAATTGCTACGCCCGGCGGGCACTCAAGGTCGCGTCGTGTTGGAGGCGGTCATCGACACGCTGGGGCATGTGGAGCCAGGATCTGTGCTGGTCGTCGAAAGCGCGCACCCCGCATTTGTGGCGCCGGCGCAGCACTCCCTCCTGACTTCGCTGTTCCGGCCGGCACGGGTGCAGGGAAGGGCAGTGCGAGTTCGGGTCCGGTTGGCGTTTGACTTCGTGTTGCGAGACGGCAGGTTATAGGGAACCGACACAGCAGGTCAAAGGGAACGATGAAGCTCGTCATGGTGGTGGGAGCGCTGGCGGCGCTGGTCGCCGCTCCGGCGGCGGCGCAAGACTCGTCGCGCGCCGTGTACGACTGCCTCAACAAGTGTCCCGCGGGTGTCGTGCCGCCACGCTTCGCGTTCTTCCCGCGCATCGACATCGCGGGTGCGTCGGTGGGCGTCTACGACCGGCGCAGCCGGACGTTCCTGCAGTTCGAGGCGGTGATCGGCCCGGATGGGACAATCGAGCCGGAGACCGTGATCGTCTCGGGCGGGACGGCGCGCGGCACGGAGGAGGAGCTGCGGCGTGGGCTGGTGCAGGCGCGCTTCGCTCCGGGCCGGGCCGGCGACGTACCGGTTCGCGCGCGTGTCCGGTTACGGTTCGACTTCGAAGCGGAAGGGGTCAACTGGGTCAAGTACACGTACCGGGTCACGGCGCGGTGAGCGGGTTCAGCGGATCATCACGGCGCTGTCATCGTATTGTAATCTTCGTCCCACTAGCGGGTTAGCCGTCGGGCGTACTATAACCTTAGCTAACGACCCTGGGAGGCTCCGGCGTGTTCGAGCACCTGATCGAGTCCAAACGGAAGGCCGATAAGAAAAAAGCGTTCGGTCTGGGCTTCGTGTCTCTGGTGGGGCACAGCGTCCTCGTGGTGCTCGCGGTGATCGCGACGCTCACGGCGGGGCAGGCCGCGACCGACGAGATCCCCGATACCATGATGGTCTTCTTGAACCAGGAAGAGAAGAAGCCGGAGGAGCAGCCGCCTGTCCTCGAGATCCCGCAGCTCAAGGGGTTCCAGACCGTCGTCGCGCCGACCGACATCCCGACGAACATCCCGCCCATCAATCTGCAAGAGCACTTCGATCCGAAAGACTACTCGGGCACGGGAGTCGAGGGCGGCATCGGGACAGGCATCGTGCCGTCGTCAGGAGACGTATACATGGAGTCGGTGGTGGAGGAGCGGCCCGAGGTGTTGTCGGGACCGCAGCTCCAGTACCCCGACTTGCTGCGCCAGGCGGCGATTCAGGGGCGGGTGCTGGTGCAGGCGATCATCGACACGTCGGGTCGGGCGGAGCCGCCGTCGGTGAAGGTGATCCAGAGCCCGAATCCCGGATTCGACCAACCCGCCAAGAACTACGTGCTGCGCGCCTTGTTCCGTCCGGCGCGGGTGCACGGGCGCGCGGTGCGCGTGCTGATCAATCTCCCGATTGATTTCAAGATCAAGCGATAATTCGAGAGGAGCCAAGGGTCAGATGAGTTACTGGGATCTATGGCAGTCGATGGGTCTGTTCGCCAAGGCCATCGTGGTCGTGATGTTCGTCATGTCGGCCTGGTCGTGGGCGGTCACCATCTCCAAGTGGATGTACCTGCGCAAGTCGCAGCAAGAGACGCGGAAATTCGCCCCCGAGTTCTCCCGCTACCTGCAAGAGGAGCAGCTCGACGGCGCGATCGCCCTGGCGGAGAAGAGCAAGAAGAGCCACGTGGCGCGCGTGCTGGGCGAGGCGCTCGCCGAGGTGAAGCCGCTGCTGCGTGACCGGGCGACGATCACCGCGGCCGACATCAATTCCGCGGAACGCGCGGTCGAGCGGCAGATGCTGATCATCACCGCCGAGCTGAAGCGCGGCCTCGGCATCCTCGCGACGACGGGCGCCACGGCGCCGTTCGTGGGTCTGCTCGGGACCACGATGGGTATCGTGACCGCGTTCCAAGGCATGGCGGCGAGCGGCGGCGGCGGTTCCCTGCAGGCGATCACGGGAGGTGTCGCCGAGGCCCTCATCACCACGGCCTTCGGTCTCATCGTCGCGATCCCGGCGGTGTGGCTGTACAACTACTTCAGCACCAAGATCGACTTCCTGACCGTCGAGATGACATACACGTCGAAGGAGCTGATCGACTACCTCATCAAGAGCGTCGGCAGCGAATTCGGCCGCTCGATCTTCACGAAGGAATTCCAGACGCAGAAGACGTCCCAGAGCAGCGGTCCCATCAAAGGCTAGGCTGATCCATGTCGATGGGAAGCGCGAAGAAAACCGAGGCAGTAGTCGCGGCCAACATCAACGTCACGCCGATGATCGACGTGATGTTGGTGTTGCTGATCATCTTCATGATCGTGACGCCCGCGATCACCGCGGGTTTTCAGGCCACCGTCCCCCGGGCCATGAACCCGGCGAGCGCCGAGGAAAACGAAGGCGAGATCCGCCTGGGGATCGACAAGGACGGCAAGTTTTATCTCGACATCACCGACCCGAGGACGGGCAAGTACACCGGCCCGCGCTTCATCAGCGATGAGGATCTTCCGGGGCAGCTCGTGTCGCTGTACTCCCAACGGAGCGTGGACAAGATCCTGTTCCTGAAGGTCGACGAGAACATCGAGTTCTCGCGCGTGCAGCAGGCCATCGAAATCGCCCGCAAGGCCGGTGTCCGCGTGCTCGGGGCGATCGCCGAGCAGCAGCGCACGGCACACCCGACGGAGGAGCACTAAGCCATGGCGATGGGCTCCGGCGGTTCGGGCAGCGGCCTCAGCGCCGACATCAACGTCACCCCGATGATCGACGTGCTGCTCGTGCTGCTCATCATCTTCATGATCACGTTGCCCTTGTCGCGGCGGACCTTCGACGTGCAGGTGCCGCCCGAGCAGCAGCCGCAAAAACAGACGAAGCAAACGGCCAGCGATCAGATCGTGCTCGAGCTGCGGGCCGACGGCTCGTACGCCATCAACACGCAGCCGGTCCTGTTCGACCAGCTGGACGCCAAGTTTCACGAGTACTACGACCAGCGGCCGGCGAAGCTGCTCTTCATCAAGTCCGCGCCGAACCGCAAATACGGCGAGATCGTGCAGGCGATGGACATCGCCCGCGGGGCCGGCGTGCAGGTGATCGGCTTCACCCCCCCCGAGCAGGCCAAGCCCGCCGGCCGGTAGACCCCCGGGGTTGTCGCTGCGGTGTATGTATTAGCCGTGCCCGGGACACCTCCACTTTTCACCGCCTATAGTCTGCCGCAGCCGCGGCGCCGCCACGGGCGCGCCGCGGCGCTCTCATTCGTCGCGCACGTCGCCGTCGCCGTCCTCGTGCTGTGGCACGGCGCGGCCCTCATGGCCGGCGGGGGCGGCGGCACGGGTCCGCGCGGCGGTGGCGGCGGTGGCGGTCGGCCGGTAGTGACGTGGTTCACTCTGCCGGCGGGGGCGGTGCCCCAGGCCGTCGACATGCCGGCGGCGCTGGCGATCACCGTACCCATCGTCGCACTCCCCGATCCGGTGAAGATCGACGTCCCGTCGCTCGAAACCATCGCGCCTCCCGTCGCGCCGCCACCCCCGGCGGTGGCGGGGACCGGCACGGGAACGACCGGTGGGCCCGGACAGGGGCCCGGCTCAGGAGGCGGGCAGGGAACGGGCACCGGCCCGGGGAGCGGCAGCGACGCAGGCCCTGGCTCGGGCGGCGAAGCCGGTTACATTTTCCCCGCCACGCCGCGCTGGGCACTCACGCCGCCACAAGGCGCGCCCGCGGGGGTGCATGGTCGCCCGCATCAGGTGCGGTTCTGGGTCACGGCTGACGGACGTGTCACGCGGGTCGAGGTGACTCCGCCGATCAAGGACGCGGCATACCGTCGCCGGTTCCAGGAGGCGATGATGGGGTTTCGCTTTACCCCGGCGGCGACGCGCGACGGACGGCGGATCGACTACGTCGCCAGCGTGACCGTCACCCCGTAACGACAACCGTCACACAACTCGAAGGCAGGTAGAAGACCGCATGCGCCAGTTGTTTCAGCGCAAGCCGATCGCAGACCTGATCGTCAGCGAGGCGGAGACGCCACATTCGCTGCGGCGGGTGTTGGGCGCCGGCGACTTGGTGATGCTCGCCATCGGTGCCGTGATCGGCGCCGGGATCTTCGGCGCCATCGGCACCGCGGCCGCCGGCCAATACGATGCGGCCGGGAACATGATCCGGGCAGGTGCCGGCCCCGCACTGGTCTTCTCGTTTCTGCTCCTTGGGGTCTGCTGCGCACTGGCCGGCCTCTGCTACGCCGAGCTCGCCGCCATGATCCCGCAGGCGGGGAGCGCGTATGCGTACTCCTACGCCACCCTCGGCGAGCTCGTCGCGTGGATTATCGGGTGGGACCTGATTCTCGAGTACGCGGTGGGGAACGTCGCGGTCGCCATTTCCTGGGGTGACTACTTCACGAGTCTGCTCCGCAATTTCGGGCTCGTGCTGCCCACCTGGCTCACCACCGGGTACCGCACGGCGCTGCTCAGCCCCACGCCCGAGGTTCACGGCTTGCTGGATTCTGCCCCGCACGTCGCCGGCATTCCGATTCTCGTGAATCTCCCCGCGTTCTTGATCGTCGCGTTGATCACGTGGCTGCTGCTCCTGGGCGTGCGCGAGAGCGCGCGCACCAACAACGTGCTGGTCGTGATCAAGCTGCTCGTGTTAGGGTTGTTCATCGTAGCGGGTCTCACCCACATCAATCCCGAGAACTATCAGCCGTTTGCCCCCAACGGCTTCCGCGGTATCCACCAGGGCGCGGCGATCGTGTTCTTCGCCTACATCGGGTTCGACGCGATCTCGACGGCCGCGGAGGAGACCAAGAACCCGCAACGCAACCTGCCGATCGGGATCTTGGGTGGGCTCGCGATCTGCACCATCATCTATGTGATCGTGGGGGCGGTCCTCACGGGGATGGTCCCGTACACTGAGCTGGGGGTCGCCGACCCGCTGGCCAAGGCGTTGGAGGTCGCGGGGTTCAAGACCGTCGGCTGGATCGTGGCCCTCGGCGCGATCATCTCGATGTCGGCGGTGCTGCTCGTCTTTCAGTACGGTCAACCCCGCATCTTTTTCGCGATGGCGCGCGACGGCCTGCTGCCCAAATGGGCCGCCAAGATCTCCGCCAACCGGCGCGTGCCGTACATCACGACGATCATCACCGGCGTCTTCGTCGCCGTGTGGGCGCTGATCGGCGACGCCAACGAGACCTACAACCTGACGAACATCGGGACGCTGTTCGCCTTTGCGCTGGTGTCTGCGGGCGTCTTGGTACTCCGGTTCACCGAGCCGGCGCGGCCGCGGCCGTTTCGCGTCCCCTGGGTCTGGGTGGTCGCGCCTATCTCCGTGGTGCTCTGCGTGCTCGTGATGCTGGGGCTGCCGGGCGAGACCTGGATCCGGTTCGCCGTTTGGCTGGCGATCGGCCTCGCCCTGTATTTCGCGTACGGCTACCGGAATAGCCGCCTGCGGAACTCGTCTTCTCCTGCTCGGGACGGTCAAGGCACGTGAAGCTGCACACCAAGATCATCATCGGGCTGATATCGGGCGCCACGGTCGGCGTCATCGCCAACGCCTTCGCGACGGGGGCGGGCTGGGTCGCGTGGGTCGGCATTCCCGCCCCTTGGGCGTCCGAAAAAGTTCAATGGGCGGCCAAGAACATCGCGGGTCCCGTCGGCCAGATCTTCCTGCGCATGCTGCTGATGACGATCGTGCCTCTCGTCTTCGCTTCGCTCACCCTCGGCGTCGCGGGGCTCGGCGACATCCGCAAGATCGGCCGCGTGGGCGCACGTACCATCGCCTATTTCTTGGTCTCGACCGCGATCGCGGCGACGATCGGCCTCATCTTGGTCAACGTGGTTCGCCCCGGCGACGGTCTCGATGCGGGGATCCGCGAGCAGCTCATGACCACGTACCGCTCGCAGGCCGAGGGGCTGCAGGCGGGGGGCGGCGGGAAGTTCGGCGTCGACATGTTCGTGAACATCGTGCCCCGCAATCCGATCCAGGCGGCGGCCTCGCTCGACATGCTGGGGATCATCTTCTTTTCTCTGGTATTCGGAGCCGCCCTGACCCTGCTGCCCCCGGACAAGACCAAGCCGATGCTGCGCGTGCTCGAGGCGTTGGGCGAAGCGGTCGTCAAGATCATCGAGTTCGCCATGAAGGTCGCCCCGTACGGCGTCTTCGGGCTGATCTTCGTCGTGACCTCGCGGTTCGGTTTTGCCCTACTGAAACCGCTGGGCATGTACGTCCTCGTCGTGTTGTTGGGTCTGGCGCTGCACGGCGCGATCTCGATCTCCGCGTTCGTGAAGGTGCTGGGCGGCCTCCCGCCCGGCGTGTTCTACGGCCGGATCCGCGCCAGCATGGTCACGGCGTTCTCGACCAGCTCCAGCAGTGCGACGCTGCCCACGAACATCGCGGTGGCCGAGCAGGAATTGAAGATCCCGCCCCACATCGCGGGGTTCGTGCTGCCCCTGGGCTCCACGATGTGCATGAACGGCACGGCATTGTTCGAGGGCGTCACCGTCTTGTTCCTGGCCCAGGTCTACGGCGTTCCCCTCACCTTATCGACGCAGATCATCGTCGTCATCCTCAGCGTCATCACGGCCGTGGGCGCCGCCGGCGTCCCGGGCGGGTCGCTGCCGCTCCTCATGGGGGTGATCGCCATCGTGGGAGTCGACCCCGGGGCGATCGCGATCATCATCGGCGTGGATCGGATTCTGGATATGTCCCGGACGACCCTCAACGTCATTGGGGACATGAGCGCCGCCGTGTATGTGGCGCGGACGGAAAGCGACTGGGATCCGAAATCGGTGACGGCGGGGGAGAAACTCGCCGTCGCTGCGTGAAGCCCTAGATCAGGCGCGCGGCAAGACGAACGGCCCCGGCTGGGGCATCAACGGGCCCGTCTACGAGACGGGCCCGCGGCATTTCGGTGGCCAGCACGTCGTGCAGCGCCCGCAGGAGCGGTGAGCCGGAACGGAGCAGCCCGCCCGCGGTCGCGACAGGGATGGGCTCGGCGCCGGGAAAGTGGCGCTCGAGCACCCCCACCAACCGGGCCAGCTCCACCGCCGCCTCACCCACGGCGCGCTGCGCCACAGCTTCGCCTTCGCCCGCCGCGTTGAGGACGTGGGGGGCGAGTGCCGCCACCTGCGCCGGCGCCGCCGTTGCCGTCCAGCGGATCAAGTCATTGAAGTGGCGCAGCCCGAGTGCGACGAGGAGGCGCTCGAGCAAGGTCGACGACTCGTTCGGATCGTCGGTGGCCCGCGCGGCCGCGGCGAGCGCCCGCCGCCCGAGCCAGTACCCGCCGCCTTCGTCGCCCAGCTGCCACCCGTACCCACCGGCCCGATGCAGACGCGCATCGGGGGACCGGGCGAAGGCGATGGACCCGGTGCCGGCGTTCAGGAGGATTCCCGGGTCGTCGCCGAAGGCCGCTGCCAGGCCGACCTCGCTGTCGCCGGTGACGCGGACGCGGCGGGCAACCGAAGCGGCGATCAGGGCCGCCGCCAGGTCGTGCTGTTCCGGGTCGCGACCCGCGCCCGCGGCGCCGACCATAGCGGCATCGGCGGGAAGGTCCACGCCGGCGGCCGCGGCGGCGCGGCGCGCCACGTCGGCGATCACCGCGGCCGAGGCCTCTGCGCCGCCGGGCCGCATGGCGGCACCGGGGCCGTCGGCGCGCGCCAGCACCTGCGCGTTGCGGTCCCCGACCACGACGGTCGTATGGGAGCCGCCAACGTCGATACCGAGAAAGATCGGACGGTCGGGCGGATGGGCGGTTGGGTCGCTCATGTCGCGGCTGCCGGCTGTCCGTCGTTGCGCCCGATCAAGGATGAGATGATGCCTACGAGCACCGTGACTGCGGTGCCGAGCGGCACGTACCAGGGCCAAGCCATGCCGGCGAGCCAATGCAGCGGGAATCCGGGGATGACGGCTCCGAGTACGACGGGCGACATGAGGATGACACTCACGACGATCGCGATGATCACGTCGATCTGGCGCGCCCGCGGCCAGGCGCCACCGAGGATGTAGGTCCCAAGGAGGCTCCCGTAGGTGAGCGAGGCGACGCTGAGCGCGAGCTGCACGACCGGCGTGTTCTGATCGCGGAACGCGATGGCACCCGCGACGAGGATCGCGGTCCACACCAGCGTGAGCCAGCGGCCCACGCGCAGCAGGTGGGCGGGATCCTCACGGCCGGTGAGCGGTGCGTAGAAGTCGTGCGTGGACGCCGACGCGAGCGAGTTGACGGCGGACGCGTGGCTGCTCATCGCCGCGGCCAGGATGCCGGCCACCACCAGCCCGGCGAGTCCTGCCGGCAGGTGGGTGACGACGAAGGTTGGGTAGATCGCGTCCCCGCGCATGCCGGGGAGGTCCGCGCCCGCGAGCCAGAGGCTCGTGCCCACGAGGAGGAAGAGGGCGAACTGCGCGATGATGAACACTCCTGAGCCGATCAGCGCGCGCTGCGCATCCTTGAGCCCGCGAGCGGCGAGCAGACGCTGCACGATGAGGTGGTCGGTCCCGTGCGAGGCGGCCGACAACAAGCCGCCACCGATCACCCCGCCCCAGAATGTGTAGAGCACTTTGAACGACAGGTGGAAATCGAGGGTCCTGAGCTTGCCGGCTTCCCACGCGCGCCCGAACGCGTCCACGCCGCCGGCCAAGTGCGTGGCGACGATCAAGGTCGCGATGCCGCCCAGGAGATAGACGCCGAGCTGAATGACGTCGACCCACACCACCGCCCGCAAACCGCCCACCCAGGTGTAGATGAGGGTGACGAACCCAATCGCCACGATCCCCGCGGTGAAGCTCCACTGGGTGATGATCGCGAGCGGAATGGCGGTGGCGAAGATGCGCACGCAATCGGCGAGGGCCCGAGTGAACAAGAAGACCGCGGACGCGGTGCGGCGCGCGCCCGGACCGAAGCGCCGCTCCAATCGCTGATACGCGGTATCCTGGGTGCCCTCGAAATAGCCCGGCAACAGCAACGCGGCGACGCCGATCCGGCCCGCGAGGTATCCGAACGCGATCTGCAGGAAGGTGAGGTCGCCGCGCGCCGCGATGCCGGGCACCGAGATGACCGTGAGTGCCGACGTTTCCGTCGCCACCACGGACATCATCAGCGCCCACCAGGGAAGCCCGCGGTGGCCGAGGAAGTAGTCCGACGCGTCGCGCTGCTTGCCCGCCAGCAGCAGCCCCGCCGCCATGACCGCGACGAAGTAGAGGAGGATGACGGCGATGTCGAGGGGGCGCACGGTCAGCGTCTCCGGAAAACAAACGGCCCGCGACGAGCGCGGGCCGAACCTGCCGATGCAGAACGAGGCAAAGCGGTCAGACGGTGAAGGACGACCCGCAGCCGCAGCCGCCGGACGCGTTCGGGTTCTCGAACGCGAAGCCGGATTCCTGGAAGTTGCTCTTGTAGTCGATGACGACGCCGTTCAGGTACTGCGCGCTGAACTCGTCGACGAACAGCCGGACACCCGCGCTCGAGATGACGACGTCGTCGGCGGCGGGTTCGGGTTCGACGCTGAGGCTGTACTTGAAGCCCGAGCAGCCGCCCGGCAGCACGGCGACGCGCAGCCCCACCGACTCGGGGGCCGCTTGCTCTTCGGCCAGGAACTTGCGGACTTCCTCCCCCGCGCGCTCCGTGAGCGTCAGGGTGACGGTCGGCTTCTGCGTGGTGCTCATCACTATCCTCCTGTCTGGGCGCAACTTAGAAGGTAGCCGAAGCGATGTCAACGGTGGCCCCCACCAGCCGCTTGCCTTGACGACCTTGGGCCCCCCAATTGGAGGCCCATGCAACTCACTTTCGCCGACTGGCTGATCATCGGGCTCTACTTCGCGTTCAACATCGCGATCGGCTTCTACTACAAGGCGCGTGCCGGCAAGAGCACGAGCGAGTTCTTCCTCTCGGGGCGCAACGTGCCCTGGTGGCTGGCCGGCACGTCGATGGTGGCGACCACCTTCGCCGCCGACACGCCGCTCGTCGTGACCGGGTTCGTGGCCCGCAACGGCATCGCCGGCAACTGGCTGTGGTGGTGCTTCGTCGCGAGCGGCATGCTGACCGTGTTCTTCTACGCGCGGCTGTGGCGGCGCGCCGGCGTGATGACCGACGTCGAATTCGCCGAAATCCGCTACGCGGGGAAGCCCGCGGCCTTCCTGCGCGGCTTCCGGGCCCTGTACCTCGGCATCCCGATCAATTGCATCATCCTCGGCTGGGTGAACCTGGCCATGGTCAAGATCCTGGAGCTGATCTTCGGGATCGGGAAGGACGAAGCACTCCTGATCGTGCTCGGGATGATCGCCCTGACATCGGCGATCTCGACGCTCTCCGGCCTGTGGGGCGTGCTGGTCACCGACGTGTTCCAGTTTGTCGTCAAGATGAGCATGGTGATCATCCTGGCCGTGTTCGCGGTGCGGGCGGTGGGCGGCATCGAGATGATGAAGACGAAGCTGGTCGAGAGCGGGCGCAGCGACGTGCTGAGCTTCGTGCCCGACATGAACTCGGCGTGGATGCCGATGATCACGTTCCTCGTCTACCTCTCC
>Ga0210382_10000764_pt1 | contig 11012 bp, 10 predicted proteins | sample PLMedo_FD_155452 | JGI IMG/M metagenome (GOLD analysis project Ga0210382, IMG submission 155452) | Groundwater sediment microbial communities from an aquifer in East River, Colorado, USA - PLM0_60_coex redo | ecosystem: Environmental > Terrestrial > Soil > Riparian zone | place: USA: East...
CACTTCGGCGCTGCGTTTCGGCCCGCCTTCGCCGCGATTCTGGATGTAGAACTCGAAGCCTCCGGCGGTGCCCAGGCCGAAGATCGGAGGCGGGTTGAAGGCGAGCACCAATGCTTCCTTGATGTGCGCGGTCTTCATGAAGAGCTCACCCACCAGCTGCGAGGCGGTGACCGAGCGCTCGTCCCAGTGCTTCTGCGTGACGAAGATCGTCGCCGCGTTGTTGCGGAAGCCGCCGCCGATGAAGTCGAATCCGGTGAACGCCACGGCGTCCTCATTGTTGGGATTGGACTTGATGATGTCGACGACCTCGGAGACGACGCGGTCGGTGCGCTCGAGCGACGCGCCGTCCGGCAGGATTACCGCGGCGATGTAGTACCCCTGGTCTTCGTCGGGAACGAGGCTTCCGGGCGTCGCGCGCCACAGTCCGGCGGCGAGCGCGACCATTCCGGCGAAGAGCGCGACGCCGATGCCGCCGCGACGGATCATCCACGCGACGCCGTCGGTATAGCGCCCGGTCACGCGGTGGAACCAGTCGTTGAACCAGGTGAAAAATCGGCCGGGCCGCTTGTGCTCGCGCTTCAGGATCAGTACGCACAGGGCAGGCGTGACGGTGAGCGCCACGGCTCCCGAGATCACCACCGCGATCGAGATGGTGACCGCAAACTGGCGGTAGAGCTCGCCCGTGAGGCCACCCAGGAACGCGATGGGCACGAACACCGCGCACAACACCAGCACGATCGCGATGATCGGACTGGTCACTTCTCTCATTGCCTTGACCGCGGCTTCGCGGGCATCCAGGTGCTCCTCGTACATGATGCGTTCGACGTTCTCCAGCACCACGATGGCGTCGTCCACGACGATGCCGATGGCGAGCACCATGCCGAACAAGGTAAGCGTGTTGATCGAATAACCGAGCAGATAGAGGCCTGCAAAGGTGCCGATCAGCGATACCGGTACCGCTGCGAACGGGATCAAGGTCGCGCGCCAGTTCTGCAAAAAGAGAAAGACCACGAAGAAGACGAGCAGCATCGCCTCGCCGAGCGTCTTCAAAACCTCACGGATCGATACTTCGACGAAGCGCGTCGTGTCGTAGGGGACCGAGTAGACGAGGCCGTCGGGGAAACGCGCGGAGAGCGTGTTCATCGTCTTCTTGACGTTGTTCGCGACCTCGAGCGCGTTGGCGCCGGGCTGCAGGAAGATGCCCACCAGCGTGGCCGGACGGCCGTTCAGACGGCCGATGAATTCGTAGTCCTTCGATCCCAGCTCGACGCGGGCGACGTCCTTCAAGCGCAGGGTCGAGCCGTCCGGGTTGGCACGCACGATGATGTTTTCGAACTCGCCCGGATCGGCGAGCCGGCCCTTGGTGGTGACCGTGTAGACGAGTTCCTGCGGGCCGCCTGCGGGCGTCTGCCCGATTTTGCCCGCAGCGAACTGCGCGTTCTGCTCGTTCAACGCGGCGATCAGGTCCGCGGTCGTGAGCCGCAACTGCGTCAGGCGGTCGGGCCGGACCCAGATGCGCATCGCGTAATCCTTGGCGCCGAAGATCTGAACGTTGGTCGTGCCCGGGACGCGTTTGAGCTGATCGAGCACGTTCACCGTCACGTAATTGCTGGTATAGAGATCGTCGTAGCGGCCGGTCGGCGAATAGAACGCCAGCACCTGGAGAAAGGACGACGATCCCTTCTCCACCGTGACTCCGAGCCGGCGCACGTCCGCAGGCAACCGCGGCTCGGCCTGCCTGACGCGGTTGTTGATGTTGACCGTGGCCTGGTCGATGTCGGTGCCGATGTCGAAGGTGACGTGAATCTGCACCTGGCCGTTCGAGGTGGAGGTCGAGCTCATGTAGATCATGTGCTCGACGCCGTTGATCTGGTTCTCCAGCGGCGCCGCCACCGTCTGCTCGATCACACCGGCCGAGGCGCCCGGGTAGTTCGCCGTGACGGTCACGACCGGAGGAGCGATCTCGGGATACTGGGCGATCGGCAGGGTGCGCATCGCCGCGAGGCCGGCGATCACGACGAAGATCGAAAGCACCGCCGCGAAGATCGGGCGATCTATGAAAAAACGAGAGAACATGGGCAGCTCCCTTACTTTTGCGCGATGACGGGGGCGTGGCCTTCCGCCTTGGGCGTCACGTCGCTTTCCCGTGGTTGCGTTCCCGCAACGGCCACCGGCGATCCCGGGCCGATCTTCATGACTCCGTCCACGATCACGCGATCGCCCGAGGCGAGACCCGCGGTCACGATCCAGGCTTCGCCGTGCCAGTCGCCGAGCTCGACCGGCCGGGGCTCGGCCTTGCTCTCGGAGTCGACGACGTAGACGAACTTGCCCTTCGGACCTTCGAGCACCGCGCGCTGCGGCACCAGGATCGCGGCAGGCCGCTCGGCGCCTTTCAGGGTCACGCGCACGAACTGGCCGGGGTGCAGGAAGCCCGCGGGATTGGGCAGCTCGGCACGCGCTTCGCTGGTGCTCGTGTTTCCGGAGACGCGCACGTCGGTGAAGTTGGGTTTGCCGGCTTCGCTGTATACGCTGCCGTCGGCGAGCTTCACCGTCACCTCGAACCGCCCATCGCGGGGCAGCACCAGGCGTCCGGTGGCGGCCTCGCGGGCGAGCCTGACGCGCTCCTCATCGGAAACGCCGAAAAGGACGTAGATCGGATCGATCTGCGACACCGTGGTGAGCAGCACGTCCGGGCCGGATACGTAGTTACCTTCGGAGCGCTGCGCGCGGCTGGCGATGCCGGCGATCGGCGCCTCGACCCGGGTGTAACCGAGATTGAGCCGGGCATCCGCTAGATTGGCGCGCGCGGTCTTCACCTCGGCCTCGGCCACCTGCTCGGCAGAAGCCGCATCGTCGTAATCCTTCAGGCTTGCGGCCTTGATTTCGAACAGCGGCTTGAGGCGCGCGCTGTTGCGTTTCGCCTGCGCGAGCTTCGCCTCGGCGCTGGCGAGCGCGGCTTCGCCTCGTGCAGCGGCCACTTCGAAGGGCGCGGGATCGATTGTGAACATCGACTGCCCCTGCGCGACCGGCGCGCCTTCGCGATAGTTGCGTTTCAGGACGATGCCCGTCACGCGTGCGCGCACCTCGACCTCGCGCGAGCCTGCCGTCTGGCCGACGTATTCGAAGGTCACCGGCACCGATTGCGGCTGCACCGTTACGACCGCGACTTCCGGCGGCCGCGTGCCGGCGTGCGGTTGCGAATTGGCGGGCTCGCAGCCGGAGAGGAGTGCTGCAACCGCGGCGACAGACAGTGCTGCAGCGGCGGCCAAATAGGAGTCCCTGACTTTCATGATTTTGCTTCCTTTCAGTTGGAGCGGGTATGAGTCCGCGTTAGATATTGATCGACGCGCGCCGCGCGTCGTTTTGGCGATTCTTGCTCGAGAGAGAATCGATCAGGCCCTCGATGCCGTGGTTGCGGACTTCTTCGGCGAAAGTGTCGCGATAGGTGGCCGCGAGGCTCGCACCGCTGATCTTGACGTCGTACACCTTCCATCCCGACGGCGTCTTCTCCATCTCGTAATCGATGGAAACCGCTTGAGCCCCCGATTGCCTGACTTCGGACCTGACAGTGACTTGTGCGTCGCCGGGCTGGGCGCGCAAGGGCTTGAACTCGAGCACCTGGTCGCGGTAGCTCATGAGCGCGCTGGAATACGTGCGCACGAGAAGCGTCCTGAATTCCCGGACGAGCTGCTCGCCCTGCTCGGGGCTGGCGCGCCGCCAGTTGGCGCCCATCGCGATCCGGGTCGTATGCGCAAAATCGAAGTGAGGCAGGATCTTCGCCTCGACGAGGCTCGCGATCCTTTTCGGATTGCCGGCCTGAATGTCCTTGTCCTGGCGGATCGTGGCGAGTACCTCCAGCGAGAGGGTTCTGACGAGTGCGTCTGGCGTCAGTTCCTCCGCGGGAGAAGTCGGCGCAGCAAGAGCGAGCACGAGAGCCGCAGTCTTGAGTGTGTTGCGCATGTTCAAATCCTTTCGATAAAAGCCATTGGGCGGTGAGTGCAGTGGCCGCCGAGTCTGCGCCGGGGCTGCTGACAACGTTGTGTCAGGAGCATGTCTTCCACGTCGCCCGCGGTGGCGTTTTTCGGCGGCGACCGAGCCACCAGAGAAGCGGTGCGCCGATCAAGGCGCCCGGCAACAGGAGGATCGCGGCCAGGACCAGCCCGTTTTTGAGAAAAGTGCGCGCCAAAGTGCTCATGAGCGATCTCCGTTTGAGTTTGGGATCACGCGAACTCGCGCACCACTTCTTCGGATTGCGCCTTGGCGGACGCCATCGCATTCTTGAGGGCCTCTTCGCCCATCGCCACGCCTTCGACGCGCACCACGTGCACGTTCGTGATGCCGATGAATCCGAGGACGGCGCGGAGGTAGGACTCCTGGAAGTCGAGCTGCTTCGAGGGCCCTTCGGAATAGACGCCGCCGCGCGCAACCACGACGACGGCCTTCTTGCCCTTCAGCAGTCCTTCGGGGCCTTTCTCGCTGTAGGAAAAGGTGCGCCCGGGGCGCACGACGTGGTCGATCCACGCTTTCAGGCTGGAAGGCAGACCGAAGTTGTGCATGGGGACGGCGAACACGACGACGTCGGCCGCGGCGAGCTCGTCCACCAGCGCGTCGGATAACTCGAGGGTTTTTGCTTCGGCCGGGCTGCGTTTTTCCGGCGGTAGAACTCGGCCGGTAGCGAACGCTTCGCCGACATGCGGCAAGGGTTCTTTCGCCACGTCGCGCACGACCACCTTCGCGTCGGGGTGACGCGCTTTCAGGTCATCGACGATATGGCCGGCGAATTGATGCGAATAGGACTTCCAGCCGCGCGGGCTGCTCAAGACAAACAAAATGTTCTTCACGGTGCTCTCCTGGATTAGGTGATCTCTCGAGTGTTGAAAAAAGGTTTGCAGATTAAGCTTCTTACCTGCACTTTTCATATATGTACTATTCAGTTAAAAAAAAGGGTCTATTTGATCGCCAACAGCGCACGCTCGAGCGCACCCCGGTCGATGCCTGAAATCGTCTTGGTGAACTCCGCCTGCACTTTCTCGACCTCCCGCACGCCTGCGGTATAGCGCTCCTTGCCCAGTGAGGTCACGGCGGCCCTCACTGCACGGCGATCCTCCGGATCTTCCACGCGTCGCACAAGGCCGTCCGCCTCGAGACGATCCACGAGCTGCGTCATGTTCGAGCGGACGCAGGTCATCTTCATGGCGCATTCGCTCAAGCTCAAGGGCTCGCCCTCCTTGACCAGGTGCGACAGCGCGCCGAATTTCGCCAGCGACAGGCCGACCTGCTCCAAGGCTTCCTCGAGGCGAGACTCAAGCACGTGCGCGGCCCGAACGAGCGAATACATCATCTGGCCGTCGGCGGTGCCCGGGTTGCGCGAACGCAGCTTGGCAGGCTTATTCATATATGAATAGTATAGTGATGATATTTCGTTTGTCAAGCCACCCCCGAAAATTGTCCAATAGCCTGGCGGGCACTAGGGAAGTCAGCGCGGCAATTCTCATAGACTTCCGTATGATAGTGCACCCATGGATACGGCAGAGGCCCTGATCCTCGCCCGCGCCCAGTTCGGGCTTAACATCGGGTTCCATATCCTGTTCCCGAGCCTCACCATCGCGCTCGGCTGGATCCTGCTCTACTTCCGCATCCGCTACGCGCGCTCGGGCGACCCGGCGTGGCTCGCCACCTACAAGCTGTGGACCAAGGTGTTCGCGCTCTCCTTCGCGATGGGCGTGGTGAGCGGCATCACCATGTCGTTCCAGTTCGGCACCAACTGGCCGGGATACATGCAGAGAGTCGGCAATATCGCCGGGCCGCTCCTCGCCTACGAGGTGCTCACCGCTTTCTTCCTCGAGGCGACATTTCTCGGCGTGATGCTGTTCGGCATGAACCGAGTTCCAGGCTGGGTGCACGTGTTCTCCTCGGCCATGGTCGCGGTCGGCACGACGATCTCGGCGTTCTGGATCCTCGCGCTGAACTCGTGGATGCACACTCCGGCGGGACACGTGATGGACGGCAGCCAGATCATCGCCGGCGAATGGCTGCAGGTGATCTTCAATCCGTCTTTCCCGTACCGTTTTACCCACATGCTGCTCGCCTCCGGGCTCACCGCGTCCTTCGTGGTCGCGGGGCTTTCGGCGTGGCGGCTGCTGCGCGCGGGCGAAGACGCCTCGGCGCGGAACACCCTGCGCACCGGGCTCGTCCTCGCCGCGGTGCTCGCGCCGCTGCAGATTCTCGCCGGCGACCTGCACGGCCTGAACACGCTCGAGCACCAGCCCGCGAAGATCGCGGCCATCGAAGCGATCTGGAAGACGGGGAAAAGCGTTCCGCTCGTGCTCTTCGCCGTGCCCGACGATGAAAAACGCCGCAACGATTTCGCGATCGAGATCCCGAAGGGCGCGAGCCTGGTCCTCAGGCACGACGGGGAGGCCGAGCTGCAAGGCATAGACGCCTTCGTGCCGGATGCCGCGCCGGTGGCGCCGGTGTTCTTCGCGTTCCGGGTGATGGTGGGGATGGGAGTGCTGATGCTGCTCGCGGCGTGGAGCGGCGTGTGGGCGACGCGCCGGGGCATGCTGCCGCAACGATGGATGCTGTGGACTTTCTCGGGTTTCACTTTCGCGGGATGGATCGCGACCCTCGCCGGCTGGCTGGTCACCGAGATCGGCAGGCAGCCCTGGCTCGTGACCGGGATTCTCAGGACTCGAGACGCCGTGGGCGGCGTCTCCGGCGCGCAGCTCGGCGCGAGCCTCACCGGCTACATCATTACGTATACAGTGATGCTGATCGCGTACCTGGTGGTGCTCACGCACCTCGCGGGCAAAGGCGCCGACGCATGAGCCTGGACCTGCCCCTCGTCTTTGCAGCCCTGATGGGATTGGCGATCCTGATGTATGTCGTCCTCGACGGCTACGACTTGGGCGTTGGCATGCTGATGCCCGCCGCGAGCGCGGATGAGCAGGAACTGATGGTCGCCTCGATCGGGCCGTTCTGGGATGCGAACGAGACCTGGCTCGTCCTGGGCGTGGGCATTCTCCTGGTCGCCTTCCCCGCGGCGCACGGCCTCGTTCTCGGCGCGCTCTACCTGCCGGTCGCGGCGATGCTGGTCGGGCTGATGCTGCGCGGCGTCGCGTTCGAATTCCGCGTCAAGGCCGAAGGCTGGCACCGCGGGCTGTGGAACTGGCTGTTCTGGTTCGGCTCGTTCCTCGCTTCGTTTGCGCAAGGGCTGATGCTCGGCCGCTACGTCACCGGGTTTCATCCCGGATTCGGCTACACCCTGTTCGCGATGCTGGTGGGCGCGTCGCTGTGCGGCGGCTACGTGCTGCTCGGCGCGACCTGGCTCATATTGAAGACCGAAGGCGAACTGCAGAAAAAAGCGCTCGCCTGGGCGCGCTGGGGTTTGCTGTGGGTCGCGCTCGGCGTCGCGCTGGTGAGCCTTGCCACGCCGCTCGTGAGCCACACGGTGCAGGCGAAGTGGTTCGATTTTCCGCGCACGCTCGCGCTGATGCTGCTGCCTATTGCGACCGTCGCCGCAGGCTGGCGGGTCTGGGCGGCCACCGGCCGCTTGAAGCGCGGCGAGCGCGAATTCGACTGGATGCCTCTGGCGGCCACCGTGGCGATCTTCACGCTCGCCTTCGCCGGGCTCGCCTACAGCCTGTTCCCCTACGTGGTGATCGACCGCATGACGATCCGCGAGGCGGCGGCGCACCCCTCCGCGCTCAAGTTCATGCTCGTGGGCGTCGCGATCGTGTTTCCCTTCCTCGTCGCCTACACCGTGTTTGCCTACCGCGTGTTCCGCGGCAAGGCGCGCGCCGGGCTGTACGAGTAGGTCGCTTCCGGCTCAGCCTTCCTTCAGCGGCGCGAGCGTCACTTCGACGCGCCGGTTTGCGGCGCGGCCCTGGTCGGTCGAGTTGCTCGCGACCGGATGCTCCTCGCCGCCCGCGGCGGTGATGATGCGCTGATCTGCGACGCCCTTGCTCATGAGGTACTGGGCGACCGCGCTCGCGCGGCGCTGCGAGAGCTGCCGGTTGAAATCCGCGCCGCCGACGTTGTCGGTGTGGCCCGCGATCTCGATGATGGTCTTGTCGTATTTCTTCGCGACTTGCGCGACGCCGTCGAGCACCTTGAAGAACTGCGCGTTCAAGTCCGCGCTGCCGGTGCGGAAAGTGACGTTGCCGGGCATGTTGAGGACGATGTCCTCGCCTTTGCGCGTGACCGTCACGCCGCTGTCGCGCATCAGCGCCCGCAGCTCGCTTTCCTGCCTGTCCTGGTAGTTGCCGACGGCGCCTCCGGCGAGCGCGCCGACGCCGGCGCCGACGAGGGCGCGCTGCCTGCGCTGCTTGGCGTCGTGGCCGGAAATCATCCCGATCGCGGCACCGGTTCCAGCGCCGATCAGCGCGCCGAGCGTGGTGCTCGTGGTCTTTTTTTCTCCGGTGTAGGGATCGGTGGTGGTTTGGCAGCCGGCGTTGAGGACGGCGGCAAATGCCGCCACCACGGCCGCTTTTGCTACCGGGTTCGCAATGGACATGTTTTGAGTCTCCTTTAGGGCTGCTGCACCGCTTTCCTGTAGAAGCTCTCGTCGACGTATTTCATCGGATCGCTGAGATTTTTCTCGGGCTTGGCGAATTCGCTGCGCAGCTTCAGCACCGTGCGGCAGCCTTCGAGATCGAGCTTCGCTTTCTTCTGGAAACCCTCCTTCTCGCCGAACATCACTTCGTAGGCCTTCTGCGCCGCCGGGCGAGGTGCGCTCGAGATGTACTTCATGTAGATGGCGGCGGCCTCGTCCTTGTTCGCCGGCTGCTGCAGCCAGTCCATCGCAGCGACGTACGAGCGGATGAAGGCGACCAGCTGGTCGCCGTTTTTCGCCGCCCACGCGCGGCGTGCCACGCCGATCGAAGCCTGATACGGGCCGAAAGTCGTGGTGGTGTCGCCCAGCCGCGTATAGCCCTTGGATTCGGGCAATATCTCCGACGGAGAGCTGATCATGGTTCCGGCGATCCTGCCTTCCATCATCGCCTGAACGCGCGCCGGCGTTCCGCCGAGCTTCTCGATCTTGTAGTCGGACATGCCGAGGCCGTTCATCGCGGCGAGCTTGTAGAGGATGAAGGCGAAGCCGGTGGTCGCCGCGTCCACGCCGACCGTCTTGCCCTTGAGCGCCGCATAGGTCTTGATGTCCGGCTGCGTAACGAAGCGCAGGGACCCGGAGTAGCCACCCATGAAGGCGAAGAGGTCCGGTTGCACCGGCAGTTCGGTCTCCCCCTGTCCTTCCTGGTAGGCGACGACGTTGTCGTACGCGGTGGTGCCCAGGTCGTAGGTTCCGTTCATCAGGTTGCGGATCTGCTCGACGGAATTCGGCGTGAAGGAAAGCTTCACCGCGATCCCGTTCTTCGCGAAGAGGCCCTTCTCCTGCGCCGCCCAGATCGGCCAGTTGCCGCCGCCGCCGAATGCGATCACCTCCAGCGGCTTGGGTCCTTGCGCAAGGCTCGCGCCGGCTGCGGCGAAAAGCGCCGCAGCGGTCGCGATTTTCTTGAGTCCGTTCATCGTTTCTCCCCCGAATATTTCAAGCGACAGTATAAGACTCATCGGAGCCGCCCGTGCGGATCCAGGACCTCGCTCAAGCGGTCCGCGACCAGGTTGATGCTGACGACGGCGAGGAGCAGGGCGATTCCGGGGAAGGCGCTGATCCAGTAGTGGCCCGAGAGCAGGTAGTTGAAGCCGTTCGAGATCAGCAGGCCGAGCGAAGGCTGGGTAATCGGCAGGCCGAGGCCGAGGAAGGAAAGCGTGGCTTCGAGCGTGATCGCCGCGGCGACCTGGACCGTCGCGAGAACGAGGAGCGGCGGCAGGCAGTTCGGGAGCAAGTGACGAAAAATGATGCGCGTGTTCGAAAGAGCCAACGCGACCGCGGCGTCGATGTATTCCTTCCTGCGCTCGACGAGCGCGGCGGCGCGCGCCGTGCGCGCGTAGTACGCCCATTGGACCGCGACGAGCGCGATGATGATCTTGTCCAGGCCTTGTCCGAGCACGGCGAGCAGGACGAGCGCGATGAGGATCGAAGGGAACGAGAGCTGGAGATCGGCGATGCGCATGAGGAGTGCGTCGAGCCAGCCGCCGAGCCAGGCCGCCGCGAGGCCCAGGCTCACGCCGATCGCGAGCCCGAGCGCCGTGCTCGTCAAGCCGACGGCGACGCTGGTGCGAAGGCCGTACAGTATCGCGGACAGCATGTCGCGGCCCTGGTCGTCGGTGCCCAGCCAATGGATCGCGCCCGCGGCCGAGCGCGCCCCGGGTGGCAGGCGCGAGTCGAGCAGGTCGAGCCGCGCCAGATCGTAGGGATTCTGAGGCGAGATCCACGGCGCAAAGAGCGCGGCGAGCAGCACCAGCGCGAGGAGCGCGAGGCCCGCGAGCGCGATGCGGCTCGTCGCGAACTCCGCGGCGATTCGCCGGGCCGGCGTCACCTTGTTTCCCCGGGCCGCACCCGCGGATCGAGCCACGAGTAGGCAAGGTCGACGAAGAGGTTGATCGCGACGAACAGCGTCACGACGATGCACAGATAGCCGACGATCACCGGCCGGTCGAGCACGTTGATCGAATCGATCAGGAGCTTCCCCATCCCGGGCCACGCGAAAATCGACTCGGTGACGACGGCGAACGCGATCACCGAGCCGAACTCCACTCCGGCCACGGTGACGACCGGAACGAGCACGTTCCTCAGCACGTGGACGCCGACGACGCGCGTCTCGGTCAGGCCCTTGGCGCGCGCGAAGCGCACGTAGTCCTGCCGCATCGCTTCGCGCGTTCCCGAGCGGGTCAGCCGGATGAGGAGGGACAGATTGAAGAGCGCCAGGTTCGCAGCGGGCAGAACCAGGTGTCGCAGGCCCTCGAGCGTGAGAAAGCTCACCGGGATTCCGATGAGATTCATCGTCGGCCCGCGGCCCGAGGTCGGCAGCCAGCCGAGCCACACCGAGAACACCATGATGAGCATGAGGCCGACCCAGAAAGTCGGAAGCGAGAACCCCAGGATCGAGCCC
>Ga0210382_10000765_pt1 | contig 11002 bp, 5 predicted proteins | sample PLMedo_FD_155452 | JGI IMG/M metagenome (GOLD analysis project Ga0210382, IMG submission 155452) | Groundwater sediment microbial communities from an aquifer in East River, Colorado, USA - PLM0_60_coex redo | ecosystem: Environmental > Terrestrial > Soil > Riparian zone | place: USA: East River...
ACATGGTCGCGCTCGAGAAGGTTGGGATGCTGAAGATCGACCTCCTCGGCCTGAAGACACTCACCGTGCTGCACGATGCCTCGCGCATGGTCGCCGACCGACACGGGGTCACCGTGGACCTGGAGCGCCCCGATCTGGAGGACCCCAAGGTCTACGCGCTGCTGCGCTCGGGACGCACCGCCGGCGTCTTCCAATTCGAGTCGCCGCTCGCCACCGACTGCCTACGCAACATGAAGTGCGACCGGTTCGACGATCTCGTCGCCACGAACGCCCTGATGCGGCCCGGCCCGCTCGACACGGGGATGCACCTCGTCTTCATCAACCGCAAACTGGGGCGCGAGAAGGTGCGCTACCCCCACCCTGCCCTCGAGGAGATCCTCACACCCACCTACGGCGTGATCACCTACCAGGAACAGGTGATGCGCATCGCGAACGTGCTCGCGGGCTACTCGCTCGCCGAAGCCGACGTGCTGCGCAAGGCGGTGGGCAAGAAGATCAAGGAGTTGATCCAGGAAGAGCTCACGAACTTCGTGGAGCGCGCCGTGCAGCGCGGCCACGACCGGCGCGTGATCGAGGATATCGCGGCGCAAATCGAGACATTCGGGCGCTACGGCTTCAACAAGTCGCACGCCGTCGCCTATTCGATCCTGTCCTATCAGACCGCCTGGTTCAAGGTCTACTACCCGGCGGAGTTCATGGCCGCCCTGCTGTCGTCGGTCATCGGTGACACCGACAGCGTCGTCCATTACATCAACGAAGCGCGCGAGCTGGGACTCGAGGTGCTCGCTCCGGATGTGAACGAATCGGGATTCAAATTCACGGTCGTGGGCGACCAGCGTATTCGCTTCGGGCTCGGGGCGGTGAAGAACGTGGGCGAAGGCGCCATCGCGTCGATCATCGCCGGGCGTCAGGTGGACCCGTATCGCGCGCTCGTCGATCTGTGCGACCGTATTGACCTGCGCCTCTGCAACAAACGCGTGATCGAATCGCTCGTCGACGCGGGCGCCTGCGATTCATTGGGGGGGCACCGCGCCCAGCTCGTCGCGGCACTGGACCACTCCTTCAGCGAGGCGCAAGTGCGCCAGCAGGAGCGTACGTCGGGTCAGCACGCCCTGTTCGGCGATTCCACGCCCGTCCCCCGCCCCCCCTCCCCCCTCCCCGACGTGCCGCCCTGGACGGAGCACGAGCGGCTGACGCGCGAGAAGGCGGTGCTGGGGTTCTTCATTTCCGGGCACCCCCTCGCCAAGTACCGCACGGAGGTGGAGCTTTTCGGGACCCGCACGACGGCGACGCTGGGCACCTGGACCGACCAGAAGGTGACCGTCGCCGCCGTCATGACCGTGGTGAAGCGGCAAACGTCGAAAAAGACGGGCGCGGAGTACGCGCGCCTCACCCTGGAAGACTTCCACGGCACCGCGGAAGCGCTGGTTTTTCCCGAGGCGTGGGCGAAGCTGAACGGGGTGATCAAGCCGGACGGTGCCTTGCTGCTGACGGGCAGTTACAGCGCTCGGGACCGCGGCGAAGAGCAAGCCCCGTTCATCGTGGAGGCGGCCCGGCCCCTCGACGAGCTGAAGCCGAGCGGGGCGATCGGCGTGGCGCTGCGCTGGACTGTGGGCGCCCAACCCGATCCCGAAACGACGCGGGCCGTGGCAGCGCTATGCGCCGCCCACCCCGGCCCCACGCCCGTCTTGGTCGAGTGGGCTGGCGGGGGGGGCGAAGGGAACGGCGAGACCTGGGCCGCGCGGCTGCGCAGCCGGTCGCTGCGGGTCGACGCAGCCGACGATCTCTTGGCAGCGCTGCGCGACCTGCTCGGCGCCGACCGGGTTCACTTCGTACGAGCGTAGGGGTAACCGCATGGCGACGCACACCCTGGACTTCGAGCGTCCCCTCCTCGAGCTGGAGCGCCAGATCGAGGAGTTGAAGCGGACCGCCGGAGACACGGTGGACGTGACGAAGGAGCTGCGCCCGCTCGAAGCCAAGCTGGCGGAGCTGCGCACCGAGATCTACAAGAACCTGACGCCGATGCAGCGCGTCCAGGTCGCCCGCCACCCCAAGCGGCCCTACCCCCTCGACTACCTGAACACCGTGTTCACGGACTTCGTCGAGTTGCACGGCGACCGCCTGTTCCGCGACGACCCGGCGATCGTGGGCGGCTGGGCCCGGCTCGACGGGACCACCGTCATGGCCATCGGCCATCAGAAGGGGCGCGACACCAAGGAGAACCTGTACCGCAACTTCGGGATGGCCCATCCGGAAGGGTACCGCAAGGCGATGCGGCTGATGCACCTGGCAGAGAAGTTCGACGCACCGGTGATCACGCTGGTCGATACGCCGGGGGCGTATCCGGGCCTCGGGGCGGAGGAGCGGGGCCAGGCCGAGGCGATCGCGCGCAGTCTGATCGAGATGGCGTCGCTCAAGACGCCCATCATCACGGCGGTGATCGGCGAGGGGGGCTCGGGTGGGGCGCTCGCGGTCGGTCTGGCCGACCGGGTGCTGATGCTCGAGAACTCCGTCTACTCGGTCATCTCCCCGGAAGGGTGCGCCGCCATCCTCTGGAAGGACGCGACGCAGCGGGAGCGGGCGGCCGAGGCGCTCAAGATCACGGCGCAGGATCTGCTCGATCTGGGGGTGATCGACGAGATCATCGCCGAACCGCGGGGCGGCGCCCATGCCGATCCCGAAGCGGCCGCGGAAGCGCTCGGCGAGGCGCTGAAGCGCCATCTGCGCCAGCTCAAGAAGCTCAAGATCGACAAGCTCCTCAAACGGCGCGAGGAGAAGTACCTTTCCATGGGTGCGCTGACCGAGAAATGAGTTGACCTTCGTCGTCGAAGTCCGGTTCAAAGGGAACCGTAAGGGATATTTCAGCTGGCCGACCGAAGACCCCGCCTCGCTGCGCCTCGACGATCCCGTCATCGTGGAGGTGGAGCGGGGGCAGGACTGCGGCCGGGTGTCGGCTGTCGGGGACGTTGCCGCGAAGAAGTGCGAGCGCTGCGGCGACTGTGGCCTCTCCCCCCATCCCCCTCTCCACAATGTGGAGAGGGGGAGCGAGGGGGTGAGGCAGCGCGTGATCCGGCGCGCCACCGAGGGCGACCTCCGGGTCGAGGGCGAGCTGCGCCGCACCGAAGACGACGTGCGCCGCAAAGTCCGGGACCGGGTGCGGCACCACAACCTGCCCATGAAGGTCTCCGACGCCGAGTGGCAGTGGGACCGCCGCAAACTGACCATCTATTTCACCGCCGAGCAGCGCGTCGACTTCCGGGCCCTGGTGCGGGATCTGGCGGGGCTGTTCCGCACGCGCATCGAGCTGCGGCAAATCGGCGCGCGGGATGAAGCGAAGCGTCTGGACGGGATCGGCCGCTGCGGGCGTCAGCTCTGTATCGCCAGCTGGCTCCCGGAAGGGCGGCCGGTCAGCCTGTCGCTGGCGAAGGATCAGGGTCTGTCGCTGAACCCCACGCAGATCTCCGGACCCTGCGGCCGGCTGCTCTGCTGCCTCCACTACGAGCACGATTTCTACGTGCAGCAGCGCAAGCGCTTTCCCAAAGAGGGGAAAGTCGTGCGCACCCCCGAGGGTCTCGAACGGGTGCTGGCGATCGACATCTTCCGCGAACGCGTGACGTTGCGCGCCGAGGACGGGAGCACCCGCGTCCTCCCGCTCGAGCAGATCCAGACCTAGTGTCGAAGTTCTACCTCACCACCGCCATCGACTACTCGAACGGCGACCCGCATCTGGGCCATGCCCTCGAGAAGGTCGGGGCCGACTGCATTGCGCGGTACCGCCGGCTGCGCGGCGACCGCGTGCACTTTCTGATGGGGATGGACGAGCACAGCCAGTCGGTCATCCAGGCGGCAGAGCGGGCGGGCGTGACGCCGCGGGCCTGGGTCGACCGGATGGCGGGATTGTTCGCCAATTATTGGGCCCGGCTCGGGTGCAGCAACGACGATTGGATCCGGACCACGGACCCGCGCCATGTGAACGGCGTGGTCGCCCTGCTCGAGCGGATCCGACAGCGCCGCCCCGACGACTTGTTCGTCGCCGACTACGAAGGTCTGTACTGCACCGGCTGCGAGGAGTTCAAGCAGGGCGCCCAGATCTCGGGCGGTCGTTGCATCGAGCACCCCACCCTGGAGCTCGTCCCGACCAAGGAGCGCAACCACTTCTTCCGGCTGAGTGCGTACCGCGACCGCATGCTGGCGCTCATCACGGGGGGCCAGGTGTCGGTCGAGCCGGCGATCCGGCGCAACGAGGTGGTGCGGTTGCTCGAAGCGGGCCTGCAGGACGTCTCCATCTCGCGCCAGCGGTTGCCCTGGGGCATCCCCTTCCCCGGCGACCCCGACCAGACCATCTACGTCTGGTTCGACGCCCTGATCAACTACCTCTCGGCGACGGGATTCCCGGCGGAGGACTACGAGCGGTTGTGGCCCGCCGACCTGCACGTGGTCGGGAAAAACATCACGCGCTTCCACTGTATCATCTGGCCGGCGATGCTGCTCGCCGCCGACCTGCCGTTGCCGCGCGCGGTCTGGGCGCACGGCTACGTCCTGTGGGAAGGCGCGAAGATGAGCAAGACGGCGGGCACCGTAGTGACGCTGGATACGGCGATCGAGCGGCACGGCGCCGACGCGTTGCGATACTTCCTGCTGCGCGAGGTCGGGTTCGAGGGCGACGGCAACTTCACGTGGGAGCGATTCGACGCGCGCTACACCGCCGACCTCGCCGACACCTTCGGCAACCTCGTGTCGCGCGCGCTCTCGATGGTGGAGCGTTATCGCGGCGGGCTCGTGCCCGCGGACCCGCGGGGCTGGGACACACCGCTGGAACGAGCGGCGGTAGAGACCCTCGGCGCGTATGCGCGCGCCCTGGACGCGCTGGCCCTTCAGGACGGGGCAGCGCAGCTGATCGAGTTGGCGTCGCGCGCCAATCGCTACGTCGAGGAGACGGCGCCCTGGAAGCTCGCCAAGGAGAAGAAGGACGCCGAGCTCGATTCGGTGCTCGCGAACCTGGTGCGGACCGTGGCCCGCCTCGCAGTGCTCGCGGGACCGTTCCTGCCCGCGAAGGCGGAGGCGGTGTGGGGGGCGTTGGGCGCCCCGGGACCGTTCTCCGGCACGCGCTTCGCCGACCTCACAGCCCTGGCGGTCACAGGACAGCGGGTCTCGAAGCCGCCCCCCCTATTCCCCAAGCCCGACGCCGCTTAGCCGGGCTGCCCGAAACCCGGTGACGTGGCGCACACCGTCGTGGTTGACGGGGCTGTGCGCCGGAGCGTATTTTTGCTGCCCCTATGCGAAAGAACGCAGAGCGTCGCTGGACGGTCATGTTGGTGCCTCACGGCTCGGGAGCTTCCCGCGCCGTCGAGTTGTCCACGACCGTCGTCAAGACGCTGGTCGGGCTCGGCAGCGTGGTGGCGCTGGCGTTGCTCGTCCTGGGTGGCGCCGCGCTTTCGCGCGGTGTGAACGTCACGCGCAGTCGCGCCCTCGAGCGCGAGAACCGTCTGCTCGCGAGCGAGATTCAACGGCTGCGCGATCGGTTGGTCGGATTGCGCGACACCTTGAACGTCTTCTCCGAGCGCGAACAGGGACTGCGACTCCTCGCCGGCTTGTCGCCGATGGACGCCGACGTGCAACAGGCGGGCATCGGTGGTCCCGCGGGTCAGTGGTCGGAGCGGGACAGTCTCGCGGCGGCCGGCCTGAACGGCTCGATGGCGCTCGCCGCGCGCGTCGACATGGATCAGCTCACCCGCCGCGCCAACATTCTCGTCCGTTCGATCGGCGAGGCCTACGACTCACTCTCCAGGCATCAGGCGCGTTACGCTGCCACTCCGTCACTCATGCCGACCAAGGGCTGGCTCACGAGCGCGTTCGCGCGGGAGCGGGTGCATCCGATCCTGCATTTGGCGCGGCCGCACGAGGGGATCGACGTGTCGGCGCCGATGGGTGCCGTGATCGAGGCACCTGCCTCGGGCGTGGTGACGCAGGTGTCGTGGGTCGAGGGCTATGGCAACATGCTGACGATCGACCACGGCTACGGCCTGGTGACACGGTACGCGCACTGCTCCAAGATCGAAGTGGTGCGCGGCCAGCGCGTGAAGCGCGGGCAGAAGATCGCGCTGGTGGGCTCGACGGGCCTCTCGACCGGCCCGCATCTCCACTATGAGGTCTGGGTGAACGGCAGGCCGGCGAATCCGATGAAGTACGTATTGCCGGACGCCATCGTGGACTGAGAAGCAGACGCCAAGACGTCAGGACGCCAAGACGCCACGGGAGACTTCCTCTCGTGGCGTCTTGGCGTCTTGCTACGGGTTCTGATCAGTGCACTGCGTGAAGTTCGGGTTGTTCACTTCTTCAAACGGGACCGCCATGACGCCACGGGAGACTTCCTCTCGTGGCGTCTTGGCGTCTTGCTACGGGTTCTGATCAGTGCACTGCGTGAAGTTCGGGTTGTTCACTTCTTCAAACGGGACCGCCATGACGTAGGCGTTGCCATAGAGCCCGCCCTTGTAGTACGCGCCGACGGGGTACACGCTGTCCGCCGGGCGGTTGTACTGCCGAACCAAGCGGCGCAGATCGCCGAGTCGGTGACCCGTGTTGAACATCCAAAAGGCACGTTCCCGGAAATGGGTCATGAGCCGGGATGTGTTCGTCGCAAAGGTATCCGCAATCGCGGTCAGATTGGCGCCCCGCGTGAATTGGCTCTGCGCCGCCGGATAGAGCGCCGTGTTGGTGCGGAGCGCGTTGATGGCGGAGAGCCAAGCGGCGGTCTGTCCCGCCTGGAGGGCGGCTTCCGCCTCAATGAGACGCGCCTCGACTCCCGTGACGATCGACACCGCGCTGGTCGATGCCCAGATGCCCTGGCGTGTGACAAACAGTGGAAGTGCGCTGTCGAAAATCAGGTCGTCTGGGATGATCGAGCCCGTTGCGCGGGGCAGACGAGGATCGTTGGCCGAGATGAAGTCGAGGCCGTTCGTCCCCTCGCGATCGACCATTGTGTAGCGCCTCGCGCCATTGTTGAGCGCGAACGTCTGGTTCGAACTGGAGTTAGTCGAGTGGGTGACTTGGTACTTGAACGTGTCGGGCACGCCCGCCACGGCCGCCGCAGCGGCCACAAACTGGCCGATGTCGACCAGCGCGCGACCCTTGACGACGGCTGCGAGATTACGCACTCGGATCGCTTCGTTGCGCCGGCGGATCCCGGCGTTGCGCTGTTGACGCCACCGAGTCGTGTCAGCCGGCGTAACGGGGGGCGTCAGCCCGGAGTCCGCCTGCGCGATTACAGGGTCCTCGCGGGCGATCTGGGCGACCGCGAGCCCGAACGCCGTATCGGCGGCGTCGGCCGCTCGATGGAGCACCGAGTCATTCGAGAGGGGAAAGCCGAAGATGATGTTCGGACCTTCAAGCTCGCTGAGCGGCGTGCCGTTACAATAGCTCTCACCAATCAAGGTCTCGGCGTAGCCGACAAGCGCGAACATGCGACCGGTCAGGTAACTCGAATCGGCCGGGAGATACTGGCGCAGCGCCTTGATCGCTCGCTGTCCCTCGAGCCGCACCCGGTTCAGGCGGCGATACGGGTCCGCGTAGAAGGTGTTGGTCGGGTCCCAAATTCGCTGATCGTGGTTGTTGCGCTGGACGAAGGTGTCGCCGGAGCGCCATTCGTCCGCCAAGAGGCCGCTATAGATAAAGAACGCGTCCGGCCCCTGGACGCCGTTCAGGGCCTGGGCGAGGCGGAGCAGGACGCCGTTCTTCAACGCCAGCGCCCCCTGCGCCGAATTAGCGTCGAGGATAATGTCCGGATCGGTCACGCTGAGGAGGTCGGCGCAGCCCTGCAGCGGTACCGCGGTTGCGAGGGTGACCAGCGCCGCGCCGCGCACGAGCCACCGGGTGGTGATGTGTCGGGTCATGGGTCGGTCCCTCAGAAGCCAAGGTTGACGCGCAGCGTCCAGTAGGTCGGGGGCGGCTGCGTCTGGAAGTCGCTTTGAATGCCAGTCGCGCCCGAGAAGTAGTTGCTCTCCGGATCGATCCCCGAGTAGTTGGTGATGAGGAAGAGGTTGCGCGCCGCCAGCGTGACGCTGGCGTTCCTGGCGTGCATGAGTCCCGCCCACGCGCCCGGGAGCTGATACGTGGCGGAGAACTCCCGGAACCGGATGAAATCCGCCTTCTCGATGAAGCCGTACTGGGTACGGGCGCTGGTCTCCCGGAGCGCTACGCTCCGCGCCTGCTCCGAGAGCGGAGCCTGCGGGTCGATCTCGCCACGGCAGTTGAGCCGGGATTCGCAGCGAATCCGTTCGGTGCCGTTGAGCTGATAGCGCCCACCCTTGTGGTTGAGCGATCCCGTGATTTGCAGCTTGCGGTTGAACAGGCTGAAGGAGGAGATCAAGGTGATCTCGCGGGTCGGCTGGCTTGGTCCGATGTACACGGCGCTGTCGGCCACCGTGATCTCGTTGACCGTAATGATCCCGTTGCCGTCCAGATCACGATACGTATAGGGCCGCTGGAACCAGCCGTCGATCGGGTAGCCGACCTGGTGCCGAGTCGTGCCGTTATTGATTGTCGGGATCCCCAGCGCTTCAATCTTATTATGGTTGAACGCGGCGTTGATGGTAACGTCCCACGCGAAGGCAGGGCGGCTCAGGATCGAGCCGGCGAGCAACAACTCCACGCCTGCATTCCGCACCGAGCCCAGGTTCTCGAACCGGTTGACGGGACCGCCCACGCTCGGGGCCACCGGTCGCGCGATCAATGCATCCTTGGTGACCTTGTTGTAGTACGTCACCTCGGCGTGCACTCGGGCGTCGAACAGGTTGCTCTCAAACCCGAGCTCGAGCTCGGTCGCCCGTTCGGGCCTCAGGTCCTGGTTGCCGATGGAGCTGAAGGTGATGGCACCCCGATCCGCGCCGTCCACGCTGGCAACGGCCCCCACGTAGAACGGGATCGCATCCGTCGAGCCAGGCTGGGTGCCGGAGGCACCGAGTGCCGCCCGCAGGCGCAGCTCGGACAGCCAGGGCACCGCTGGAAAGAACTTCTCCTCCGAGATCACCCAGGAGAGCCCCAGCTTCGGATAATAGACGGCGCTGAAGTCCTTCCCGAACGCGCTGTTGTCGTCCCCGCGTAAGGCAGCCGTGAGGTACAGGCGCTCCTGGAAGATGAGCTCCTGCTCCACGAACCCACCAAACGTCTTGGTCTCGGTCGTCGACTCATCGCCCTGCTGGACCGAGCCGTAGCCGACCGTCGTCGCCCCCGGGGGCAGCTGGTACCCGCCGAACGCGCCGTTGCGGGCAAACACGTTGTGGACATAGTTCAGGCCGATCGTGGTCTTGCCCCGCAGGCCGGGGTTGAAGGGATAGGACGCCGCCGCGTTAGCGTCCATCGAGTACTGCACGAGGTTGGTGCGATTGTTGGTCTTGTACCCGTCCGTGGCCGGCCCGAGGCTGATCGCAAAGGTAGTGCACTCGTCGCGGCGGCACAGGTCCGCATCCTCGCGCGCGGTGAAGTCTACCCCACCATTGATACGGCTGGACAACCACGATGTGGGGCGCCAGGTCGCCGTGCCGCTCCCGATGAAACGGTTGATGTCTTGCGTCACCGTCTCCGAGAAGAATTGGTCGGGCGTGAAGGCGCGGTAGCCGTGGCGGCCGTTGGTCCCGTTGCCCGGACCGCCGAAGGCATTGGAGAGGAGGCCCGTGGTGTTATTGTCGGTCTGGGGCAGACGCTGGCTGCTCGAAATGAAGTTCGTTTGCACCGCGGCGTCCAACTTCGGGCTGAGTGTCGTCTGGAGGTTCGCTCGGACGCTCACCCGCGTGCGCGCGTTCGGCCGATACTGATCGTAGGGCACCTCGCTGATCTGCCGCGCGGTCATCACGCGCTGGTAGGCGAATTCCGGCATGCGGAGCAGGCCGATCTCCTTCTCGAACTCGCCCGCGAGGAAGTAGCGCGCTGCGTCCGAGCCACCCGTCACCTGCAAGCCCGTCTGGCCGCGCCAGCCGGTCCCGTTGGGCGAGGCCTGGGGGTCCGCGAACAGATTGAACTGCGACACGCTGTCCTGTTGACAGTACTGGATGTCGGTCGGCGCGCGAACCGTATTGGTGAGCAGGCACTGCACGCCGTTCGCCGCCTGCGAGCTCGAGTCCGGCACGGCCGATCGCGGGTTGGTGTACCAGCCGCGGTAGGCGATGGGGTACTGGTTGTAGTCATTGATGACCCCCATCTCGTTGTACAGCGTCCACTCCGGCTTCCCGGCGTGACCGCGCTTGGTCTTGATGACGATCACGCCGTTCGCGGCGTCGGTGCCGTACAGCGTCGACGCCGACGGTCCCTTCACCACGTCGTATGACTCGATCTCTTCGGGGTTGATATCGTTCACGCGACTCGGGTTCGTGCCCCCGATCCCGATGCTCGACGAGTTGACGTCAGACGTCATCCGGACGCCGTCGATGATATAGATCGGTTCGTTGTTGAGGGACAGACTGTTGGTGCCGCGGATGCGGATGCGCGCGCCACCCCCGGTGAGGGGACTGGGCAGGACCTCCACGCCCGGAGTGCGAGACCCGAGCAGGTCGTTCATGTTCGCGATCGGCCCGTTCGAGACGATGCTGTCCGCCGTGACCGTGGTGACCGCATTGGCCACCTCTCGCTTCGGCTGCTCACCCGTGGCAGTCACCACGACTTCGTCGAGGGAGAAGGGCTGCAGGGTGAGCGCGACGTCCTGCACGACGATCTCGCCCGCCGTGACGGTCACCGAACGCGTCGTGGCGCCGTAGCCAATGGCGCTCACCCGTACCGTCGCCTCCCCGGCCTTGACCCTGGTGAGGACGTAGCGACCGTCGGCGTTCGTCTGCGTCACGAGCACCGTCCCGACCGCCGAGACGCGAGCGCCGACGAGGGGCTGGCCCGACGCCTGGTCGGTCACCCGTCCGGCGACCGTGCCCTGCTGCGCCGGCGCCGCTGGCGCCAGCAGCAGCGCGACCCCGAGCAAGGCGATCCCGGTGACGTGCAAACGAGACAATGTGTCGTTCAT
>Ga0210382_10000766_pt1 | contig 11001 bp, 8 predicted proteins | sample PLMedo_FD_155452 | JGI IMG/M metagenome (GOLD analysis project Ga0210382, IMG submission 155452) | Groundwater sediment microbial communities from an aquifer in East River, Colorado, USA - PLM0_60_coex redo | ecosystem: Environmental > Terrestrial > Soil > Riparian zone | place: USA: East River...
GCCTTCGGCGCCGACGACTACGCGACCGCGCAGCAATACGGACTCGCGCTCGTGAATCCGGTCGCGCCCGATGGCACGTTCCGCGGCATCGGCGACCGCTGGCCCGAGCTCGAAGGCAAGCTCGTGACCGACAAGGAAACGAACCGTTTGATCATCGAGCGGCTGAAGCAGGACGGCCGCTGGGTCGAGACCAAGCCCTACACGCACAGCTATCCGCACTGCTGGCGGTGCGATTCGCCGCTCATCTACTACGCCCGCAGCTCCTGGTTCGTCCGCACCACCGCCGTGAAACAGCGGATGCTCGAGGTCAATGCCGAAGTCGACTGGCATCCGCCCGAGGTGGGCAGCGGCCGCTTCGGCGAATGGCTCGAGAACAACGTCGACTGGGCGCTGTCGCGCGACCGCTACTGGGGTACGCCGCTCAACGTGTGGGAATGCGATGCGGACCGCGAGCATCGCGAAGTGATCGGATCGTACGAGGAGCTGGCGCAGCGCTGGGGGAAACCGCTCCCGACCGATTTCGATCCACACAAGCCGTACATCGATGCCTACACGTGGCCGTGCCGCAAGTGCGCCCGGGGAGGGGGGGCGACGATGCGGCGCGTGAACGAAGTCATCGATGCCTGGTTCGATTCGGGCTCGATGCCGTACGCGCAGTGGCACTACCCGTTCGAGCATCAGGCGGACTTCAAGGCCCACTTCCCGGCCGATTACATCTGCGAAGGCGTGGATCAGACGCGCGGCTGGTTCTACTCACTCCTCGCCATCGGCGTCACGGCGTTCGACGCGCCCGTGTACAAGCACGTGATTGTGAACGAGCACGTCCTCGACGTGCACGGGCAGAAGATGTCGAAGAGCCGCGGCAACGTGGTCGATCCGTGGAAGGTGATCGGCGAACACGGCGCGGATGCGGTGCGGCTCTACCTCCTGGGCCAGAGTCAGGTCTGGCTGTCGAAGCGGTTCGATGAGAAACAGATCCCGGAGGTGTCGGGCGGATTTCTGAACACGCTGCGCTCTACGTACGACTTCTTCCGCCGGTACGCCCAGGACTGGAATCCCCCCGCCGAGCAGGACGCCACGCCGCCCAGCCAGCGGCCGGCGGCGGATCGCTGGCTTCTGGCGCGGCTCGATGAGGTGGTCGCGAGCGTGCGTGCGTCGTGGTCCGCCTATGACGTCACGGCCGGCGTTCGCGCCATTATGGATTTCGTCGGGGAGGATCTGTCGCGCTGGTACATCCGTCGCAACCGGCCGCGCTTCTGGGCGCCCGACCGCGCGACCGATCCCGTCGCGCTGGAAACGTTGCACGAGGCCCTGGTCGCAGCGGTCCGGCTGCTGGCCCCCGCGGCCCCCTTCATCTCCGACTGGGTGCACCGGGCTCTGACGGGCAGCTCCGTCCACCTCGCCCCGTTCCCGGCGGACCGGGGCCACCGGGAGCCGGAGCTCCTCGCGGCGATGACCACCATCCGGCGCCTCGCCTCGCTGGCCCGGGCAGCACGGGAATCGCGTAACCTGCGGGTCCGGCAGCCGCTGGCCCGCATGCAGGTGGCCGTTCCGGCGGCCGCCCAGGGCCCGGCCTTGTCAGACCTATTAGATATTCTGGCTGCCGAAGTCAACGTAAAAGGCGTCCAAGTGGTCGCGTCTGACCACGATCTGGTGCGGCTGCGCGGCAAAGCGAATTTTCGGACGCTCGGCAAGCGGTACGGCAAGGACACGCCGCGGGCTGCCGCCGCGGTTGCGGAGTTGAGTGCGGCGGACTTGCAGACACTCGAGCAGGGCGGGACGGTGCGGAGCGGGGAATGGGAGTTCCGGCCCGAGGACGTGACCGTCACGCGCGAAGTTGCGAGCGAGTGGCTGGTGCAGGCCGATGGACCGTACGTCGTCGCGCTGGATCCGGCGTTGACCGACGATCTGATGCAGGAAGGATTGGCGCGCGAGGTGGTGAATCGCGTGCAGCGCCTCCGCAAGGAGGCAGGATACGAATACACGACGCGCATCGAGTTGAGCATCGCAGGCGCCGAGGACGTGGTCGCCGCGACGCGCGCGTTTCAGGGATTCGTCGAAGGCGAAACGCTCGCGCGCCGGATGCTGCTGGGAGCAGGCGCCGCCCTCGACGAGCCCGACTTGGAGCGTGAAGTGGACATCGAGGGTCGCCGGGTCACGATTGCGCTCCGGCGCCATGACGGAAGAAAGGGCGGAACCAGATAATGCCGGCTAAGTCGACGAAGGTGAAGGCCAAGAGTGGCCTCAATAAAAAACAGCTGACGCATCTCGAGAAGCGGCTGCTCGAAGAGCGAGCACGCGTCATCAAGGAGCTGGGACACTACGGCGAGTCGTTCAATTCGAGCCTCCAGGCGTCCGCCGGCGATCTCTCGAGCTACTCCTTCCACATGGCCGATCAAGGCACGGACGCGATGGAGCGCGAAAAACAGTTCCTGTTCGCGTCGCAGGAAGGGCGGTACCTCTGGCACGTGAACGAAGCGCTGCGCCGGCTGTACGGCGCGCCCGAGCGCTTCGGCCGCTGCGAGCAGTGCGGCGATCCTATCGGGTTCGACCGTCTCGACGCTCTCCCGCACGCCCGCCTGTGCATCAAGTGCAAGGCCAAAGAGGAAGATGGTAAACGCCGCTGAGCGCCGGTTGTTCTGGGGAACGGCGACCGCGGTCGTCGTGTCCGACTTCGTCACCAAACTGATCGCGGAATCGTTCCTGGCGCGGCGGCTGCCGCTCCGGGTCATCGACGACGTCGTGCAGTTCCGTCTCGTGTACAACGAAGGCGCGGCGTTCGGCCTGCACGTCGGCGAGAACTCCCGCTGGATCTTCCTCGGTCTCGCCGTTGTCGCGCTGTTCGTGCTCGCCTCGCTGGTGCGCGGCACGCGCCAAGGCGACCGGTTCCGGCTGGTCGCGCTCGCGCTGGTGTGCGGCGGCGCGGTCGGCAACCTGATCGACCGGATTCGCAGCGCGCAGGGCGTCGTCGATTTCGTGGACGTGGGCGTCGGCGCCTGGCGCTGGCCTACGTTCAACGTCGCCGATTCGGCAATCACGATCGGCGCGATCGCACTCGGACTCTCGCTGTGGCAGGAAGGCCGCGCGCAGCAACGGGCGAAGGAGGCGCGGGCGGCCGAGCCTTGAACGTCGCGTTTTGTGTTGTTGTAGATAGTGAACGCCTAGATCGATTTCTCGCGGACCAGCTCGCCATCTCTCGCACACAAGCCGGACGTCTCATCGCCGACAAACGCGTGAGTGCGCGTGGTAAAGCGCTGCGCGCCTCCGCCCTCCTGGAGCGCGGCGCCGAAGTCACCGTCGAATTTCCTCCCGATCAGCCCCCCCCCCGCACCTACGCGCCCGCCCACGCGGAGCTCCGCTTCGTTTACGAGGACGAGCATCTCGCGGTGCTCGATAAGCCGGCGGGACTCGTCGTCCATCCCGGTCCAGGCCACTGGAACGACACCCTCGTGAACGTGCTGGTCGGGCGGGGCACCGAGCTGTCGGGCGGCGCGTCCGCGGAAGCGGGCCGTCCCGGGATCGTGCATCGGCTCGACCGCGACACGTCGGGGCTGCTCGTCGTCGCGAAAAGCGATCTCGCGCACCGGCGACTCGCGGGCGCCATCGAGCGGCGTGCCGTCCGACGCGTGTACGCGGCGCTGGTGTGGGGCCATCTGCGCAAGAGCCCGGTGGACATCGAAGCGCCGATCGCGCGCAATCCCAAAGACCGCAAACGCATGACCGTCGCCGCAGGCGGCCGCCACGCCATCACACACGCCGCCGTGGTCGCGCGCTTTGCCCACGCCGACCTGCTGCGCGTGCGACTCGGCACGGGCCGCACCCATCAGATCCGCGTGCATCTCGCGCACGTCGGCTGCCCGATCGTCGGCGACCGCGAGTACGCGTTTGGGGGGAGCCGTCGCGTGACCCCCTCGGCGCGCAACCAAGCGGAACGGCTCGAGGCGCTGGCGCCGCGCCAGCTGTTGCACGCGGCCGCGCTGTCATTCACACATCCCGTGACGGGCGTGCCGCTCGCGCTCACGTCAGAATGGCCGGACGACTTGCGTCCCGCGCTGGCCGACGCGGCAGACGACGTGAATTTGCTTGCCGAGCGCAACCCCTTGCAGTATCTTGGCTTCTTCGCATCCGATGACTGAAGGAAGCCTCGTCTCCGCCAGACTGCTCGTGTTCCGCGTGGGAACACTGGCGTGCGCGGCCGACGTGGACCAAGTGCGGGAGATTCTCCCGCGCCTCCCAACGACGCGTATCCCGGGCGCGCCCCCGGTCGTGGCGGGGCTCGTGAATGTCCGCGGCACACTGGTGACGGTCGTGGAAGGGTGGCGTGCGCTGGGCCTCCCGCCCCTCTCCCCAACCCCATCCCCAGAAGCAGGCTCCACCGGCTCGACGCTTATCCTCGAACTGGGCAAGGCTGAGGACGCGGGGAACGGCGGGCGGGTGGGCCCGGGACGGAAGCTGATTGGCCTTACGGTGGACGAGGTGATGGACATGCTAGCGGTCGGCGAGACCACGCTGGAAGATCGTAAGGGTCTCCCCGGTGTCGATCCGACGCTGGTGCGCGCCGTCGGCCGGCGCAATGGTGAGCTGTTCATCGTGCTGGACGTCGCGGCGCTGTTAGGCCCGATTCTGACTTCTTAAGGAGCGAGCGGTGAGCCACACGGTTCTCGTCTGTGACGACGCCATCTTCATGCGCACGATGATCACCGACATCCTGGCGCAAGCCGGATTCGAGGTCGTCGGCGAGGCGGAGACCGGCACGCAGGCCGTCGAGAAGTATCGGCAGCTCAAGCCGGACCTGGTCACCATGGACATCGTGATGCCCGACATGGGCGGCATCGACGCCGTCCGCGAGATCGTCAAGCACGACCCCGACGCCAAGATCCTGATGTGCAGCGCCATGGGCCAGCAGGCGCTGGTCGTCGAAGCCATCCAGGCGGGCGCCAAGGACTTCGTCGTGAAGCCGTTCCAGCCGTCCCGCGTGCTCGAAGCCGTCCAGCGCGTTCTCGGCTAGCCATGGATCTTTCGCAGTACGCCGAGCTGTTCCTGGCGGAGAGCCGTGAACACTTGAGCGCCTGCAATCAGCTGCTGCTCGAGTGGGAGCGGAATCGCGCCTCGCCCGAGCCGGTCGGCGGCTTGTTCCGTGCGGTCCACACGATCAAAGGCATGGCGGCGACGATGGGGTACGGCCGCGTCGCCGATCTCGCGCACCGGATGGAGAATCTGCTCGACCATCTGCGCCGGAGCAGTCGCGCGCCCGCCGACGAAATCATTCAGCTGCTGTTTCGCGCCACCGATGCGCTCGAGAAAGCCGTCGGGCTCGCCGTTGTCGGACGCGAGCGGGAAGCCGACCTCGCGGTCCTCGCCGACATCGATCATGCCGCGCTGCAGTCGAAACCCGCTCCGCAGCCAAGCGCCCTCGCGCGTGCGTTGCCTGAAACCCCGAGTCTCCCTGCTGTGTCTGCTGCGTCTATCGGATCCAGCCGCCTCGTCCAGGTCCTGATAAGGCCAGAGGCTCCTCTGAAGGGCGCGCGGGCAATGCTCATCGTTCACAAAGCTCAAACGCTCGGCACGGTCCATCGTATTCAGCCGCCGCCGGCTGCTTTTGAATCGGATGATTTCGACGGCCGCGTTGCGTTTGAGCTGGAGACGACCGCCGCGGCGCCCGCCATCGAGGCCGCCGTACGATCCGTGGGAGACGTCGAGCGTGTGACGATCGGCGGGGGGGGGACCGATGAGACTCAGTTCAGCCCCGCCGAAAGCGTGGCCGGCGGTGGGCGCAGCCGCCACATCCGTGTGGACCTGCGTCGCCTCGATACTCTCATGGATCTGATCGGCGAGCTCGTCACCGAGCGCGGCCGTCTGAACGAAGTCGCGGCGCGCTGGGCGGGGCAGGATCCGGAGATCGACGAGGTCGCCATCCAGATCTCGCGCCTGTCCGCGGATCTGCAGAACGAAATCATTCAGGCGCGGATGACGCCGGTGTGGCAGGTGTTCGACCGCTTCCCGCGGTTGGTGCGCGATGTCGCGCGCCAGCTCGAGAAGCAGGTTTCCTTCCGCGTCGAGGGGAAGGAGATCGAACTCGACCGCGAGATCCTCGACGCGCTCGGCGATCCTCTGGTGCACCTGCTGCGCAACGCGGTTGATCACGGCATCGAGCCGCCCGCCGAGCGCAAACGCCTCAAGAAGAATCCGGAAGGCGAGATCGTCCTGGCTGCCGTGCGCGAGCGCTCCAGCGTCGCGATCAGCATCGCGGACGATGGCCGCGGGATCGATCGCGTGCGCATCCTCGAGAAGGCGAAGCGCGAGGGCATCGTCGGGCCGCACGTGGAATCGCTTTCGGACGATCAGCTGCTGCGCGTGCTGGCGCGACCCGGATTCTCCACGGCGGAGTCGGTGACCAGCGTTTCGGGCCGGGGCGTCGGGATCGACGTCGCCATGACGCGGATTCGCGCGCTGGGCGGCTCGATCGAAATCCGCACCGAGCCGGGGAAGGGGACCGCATTCGTGCTGCGGCTGCCGGTGACGCTCGCGATCGTGCGCGCGCTGATCGCCGCCGTTGGGCACGAGCGCTACGCGTTGCCGCTGACGTACGTCGCCGAGACGGTCGAGCTCGGGACCGTGCCGCTGACGACGATGGAGGGCCGCGACGCGATTGTGTTACGCGATCGCGTTATCCCGCTCGTGGACCTCCGCAAGCTGCTGGGAACGAACGGCGGCGCTCCGGCGCCGCCCCCTCGCCGCCCAGTCATTGTCCTCGAAATGGGGGAACGCCGCGCGGCTGTCGTTGTCGACGGCATGTTGAGCCAGCAGGAGATCGTCGTCAAGGGATTCGATGCGCCGCAGGGCACGTTGCCGGTGTTCAGCGGCGCCACCATCATGGGCGATGGCGTGCCCGCACTGATCCTCGACTCCGCCGGACTGGTCTAGGGAGAGGGCATGGAAGACGTCCGTGATCTGAAAGCGCTGCAGCTCGACGCGCTGAAAGAGGTGGCGAACATCGGGGCGGGGCACGCGGCCACCGCACTGTCGCAGCTCACGCACCGGCGCATCATGATCTCGGTGCCCGAGATCAACATCGCGCGGCTGGAAGAGGTCCCGGGGCTGATCGGCGACCCGCAGGAGGTCGTCGCCGCCGTCCTCATGCATATGCTCGGCGATCTGACCGGCCGGACGCTGTTGATGTTCCCCGAGCCCGTCGGCCGGCAGTTGTGCGACATGCTGCTCAAGCGACCGCTCGGCACGACCCAGACCTTCGAGACCATCGAGCAGTCGTGTATCAAGGAGGCCGGCAATATCCTGTCGGGCGCCTACATGAACGCGCTCTCGGAGTTCATGGGGATGCTGCTGTTGCCGTCCGTCCCCAGCCTGGTCGTGGATCTCTCGGCCGCCGTCCTCACCACGACATACCTGAACTTCGGGCACGACCGGGACTTCGTGTTTTGCGTCGAGACGGAGTTCAATATCGATGCCCAGGACGGTCTGCGCGGTCATTTCCTGCTCCTGCCCGACCTGGCGTCTCTCAAGGCCATTTTTGACGCCATTCGATTGACTTGATCGTCTCAGAGCGGGACCTCGCGGTGTTGAGGTCCTTTGCCCGCCGGATCGATCCGTCGGACGCGGGGGCGCACAACAATCTCGGCGTCCTTTACTATCAAAAGGGCCTCGTCCCCGAGGCCATCGAGCAGTTCACGCGGGCGCTCGAGCTCGATCCGCGCATGCAGGTTGCGCAGCGCAATCTCGAGATCTCCTACCACAACACCGGCTATTACGACCGCCGCGTCGCCGAGCTGCAGGAGCGGCTGCGCCAGGCGCCCGACGAGCGCGACGCGCGCTGGGAGTTGGGCCGCACCTACGCGATCCTCGGTGCCTACGAGGAGGCGGTCGCCGAATTCGAGGAGCTGCTAGCCCACAAGCCGAAAGACGTGGCGGCGATCATCCAGCTCGGGCTCGCCGAGAAGGCGCGTGGCCGGTTGGAGGTAGCGACCGAGTGGTTCCAGCACGCGGTCGAGGAAGAGCCCGATTCCAGCGTCGTGCATTTCTACCTGGGCGAGGTCTACTACAATCGCGGCCTGAACGAGCCGGCGCTGACCGCGCTGGAACGCGCGGTCTCGCTCAATCCGGACAACGCCAACGCGCATTATCTGATGGCGTTCGTGCTGGGCGACATGGGGCGTCACCAGGATGCGCGCGCCGCGTCGAAGCGAGCGATCCAGCTCAACCCGCCGCTCGCCCGCGCGCAGACCAACCTGTCGTTGGAGCGCTACCGCGCCGAGCGCCAGTCCGCCGAGCACCGGCTCCGCGAGCAGCCGGCGCCGGAAGTGGTGGAAGGCAGCGAGCTCGCGCATTTCAACCTTGGGCTCGCGTTCCGGCAAAAAGGCTACTATGCGGAAGCGCTGCGCGAATATCGCCTCGCGATCGAGCGGGGCGAGGACCGGCAGCTCGTGCGCCAGGCGATGGCGGAGGTCTATCTCCTCAAACGCGACTTCCCCGATGCGCTCGAGCTGTACGAGTCGCTCATCCACGACGTCCCCGAGTCCCCCAAGCTCTGGAACGAGCGCGGCGTGGTGTTGCACCAGGCCGGCCGCACGGCGGACGCGCTGAGCTCCTATCGTCAGGCCACCGAGGTCGATCCGCGCTATGCGCTCGCGTGGAACAACGTGGGCGTCGTGCTCGCGCATCAGAGCGATACCGAGGACGCGATCGAAGCGTTTCGGAAATCGCTCCAGCTCTCGTCCCAATTCGTCTTGGCGCGGCTCAACCTGGCGCTGCTGTTGACGCACCTGCGCCGCTTCCAGCTCGCGCTCGAGGCGTATCGTCAGGTGCTCGCCAGCGAGCCGGCCTCGGCGCCGGCCTGGAACGGCGTCGGGCTGGTGCTAGTGGAGCTGAAGCGCTTCCCCGACGCCCGGAACGCCTTCGTCCGCGCCGTGGAGGCAGACCCGCAGAACGCGGGGGCCCACTACAACCTGAGCTTCACGCTTTCGAATCTGGGCGACTACGATGGCGCGCTGCGCGCCACGAAACGCGCGCTCGAGCTCGATCCCTACTATGTCTCGCAGAAGTTCGCGCTGGCGATCGATCTCCAGTACGAGACGGTGTCGATCGGGATCGTTCCCGAAATCTCGGCCGACGTCTCGGCCGAAAACCTCGGCGGGGAATTTGCGTTCGACCAGCGCCTGCTCGACAACATCTTCCAGGAGCTGGAGCCTCCGGCCGCACAGCAGTCCGCAGCTGCGGGCCTCGCGAAGAAGGCCGACGATCCGCTCGCCCTGGCGCGTGACTACGTGAGCAAGGGGATGATGGACCTCGCCGTCGCGGAAGCGATGCGCGCCGTGCAGCGCGGGGCGGACCGCGGCCAGGCGGCGTCGCTGCTGGGCGACATCTACGCGCGGCGCGGCCTGCACGGCGAGGCGCTCGACCGGTATCGTGAGGCGCGGGCGCTCGATGCGGCGAACTCCACCGCCGCGCTGGGGGAAGTGAAGAGCCTGCTCGCGGTGCATCGCGCCGCCGAAGCGTTGCCGCTTGCGGAAGCCCTGGTCGCGCAAGCGCCCGAGGACGTCGAGGTCCTGGTGGCGACTGCAAAAGCGCGCGCGGCGACCGGCGATGCGGCAGGGGCGCTGACGGCGCTGCGGCAGGCACAGACCCGGGCGCCGGCCCGCGCCGATCTCCACAAGTTGCAAGGCGACATCGCGCTCAAGGTCGGGGATCGGCAGGGAGCGCGCTCGGCATATCGCGGTGCGCTCGACCTCGACGAGGGCTTCGTCCAGGTGTGGCTCGACCTCGGGCGCCTGCACGAGCAGGACGAAGAATGGCCGGAAGCGCAGCGCGCGTACGAAGCGGCGCTCGACGCGCTCCCCACATTCCACGAAGCGGCGCTCGCGCTCGCCGACCTGCTGCGGCGCTCGGGCAGCGTGCGCGCCGCCGTCGTGCGGCTCGCCGAGATGCTGGAACAGGATCCCTACGACATGGACGCGCTCCTGCTGCTCGGCCGCTCACTGCTCGACGACAAGCGCGACGCCGAAGCGCTGGAGGCGTTCCGCCGCGCGCTCAAATTCGATCCGCAGCACACCGGCGCCTTGTTTTACCTCGGCGCGACGCTGGCGCGGCTGCAGCGCTACAGCGAGGCGGTGGACGCCTGGGAGCGCGTGACCCGCATCGATCCGGGCGGACCGTTCGCGCAACGCGCCCGCATGCACGCGCGCACGGCGGTCGACCTGCAGCACATCTTCTCCACCTCGGACGCGGCGTAGCGCATGGCGATCGAGGGACCGCTACGCGAGCTCGGGATCCACGACGTCTTCCAGCTGCTCGACTTGAGCCGGAAGACCGGGACGCTGCGCGTCACCTCGGAGCTGCGCCACAACGAGGGGAAGATCTACTTCGACAACGGCGTCGTCGTATCGGCGGAGATCCGCAGCAACCCGCACCCGCTCGGCGCGTTGCTGTTGCGCACCGGCAAGATCGCCGAGGCTGATCTCGAGCGGGCGCGCGACATGCAGCAGCGTCAGGGAGACAAGCGCCGGCTCGGCGAGATCCTCGTTTCGCTTGGGGTGATCACGCAGCGCGAAGTCGAGCGCCAGGTTCGGTTCCAGATCGAGGAAGTCGTCTTCGAGGTCATGAGCTGGAACGAGGGCTACTTCTCGTTCACCGAAGAAACGGAGAGCAAGGTCCCGACCGAGGTGACGGTCCGGATCCCCGTGGAAGCGCTCATGATGGAGGGCGCGCGCCGCATCGATGAGTGGTCGCGCATCGAGAACCGGATCCCCCATGTGGGTGTCGTGCCGTCGCTCGCGCCGACACCGGAAGGAGGCGGCGGCGAGCTCGACCTCCTGCCCCCGGAGTGGGAGGTGCTCGCGCTGATCGACGGCCAACGATCCATCCGTGGGCTGGCGACGGAGCTCGGACGTTCGGACTTCGAGGTGGCCAAGACGTTGTTCGGTCTCGAGAGTGCCGGTGTGATCGTGCTCATGGACCCCGGGACCACAAAGCGCGGCCGTCCGGGCGGCG